>WNFP01002482.1_pt1 | contig 14678 bp, 15 predicted proteins | sample 5400201 | NCBI WGS metagenome assembly WNFP01 (sample SAMN13153355, study PRJNA577476) | soil metagenome | isolation source: 115 cm saprolite under Madrone tree | place: USA:California | collected 2016-06-14
GGAAGACGATAATTTTACCATTAAACTACAGCTGTTGAATTTTTTATAATTATTAAATATTTCCATTACTAATATATATTAAAGAATAAACTTGTATATTCATTAAACTAGAGGTTTTATTATCCTTATATAATTAATACCTTTTATCTATTTATTTTCATTAATATATTGTATTAAAGTAGTATTGCTGATACCAATACCCTTAGCAGCACGCAAAGAATCATACTTTCTTTCCTTATTATTATCATTTATAACAATTGTTATATGAGCAATTACTAAATTACGATTTTTAAATTTTAATAAAGTTTTTGAAGGATATTTAAATCCTAACATTGAACCAGCTTTTTACATATATTATATTCTGGCATGAATATATCTATATAATATTGTTCCTTATTATTCAAAGATTCTTTATTACAATATTCTAGTATTACCATGTCAAAATCAGAGCACCCCCATAATTTAACAAAGCTTTATATATAAGACTATTATATATAATAATTATACTTTCAAGATAATTTACACAATAATATTTTCTTAATCTCTTAGTAATATTTGTAGAACTTCCTACATAACTTTCATTCCTTATTTTATTTACTCATCTATAAACATCTATTTTATTTTTATTTTCTCTTAATACATTAGCTTTACTTAAGAATAAATATTCATATAATATATAAGGACTATAATTAATTTTATTTAAATTCATTCTTTATTAATAAAAAGTAATAAAAAGAGGCATTATCCTCTAAACTAAGATCTATGAGAATCGAACTCATATAACAAAGATTAAAAGTCTCGTATTTTACCATTAAACTAAGATCTCTTATATAAATCTACAAGTCTATTTTAAAAATTTTTAAAATAAGGTATTACAACATTAAAGATACCATCAGTATTTGTACATACGTATCTAATATGTGATTGATCTTTTTAAGAAAATATGCTCCACAGTACCCTCAACTTGATATAAATCATTTATAAATTGATAAAAATCATCCTTATTTAAAATCATTTTATGCTTTAAATTTATATTATAAAATTCTTTTTTTATTGCCTCCATATAATTTTTATTTATTAATTTTTAAAATAAACAAAATTTTCTAATTTAACGACTATTAAGAACCTCAATAGTAAACCGATATGAATAAGAATAGTCACACAATATCAACAAAATGTCAGTATAATATAGACGCCTCTAATCCAAGATGATGGTTTTCAGTTAAATGATAGGCATAAGTACGTCACAATCCTACTGCTATGAAAGCTGTACCAATCAATACATGTAACCCATGGAAACCGGTACCAAAATAGAATACTGTACCAAAAGCACCATCACTTATAGTAAATGAAGAAACAGTATATTCTACACCTTGAAAAGCAGTGAATACAAGAGCTAAAATTACTGTGGCTATTAGACCGTAAAGTGCTCCGCTTCTATTACCCTGTATTAATGAATGATGAGCATAAGTTACAGTTGCTCCAGAAGATAGCAATATAACTGTATTAAGTAAAGGTAATTCAAAAGGGTTAACAGCTTCTATACCCATAGGAGGTCATTGAGCACCTAATTCAACAGTTGGTGCCAATGCACTATGGAAAAAGGCTCAGAATATAGCTAAGAAAAATAATCCTTCTGAAACTATAAATAAAATAACACCCATGTTAAGTCCTTTTTGCACAGCTAATGTATGATTTCCTAAATAAGTACCTTCTGAGATTACATCACGTCATCAGAAAGACATAGAACTAACTAAAGCAATAAAAGCTGCTATTAAAAAATAATGTGCCTCTTCAAAACCGTGCATAGTTAATACCCCACTAGTTGTAAGACTTAATAAACTAATACTAGTATAAATAGGTCATGGTGATGGTGATACTAAATGAAAAGGATGGCCTTGAAATAGACTTCTATTAGAATGCTTCATTTATAAAAAAAAAATTATCCATTTTAATTTAATGATTAGTGTTATTAAATATAATAATTTTATTATATTTTTTATAATAATACTATTTTTTACATACGTTGTATATAATTAGGCAAATCTTCTATAATACTTATATAGAAAAATAGAAAAAAAATTTATCCTAGAGTATTATATTCTTATATAAGTATAAAGTTTTCTTTTATATTCTTATATAAGTATATAATATTCTCAAATTTTCTTATTTAAGAGATAAGTGATTTGAACACTCAACCTACCGCGTGTAAAACGGTTGCTCTACCGTTAAGCTAATCTCTTTGAATTTATATTAAATTATAAAGATTTATATAATCCTTGTAAGATTTAATTTCTTTGTTTTATTGTAATAACAATAGCACCCACCATAGCTAATAATAATATTATAGAAGTTATTATTAATCATATGCTATAACTAGTATACATTATATTACCTATACTTGTAATATGATTAGTTTCAGATAAATTTCCATCTCATATTTTACTTGTTACGAAATATATTTCACCTTTATCTAATTCTAAAGTATTTAATTTAAATACTTTGTTTAGATAATCGCTATAATTATTAGATCAAATATCATTTAGTGTATTATTTAAACTTACAGTGTAACTATTAAAAGTAGCAATACTATAAGGTAACATTTGATATATAGGATAATTAAATGATATAGTTATAAGGATAGCTAAAGGTAAACTATTGCTAGTATAACTTAACAATTCACTAACTCTTATATTAATTAACATTAATATAAAAAGAAATAAGATAGATACAGCACCAACATACACTAATAAATAAGATAAACCAACAAAACTTAAACCTAATATAATTAAATAACTAGATATACTTAAAAATAATCCTATTAAAAATAATACTGATACTATAGGATTTTTACTTATAATAACAAGTATTCCAGATAATATAGCTAATAATGAAAGAATATCCAATACTTCTGCTCTATAGCCATTAGTGTAACTTTCACTTAATATAAATAAACTATTAATATTTAACACTTATAAAAAACCTCACTATCTTTTATTCTAAAAGACAAATAAATAAATTAATTTATTTATACTACTTTTTAAAAATTAAAAAGCAGATTGATCAATATAAAAATTTTTTTAATTTTTTTTTAAGAGGATATAGTAATATAAAGCAAATTTAGAAGAAACGTGTATAGGATTCGAACCTATATAATAGTGGCCGAAACACTTAACATTACCATTATGCGAACACGCTTTTTATGGCCTTATAAAACTAGCCCTTAACATGAATCGAACATATATCAGAATATTAACAGTATTCTGCTCTACCATTGAGCTATAAAGGCTAATCAAATTAATGCATGTATGTAAATATATTTACATTAATTTATATATTACTAGGAAGAAAAGGAATTGAACCTTCGACAGCATAATGCTACTGAGTTTACAGCTCAACCCGCCAAACCAACAAACGGAACCTTCCTTTATATATTTATAAAAAAATATATATATTTATATTGTTAAGATTAATGATTCCCGTGCAATTTCCACTACACGAACCGTATTACGACTTAACACCAATCGAAGTCACGCATACGAAGATTTCTTATTTATGAAACTTAAGTTAATTCTTTAGAGTAACTAAAAATAAGAAACCAAACTTATTGCACACACTACTTTCGGTGCCTGACGAGTAGTAAGTACCAATCTGAGATTAAATCCACCGTGACATGGTGATTCACGATTACTAGTAATTCCTTATTGATGTAGTCGAATTTCAGACTACAATCCATGTTTTACCCTACTTTAATTAGATTAGCTCAAATTCACATTTTCGCATCATTTTGTATAGGGACATGCGGCACGTCTATCGCCCACAATATTAAGGCCATGATGACTTGTCTTGGTCCCTGTTATCATATCCAATATATTGGTGAACTGCTTTATTTTTCTTAAAGAAATAAATAAAGCAAGGGCTTCCGTTAATTTAAAGGAGTTAACCATTATCTCACGACATTAACTGCAGACAGCCGTGCAACACTTGTAATATTTTGTTAATTAAAATATAATTAAGTAAAATAATATTCAAATTGTGGTAAGGTTTTTCGCGTAGCTACGAATTAAATAACATACATCACTACTGGTTTCAGAAACGGTCTAATGATTTCAGTTTCTGTGTTGCCACATTACTCTTGAGGTGAAATGCTTGCACTTTCATTTATAGGCCAAATAATCTAACCTATGGCATTCATAATTTTCTGCCTGGACTACTAGGGTACCTAATCCTGTTCGTTACCCAAGCCTTCGTCCCTCAACGTCAGTTATTACATAAAAGGTAGCTTTCGCCTTTGCCAGTCCTTAAGGTATCACAAAATTTCAACTCTCCTCCTTAAATACTCCCCTCATCACATAAAACTCTAGCAAAATAGTACCCTCTTTGGCTAATTTTACCGTCTAGGTACCCTTTATACCTAATAAAGATGAATAACACTAGTCTTCTACGTATTACCGCGACTGCTGGCACGTAATTTGGTCAAGACATATGAATATTAAATTGTCATTATCAGTTTAATATTCAGAACTTTATTCGACAAAATCGATACTATACTTTCTGCCTAAATAAATCTAGTTCAATGTTTTTTTATATATAAAAAAACATTTACAGTTAATTTATTGATTAATTATAATTGAATATAATTAATCAATAAAACAAATATAGCTAGCCGAAGCTATACATTCTTCCAAGTTGCTGGTTCAGCCGTTAGGCCATTGACCAAGATTCCCCACTGCTGTACTATACGTATTGGGGTTTTTTCAGACCCAATGTGATCGATCGACCTCTCAGCCCCGATTACGGAAATTTTAAGCTAGTTAAACCATTACTTTAACTACTACCTATCCGTTATATTTATTGTCCTCTTAAAGCGGAATTACTATTCCTTTATATAATTTATAAGGTATTTACCCCTTACTTTAAGGCAGCTAAAATATATACTCACCTGTACACCACTTCTAATAAAATTAATGATTTTATTCATATATTAAATTAGACGTACGATTAGCATGTGTCAAGCATTTGGACAGCGTTCACTCAGAGCCATCATCAAACTCAGTGTAATAAAAATGGTATAAAATAATCTTGTTATTTATACCATTACTAATTAATATTAAACTTTATACATGATTTTTATAATTATGTACAAATTTTTTATCATATTATTTATTATAATAATTGGACACTTATAAGCCGGGTCCTGTGATAGTTATTAGTCTATATTAAAACTTATTTAAAGGCTTGTATGTTCATAAATCATATTTTACTATACAATAATAATTTACTATACAATATGATTGATATTTTCTCTTAAATACCTAAGATTTTACTATGTACTTACTTTTATGTACTGAATTTCTATAAGCTCTGGACTTTCCTATATTGTATATATACAATATTTGTGCTATTAGTGTCACATTTATAACAATAAACCTGAACAAATTAACATTATATTAAAAAAGACTTGAACTTGTTTTAATATGTAAACTGTAAAAAATCTAGCTAGTGTAAATCTAAACCATCTTTAATATAACTACTTGTTAATACTACAAACACTTGTGCTTGTATAAAAGCAATTCCTAATTCTAAACCAGAAAAAGCTATAATAAAAGCTAAAGGTATTAATCCTAAGAAAAAGAATATAAATCCTGATGTCATAATATTATAAGTAAATCCTGCTAATATAGCTAATAACATATGACCACTTAATATGTTAGCACCTAATCTAAGCCCTAAAGAAATATTTCTAGATAAATAAGATATAAATTCTATTAAAACTAATAAAGGTAATAAAGCTAAAGGACAACCAGCTGGAACAAGTAAAGAAAAAAATTCTAAACCATGTTTTTGGAATCCAAGTATAGTTGCACCTAAAACAACAGTAAAACTAAGTGAAAATGTTAATATAAAATGACTTGTAGATGCAAAACTATAAGGAACCATACCTATTAAATTATTAACTAAAATAAATATAAATAAAGTATATATAAAAGGGAAATATATTTGTCCTTTTCCAGGGTTTATTTGATTTGTTACTATACTATGTATAGTAGCATATAAAGATTCTTGACCCATAGATCAATTGTTACTTATTACTTTATTATAATTTGTTGCTAATAAATTTAAACCTAATATAATTATAGTACCTATAGTTAAATATAGTCCTATGTTTGTTAAAGATATATGTAAATTACCTAATATAGGAGCATCTAAGCTTAATAAATTTCTTATTTCAAATTGATCTAAAGGAGTTGTAATGTGAGTGTACATGTTATTAGTCATTTCCTTTTATTTTTATTTTATTATTTTTATTGATATATTTACATTAGTATTTATTAAATAGAATTTAATAATTTTTTATTTTAATTAACTATAGTGTTTAATTAAATATATTATAATATGATATAATATTTAAATTGTCATAAACTTAAGTAAGAATTATTTATAATAATAACTAAATTTATAATTAAAAGATAGAACTACATTATTATCTTATTAAAGATAAAAAATCTTCAGGCTCTAGGTAAAACATAAATTTACATTTCTAAATCTATTACTGTAATAATTTAAAATATATAATTTATATAGCGTTATATATTAAAGATGAAACTGAATAGTGTAACCCGTCTAGTAATGGAGCAGGATATATACCTAATACAACAGTAAATATAACTAATGTAAATAATATAGAGAATTCACGTTTACTTACATCTGCTAAATTAGCTTCAAAGAATTTACTAAATGTTCCTCCAAAAGCTATTCTATTATACATATATATTGTATATGCAGCAGAAAAAACTATAGAAGAACTGGCAAAAACACCTAGTAATGGTAATCTTTCAAATACCCCATAAAGAGACATAAATTCTCCTACAAAATTTAAAGTAAGAGGAACCCCACAATTACCTAATGATAAAATGAAAAATAATATAGAAAATAAAGGCATTATTTGTGCAATACCTTTATAGAAACTTATTAATCTAGTACCTGATCTATCATATAATACACCTCCTGCACAAATAAATAGACCACTAGATACAAATCCATGTGCTAATCCCAATAATATACCACCTTCTATACCTTGTATTGTATTACTAAATACACCTATAAGATATACTGCTGCATGTGATACAGAACTATATGCTATAAGTTCCTTAATATCTATAGTTCTTAATGTACTAAAACTAGCATATATTATTGTTATTACACCTATAAGATAAATTATATAAGTATAATCTATAGAAGCTTTAGGTAATAAGGGTAATATTAATCTAAAAATACCATATAAACTTAGCTTTAATACAATAGCTGCTAAAAGGATACTACCCCCTAAAGGTGATTCAACATGAGCTTTTAATAATCAAGTATTCAAAAATATAGTAGGAGTTTTTACAGCAAATGCTATAAATATACCATAAAATAAAAATAATTGTGTAGAATAATTGAAATTAGTTTTATATAATGCATCAAAATCAGTAGTACCCATTATTGATGAGATAGATAATATAGATAATAACAAGAATAAAGATCCTAGTAATGTATATAAGAAAAGATAAAAACTAGCTCTTACTTTATTACTTGATCCAAATAATCCTATTAATATAAATAAAGGTGGTAATATACTTTCGAAAAATATATAAAATAATAGTATATCCAATACTAAAAAAACTGCTAATAATAGTGTCTCTAACAATAAAATTATTATTACATAGGATCTAACATTTTCGTTAATAGATGTTCAATTACTTAATAAAGCAATAGGTGCTATTATAGTCGTTAATAAAACAAAATAAATAGATAGTCCATCTAATCCTAGATAAAAATCAAAATAACTTACTTCATAGTGTTCTTTAACAAATTGAAATTGATTATTGCTATAATCAAACAAGAAAAATATCAATAAAGATACTAAAAGATTTGCGACAGAAGCAGTTATACCTACTTTTTTTATTCATGTTGTATTTAAAGTAGGCACATTATAAGATATACCTGCAGATATGGTGAATATACCTAGTAAAGGTATACACAATAAAGATGTAAGTAACATCTTATAAAACATATAAAACTAATTACCCTCAGGATTATATAATCACTCCCTGGATTATATAATCTTTACTAACACCGTATAAAATTATACAGTTATGCCTCTAGTATAAACATAAATATATATTATTGTAATATTTATAAACAAATAAAAGTAAATATTAATATTTAACGGAAATCTGCTGGAACATTTTGTCTCATTCTTCTAAGTGATCATATTAAGTTATCATCAATTGGAGTATTATCAGGTCCAGGGGTATAAAAAACATTATGAAAATCTTCTCTAACTCATCTAGCTATTCTACTCATGTCTTCATTATAAGTACCTAATACTACGTTACCTGTAGTAAATCTAATACCAGCCCTGTTTACAAACCGAGCCCCAGCCCGTTCATGTTCTTCTAAATAATTCGCTAATCTTTCCGTATCTGTAATTGAACCAGTTGTAATAGTATGATAATCGGGAGTAGGAATGGGATTCCGGTTAGGTCAGGGATATCTATCTTTATTTAAAGGATATTTACGATTCTGTCCAGAAGGTCCCTGTGAAGAACCCTGTCCATTATTAGGATTCTGCCCAGAAGATCCCTGTGAAGAACTTTCTCCCATATTTAATGTAGAAGAATCTTCATCTAATAAGCTTTCATTAGAGAAAAAATCATAAGCATGTTCCATAGATAAAATGTTAAAAATCGTAAAAATAAAGAGGAAATCAACGTTAAGTTCCATAAGGAAAGGTAGTCTAAGAATTAAGAAAGCAAACGCATATATAATTAAACTCATTTTCTGGTGATCCATTACTACTAATGAATAATGTATAGAAATTAAGACTTTTAATTTACTAATTTTTTCCGAGAGAAAGATATTTAATCGCTCATATCCTAGTAATATATATTTTGATAATATATAAAGTAATAAGATTTCATTAGAGAAAAAATCAAAATTAAATCCCATGAATAAAAGAAGTTTAAAAACTAGGGAAATAAACATAAAGGAAATTAAAATTATATTCTTATTTTTTTCTATTAGAAAAAAATATCAATAAGTTAATAAACCTAAAACCTTAATTTTTGTTTGAAAGAATGTTGTGATATTTTTAATCATTTGTTTTTATTATAAAAAAAAAAAATATGAGAGCATTTAAAAGTTATCCTTTTTTAAAATTAGTTAATTCTTACGTAATCGATGCTCCTGTTCCATCTAATTTAAATTATTTATGAAATTTCGGTTCTTTAGAAAATTATAATTTACTTATAAACATACGAGATATAAATAGACGTACAAATCTAGGTAATACATATTTTGATAATATATAAAGTATTACTATAAGGAATGTAAAAGCAAATACTACTTGATTGATAAAGTAAAAGGGTACTAATTGTGGCATTTTTTTTTTTAATTTTATATAATATTAATGTTTTATATATTAAATATATTTACATTATTATCTTATTAAAGATAAAAATTTTTCAGGCACTTATGTAACAAATATAAAACATAATGTTTTAAAATAAGTTTATGTTACTAGGTAACATTTCGAAACTGTAAGATATACAAGGTACTAGTATAATAAAAGCAATAACTAAAGGTAATAATATAGTTCAACAGAAAGACATTAATTGATCGAAACGTATTCTAGGGAATGAAGCTCTAGCTCATATAAAAACAAATATCATAATACAAGATTTTATACCTAAGGCTAAACCATACATCAACCCTTCGATTAAAGGATCTGAGAAAATATTATTACTATACATATTATCTGTATATAATTCAAAATCAATATATTGTATTAATCCAAACAAAGAAGGTGTATAGTCATACAAATAACCACCTAAAAACAATATACTAGTTAGTACGCAAATTAATACAATACTAGCATATTCGGCTAAAAAAAAGAAAACAAAAATAACTGCAGCATGTTCTGTCATAAACCCACTAACAAGTTCTGATTCCGCCTCAGCAAGATCAAATGGAGCTCTATTAGTTTCTGCTACAGATCCTATAAAAAAAATAATAAATATAGGAAACAAAGGAATTATAAATCATATAGCTCTTTGAGCTTCTATATTCACAGTAACGTTTAAACTACCTGTTAACATTATAACAAGTAATATAGCAGAACTTAAAATAAGTTCATAACTTATTAATTGTGCTGTACTTCTTAATGAACCAAGGAAAGCGTATTTACTATTAGCACTTCAACCTGCTAATAATATACCATACGTAGATAATGAAGATACTGCTAACATGTAAAGTATACCTAAAATAAAATCACTTAAAGCTAAACCAGGTCCATAAGGTATAACTAAATATCCTAACAATGAAAATATTAATGTTATAATAGGACCAAGAAAAAATAAAACTAAATTAGCTTGTGTAGGTGAAACATATTCTTTTAATAAAAGTTTTAATGCATCAGCAAATGCTTGTAAAAGACCATAATACCCTACTATATTAGGACCTAGTCTTCTTTGCATACTAGCCATTGTTTTCCTTTCTGCTACAGTCACATATGCTACAGTTAACAACACGGGTACAGATACTAATAAAACTTCTACTATAGATATTAAAGTAGAAAAATATAAAATAAAAATATAAGTATATAACATTTAATATAAATAAAATAAGATTATTATAAATCAAAATTTTAAACATTAAACCATTAGATTAAAAATAACTTTTTTTTAGTTAAAGTTATCTATTATTAAAACAAACAATTGCCATTTCCAAAAATTATTTCAGAATTCGACCTTTGCCCATAGCCCATCCCCCAAAACTCGCCTCTAAGAACTCTTATCCAGGATTCGAACTTGGATCTAGATATTAGAAGTATCCTGCTCTACCATTGAGCTAATAAGAATTATATAATTCTTTTTTAATTATATAATTATATACTTCTATATATTTTACATATTAAGCAACGTATAATATTAAGAATGCCATCATAAGAGCAAATAAACCAGTAGCTTCAGCAAAAGCAAAACCTAATATAGCGTATGAAAATAATTGACCTCTTAATGAAGGGTTTCTTGCTACACCTATTATTAAACAACCAAACACTACTCCAATTCCTACTCCAGCTCCTATTAAACCTGTAGTTGCTAATCCTGTACCTATTAATCTTGCAGCTTGTATCATTTGTATTACATGTATATATAATATATATTTAAATTAAATATAAATTTAAATTATTAATATAATTGACTATTAATTAATTACTACCATTTATTAATATTATATTATTAATAAACTTAAAGGATATGGAGGGATCGAACCTCTTATTTAAGATTTGCAATCAAAATGTAGAACCATCTACAACATATCCTTAGCATAATTATTTTAACAAACATATTTTATTTAAATCTATTGCTATAACTACTAATAACTATTAATAATTAGTCTATAGATTTAAAATATATTCTGCTTAATTTTGAAAAAATAATTATGCCTAAATTACCTGATTCCTCTAATATTTCTGATTTATATTGTCTATTTATTAATAATAAATTTTTTGACTATTATTTATTATAAGAACAATACAAAAAGAAATAAAAAAGAAATACTTTGTAATGGTAGACTTACAAATGCATGAGGTTTAGGTGGACTACTTAATCCTCATTCTAAAGAAGGATAAGATCTATTTTGAAGTGTTTGTAATGTATCACTATAGAATTGTGGAGTTAATCAAGGATAACGACTTGTAGCTTTACCAAAAACTAGTTGTTGGTAAACTATATGTAAAAATAAGAATATAGCTATTACACTCACAATACTTCCATATGAACTAACTAAATTTCAACCAGCGAATGCATCAGGGTAATCACTTATACGACGAGGCATTCCTTGTAAACCTAGGAAGTGTTGAGGAAAGAATGTTATATTAACACCAGCAAAGAAAATTCAGAAATGTACTTTACCTAGTGTTTTATTGTAATCTAACCCTAATATTTTAGGTATTCAGAAATATCATGCACTAAATAATGCAAATACTGCACCCATACTTAAAACATAATGGAAATGAGCTACAACATAGTAAGTATCATGGAAAGCTATATCAAGAGAAGCATTAGCTAAGACAACTCCACTTAACCCTCCTATAGTAAACATAAATACAAATCCTAAAGCAAATAACATTGAAGGTGTTAATTGTAAAGATCCTCCATAACATGTTGCTAATCAACTAAATATTTTAATACCAGTAGGAACAGCTATAATAAGTGTAGCAGCTGTGAAATAAGCTCTTGTATCTACATCTAGACCAACTGTGTACATATGATGACTTCAAACAACAAATCCTAATACACCTATAGACATCATAGCATAAACCATACCTAAATATCCAAAAACGGATTTATTTGAACTAGCAGATATTACTGTACTAATAATACCAAACCCTGGAATAACAAGAATATAAACTTCTGGATGTCCAAAGAATCAGAAAAGATGTTGGTATAATATAGGGTCACCACCACCTGCTGCTTCAAAGAAAGAAGTATTAAAATTTCTATCTGTTAATACCATTGTAATTGCACCGGCTAAAACAGGTAATGATAGTAATAATAATACAGCTGTAATTACTACAGCTCAACCAAATAAGGCTAATTTATGTAATTTTATACCAGGACTTCTCATATTAAGTATAGTTGTTATAAAGTTTATTGCACCTAATAAACTACTTATACCAGATAAATGTAAAGCAAATATAGCTAAATCTACACTAGGTCCACTATGACTTTGTATACCACTTAAAGGAGGATAACAATTATGTTGGTAACCTCATTTTAGGGTTTTTATACTTTAAATAAATAAATGTATTAACCAAAACTAAAACTATCGTTACACGCAGTATATCTCTATACTGTTCGGACTATACCTTCATCTTAATGGTATTGAAGCTCAGTTAGTTTATAACTGATTTTTTCGCAATTCTCTTATAATATCCCTTATCTTAGACAATTTAAGATAATTACCTTTATCTTTAGTATAAGATCTAGCTCATATTCTATATTCCAAAGATTTTACTCCTCTCATTGTGTTTTTAAAGAAAGCTATGATATTTTCGATTGCTCTAGAATTGGTAGTGTCTAATATATAGTGATTATATATTTCTTTATATTTGACGGGATTTTTTATGTGTAATAAAATACCTATTCCCTCTAATACTATTTTATCTAATTTTTGTGTTAAACCAAAACCATGTGCTATTCTAGTTGGAGTTTTATTAGTTAAATAAAAACTACCTTCTGCTTCAATAAAACCAACTAATCAACTTTTAGTCATCACGTTGTTAATTGAATCTACATTAGTTAATGGTAAATTTGCATTGTTTCAAGCAGGAGACAAGTAATCTTTATTAGGTTTAGTATCTTTAATAGCTAAAAGTTTTGAATTTTTCTCTTCTTTAGTCATAGATATGTTATTTAAAATGGCTAATGCTTTTTTTAATTTTACATAATCATAATGTTTAGTTGTTAAAAGAGGATATTTATCAAAAATAGGTATTAAAATTGTTTCTATAACCTTTCTATCTCTAATAAAGTATTGTACTTTGGTACCATCTTTTGTTATAGAACCTACTTTTAACTCTTTTTTTATATAATTTAAAATTCTTAAATTATATGCAGATTGAGTTAATTTATAACCTAGGGTTCATTTAGTAGATATACCAGTTCCTTGATGTGAAATATGAAAGTTACCATCTCCATCAGTAAACCCTACTAATCATTGTTCAAACGAATCTTGATTTATATGGTTACCATTAAGATGTTCTTCGTTAAGTCTCTGATGACTAGTAAATAAACGTTTGTTTACTAGTCAGGCGCATTGTCTCCATGACGTACACATTTTTACATACGTGCTACTTAAAATTGTATTAATTATAACTAGACATGAGTAGTGTACTACGTGTAATATACTAAATAATTTAGTATTTACTAGAAGAGGTTCACGCATCGAGAAGAATTTACTTTTTTTTATGTCGCCATAAAAAAACTCCCTGTTTCCTTTAAGAGTTCAACCTGTACCTGCACCGTTTTCTATAACACTAGCAAATAAAAATAAGAATAAACTAGGTAATAGTAATCAAAAACTTATATTATTTAATCTAGGGAATCTTTGTTTTATATGTAGTTAGTTATTGCTATAGTTTAAAGAAGTAATTAAATAAGAAGTAATTTTCACTTCTTCTCATTTAGGTCTCCCACCTAATATATCCATCTGTGCGTATGCACTAGGTAATTCTGACCTATGATCATAAATGTGAGCAAAAAGTCTTTCTTTAGCTATTTTATCCACCATACTACCACTAGGAAAAACATTTGAGATTCTTCAATTTCTATAACCCATAGCTCTAACTCCATGATGATATCTAAAATCTATAAGGACACCTAATTCTTTATCACTTTTTACAGGTACATCACCTGCAGGGTTGTAATTTTGAAGTACTAAAGAGGGTGATGGGCTATCCGTAGAATAAAAGCTTCCATCTTCCCTTACTCCTGGTACATAATGAAATGGATTTCATCCACCTGGATTATTACCTCCGCCTGGATTATTACCTCCGCTGGGTTATTAGTTCCACCTGAACTACTGCCTCCACCTGATCCTGAAGGACTCATGTTAAAAATATTTGTATC
>WNFP01002484.1_pt1 | contig 14674 bp, 12 predicted proteins | sample 5400201 | NCBI WGS metagenome assembly WNFP01 (sample SAMN13153355, study PRJNA577476) | soil metagenome | isolation source: 115 cm saprolite under Madrone tree | place: USA:California | collected 2016-06-14
CTCTGGTCGAGGTGTACCAGTACGTAATTGCCAGGTGGGACGTCGACGGGTTTCGCATTGACACGCTGCGCTACCTCCACGGCGGCTTACCCCGGGTCTTCGGCAACGCGATGCGGGAATTTGCCGAGACTGTCGGCAAGAAGAACTTCTTCACTTTTGGCGAGGTCTTCGATGCTCAAGCGGAGCAGGACATCGCCAAGTTCATTGGGCGTACGGCGGGCGACGCCAACGACATGGTCGGGGTCGACGCGGCGCTCGACTACCCGCTTTACTTCGCCCTGCCAGCCATCGTCAAAGGTTTCGCCAGTCCCTCCGGGCTCTATTCGATGTTCGAGCAGCGGCGGCGGATCGAGGGTGGGGTCACCAGCTCGCATGGTGACGCCACGCGTTACTTCGTGACCTTCCTCGACAACCACGATGTCAAGCAACGGCTGCGTTATGTGGAGAGCGACGGATCGCATCCCTATGACGACCAGGTGACGCTCGGACTCGCGCTGCTATTCACGCTCCCGGGCATCCCGGCCGTCTACTACGGGACTGAGCAAGGACTACACGGCGCCGGGAGCGACGCCGCCGTCCGCGAGGCGATGTGGGGTGGACCTGGCCTGAATCACGAGGGGCCTTTCTATCACGCGGTCAAGGACCTAACTGCGGTCCGAAACGCTTTGCCTGCCTTGCGCTACGGAAGAACGTACGCCCGTCCCCTCTCGGGTGACGGGGTCACGTTCGGTATCTCGAGCACGCCCCACGGGGTAGTCGCCTTCTCCCGCATCCTGGCCGACGAGGAGGTGCTCATCGTCGCGAATACACATCCGGCCATGAGCCAGAACCTCTACGTTGTCGTCGACGGGTCGTTGAATGAGGCCGGAAATAAAATGGCCGTCGAGTACAGCAACCTCGACACCCCGACGCCACCCGAGCCGTTGCGAGTGTTCGACCGAGTTTCCGTGTCGGAAGCCGATGGCACCCACGGAACGGGCCCGGCGATGACGTGTCGGGTGACGCTTGAGCCCCTCGAGGTGCAGATCCTATCTAACTCGTGAGCGCCGGTTCGGTCGAGGCGAGAGCCCGGGGAAGCTCAGATCGGGAGGCGATCCCGAGCTTCGGGAAAACCCTGTACAGGTGCGCGCCCACTGTGCGATGTGAGAGGAACAAGCGGTCCGCGATCTCTCGATTCGACAGCCCGGATGCGGCCATTTGCGCGATCTGCGTCTCCTGTGGGGAAAGCGGCTGGTTCGGCGCATGGGTCGTTTCGGCGATCCGTTCGCCTGAAGCCCGTAGCTCCGCACGGGCCTTGTCCGCCCACGGATGCATCCCCAGGGCCTCGAACGCATCTCGAGCCGCTCGCAGGTACGGCCTCGACTCGGTGATCCGGCGCTGGCGCCGCAGCCAGGCGCCGAACGCCATCTGCAGCCGCGCGTGCTCGAACGGCCACCTCGGCTCGGCGTTCAGGGCCAGCTCATAGAGACCTTCCGCGTCCGAATCGTCAGCCAACACGGCGCGCCCGAATCGGATACCGATGTGCACGAGGGCTGCGGGCGTTCGCTTTCCGAGAGCCTCGAGAAGCCCCATCATCCGGCGGGCTTCGTCCCGTCGCCCCGCGCTCACAGCGGTGTGGATCACATAAGGGGCGGCCGCAATCGCAACGAACTCGTGGTAGGCGGCGCCGTCGGGATCGAACATGCGGGCGAAATGGTCGAAAGCTTCGGAATGCCGCCCTGCCGTGAGTTCGATCAGGCCGCGCGCCAGCTCGCTTCCTGCGAGGGCCATGGATACCCGCAACGCCAAGATCAGCTCGGCCGTTTCAGAAAGGGTTTGATTCGCCTGTCGTTCTTCGCCTCTCAGCCCCAGTAAGGCGGCGCGCCCGTTCTGGCTGATCGCGATCCAGATCGGCTGCGCGGTTTCGACCGCCAGGCCATTGCCTTCCTCGAGCTCGCGCGTGGCTCGGCTGAATTGACCAGTGTTGATACCCGCCCATCCGCGCGCTGTGAGGAGCTGCGCAAGCAGGCCAAGTCGTGCTTGCGCGCGCAACAAGGGAGCCGCGCGATCCATCAGGACAATCGATTGGTCGATGTCGCCCGCCGCGTACGCGGCGAATGCCAGGAGCTGCGTTCGAGAAGCGTCCCCGTCGTCGAGGGCAGCTGCCTCCCGCACACCTTTGGATATTCGGTCCGCTGCGTCGACCGGCGCCGCCACAGAGAGGATCTCCAGGGCGCGCGGATCCGGCTCGTTACCGGCGATCTGGGCTACTGCGTCGATCACCAGAGCTTTCGCAACCACGCCGGGATCTGTCCACCAGCAGCGAAGAGCGGCGCCCTGGAGAAGATTTAGCGCCAGGTTCCGGTCACCTTGGGCTGCTGCATCGCGGGCGACGGCCACAAGCTTTGTAATCGCGTGCGGGTCGCCTGGCACGCCATCGTGGAAGATCTCGCGCAGCCACGTCATCCTCGCTAGGTCGTGCGGCGTTAGATCCAATCGAGCCGCTGCATCCAGCAGGCGACCTACGGCCGAAGGCTCCCCCAGTTGAAATGCAATCTCGGCCGCCGCCAGAAGGCGGCGCGCCTGGACGGACCCGCGTGGGCTGAGCGACGCCGCCAACTCGAGAGCGTGAAGGGCAATTGTGGGCGCGCCGCGCTCTTGCGCACGAGCTGCCGCTCCCTCTAGATCGGCCGCGGCGTCTTCGTCTGTGCCCAGGACTGACGCCGCACGATGCCACGGACGGCGGTCTGGATCCGCGACGACCTGAGCCAGGGCTCCATGCGCTGCCCGCCGCTGTGCGGGAGCGGCCGCCTGGTCCACGGCGGATCTGATCAGCGGATGCCGAAAATGAACGTTGGCGCCGGCGATCGAGACCAAGCCTGAGTCCAGCGCCGGCGTGAGCACATCGATGGTGACTTCCTCGCCTGCCTGGATTCGAGCCGCCGCTAGTACCTCGCCGAGTCTGGGTTCGTCGTCAAGGGCGGCGAGCAACAGGACGGATTGGGTGTCTTCGGGCAGACGCTTGGCCTGAGCGGAAAACGTGTGCTCCAATCGGTCGGTCAACGGCAATCCCTCATGGTCGGTCTGCTGGACGGTCTCCTCCCTCAACGCACGCGGGAGTTCGACCAGCGCCAGTGGGTTGCCGACCGCCTGCGCGAGAATTCGGCGACGTGTATGGTGCTCCAGGTCTGGAGCTACCACGTCGACCAGCTCGCCCGCGGCCATATCGCTCAGAGGCCCAACACGAATCTCTGGCAGCTGCGCGGACCGTAGGGCGGTGTCGAACCCATCACGCAAGCCGATGATGAGCACGATCCGAATCGATTCCAGACGGCGGGCGATGAAAGTGAGTACTGAGGAGGTCGATGCGTCGAGCCATTGAACGTCGTCCGCGATCACGACGATCGGCTGATCGGCCGCGACTTCATCGATCAGATTGAGAGTCGCCAGGGCGACCAGGAACATTTCGGGCGCCGAGGCGGACTGGATACCCATCGCCGTCAGCAACGCAGCCTTTTGTGGATCGGGGAGCTTACTGGCTGATGCCATGATGGTTTGCAGGAGCTGCTGCAAGCCGGCATAGGGAAGCTGAGCCTCGCATTCAAGACCGGTTACCGCTATCACCCTGTAGCCAAGTCCACGAGCATCGGCGGCCGCGGCGTTCAGAAGCGAGGTTTTTCCGATGCCAGGCGCGCCGCTGACCAGGACGGCGCCTCCGCGCTCCGGCGCTTCCCGCAGTGCGGTTGTGAGCTGACTCAGCTCTAGCTCGCGCCCAATTAGCCGCGACCTTTCCATCCCCGCCCTGATTCTGCGCTCCTCTGGGGGATCCGGAAGCGCTCTCCGCACTCGCTGGAGAGAGACGACTTAGTGCCGACTAAGTCATTTCGGCTATCTCGTTAGGTCACCGCCGAAAAGAAGCAGTCGTCAGACAGAAGCGCGACGGCGGCCCTGAACCTAACTTGACGGCATGAGCAGCGGCGGCGGACAAGCAGTCCAACAACAGCTGATGGTCCGCATCGACGAGATCATGGTGACCAGAGTCCTGCCCGACCTCATCGAGTCAGACGTCAGGCGGGGCGACCGAAGCATGCTGGATGCGGCTCTCGGACAGCTCGCACAACACGTGGAAGTGATCAAGACACCGCTTGCCGCCGCGCTGCTCGCACGATCCGAGGCCATGGCTTCGACCGGGCCCGAAGCTGAAGCCCGGTTCATCCGAGCGATCCAGCTGCTGTCGAACCCGAAGATGAATGTCGAGCTCGCCAAGACCCAGCTCCTGTTCGGCGAATGGTTGCGTCGTCAGGGCAGGCGGCGTGATGCGCGCCCTCTGCTACAGGCCGCTTACGAACAGCTGGACGCGCTCGGGGTCGACCACCTGGCTGAGCGGGCGAAGATCGAGCTCGCGGCCACGGGGGAACATGCGCGCAAGCGAACTTATGACACCCAGGACGATCTGACCCCGCAGGAAGCCCAGGTCGCGGGGATGGCAGCGCAAGGAGCCCGCAACACAGAGATCGCGCATCGTCTTTTCATCAGTCCGGCAACAGTCGAGTACCACCTCTCGAAGGTGTATCGCAAGCTCGGCATCGACTCGAGGGCCAAGCTCGTAAGGTCGATGCTGCTGGCCGATTCCCATGAGGAGCACGAGGCACACGCGCTGATCGGCTGAATCGAGGCACCGCTTGCTTCGCGTTATCGAGAATCCCGAGTCCTTCCGGACTCGGGTTTCCCAAGACTCGACCGATCGGGATCGTTCATACATTCATTTCAGTGAGCACATTCGAGTGGCTCCTCGTCGCGTGGGCCGCAGTCTTCGCGTTGAATGTCGTGCCCTACTTCATGCCGCCCACGTGGGCGGTGGTGGCGTTCTTCTTGATCGCATTTCAGCTGCCGGTGTGGCCATTGGCAATCGGTTGTGCGTTCGCCTCGACGGCGGGACGGTGCGGGCTCTATTACGTGAGCGCAACACTGGGACGGCGGCTTCTTTCCGATCGAAGGCAGCGCAATGTCGCAGCGCTCGGCAACTGGCTGAACCGACGTCCGGGCTGGCGTGGCGTCCTCGACGTCCTCATCTATTCGCTGGGGCCGATTCCTTCCAACGATCTATTCATTGCCGCCGGCTTGAGCGGCGCAAAGCTGTGGCCGGTCGCGTTGGGATTTCTGGCTGGGCGAATGGTCAGCTATCCGCTGCTGGCACTGGCGGCCAAAGGCGCCAACGACCAGTTGGGTGGAGTCCTCACGCGCCACTGGCACGATCCAAAGTGGCTCGCTCTCGAGCTGCTGTCGATCGCGAGCATCTGGCTGTTCTCGCGAATCGATTGGGTGCGGGTTCTTCACCTTCCCGTGCCTCCGCGAACGGCCCCCTAAACAACTAGGGCTTCCCCGGATTCGACCTCCCCAGGTCCACTCCTAACGTGTGGTCAGGTCGTCAAGAGGCGGCCGTAAATCATGGTCGATCACTACCAGGAAGTGGTCTAGGAGGTCTTTCGTGTTGGACAGGGCAATTTCTCGCAGCGCCGTATATCTGGGAGTCGCCGGGGTGGCATCGATTGTTTTCGGTGCAATAACACTTTTCTGGCCGGGCATCACCCTGGTCGCTCTGACCGTGCTGTTCGGTGCGTTTGCGTTCGTTTACGGGGCGTTCGCGCTCGGGTCGGGTCTCAACCTGCTCGCGCACCGCAGCACCGACTGGGTCCCATTCGTCCTCGGTGGCCTGGTCGGAGTCGTCGTTGGTGTCGTCACGTTCTTCGCGCCTGGTCTCACCGACCTGACGCTGATCTACCTCATCGCGGCCTGGGCCATCGTCGTTGGTGTTTTCGAAATCATCGCTTCACTCGACCTTCGCAACGTCGTCAAGGGCGCAGGATGGCTGACCGCGTCCGGCGCCTTGTCGATCGCCTTCGGAGTGATTGTCGCGGCCCGGCCCGGCACGGGTGCGCTGGCCATCCTCTGGCTGATCGGCGCCTACGCCATCATCGGCGGCGCCACTCGGCTCTACGCCGCCTACCGCATACACGGTGTCCAAAGCGACGTCAAGCGGGCGGTCGCCTCGACCATGCAGCCGCAGTCGTAACTGGATATCCGAATCTTCCCAAATGACGCGCCCGTTCACCACGGGCGCGTCGCCTTTCAGATGAGGATGAACACCCAACTCAACCGGCCGACAAGGACGGGCGTTGCCAACTTCGTGCTGGCAATCTGGTTCGCGGCTCGCGAACTCAAGGCTGGCATCAAAGCCACGCGGCGAGGCGAGATATTCCAATGAGCGCATCCAGGCTGTCGCGGCTCGTGCTGGTGGTGTTGCTCACCACGCTGCTGTTTGCCCTGGCGCTCTGGTTGATCTATCAGCTGCAGACGATCGTCGTCTGGACCATCTTGGCGCTGTTCCTGGCGATTGGGCTCAGCCGGTCAGTGGACTGGCTGCATCGTCACCATTTGCCGCGCGCGCTCGCAATCCTGCTCGTGTACCTGGTGTTGATCATCGTAGTCGCCGGCATCGGGGCGGTCGTCGAGCCCGCGCTGGCCCAGCAGGTCCGTCAACTCGTGCTCGTCCTGCAGCAGCCAGGCGGCCTCACCGCGGCCCTCGACAGGATCGTCGCGCCGCTCGGCCTGGCCGGTTTCGTCGTCAGCATTCGCCCGGAGCTCGACGCAATTCCTGGACAGCTGGCAGGCTCGCTTGGCTCGGTCACCTCGGTGACGGTCGCCACCATCGGCTCGATAACGGCCGCGGTCAGCGTCGCCGTGATGGGCTTCTTCTTTCTTCACGATGGGCGGGATATGGTCCGCCGTGGGACCGAGCTCATTCCCGTACGGCATCAACCAGCTGCCCGCCGGGTGCTCGAACATTCAGCGCGGGCGATCGACGGCTACATCCGGGGCAATCTGGCGATCAGCGTCATCGCCGGCGTGAGCGTCTACGTCGGCATGCGGATCCTCGGAATCCCCTATGCGTTACCCCTCGCGATTCTGCTCGCGATCCTCGACCTGATCCCGATGGTCGGCGCCCAGCTCGGTGCGGTGCCAATCGTCCTGGCAGCCCTGATCATCTCGCCCACCAAAGCCGTGATCATCCTCGCCTACATCATCATTTACTCCCAGATCGAGAGCAACGTGCTCAATCCGTTGATCTATGGGCGCGGCGATCAGCTGCCGGGACTGGTGGTGTTTCTTGCCTTCCTGGCAGGAAGTCTTCTCTTCGGCATTCTCGGTGCGTTGATCGCAATTCCGGCCGTCAACATCATCCGGGTCGTCGTGCGGGAGTGGGCGACATACCGACAGGCAAAAGGAACTATGGATTTGCCGGATGCGAAGAGTGCGCCGCCCCCCATACCCTTGACTCGTGATCAGGTTGATGCGTTGGATTGACCCGCCCGAGCCGCTCGACGGCCAGCTCGCTGAGCTGATCGAGACCGTCTGGGCCGCTGAATCGATGTGGAGTCTGGAGGACCGAATCGAGGCCGCCATTCGCTACGGCCGCAAGTCAACCGTGAAGCTCGACCTCCAGTCGAGGAGCACGCAAACGGATGGATAGGACAATCAGCGAAGACGTTGGACGGGCCGTCAAGGTGGGGCTCGCCGTCTTCGACTGCGATGGCTCAAGACTCGGCTACGTCGACGAGACGGACAAGACCCATGGCTGGATGGTGGTGAGGACCGGAGCGCTCGATCAGAAAAAACTCTGGGTCCCCTACCGGTTGGTGAGAAGCGTCGATGACCGCGAGATCTTCCTCGCGATGCTCAAGGGTGCTGTTGAAGCCGAGTTCAAGAGTCCTCCGGCGCGAACCACCACCGTGGCCGAGAAGGACGGACGGACGGTCGCGACGACCACCGAGCCAAGCGGCTTCGACCGCGAGCCTGTCGTCACGTCCGAGGTTGATCTCGGCCAAATCAAGAATCGACTCGCCGTCGGACAGCAGGTCTGGACGTCGGATGACGTGGCCGTCGGAAGCATCAAGGACTTCGACAGTGATGGTCGCTACATCGTCCTGCAGGCGGTCCGCCTCTCGACCAAGCACGACTTGCTGGTCCCGATCTGGCTGGTCGGGGACGTGGACCGCGAGGCAGCTGAAGCAACTCTGGCGGTGTCCAGTGCCGACCTCGAGGGCATGAAGGGCCTTCAACAGTAATGACAGGCGCAACGGCGAGCGTATTCGTCACCACCTTCCTGGGCTCGGCAGTCGAGGCCATCGAGATGGTCGCCATAGTCGTCGGCGTCGGTGCCACGCGCGGTTGGCGATCGACGTGGTTCGGGGTCGTGGCCGGCCTTGCGGTGCTGGTTGCGGTAGTAGCCCTGTTCGGCCTGGCCCTCGGCTCAGTCCCGATCGGTCCGCTGCGGCTGGTCATCGGCGTGCTGCTGCTCGTCTTCGGCCTCCAATGGCTGCGCAAAGGCATCAAGCGGGTGGCCGCGCGGTCCCTCACCGGGATGGGGATTCCAGCAGTGACCGACTCGGAGCGCTGGGTTGGTCCGGGCGTGGACTGGACGGCGTTCGTACTGGCCCTGAAAGGGGTGCTTCTCGAAGGAGTCGAGATAGCCTTTATCGTGGTCTCGATCGGTCTCGCCGCACGCGAAATGACTGCAGCCATCGTTGGCGGTGCCTCAGCGCTCGTCCTCATTGCCGCGGCGGGGTCAGCCTTCGCGGCAGTGTTCAACCGGATCCCTCGCAGCGTCTTGCAGCTGGTCGTCGGCATCCTACTCACGACCTTCGGCACCTTCTGGTCCCTCGAGGGTCTGGGCGTCGAGTGGCCTTCTGGAGACCTGTCGATCCTTCCTCTGCTCGCGTTCTATGCGGTTATGGCGTTGAGCTACACCCGGATCGAGCGCAGGCGGGTGGTCGCTGGATGAGCACTGCCCCGTCACGCGTCGCCGCCGGCGTCGGCGCCTTCTTCCGCTTCTGGTATGGATTCATCGTCGGCGACGATTGGACTGTCGCAGCGGCGGTAGGTTTGGCACTTTTGATCACGGCGGCGCTCAATCAGAGACGAATCGTCGCGTGGTGGCTGCTGCCACTGACCGTAGTCGTAATTACGGCTGCCAGCCTGCGAAGGACGGTGGCTCCTCGACCCGGCGGTTGATTGGCGATTTCGATGTGCTCCGTGGCGCCGCCTGCGTCACAACGGTCAGATCCCATCTACTCCCGCGAACCTCTTGTTCTTGACTGCTTTCTGGAAGGCCGCGTAGTCCTGCTCGTTCTGGTCGGCGTAGGCCTCGGCGAACGACACCATGGCGCGATCGAAGCTGTCGCTCTGGCCGAGGTAGGCGCTGATCGCGATGCAGTCGCCAGAGCGTGCATGACCCCGAGCCAGAGTCCAGCCGCAAAGCCGTCCCCATACCTTCAGGGCGGCCGCCGAAAGAACGGTGAAGTCGGGAGACCACTTCCAGTCGCGGAGCTGACGGACGTAATAGTCGCGTTCCTTGCCGTCCGGCTCACGTATCCGATTCCAGCCTAGAAAGATGTCGGTGGTCGCCTGCATCAGGCGCTGGCCGCTGACAACGCGCTCGCCGTGATACCGGAATTCGCTCGGACCGACGAATTGCTCCAAGACCGAGCGTTCGGTCTCTTTCGCCTGAAGGACGAGGTGATCGGAGTCGTCTTTCCCGACCAGCAGCATGATCCAGGTCCGGGTCCCGACGCTCCCAATTCCCACAACCTTGCGCGCTCCTTCGACGAGCTGGTACCCAGCGAGCAGTTGCCGGCGATCGTTGGAGAGCGTCGCCAGGTAGCCGCGCTTCACTTCGGCCAGGATGCGGAAGACTCGATCGGCTTCGAGCTTCGCATAAAGCTCGGTCAACGGCACTACAAGCGGCGGATCACTGACGATCCGAGGAGCGCCCTCTACGATCTGCGTCAACTTCGAAAAGGTGTGCTCGTTGTCGCGATTGCGCGCCTTGGCCAGGTCCTGGGTGAGCCTTTTGTACTCCGCTGGTTGCAGCTGGCGCTTGACTTGAGACAGAAGGTCGTCGAGATCGATATGGGAATACCAGACGTCAATCGTCGGCATCGCCGCGAATCGGTTCATCGCCATCCGGTACTCGGCGACGGCGGCTGTCGTGATGGACTGTCGGACGGCAGCGGAGTGGTTGTTGGTGCGCCCCGCGACGGCAAGGCTGGCGACCAGTCGCTTGATGTCCCACTCCCATGGGCCAGGCAGCGTCTCGTCGAAGTCGTTGACGTCGAACACCATTCGTCGCTCAGGAGATGCGTACGCGCCGAAGTTGGCGAGGTGCGCGTCGCCGCAACTCTGCGCCCGGATCCCAGAGTCAGGCATCGACGCCAGGTCGGCTGCCATCACAAGCGCCGCGCCCCGAAAGAACGTGAAGGGCGATGCGAGCATCCGGCTGTAGCGGATGGTGACCAATTCCGGAACTCTCGTCGCCGCCTGCTTCTCGAGCAACGCAATCGGATCGGGGCGGCGCGACGATGGGGAAAACGCGGCGTGACTGGAGCGGGGAACCCTGGCGCGTGCTGCCCGCCCGCGAGCGACCCTTTCCTGGACGGTGAGGCGCGGCGCTGACTGCGTAGCCGTCATAGTGTGGCCCCGATGGCCGCCAGTCGACACTGGTGCGGGTCGACTAGACGCCGCTCGAGCAGGAGACTTGACGCGGCCGGCGCGAAACTCCGGTCGCTGGCGAACCGGCTCTAGTAACAGTGATAGGTGACCGCGCCCGGATTGAGCGCGGCACTGTAGCTGTAGGCGGTCCCGCTCGGCACGAACATCCAATCCCCTGGCTTGAGCTCAATGCCATTGGTGATGATCGAACCTGAAACCACCAGGCGGAACAGATCACGCTTGTGCGTGTGGGTGGTCACCGTCGCGCCCGGCTCGGCCACCGTCAGGAAAAAGATCGTCGGGCCGTCCTCGAGGACAACCGGAATCTGCCATGACTGGAAGCCCGGGGGCATGTCCTTGCGCCTCAAGGCCTCGCGGACCTCGTCCATGCCCGGGTCCCGAGATGTAATCACGCGGTCCTTGACCTCGATGCGACGCTTCCGGAGCGCTGACCTGATGCGCTGCGCCGCACCCCGTCCTTCGATGAGCGAGTCGTCTGGTTTCCAATCCTGACTCATGGTGTGCCCCTCCCAACAAGAACTAGCGGCGACCGCGCGAAGGATTGCCGGCTCAGACAGTACTCGGGCCCGTGCCCTTGTCAAGCTTCGGCGGGCCGAGGCTTCTCACCTCACTCTAGGGCGTACACGAGAGCCCGCGCGGTGTTCATCACCTGCCCGCTATCCCAGACGCGTGCGCTCTTCGCTGCCCCAAGGCGCGATCTGGCCGTTCGGGCTGCTTCCTCCAGCTGTTTGACCCTGGCCGGCCATGCACTCAACGACCATTCGCGCGACATGCGGTCGACGACCGCAGACAAACGCAAGGCGCGCTGGTCATCTCCGCGTGCGGCGGCGACCAGTGCCAGACCTCCGACGCACCAAATTGTTCCAAACGGATCGTTCAGCTCGTGGTGGATGGACAGAGATTCCTTCCAGGTCGCGGCTGCACTATCGAGATCGCCCAGCCCGAGCAGCGCGTTGGCGAGACTCTCGAGAAAACGAGCGGTACTCGATTCGTCGTGCTCTGATCGGCCGAACTCGACGCAGTCTCCCAAGATTTGAAGCGCTTCGCGGTAGTTCCCCTGCTCCGTCATGAGCACGCCAAGGTGGTTTTGCACTTCGATCGACAGGCGCCGGCTGCTCGAACCCTTCAGCAGCGAGATTGCTTCGTCATACATCTGGCCCGCGACGCCAAGCTCGCCTGCGGCTGCGTAGACTACGCCCGCTCCGCTCAATGTGTGCGCGATCAGCTCTGTGTCGCCGACCTCGCGCGCCACGGCTACGCTCGTGTCCGCCAGCCTCCGGCTGTTGGTTGCGTCTGCCTGCCTTGCGGCGAGCCTACCGGCCAGGTTGAGCGCTCCGGCGCGTAGCGCACCCTTTGCGGGTGAACGCGCGAGCAAGTCGAGCAGGAGCGCATGCGCTCGTGCCTGGTCAGTGAAATCGAAATCGGCTACCAGGAGGGCGAGGCCGAGGCCCATGTCATCAGTGTTGTCCCGCGCCCAGCCGACAGCTCTCCAGAGGTTGGCAGCCTCGCGCGCTTTCCAGTTCCGTTCCGCGATTCCCGGGGCAAGTTCCGAGGCCTTCGGGCCAGTCCACGAGATGGTCCGCGCAGCCATCGCCTCCATGAAGTACTCATAGTGGTGTTTGCTCGTCAGCTCGAGCTCGCCCGCCTCGAGCAGGCGATCAAGGGCGTACACGCGATGGGACTCCAGCAGCCGAAAGCGCGTGCTGCCATCGTCCAGCCTCTCGGCCACCACCATCGATTTCTGGACCAGGCCGGTTAGGACATCGAGCATGCTTCCGCCGATGCCGTCTACGCAGACAGCCCGGGCGCTTTCCACGTTGAATCCGCCCTTGAAAACCGCGAGGCGTCGGAAGAGCATCGCTTCGTCGTTAGTGAGGAGTCGGTAGCTCCAGTCGATGGTCGCGATCAAAGTTTTCTGACGCCCCGGGGCGCTTCTACTGCCGCCGGTGAGCACGCGGAAGCGGTCGGAGAGCTGGGTCAAGAGGTCCTTCTCGGTCATCATGCCCAGGCGCGCTGCCGCGAGCTCGATGGCAAGCGGCATACCGTCCAGGTGCTCGCAGATCTGGGTGACAGTGTCGAGGTTGGACGGTGTGACTCGGAAGTCCGGCGCGACCAGCCGTGCCCGAGCCTCAAACAACTGCACAGCATCGGCGGCGCCCATCGACGAGACGGGCCAATGTGCCTCACCGGACACCCCCAATGCCTCTCTACTGGTGGCGATGATGGTGAGCTCCTGGCAGCGCTGGAACGCCGTCTGGCAGAAGTCGGCGCACCCGGCAACCACCTGCTCGCAGTTGTCGAGGACCAGGACGGCTCGCCGGGCGGCCAGCCAGGCCGTGACCACCTCTGGGGCGGGTCCTTGACCTGGGAGTTCCAGCGAAGCGAGCACTGCTTCCGACACCTGGTCGTCTTGGTTCACCGGTGCCAGATCCACCCACCACACTCCCCCCGGCGATAGGCGAAGGCAAAGCTTCCCTAGCTCGGCCGCAAGCCTGGTCTTGCCGGAGCCGCCCGCTCCGGTCAGCGTGACCATCCGCGATCGGGGGAGCAGCGACCGTAACGCTGAAAGTTCAGCGTTTCGTCCGACGAAGGTGGTCAAGTACTTGGGCATGTTGGTCAGCTTCTGTGGCATGGACTGGATGGGAGGAAAGTCGATCGGACGCGCAAGATCGTTGAGCTGGAACACGTGCTCCGAGCGGATGAGGTCCTTGAGGCGATGCATTCCGAGGTCTTGAAGCGCGGTCCCCTGCGGTATCTCGTCAGCAAGCATCGCCTCAGTGGCCTTGGTCAGCAGGATTTGGCCGGGATGACAGCTGGCGAGCAGCCTGGCGCAGCGGTTCAGCGCGGCACCAAAGTAGTGGCCCGCTCGGAGCTGCGCCTCTCCGGTGTTCAGGGCGATACGCACCTTCAGCTCCAGACCTTCAGGCCAGGATTCATCGGCGAACTTCTTCTGGATTTCGACCGCACACGCCGCCGCTGTCGTAGCCGTCCTGAACACCGCCAGAATGCTGTCTCCTTCGCGTCCGGCCTCCACCTGCTCTCCGGCGTGGTCCAGGACCGTGCCGGCAAGAATCGCGTCGTGGCGGGCCATGGCGCGGCGCATTGCCTTCGGCTGCCGCTCCCAGGCATGCGTCGACCCCCGCAGGTCGGTGAGCATGAAAGTGATGGTGCCTTCCGGCAGTCGCGCCATCGCGAATGACAGTACCCCAGGTTGATGGTGCCTGACGGCGCGGTTCCCACTCCCTAAATTGGGAAGAGGGATCCGATCTCTTCTAAGAAGGCCTTAGTTCTGGCGCTGGGCGACTATGCCTCGAAGCCAAGCCGTCAATTCCGTTCCCGCCATCGAGTTGCGCTGAAAGATGGCGGCCACCTGGCCGTTGAGCGCTTGTTTGTCGGCCTCGGTGAGCGTTTTGGCGGTCAAGACCATGATCGGGATTTCGCGCGTCGCCTCCTCGGCGCGAAGCGCCTCGACCACGTCGAATCCACTCAGGTCGGGCATCATCAGGTCGAGCAGGATGAGGCTCGGCATCTCCGACTTGGCCATGTCGATACCTTCTCGACCGCTAGCCGCCCTGAGCACTCCAAAACCGGCCGGTTCGAGAAGACCCTCCAGCAGGTCCAGGTTGGCCGGCTCGTCGTCCACCACCAGAACGCGTACCGGGTCGGTCGTCGCCTTGGTCGCGAACGTGTACTGGCCCAACCGTGACAGCAATGCCTTTCCGTCCACCGGCTTGACGAAGTAATCAAACGCGCCGAGCGCCCGGCCCAGCGACGGGTTGTCGACCACCGAGACGACGACCACAGGGATGTTCTGCGTGGCCTCGTCGGCCTTGAGCCGGTTCAGGACCTCCCACCCGTCGACTTCTGGGAGAAGGATGTCGAGGGTGATGGCCACCGGCTTCAGCTCGCCGGCCATCCGCAGGGCTTCGGGGCCGGTACGCGCGCCGGCGGTCCGGAATCCGCCTGCGTGTAGATAGCGCGACAGAATCTCGGCTGCCTGAGGATTGTCATCAACCACCAGCACCAGTGGGCGACTCGGATCGGTCGTCGCAACGGCGGGCGGCGCGTGCCGGGCCGCCTCCCGCCGCGCCGCCGTTTGCAGCGGCAGACGCAGGGTGAACGTGCT
>WNFP01005814.1_pt1 | contig 14673 bp, 17 predicted proteins | sample 5400201 | NCBI WGS metagenome assembly WNFP01 (sample SAMN13153355, study PRJNA577476) | soil metagenome | isolation source: 115 cm saprolite under Madrone tree | place: USA:California | collected 2016-06-14
TCGATCCACCGTCATTTACGAAAACAAAAGGCGGGCTGCGCGATGCGATGCGCGGTTATCGCGAACTCCACGTTCGCGCCTTCAAATTGCTTTCGCGCGATGGTGTTCTCGCAACATTCTCATGTTCGCATCATGTCAGTGAAAATGCGTTCGCGCAGATGATCGCCGATGCGCTGGTGGACGCACGGCGTTCGGCCCGGCGGCTTCGCCGTTTCGAGCAGGCGCCCGATCATCCAGTGCTCCCCACTTTGCCAGAGACGGAATATTTCAAAGGCGTTTTGCTCGAGATGATGCCGGGGCGCTAAGGGAAGTCGACAAGGTGCAGCGGAAATTTCCTTTGGAAATATCTGGCATTCTCAGGTGGCTTAATTAATATGGCGCTGGCCGAGCTTTGAGCGGCTAAGCTGCGGGAGCTCACGATTGTCATGGCAGAAAAGATTCGACCGATCGAACAAATGCTGGAATTGAGCGAGGAAGAGGCGCTCTCTGCCGAGCATCTCGACTCGCAAATGCAAAAAGCGCAGGAGCAACTGCTTCAGCTCAAGCGCCAGCAGGAGCAAATTGAAAAACAAAAGCGCGAGCTCGAAGAACTAAGCCGTCGTCAGGAAGAACTCGATCGCGGCCGCGCGGAAATGACCGACAAGTTGACGCGCTCGCTCGTTGTTCTCGAGCGCGAAGCTTATAACGCGCAAAGGCGACTCGAACAACTTCGTACGACTCGGGAAAGTTTCGGGCAGCACTTGGAATTAATTGAGGCCATCGATCCGAAAAGCTGGAATCCGGCCGATTTGCACAAGGAATTGAGCCGGGCTCTGAGCACAGTGGATGATGCGCGCACGGAGTACGGCGAGCAGCGCAGTCGGCTGCAAGCAGGTGACGAGGACGCCGCCGGTACGTCATTACCTGACGTTGTGTCGGACGCTTACGAACTCACCGGCAGACGCTCTTTTTCTCAGTGGATGCAAATCGGCGTCGCCCTCAGTTTGCCGCTGATCATTTTTGGTCTTGTTGCTCTTGCTCTTTTCTTTTGGATGGCCAGCCGGTGATGGCCATGTTTCGTCGTCCGCCTAGATCGGCTCCACCCCTTCGCCGTAGGCAGGAAGAATTAGCCCGTCGGGAATCGGAGCTGCGCGATAAGGTCGACAAACTCGAACGGATGATTTCCGACGCGCCACGAGTCACGGAGGAGACGTCTCGCCGGGGGCGAGAAGAGCAGCGCATAAAGTCCAACATGGGCGACAGCCGGCTCCACGTCTCGGTCGCGCTGCAAGACGGACGCTACTTCGATGAGAAAGAAAGCAGACGCCGGCCACGTTCGCTGCGCAAAGAACGGCGGGAGGGTCGGATGATCTTTCTCATTCTTGTGACCGGGCTTGCAGCAGTGGTCATCTGGTTAATGAGTCATCTGCATTTTTGATCTGCAAATCATGCTCACACCTTCCGATCTCGACGTCGCATACGTTGCTAAGCTCGCGCGGCTAAATTTGACGGACGCGGAGACGGAGCTTTTTCAGAAGCAACTCGGCGATGTGTTGAAATACGCCGACAAACTGCGCGCAGTGGATGTGAGCCACATGGAAGCTGCGGCGCATGCGATTCCAATTTTCAACGTTTTCCGCGAAGATGAGAGTCGCGATTGGTTTACGGCGGAACAAGCGCTGAGCAATGCGCCACGCCAGGCAAATGGTCTTTTCATCGTCACGAAAGTCGTGGAATGACCGGAAAAGATCTGCCGGCGCTGAATATCGCCGATCTGCAGTCTCTGTTGCGTCACCGGGAAGTTTCGCCCCGGGAGGTGCTCGATGTCTTGCGCGCGCGCATCGAGAGTGTCGACGGAAAAATCGATGCTTATCTCTCAATCGATTTTGAAGCTGCCGCCAAGGAGGCGGAAAAAGCAAATGTCGATCTTCCACTCGGCGGAGTGCCGATTGCGATTAAGGACATAATTAGCGTCGCGGGCGAGCCCTGTACCTGCGCGTCAAAGATTTTGCACGGTTATCGTGCGCCTTATGATGCGACCGTCATTCGAAAGTTGCGCGCGGCGGGCGCAATTCCATTCGGCAAAACTAACATGGACGAGTTCGCCATGGGCTCGTCCACCGAAAATTCCGGCGTGAAGCTGACGCGAAATCCATGGGATTTGTCACGCGTACCGGGTGGATCTAGCGGCGGCTCGGCCGCGGCGGTTGCCGCCGATGAAGCATTTGGTGGACTTGGCACCGAGACTGGCGGGTCGATTCGGCAACCAGCTGCGCTTTCGGGTGTTGTCGGTCTCAAACCAAGTTACGGACGCGTTTCGCGCTTCGGCGTCGTCGCTTTCGCCTCCTCGCTCGACCAAGTTGGTCCCCTGACAAAAACGGTGCGCGATTCTGCTCTGATTATGAACGCGATCGCCGGCCATGATCCGCAGGAGACAACATCGTTGAACCAACCGGTGCCGGATTACACTGAGGGGCTGGGAAGAGACTTGCGCGGCGTGCGGTTAGGTTTGGCGAAGGAGTACATGATCGAAGGGATTGATGCTCAAGTGAAAGCCGCAATCGATGCGGCGGTGAAACACATGGATTCGTTGGGCGCGGAGATTGTCGATGTTTCTTTGCCGCACACCGATTACGCCATTGCGGTTTACTATATTTTGGCAACAGCGGAGGCTTCGGCGAATCTCGCCCGCTTTGATGGCGTGCGCTACGGACACCGGGCCGAAAATCCGAAAGACCTTCTCGATCACTACGGCCGCACGCGCGAGGAAGGTTTCGGCCCCGAAGTCAAACGTCGCATCATCCTCGGCACTTACGTTTTGAGCTCCGGCTATTACGACGCTTATTATTTGCGTGCGCAAAAAGTGCGCGAGTTGATCCGGCAGGATTTCGCAAAGGCGTTCGAGAAAGTCAATGCGTTAATTTCGCCGACTTCGCCGGTCCCCGCTTTCAAACTGGGTGAACGCACGGACGATCCATTGCAAATGTATCTCGCGGATATCTTCACCAGTCCCGCGAATCTCGCCGGAATTTGCGGGATTAGTGTGCCGTGCGGTTTTGCCGACGTCGATGGGAATCGCTTGCCTATCGGTTTGCAGTTGTTAGGCAATGCGCTCGATGAAGCGCGCATTTTGCAAATTGCGCACGCCTACGAGCAAAGCACCGATTGGCACAGAGCCCGTTCGCCAATCGCAGAGACTCTGCCAAACGCGTGAACGATTCAGCCGCAAAGCGGGGATGGACCGCGTTCAATCGCCGCCTGAACAGCCCGGCTGGGTTTCGCGTGTTGATAATCATCTTTGTCGTGGTGGCGATCGTATTTTCGGCGGTTCCGCTCCTCCATTATTTCCGTGGCCGCAGCATCATGGATTACAAACTGTGGTACGAAACCGGCAAACGGGTGCTTGCTGGTCAGGAGATCTTTTTTCTCCATTTTGGGAAATACGACTTCATGTACCCGCCGCCCTGCGCGATTTTTCTGGCGGGCGCGAGTTTGCTGGGTCAAGCGGGATTGATTCTTCTGTTTGTTGCGATTAACTCAGCTGCTTGGTTTGCTAGCGTGCAACTGGCTGCGGTGCTCGCCACCGGCCAGAGTCACGCAAAGAATGCTTGGCTGTATCTGATGCCGAGCCTGCTGGTAATTGTCTACATCTGGTCCAGCTATCACCTTGGCCAATCGAGTCTCGTGCTTCTCGCGCTGATGCTTGGCGCTTTCGTTTTGTTGCGCGCGCGGCGGGAAATTTCTGCTGGCGCATTGATTGCGCTGGCGGCGGCGATCAAAGCATTTCCAGTAATGGCGATCATTTATTTAATTTATCGCCGTTACTGGAAAGCGACCGCAAGTCTTCTCGTGGCGCTCGTATTTTTGCTTCTCGTTTTGCCGGCACCGTTCCGCGGATGGGAACGAGCGTGGCGCGATCTCAAGCAATGGAGCGTCGGAATGTTGAAATACAACCCGTCCGGCGTGGCGCAGCGGCCAATGCGCAGTTACACCTGGAAAAATCAATCCCTTGTGGGAGTCAGCAACCGATTGCTTCGCCACGTGGACGCGGATGCTGCTTCCGCGTCGCATACACCCATCTACGTAAACCTCGCCGACGTTAAGTTTGCGACAGTCAATGCGATTATCATAAGTGTCGCGTTAGCATTGGGAATTTTGTTTATCGCCGCGATGCCTCACCGCGCAATGCGGACGGCAGAAAGTGATGCAATTGAATTCGCACTGCTCATCTTAATGGTGCTGATGATCACACCGCTTTCGTTTGGGTATCTTTTTTCATGGCTCATCCTGCCGTTTGCGGTCGTGACACAACGAGTGCTCACGGGGAAAGGCCAAAGCCTTTTATGGTGGAGCTTGCCGGTGCTAGCGATCCTTGCCCTTGCCTTGCCATTCCCACGCGGCGCGCAGATCTACGGCAACACTTTTTTTGGCGCCCTATTGTTATTTATCGGACTCTCGATTGAGCTCTTGCGCTGCAAGCGAGCAGGCCGACCAATGGCAGCGGTCGAAGCCGTTCCGATTCCATGGAGGCCGGCCGGTTCCTAATCAATCGATCGATGCGTTGCTGCTGATTGTCGATCTCGCAATTTCGGTGGGACGATACGGTCCCCAGACGAGATGCCGGAACATCGCGAGCAGCCATCGGAAAAAAAATCTCAGCGCGATGCCAAACGACATTTTCGATTTCCCACGTACGCGATTATGAAAAACGATGGGAATTTCAAATACCTGTAAGGTGCGGCCGCTTCGCACAATCGTCTCGAAGGCAATTTTGAAGCCTCCTGCTGGCGACGCGTGTTCCAGTAATCGAGAACGCCCGATGGCAAAGAATCCGGACATCGAATCATGCACACCGGTGAGTGGATAAGCGAGCGCCGCACCTGCCCGGGACAATAACAGTCGCCAAAGCGGCCAGCCCGGTGTCGATCCACCGGTGACATATCGACTTCCGATCACCATTTCCGCCGTGCCCGCAAAGAGAGGCGCCAGCAAATCTTTAATCCGTTCCGGCGGGTGACTGAGGTCTGCATCCATCACGAGAAGAATTTCTCCTTGTGCAGCGAGCGCACCCGACATAAACTCGCGATAATCTGCGACACGAGCGGCGCGATGTTTTCCACCTCGTTCAACGTGGGAACGATGATTGAGACTGAGCTTTCGGTGTTGGACATTTGGTGCGTGGAGCCGACGACGGGATTCGAACCCGTGACCTGCGGTTTACGAAACCGCTGCTCTACCAGCTGAGCTACGTCGGCACGAGCGGCAAAGATGACATCCGCGGATTGCGTGAGCAAGCGCGAAGGTTCTAAACGCGAGCTGTGCCGTCGACAAGTTCTTTGCCAAGCGCTTGCGGGCAAGCGCCTCTACAATGGCAGCAGGAATGTCTCGCCGATTTCGCGGAGGGCGATGCGTTCGGGTGTTTGTTTGAGTGCTGCTTGGAAACGTTCAATCGGTTCCCGCAACGGCTCGAAACTGAGTCGAAATGTTTGATGATGCACTGGCATGATAAATTGCGCGCCGGCGGCGTTTGCCATGTCGATTGCTTGCTCGGGCGTGCAATGCGATCGGATCCACGGGTTGTACGCAGCGATCGACATGATCGCGAGATCGATGCGACCGCGTTCGCGCAGTTTGGCAAAACTGTTCGTCAGTGCCGTGTCGCCAGCGAACAAAATGCGGCGGCCATTTCTTTCCAAAAGATAGCCGTTGTAACCGCGATAAGTGTCGCGTTGCTTTCGCGCCCCCCAATGCTTGACGGGAAAGGCAACGATATCGATCCTGCCCGCCGCCTTTTCGAGCGTCTTCCGTCCGTTCCAGCGAAGCTCAGTGACGTCGCGCAATCGTGTCCATCGAAGCAAGTCTCGCGTACACGGCGCACTGATTACGCTCGTGTCTTTATCGAAAAAATGCAGCGTTTGCAGATCGAAATGATCGAAATGTGCATGCGACAGAAGGATGATGTCGATCTTCGGCAGCTCGTCGATTTCGAGTGCCGGCGCGATTAAGCGTTTCGGCCCAATGCTGAATCCGGGCAATCGAATTCCAACGCGCGGAAAAAGGACAGGATCGGTGAGAATCGTTATGCCGAAAAAGTTAATGAGCACGGTCGCGTGACCGAGCCACGAAGTCGTCACTTGCGCGTCACTCCATTTTGAGGGCTCCGGTTTGGCAAAAGCTGGAGCAATCGGACGCTTCCTTTCGATAATCCACTCGCGCCAAAGATGGCCAAGCCAACGGCGCAGGCGCGAGCTGCGCAAAGTCGGTTGTTCAAATTTGTTTTCCATGACACCACGTGTGACTCTTGGATGCCAAGCCACGCAGGACGCTCCTCAGTCTTGCGTCATCCGAAGCAGGCGGTTTAGAAAACCCCAAAAACCTCCGGTGCTTGTTGGTTGCCCACCGCGCGCAACAAGCACGGGACAATTCGCGTGATTCAAAATACTGCGTGTGAGATCACCCATGATGTAATGGCGCAGCAGACCCCGCGCTTGCGAGGAACCTGTCACGATTAAGTCGTGACCTCCTTCGCGCGCCTCTGCGAAGACCTGATCAAGAACGATCCCATGCCGCACGTGCACTTCCGTTGGCACACCTAGTCGCTCAAGGCTTTCTTTTTGTCTGCGCAAATTCACTCCCAGCTCAGATTTCGATTCGAGCAATCGATCAACATCCTCTTCCATTTGGACCAAATCCGCATAAATCGCCGGCGGCTGGGCCATTACATGCAGTAATGTCACCGATGCCCCAACAGCGGCAGCCAATTTGCCTGTGAGTTGCACCGCTTCCTCGATGAATTCTTTTCCGCCGGTGCAAACGAGAAACTTCTTTAATGTCGCGCATTCCCCGATCGCGACGAGAACAGGGGGCGGAATCAACTTGATCACTTCGTAAGTCTTCTCCGAGCGCCAGTAGAGTCCGGTCGTCCCCTTTCGCCGCGCGCCAATAACAACGACGTCGTAGGTCTCTTTCGATGTTTGAATGAGAATTTGGCGAATCGGCTCGCCTTCTCGCACAACAATCTCTGGCGCGACCCCCTGCACGCGAAGCGCCCGCGCCTGCGCCTCGAGCGCATCGCGCAATGGCCGCTCGTCCTGCGGATTTTCCGCAATGCCAAGGAGCGTTGTTTTAGCGTGAGTTGGACCCGTCAAAAGGCCGCCGATCTGGGTTGCGCTGTCCGCGGGCGACGTTCCATCACTGCAAATCAAGATCTTCATCGAGCCTTACAATTTATGTCCGGTGAACAGGGTATAAATCACGATGGCTGCGCCGATCAGTGGCAGCGGCACAAAAGCGAGTCGAATTTTCGGGCCCGCAAAATATTGCGTCGAGATGGCGCCGATTTGCGCGCCAATGGCCGCGCCTGTGTGCATGACGAGCGCGATCAAGATATCGACGTTGCCCTTAATCGCATGGGTGAAAGTTCCGTAACTGGCTGAGATAATAATCTCGAACAAATCAGTGCCGACCGCCAGGTGGGTGGGAATCCCGAGCACATAAACCATCGACGGCATCCGGATGTAACCAGCGCCTCCGCCGAGAAAGCCCCCGAACACTCCGCCCACGAACGCAACCAGGAGAATCATCCAGAGTGAAATCGCTTTCACCCCGGAGGTGGGAAGAGAAATCATCGGCCAAATCTTCAGCCGTTGGATCGCGCGCGTCGTGGGTCCGAAGGCCGATTTGTCCCGCTTCGCGATTCCAGTTTTTACTTTTTCTTTGGATGACCGCCGTTTTTGCGACCTCAGTGTCTTTTGGCTTTCCCACAACATGAAGGCCGAGATACTCAGATAGACAACAATTGCGACAATGCTCACAATCAGGTTGACGTTGCCCGCGCGCTTCAACATTTGAATCAACTGTGCGCCTGCCTCCGCGCCGGCAATTGTTCCAATTGCCATGATCAATCCAAGGCGAAGATCGACATTCCCGAGTGCGCGGTGCCGTTTTGCCGCCACCACTGATTTTCCGACGATATGCGCCAGATCGGTGCCGACCGCGAAATTCCAGTCCAAACCAACGAGGCGCAGGGCGGGGCCCGCAATGAAACTTCCTCCAACCCCAAAAAATCCACCGAGAATCCCGACGAGAAACCCTACAATGACCAGATAGATCGGGCTGATGTGCGCCCCGGAAATTGGAAAAAACATGGCTTATTCGGAGCGGCCTCCAATGAGGCGCAGCAAAAAGGTGGTAACGCTTTCGAGAACAACGGCCTGACCGATGATGAGTAGGATCGCGACGCCGGCATAAGTGTATCGATGGTGAACCTCGAGCCCGTAGAGCCACCCTCCCAACAAATGCAGCACCAGGAAAAAATAGCCGGTAACCAGGAGCGCATAGATGCCCAGTTCAATCGCAAAGGCTCTTAGCGTCCTGCGGGTTTTGGCTTTCATGAGATTAGATCGTAATTGGTTGATTCGTTATATGGTTACGTCGCTGAAGCACTCTGTCGGCTATTGTCATTCGCTGTGACCCAGTTAAATCCTTAACTATTCAACGAGCCAACGGTGCCTGGCGGTTGCGTCCAAGCTCGTCAACGGCCAAATTGCATTGCGCCTCGAGCGTTTCTCCTTAAGGTCTTACTGCATTTTCACTGGGATAAATCATGGCCGATGCTGCGAACAAATACGCCGAAAACGTAGAGGGAAAATTCTATGTCGATGATCAATGCATTGACTGCGATTTATGCCGCGAAACTGCGCCCGCCAATTTCAAGCGCAATGACGACGGCGGTCATTCCTATGTTTACAAGCAACCGGAGACTCCAGAGGAGGAAGCGCTCTGCAAAGAAGCGATGGAAGGTTGCCCGGTCGAAGCGATTGGCAACGACGGCGCGTAGCTGTGGGGCGACCGCGGAGGCGCACTCTAACGTGCGACATTGAGGTTAAAGGTTCAACGTCCAGTGCCCAACGTCGAAACTCGAACAGCGCCCATTGCTTTAACCATCGCAGGCTCGGACAGCAGTGCTGGCGCCGGCATCCAAGCCGACCTTAAGACTTTTTCAGCGCTCGGCGTTTACGGCTTGACGGCTGTCACCTGTGTCGTCGCGGAAACACCAGGGAAAGTTTCGCGGATCGAGCCAGTCAGTGGCGAGACTGTGCACGAACAAATCGCTATACTCGCCAGAAATTTCCCAATTGCTGCCGCCAAGACAGGGCTGCTCTATTCGGTCGGAATCGTCGAAACGGTCGCTCGCGCAATTGTCGATTCTGTTCGTAAGATCGACGATCGCATTCCGCTCGTCGTCGATCCGGTGATGGTCGCAACCAGTGGCGATCTCCTTTTGTGTCCTGATGCAATTGCCCTTTACGAATCGGAGTTGTTTCCGCTCGCGACGTTGCTTACGCCCAACCTGGATGAAGCCGAGAAATTGGTCGGCGAGCCAATTCGCGATCTGAAAGCGATGCGCAAAGTGGGAAAGAAACTGCAAAATAGATATCGAGTGCCGATCTTACTTAAGGGCGGCCATCTGGCTGGCGACAACGCGGTCGATCTGTTATTTGCGGACGACAAAATTGCCGAATTCTCAGCGCCGTTTGTCCGCGGCGTGGCGACCCACGGAACAGGTTGCACTTATTCGGCCGCAATCACCGCAGGTCTTGCATCCGGTTTATCATTGGAAGATGCCGTTGGCCGCGCGAAAAAATTTGTAACCGCGTCGATTGCGCAGCATTTCCAATGGATCTCGAGTTCTGGCGGCCGTCTCGACTCCCTCAATCACTCGATTTAATTTGGTTGGCTTGGCTGCTGGCCGCGCTGCTATTGAAACGGAGAGTCTGGCGATCCCTCTCTATCCGAGCGTTTTCCAACGCTTTAACTTCATCGCCTCAAGCGCGGCTGAGGTTTCCGCCTGTTTTTTGCTCCGGCCGCTGCCCTGTCCCAGAACGATCCCTTCCCAGACAGCTTGCACAACGAATATCTTTTCGTGCTCCGGCCCGCTTTGCGTAATCAACTCATAGACCGGACTGCGCGGTGAAATACTTTGCAGCAATTCCTGAAGATCGCCCTTGGGATTGACGTCCACCGGTTCTTCTTCGATCTGCTCGAGATCGGAGCGCGCTTGCGCGAGAATAAATTTTCTCGCGGTATCTAAACCGCCGTCAAGATAAAGGGCGCCAATGAGCGCTTCGAAGGCGTCGGTCAATGTCGACGTTCGCTCCCGTCCGCCACTGGCTTCTTCGCCACGTCCCATCAGGAGGTAACGTCCTAAATCCAAGGCGGCGGCGTGAATCTTCAGTGTCTCGCGCGAGACTAACCGGGAACGCAATTTCGTCAGCTGGCCTTCGGCCTCACCGCCAAAATGCTGAAACAGATGTTCGGTGATGACAAGCTGGAGAACGGCGTCTCCGAGAAATTCCAAACGCTGATTATCAAAATGATGCCGCTGCGTTTCGTGCCCGAGACTGGGATGAGTGAGCGCCTCCGCTAGGAAAAGCGAATTGCGGAACTTGTAACCGATACGTTCCTCGAGTGGACTCACATTAACGTTTTTGATAAATCTCGAGTGAGGTGACGACGTCGAGAGCGCGCTGCAAGACGGGATCGTGCGCCGGCGGTTTTTCCGGCGCGCGTCCACGCCGTTGCTGCGCGGTTTCGGCGGCCTCGACCTCAGGATTTGTTCCGGCCAGAAGGGCGGCCTCATTCATATGCCGGCGTCCCGCTTCATAAACAAACGGGCCCATCCCTTTTTCGCTGCTCAATTGAAAAATCTGACGCTTATCCACCATCGACATTTCGACTGGCAGGTCCGGTTTTACCCCTTCTGGAAATAATGAATGGCCTTCCGGCGAAACGATTTCCGCAACGGCAACGCGCAAGATTTTCCCACTCGGCAATGGAAGATCGGAGTATTCCACTGCGCGTCCGGCTGTGGGCTGACCCATGATCAAGGCTTTGTCGTAAAAGCGAAGCGCGTCCGCGAGCGCTTCGGCAGAACCTGCTGTGTCGCCATCGGTAAGCACCATGATCAGACCACGAAACGCCGGATCGCGGTCGGAGTTAAACACGCGGTCCTGCCGCGCGGCTGGTTTGCGCAAAGTGAAAATTGGTTTGCCTTTTGGGCAAAATCGCTTCGCAAATTCCGCCGCCATCGCAAAATCATTCGTTGCCTGACTGGCGCGAAGATCGATAACCAGCGCGTCGACTTTCTTGGCTGCGAAAGAGCTAAGACTCTTGTCGAACGCTTGAAGATTGGCGCTGTTCAGCGAGCCGAGGCGCAAATAACCGATATGACCGCCCAAAATCTCACTATAAAATGCGCTCGGCCCTTCCATGAACGCGCTTTCCCGATTCGGCAAAAGCATTACCCCATGTGGCAGCCGAACCATCAGGCCCTGAATCGTCGCGCGATTTAGTTCAGTATCGGTAATCGCATCCGGATTTGTGAAGTTACTTTTCAAGAGCGTGATGACTGCCTGTAAATCCGCTGAGCTTAACGAATTGACCAACTGTTCCGTCGTTGGATTGGCCGACGCGGCCGGTGATGGTGATGGCAGCGCGGGCGATTTAGATGCGGCCTGAGGGACGCTCGGGGCTGGCGTCGAAGATTCGGCAATAAGGCGCGCTGCCAATGTCAACATCAACCAAGTGGCCAGTAGAAGTCGGGACATCAGGGTAATTTTTCGATTTTATCTGTAACGGCAGTAAGAGCAATATCGCGCCGGTAATGACAGTTTTCGAAATGAATGCGCGAGACGGCATCGTAGGCACGCGCGCGCGCTGCTTCGATGGTTGATCCAAGCGCAGTGACTGCCATTACCCGACCGCCTGCAGTCACAATTTCGTTGCACACCCGGCTGGTTCCGGCGTGAAAAATTTGAACATTCTCCAGCTTCGCCGCTTCGTCGAGACCGGAAATGACTTTCTCCGTTTCATATTTGTTGGGGTAACCCTTTGAGGCGAGCACCACCGTAACTGCGGGCCGTTGGTCCCATTCGATGGAATAATTGCCGATCTTTTCGTCGATCGTCGCCTCCAGCAACGGCAACAAATCCGATTTCATTCGGGGTAAAATCGCTTGTGTCTCGGGATCGCCGAAACGGCAATTGAACTCGAGAACGCGCGCACCGTCACCAGTGATCATCAATCCTGGGTAAAGCAAACCACGAAATGTGATTCCTTCTCCGAGCAAACCATGCAGCACGGGGCGTATAATCTCTTCTTCGAATTGTGATTGCAGTTTGCTATTCCAATTGTTGGCCGGACTGAACGCACCCATCCCACCCGTGTTTGGCCCAACATCGCCATCAAACGCGCGTTTGTGATCACGCGCGGATTCGAGCAGCCGATAATTTTTCCCTTCTACCAGCGCGTGCAGCGAGCATTCCGTGCCGCGCAGAAATTCTTCGACGACGACACGCCGACCCGCCTCGCCGAAGCGCCCTTGATTCATCATCTCGTCAATTGTCGATCTTGCCGATTCGGCATCGGGCGCAATGATAACGCCTTTTCCAAGCGCGAGCCCATCGGCCTTGATCACAATCGGAAATCCCAGCTGGTCGCAAAATCGGAGCGCATCATCGCTGCGTTCGAACGTGCCCGCTTGCGCCGTCGGGATTCGTTGTTTGCGCATCAGTTCTTTCGCGAAAATTTTCGATGACTCGATCCGCGCGGCCCTCTTGCTCGGTCCGAAAACGCGCAATCCTTGCTTAACAAAAAGATCGACAATCCCGGCGGCGAGAGCGTCATCCGGCCCGACTACCGTTAGATCGATACGATTTTCTCTGGCGAAACCAACCAGTGCCGCCAAGTCGCTTACGGGAATCGCGACATTCTCACCGATTTCAGCGATACCGGCATTTCCCGGCGCGCAAAAAATGCGCTCCGCACGCGGCGATTGTTTCAGCTTCCAAGCGAGCGCGTGTTCACGGCCACCGCTGCCAATGACAAGAATTTTCATGGAGCACGCAATTGAAACCGTGCGCTACCAGAAAAACAAGCAACGTCGCGTAGCATTGTAGAGGCAGCGTTTAGACCGCGGGCAGCAGGCTAGGCACCACGGCTGTCTCAATATCGCCGGGCCGGTATCCCTTAGCCCGCCGCGTGCGGCGGTGATTCCGCGGGCAAGATCGATAGCTCCATTTTTTCTGTGTGCCGAATGACGAGCAGTTTCGCCAGAACGCTGATTTGTTCACTCACCAGCATCTTGTGTAGTTCGTGGATTGTGCCGATCGGTCGCTCATTGAAGGCAACAATCACGTCGCCCTCCCGAAGACCTGCGCGCTTTGCCGGGCTGTCTTTTTCCACCGATACCACCAGCACCCCGGTTTCCAGCGGCAAATTATAAAATCGGATCACACGCCGATGCAGCGGTACATTTTGACCAGCGACACCGATGTAACTACGCCGAATTCTTCCATCGCGAATCAGCCATCCCGCGACCAGTTTGGCGGTGTTGCTCGCGATCGCAAAGCAGATGCCTTGCGCCGGTCGAATCATTGCCGTGTTTACACCGATCACTTCGCCGGCTGAATTGACGAGCGGCCCACCGGAGTTGCCAGGGTTCAGCGCGGCATCGGTTTGAATGATATTGTCGATCAAACGACCCGATTGCGAATACATCGAGCGGCCAAGCGCGCTAATCACGCCCGCGGTCACGCTCGCTTGAAAACCGAGCGGATTGCCAATCGCTATCGCCACTTGTCCGACGCGCAAGCTTTCGGAGTCGGCCAAGCGCACGTGAGCGAGCTGAGGCGCATCGATCCGGATCACCGCGAGATCAGTGTCGGGATCGTCGCCGATGAGCTGCGCGAGACAATCCCGGCCATCCGGGACGTTCACCACAATCCGGGTGGCATGATGGACCACATGGCTGTTAGTCAAAATGAAGCCGTCCGGCGTGATCACAAATCCGGATCCGCTTCCGGCAACATCCCGCGCCCGATTTTTGACGCGCTGCTCGATCTCGATGTTCACAACAGCAGGCGCGACCCGCGCGACTGCGCTTACGACCGAACGGGAATATTCGTCGAGTAACAAATCATCGGTAGAAACGTCGTTTCGGCCTGTGAACCCGGATCCGTTTCGCGGCTGTGACTTATCCAACAGGCTCATCGCGGTTGGCTCGTCTTGTTCTGATACTGCAAAATCTTTCGTCATAAGTTCTAGTAAAAGATCGACGAACCTAAACCGCCGTCAACTACAGCCGCTTTCATCCTATACAAGCCCATTGGATTGCTACTCTCTTCTTGCGCCTTAGTTGGTAACCGTTTAAAGAAAATCATGCCAAAGTCTTCTTCCGGCGGCTCAGTCATGGATGCGCAGTGTCCTTCCCGACTCGTGCTCGATCGGATCGCAGACAAATGGACGGCGCTCATCATTCAGGTGTTGGCTCAGGGCACCAAACGTTACGCCGCGCTCCAGCGTGAGATCGGTGGCATTTCGCAAAAGATGCTAACGCAGACTCTGCGCAGCCTCGAGCGCGACGGTCTGGTGCAGCGGACAGTTTACCCGGTTGTTCCGCCGAAAGTTGAGTACGCGCTGACGCGGCTGGGCCGCACGTTGATTGAGCCGTTGCACGCTCTCTGTCGCTGGTCGGAAAAACATTTGCCTGAGCTGCAAGCAAATCGTGCTCGAGCAAAAGCGAAACTTCAAAAACAAGCTCCCATCGCCACAGTAGCCACCGCGGTTCGTTGACCTAACCATTGACTGACCGAGGTCAACGACCCCGGGTACAGCAGCTCGCTCATGCATCAG
>WNFP01003922.1_pt1 | contig 14672 bp, 8 predicted proteins | sample 5400201 | NCBI WGS metagenome assembly WNFP01 (sample SAMN13153355, study PRJNA577476) | soil metagenome | isolation source: 115 cm saprolite under Madrone tree | place: USA:California | collected 2016-06-14
GGCTACACGTTCTGAGGCAGGAGCAGGGACCACAAGACTTGCTGGAAGCGCCGTTTCACGGCGGCAAGTTATCACCCGGCCGGTTTGCCGGACTTCCCAGCCGCCCATTGGATACCTTTTAGACCCGCGATGCGTATCGCATGCTCCTACCGTGGCCGGCCAAGGGTCCATACGACCTCAGAAAAAGAATTTGTATTTGGCCGGGCGGAAGCCAAGTTCCCCATTGGCCTTGACCTCTCTCCCGACCAGAAGGTGTCGCGCCTGCACGGCCGGATCTGGTACGAAGGCCGTTCCTGGTGGCTGGAGGACCTGGACAGCTCCCACGGCACGAAAATAAACGACCGGGAGATCAAAGGCTGCGGAAAGCAGGAGCTCAGCCTGAACGACGTTATCCATGCAGGAGAAACGACCCTGCGGGTGGAGTCTCTGGAAGTTGGGCATGCCAGCGCTCCCACCAGCTACCTTGAAGCGGGAGCTGCGTTGCCCTCGCAGGAAAAGGGAGTTGCTCCGAACCTTTCGATCACAAACGATCTAGCCGCCAACCAGGTGAGTCTGGGGCCATTGCCGGGTACGGGGGACGAAACCGCACGCCGCCTTGGTCTTATCTGCGACCTGCCACTCCAGTTCACTACCAAGGGGACACTGGATTCGCTGCTGCCTGCAGTCGTTGCCAGCCTCTGCCAGTTGTTTCCGAAAGTGGAGAGTTGGGCGCTGGTCCTGCGCGAAGCCAATACCGGAAACCTTCTGTTAAAAGCTTACAATTCCTCGCGACAGCCTTACCTGAGCGAGACCTTGGCGCGCCGTGCCATTAGTGAGCAGAAGGCGTTCGTGTGGAGGCGAAACGTCGAAGTCGATATCAGCAAGAGTGTCATGCAGAACGCCATCGACCTCGGCATGTACGCCCCGCTGGTGTGGCAAAACGAGGTGGTGGGCGTCATCTGCGGAGGGGCGATCAGCGGCGAGACCGGCTTTTCGGATGAGGACTTGCGTTTGCTGGTGGTCGTGGCACAATATGCCGCCATGGCGGTGGCTACACACCGCTTGCAGTCCTTGTTGAAAAAGGAGTGGACCGCGAAAGCCAACCTGATGCGACAGTTTTCGCCCAAGGTGGCCGAGCGGCTGCTGACTCTACGCGGGCGGCTACGACTGGGCGGCGAACGGAGCGAAGTAACGATTCTGAATGCGGATATTCGCGGCTTCACCAATCTCGCGCACGAGATGGATCCCGATGAAGTCGTCCATTTATTGAACGAATATTTCGCGGCAGTCGTGCCCGTGCTCTTCGCCCGCAACGGCACCATTGACAAGTACATGGGAGACGCTATCCTCGCTGTGTTTGGAAGTCCGGAAAGCGATCCCGAACAGCATCAGAACGCAGTACTGGCGGCGGTCGAGATGCAGGCAGCGGTGGCGAAGCTCAATCAGGATCGCGGACGACGCGGTGAACCCTGCCGGGAGTTTGGCATTGGAGTTCACTGCGGGGAGGTTGTCCATGGCTTCGTGGGGACCGCCGACCGCATGGAATTCACCGTGATCGGCGATGTGGTCAATCGGACGGCGCGCTATTGTTCCGCCGCGGAGGGCGGTCAAGTTCTGGTCAGCGCCGAAATGTATGAGCGGGTATGGAAAGTGGCAGACACGGAAAAGGTCACGATAAAAACCAAACACGAGGGCGATTTCGTCGCTTATCGGGTCAAATCCATCAAGGATTCATTTAAGGGCAATAAAGTCGTCGAAAAGGTCTAATACACTTCGGGAATGAGAGTTAAGCGGACCAGGCGAGGCGGTACCAAGGAGCGTTGCAATGACCCCTAGCTTTCCGATTGCGCCCAGAGGCCCGCGAGACTCGGACGTTTCCGGCGTAAACTCCACTCGCGGCTTTAAGCGAGTACAGCAGCCTGACTCCGCGCACTCTTTATTCTGTCCCCGATGTGCAACCGCTATTCGCCAACAATAATTAATGAGGAGTTCAAAATGCAGCTAGGAATGATTGGTCTCGGAAGAATGGGCGCGAACATGGTGAGGCGCCTGATAAAGGGCGGACACCAGTGCGTGGTGTTTGACAGGAGTCCAGAGGTGGTCCAGAGCCTCGTCAAAGACAAAGCCACGGGATCTTCTTCACTGGCTGATTTCGTGTCCAAGCTGAGTCGACCGAGGGCGTTATGGCTGATGGTTCCGGCGGCGTTTGTCGACGCTACCCTGGCTGAGCTAACCCCTCATCTGGAAAAAGATGACGTCGTGATCGACGGCGGAAATTCCTACTACATTGACGACATACGTCGCGCCAAGGAACTTGCAAAGAAGGGAATCCACTACGTCGATGTGGGAACCAGTGGAGGAGTCTGGGGACTGGAGCGCGGGTACTGTCTGATGATTGGTGGGTCAAAGGCGGCCGTGGAGCGTCTCGATCCGATCTTCCGCACTCTCGCGCCGGGGAAAGGCAACGCCGACCCGACGCCGGGCCGCACCCCGGGCCAGGGCACGGCGGAAAATGGATATCTGCACTGCGGTGAAGCCGGGGGCGGACACTTCGTAAAAATGGTCCACAACGGAATTGAGTATGGACTGATGGCCGCCTACGCTGAGGGTTTGAATATTCTCTCTCATGCCAATGTCGGCAAGAAGTCGCGTTCCGTGGACGCCGAGACCACTCCCCTACGCGATCCCGAGCACTATCAATATGATTTCAACCTGGCGGACGTGGCGGAAGTGTGGCGCCGCGGCAGCGTCGTGGCATCGTGGTTGCTCGACCTGACTGCAAGCGCACTGGCCAAGCAACCCGACCTCGCCAATTTCTCGGGCAGCGTGTCGGACTCCGGAGAAGGGCGGTGGACCATTCTTGCCGCTATCGACGAAGGTGCGCCCGTGAGGCGGTACTCACGTCAAACTTCTGGCTACTGGTCAGAAAGTGAAGCGTGAGTTCGCATCGGGTCCGAAGTTGCGGCCTGCGGACATGGCACGCCAGATCAAAGACACCGTGAAGGATTGGGATTACGATGTGATCTCAATGGGCTATCCCGGACCCGTGGTGCATGGCCAGCCCTTCCGCGAGCCCCACAATCTCGCTGCCGGGTGGGTACGCTTCGACTACAAGAAGGCCTTCGACCGGGAGGTCAAGATCATCAACGATGCGGCTATGCAGGCTCTGGGGAGCTATAAAAAAGGGCGCATGCTTTTTCTCGGGCTGGGCACCGGTCTGGGTTCCGCGATGATTGTCGGTGGGCGGCTTGAGCCGATGGAACTGGGTCATTTGCCCTATCGGAAGGGCAAGACCTACGAAGACTACCTCGGCCTTCGCGGGCTGGAACGGCTGGGGAAGAAAAAGTGGGAGCATCATGTGCTCAAAGTCGTGGACGAACTCCGCGCGGCTTTATGTGCCGATGAAGTTGTACTCGGAGGCGGAAACTCCAAGAGGCTGACGAAACTGCCGCTGAATACGCGGCTGGGTGACAATGAAAATGCCTTCGTCGGCGGCTTCCGCATGTGGGACCCGAAAATTGGATTGGGGATCTGAGAGCTGGTCCATCCTTGGTGAGAAGGCAGGCGTGCGATGTCCAAGGCAGTCGTATTCCTTTTCGATGTCGACAACACTCTGCTGGACAATGATCGGGTTTCTGCCGACCTCAAGCAATATCTGACCAACCATGTAGGGCAGGAACGCCAGCGGCGATATTGGGCCTTGTTCGAAGAGTTACGGGCGGAACTGGGATATGCCGACTACCTGGGTGCGTTGCAGCTCTACCGCACAGAAAATCCGCGAGATCCGAATTTGTTGGCGGTGTCGGAATTCCTGGTCGAATATTACTTCGCCAATCGGCTGTTTCCCAATTCTCTGGATGTTCTGGACCACGTTTCGCAGTGGGGGCAGCCGGCAATTCTCTCGGACGGCGACGTGGTCTTCCAACCGCGCAAGATTCGACGGTCGGGACTGTTTGATGGGGTCAAAGGGAATGTTCTTATCTATGTCCACAAAGAGCACGAACTGGACGACGTTCGACAACGCTATCCCGCGGACCACTATGTATTGGTGGACGACAAGATTCGTATTCTCACCGCGGTCAAGAAAATATGGGGAAGCGGCGTAACTACGGTCTTTGTGCGGCAGGGACATTATGCCCTTGACCCCAAAATCATCGAGGCCTATCCTCCCGCTGACCTAAGCATTGAACGTATCGGAGACCTTATGCAGTACGGGCTGGAAGACTTTATGGCCGCATCCAGCAAGAGTTTGGTTCGTGGCTGACCGGCCTGAGTCCTCTATGACTGCCAAACGTGGGAATCAAACTCTTAGCAAGGAGCATCAGCGGCTGCTGGAGCCCTATACCGGAATGGTGCCGCCCTGGCGCAAATGGGGACCTTACGTCTGCGAACGCTCATGGGGGAGTGTCCGCGAGGACTATAGTGCCGACGGCTGCGCCTGGGAATTCCTAACCCACGACATGGCGCGCAGCAAAGCCTATCGCTGGGGTGAAGACGGCATCGCGGGAATTTGCGATCGCTACCAGCTTCTGGTCTTCGCGCTGGCGATGTGGAATGGCCGCGACCCCATCCTTAAAGAGCGCATGTTCGGGCTCACGGGCAATGAAGGCAACCACGGGGAGGACGTAAAAGAGTACTGGTTCTACCTCGACAACACTCCCACTCACAGCTACATGAAGGTGCTGTACAAGTATCCACAGCGTGCTTTTCCATACCAGCAATTGATTGAGGAAAATCGGCGCCGCTGGGGACAAGTGGGTGGGCGCGAGTACGAATTGCTGGATACGGGAATTTTCGATGACGACCGCTACTTCGATGTGTTCGTCGAATATGCAAAAGCCGGACCGGAAGATATTTGCGTGCGCATCGAGGCCATCAACCGTGGGCCGGAAGCGGCTGAACTGCACCTGATGCCTCATCTCTGGTTCCGCAACACCTGGGCCTGGACGGAAACGCCGGGCACGGAACCCTCCATCGGGCTGAAACAGGCCGGGAACCACGTTGCGCTGGTCGCCGACGGCACTCAGGCCGCCGCCGGCCTGCGCAATCTCCAGTTCCCCTACTCATTGGGAACCCAATACCTCTACGCCGAAAAGGGTGGGGAGGCGATGTTCACCGACAATGAGAGCAACCAGGTCAAGCTCTACGGTTGCGCGGAGAACCGCAAACCCCACGTAAAGGATGCGTTTCACCGACACATTATTCATCACGAAGACTGCCTGAATCCGCAGCCGACCGGCACCAAGGCGTGCGTTCATTACCACCAGACAGTTCCCCCGGGCGGGTCCATGGTGTTGCGACTGCGGCTGACTCCGGAAAAGCTACCGGCGCCGCTTAACGATGTGGATGAAATTGTCCGTCAACGCAAGGCAGAAGCTGACGAGTTCTACGCTGCGGTGCATCCGCCGTCCGCCACAGCGGACGAAAAGCTCATTCAGCGCCAGGCCCTGGCCGGAATGCTCTGGAGCAAGCAGATTTATCTGTGGGACGTGAATCGTTGGTTGGAGGGTGACAATCCGAAATTCCCTCCGCCCGAGTCGCGAAAACACATGCGCAACATTCACTGGCGCCACTTGAATTCGATGCGCATTCTTTCGATGCCGGACAAGTGGGAGTTCCCCTGGTTCGCGGCCTGGGACCTGGCATTCCAGTGCACCACGCTGGCGCTGGTGGATCCGGAGTTTGCCAAGGAAAATTTGTGGGTGCTGCTGTTCGAACAATTCCAACATCCGAACGGCCAGATTCCGGCCTATGAATGGGGATTTTCCGATCTCAATCCTCCGGTCCACGCGTGGGCCTGCTGGCGCGTCTACCAGATGGAAAAGCAGCGCACCGGCAAGGGTGACACCGTCTTCCTGGAGAAATGTCTGCACAAGTTGCTGATGAACTTTGCCTGGTGGGTGAACCGGGTCGATAGCGAAGGCAATAACGTCTTTGAAGGTGGGTTCTTGGGTTTAGATAACATTGCCGTGGTTGATCGCGGCGAGAAGTTTCCCAACGGCGCTATTCTGGAACAGTCCGACGCAACCGGATGGATGGGTTTTTTCTGTCTCTACCTGATGCGTATCGCTCTGGAACTGGCCAACCAGAACCCGGTTTACGAAAGTGTAGCGACCAAGTTTTTCGAGCACTTCATCTACATCGGCGCGGCCATGAAAAAGATGGGCGGCCGCAACTACCAGTTGTGGGACGAGCACGAAGGCTTCTTCTACGATGTGCTGCGCTATCCCAATGGCGAGTTCCACAAATTCCGTCTGCGCTCGCTGGTGGGCCTGATTCCGCTCTACGCCATCGAAGTTCTCGAGAGTGAAGAACTCGCGGCTCATCCTGGCTTTTTGCGGGACGTCGAATGGTTCATCAAGAACCGTCCCGACCTAGTGGGAGACGCCTGTTACACCGTGGGCAACGGACAGAAACGCTACGTGCTCTCGATCGCCGATCCCAACCAGTTCAAGCGTCTTCTCGAGCGTATCTGGGACCCGCAAGAATTTCTTTCGCCTTACGGCATTCGAAGTTTGTCCAAGTATCACGAGCAGCATCCCTTCCAGTTCGGCGATCGCTCCATGGGATACGAACCGGCCGAGGCTGCGGTGAAACTGATGGGAGGGAATTCGAACTGGCGCGGGCCCGTCTGGTTCCCAACTACCTACCTGCTGATCCACTCCTTCCTGCGTTTTGGCGATGCCGTCGGTGAGGATTTTTCCTTGCCAACGGCGGGCAGCAACGATCAACCCGTCACGCCGCATGAAATGGCGGGGGAAGCGGCCAACCGCATGATTTCGATTTTCAAACGCGGACCCGACGGCAAACGGCCCTGCTTCGGCCACTACAAAAAGTTCCAGGAAGACCCGCACTGGAACCAATGCCTGCTCTTCAACGAGTACTACCACGGCGACACCGGAATGGGCCTGGGAGCCAGCCACCAGACCGGCTGGAGCGGGCTGGTGGCCAATCTGATCGACGAATGGCGGCGATAGCGCCATGGCCCTGCGCAAACGACTTCTGCTTGCGATCACCCTTCTGCTGGGTCTGATCGTGGTCAGCACCACGGGATACCGCCTGATCGGCGGCCCATCCGTCAGCTTTCTCCAAGCCTTGTATATGGCGGTCATCACCCTGGCCGGAGTGGGCTACGGCGAGATCGTTGACACCAGCCACAATCCCGCGCTACGCGTGTTTAACATCGGCATCGTGCTGTTCGGAGTGGCGATCACAGTCTATGTATTCTCGGTGGTGGCCGCCTTCCTGGTGGAAGTGGAGTTCAGTAACCCTTTCTGGAGGCGCAGAATGCAGCGACACATTGACGAGCTCTCGGGCCATCACATTGTCTGCGGTCTGGGAGACACCGGCCGGCACGCGGTGGCCGAACTGCAGAAAACCAACACTCCCCACGTGGTGGTGGACCTCTCCGAAGAGAATCTCAAGAAGTTGAAAGAGCTGCATCCCGAAGCTTTGCGCGAAATGCTTTACGTGGTCGGCGACGCCACCGAGGAAGATATTCTGGAAAAGGCCGGACTGAGCCGCGCCAAAGGTCTGATTGCCGCCCTGCCGCTCGATAAAGACAATCTGGTCGTAACCGTAATCGTGCGCCAGCGCTTCCCCAAAATGCGCATTATTGCGCGTTCAGCGGAGCGCAAGTTTTCCGAACGCATGCTGCGGGCCGGGGCCAATTCCACGGTTTCGCCTAGCCACATCGGCGGCCTGCGCATGGCCAGCGAACTGATCCGTCCGCATGTAGTCGGATTCCTGGATACCATGCTGAAAGAGCAGGGCAGGACCCTCCGGGTGGAGGAGATCGAGGTAAAACCAACCTCGCCGTGGGCAGGAAGCGCCCTGCACGAACTGAACCTCAAGGGGCGCTACAACCTTCTTGTTCTTGGTCTGAAACGCCCGCTGGCGGAAGACTCTTCAGACTTGCTGATAAATCCACCGGACAATTCGATCCTGGACAAAGAGCAAATCATCATCGCGATGGGCGACGTAAAAGATATCCAGCGGGCGCGGCAGGATGCGGGCGCGTAAGCACACAGTTGAGGATTAAGCGCTGACCCCTGCGTTAATCTGCACTTTCACTTTCAGCTGTTCGCCCAGCTTTACGAAGCCATCCAACCATGCCTGAGCTTCAGCCTCCCCACGCTCGGCTCGCTCTCTTACTTCGCCAGCCACTTCGCGCATCATGCGGTAGTAGGTATTCTGCGCTTCCCAGAGGCGTACCTGGAAAGGCAGGCTGAGAACCAGTTCAATGGTTTCCTGCAACCGCGCGAGCAAGCCTGGCTCCATGGGATCGGCCACGAAGCGGGTGAACAAACGCTCGATCGTCCGGCGCAAGGCGAACTCCAGAGTCACGGCATCGGGGGTCACGCCCGTGCGCCGTATTTCCTCCAGAATTTCTCTGGACTTGTTCAGGTCAACCTCCTCAACGGAGAACGCGTCGAGCAGATCCGAGTTCAGCGTGAAGTCGACTGCCAGGCGGAAACGCCTGGGCAAAGGCACTCCTAGGTCGGTCACAAAGCGGATCAAGTGCGCGTGTTCATCGTGGAAATTACGGTACAGCGCGCGCGCCTGGTTCGTCGCTTCTTCCAGGATGATACCCAGTATTTTCCTTTGCTCATCACGGAAAAGCAGTCGCAGGGTATATGTGCCCGAAGTGAAGTTCTTTTCGATCAGGCGCACCAGTTCGGCCAGATCCCCGCTGGCCAATGCCTTGTCGAGTTCAAGGTCGAGCGTGCGATACGCCAAGTCTCCCTGAATCTGTCGCACTCCACCAAGCACGCTGTGGTCTGCGAGATGTAGCACGCCGAAAGTAATCTGGTCCGACTCCCGCGTGATTTCAGAGGTAACGCTGGCCTGGCCCAGGACGGCCCGTAGTTTTCCCTGGCGCGAAGTTCGGTATTCCATCCGGGCCACGTCGTAGCAATAGATACGAGTGTTCTGCCCGTACTCTTCAAAGACGGAACTGACCGCGTAGTGAGCACCCACTTTTTGCAAATCCACCATAGCGGGCTGCACATAGCGCTCGTAGATAGATCGCCCATCGCCCGGTTCTGGAATATTGCTGCGGGCCTGGGCCAGCAAGTCGAGAAAGGGCGTGGCCATGTCCTCCGCGAACAATTGTCCGGCCAGTTGCAGGGCGCGGCCGGCGTATTGGATCACCTGCACGGTTTCTATTCCGGAAACCTCGTCGAAGAACCAGCCGCAGCTCGTGTACATCAGCATCAGGTAGCGTTGCAGTTCGAGCAGCTTAAGACCAGTGACGGTTTCGGCAGGTGAAAGCTCACGCTTTGCCTGCGCGGTCATGAAGCGCACGACATTCTCGAGGGAACGGTCCAGCACTACATCCACATAGGCATCACGGGTTTGCCAGGGGTTCTCCAGGAGTTTCTGAGCCTCAATCTCGTAGCGCGGGGCCACCGTATCGCGTAACCAGTCGAAGGCCTGGCGCAGGGGCGCTCTCCACTGCTGGTTCCAGTCGCCGTGGCCGCCTGAGTTGCAGCTGCAATCGCTGCGCCAGCGCTCGATCCCGTGAGCGCAACTCCAGGAAGTGTTGCCGATGGTCTTGGCTTCCATGGTTGGCGGATGTTTCTCGAGATATTCCCCGTAGTTGGTCAGCTTGGCCACTTGACTGGTTTCGATGTTGTGCAAGGCGAAGGCCAGCGCCATATCGCCGTAAGCGCGATGATGTCCGTAGGTCTCACCATCAGTGGCGATGTGAACCAGTTGGGGCCATGTGCGAGCATCGGAAAACGCGCCCAGAAGACGGTCCGAGAATCGCTTGCCGTCGGCCAGCAAGTCCTCAAAAGCAATGGCGCGGGAAATTGGTCCATCGTAAAAAAAGATGTTGATTGACTTTCCCGAGCCCACGCGAACCGCATAGGCCATGGAAGGATCGATCCTGCCCCCGTCCACCTTGCGCCACACCCGTCCGCCAAGCGGCCTTACCCGTCCGGCCTGGTAGGGAGAAAGAATCGTGAACTTGATGCCGAGCTCCGCCAGGACTTCCAGCGTTTGCAGATCCACCGCCGTTTCCGGCAGCCACATTCCCTCGGGATGACGCCCGAACCGTTTTTCGAAGTCGCGAATTCCCCAAACAATTTGCGTGTATTTGTCCTGGCGGGTCGCCAGAGGGAGGATCATGTGGTTGTAGGCTTGCGCAATTGCCGAGCCGTGTCCGGAGAAAAGCTGTTGGCTTTCGCGGTCGGCGGTCAGGATCGCTTCATACACTGACGAACTCTTCTGCTCCATCCATGAAAGCAGGGTTGGGCCGAAGTTGAAACTGATTTTCGAATAATTGTTGACGATTTGAAGAATTCTGCCGTCGCCGTCCAAGATTCGCGAGGCGCTGTTAGGCGCATAGCACTCCGCCGTGACCCGCTCGTTCCAGTCATGATAAGGATAAGCAGAATCCTGATATTCTACCGCCTCCAGCCAGGCATTTTCCCGCGGCGGCTGGTAGAAGTGAGCATGAACACATACGTACCGTTCCATCAAGTCTCCCAATTTTTGGCCTCATTACGCGCGCGACGGGGGGCGAGTAGGGCAATCTAGACTGAATAACTCCCACTACGATGTTCCGCCCGACTAACCTTTCGGAATTGGATATACACGAACAACCGCCCCGATTCATTCTGCATCTTTGGGGAGTCGTCACTTGCTGCTGGTGAGCATAGGTTAACAGCAAGAGTCACAAACTGCGCAATCGACCCGGTGCTGGGATGCGGCGCGGACATTTCGCGTTCCGCACAACCGGCACTATCTGTTTATACTGCATTCGGACGCGAAGCAGCGTCTCGGCGCAATACGAGGGGGCGGCCTCAGTGTTGGCGGCGCCTGCGCGCACCTTTTTCATCTCATTGCAGCATCAGATTTCGACCGAGGCGATTGAGTGAACAGTCGAGCTTCACTGGAACCCGGATATGTTCCCTGTTCGACCTACCGTCTTCAACTCAACCAGCGTTTTACGTTTTCCCAGGCCGCGGCAGTCGTGGCCTACCTGCACGAGTTGGGAATAACCGACTGCTACACCTCCCCGTTCCTGATGGCCCATCCCGGCAGCATGCACGGTTACGACGTCACCGATCACACTCGCTTCAACCCTGAAATCGGTTCGGAGGAACAATTTACCGAATTCGCCGAACACTTGAAGCAGCGCGGCATGGGCCTGGTAGTCGACGTCGTGCCCAACCACATGTGCATCACCCACCCGTCGAATCTCTGGTGGTGGGACGTGCTGGAAAATGGGCCCAGCTCAGACTACTCCCGCCACTTCGACATCGACTGGAACCCGCCCAAAGCAGAGCTTGCTAACAAAGTCTTGCTGCCGTTTCTACCCGATCAGTTTGGCCTGGTGCTGGAAAGTCAGTCCATTCGGGCGCTCTATGACGGCGGCGGCTTTGCTTTGGACTCGCTGGGAACTCATTTCCCTTTGGCTCCGCGTTCATGGTCCCCTTTGCTGGAAAGAGCTCTGATAAAGGCAAAAGAAACGCTCCCCGACACCGACGGACATGTGCTGGAGCTGGAGAGCATTATCACTGCGATCTCGCACCTTCCACCGCGCGAGGACACGGACCTGGCGAGAGTGCGGGAGCGACAACGGGAGAAGGAAGTCATCCGGCGCAGAGTGGCGGCCCTAGTCGAGGACAGCGATGTGGTCAGGACGAGTCTGAAGGAAGTATTGGCTGTCATCAACGGCAGTAAGGGAGATACACACAGCTTCGACTCGCTGGAGAAGCTTTTGGACGACCAAGCTTACCGGCTAAGTTTCTGGCGGGTTGCGTCCGACGAAATCAACTACCGCCGGTTTTTCGACATCAACGATCTGGCTGCAATCCGGGTGGAGAGCCCGGAGGTGTTCGCCATCGTTCATCGCATTCCTTTTGAGCTGATACAGAAGTCACTGGTGACGGGAATCCGTATTGATCATCCTGACGGTCTTTTTGACCCATTGCGTTATTTCGAAGACCTGCAAGCCCAGGCTCCTCTGCCTGGCCATGGATCTGCGAGCGGTTTCGGCAACGGTATTCGGCGCCGCATCTACCTGGCCGCGGAAAAGATTCTGGTTGGTAACGAAGAGTTGCGTCCGGGCTGGGCCATCGAGGGAACCACCGGCTACGGCTTCCTCAACTTGCTCAACGGAGTGTTCGTGGACGCGTCCAAAGCGGGCTTCTTCCAGCGGCTTTACCGCAAGTTTACCGGATGGTCGCAGAGCTATTCTGATCTCATCTACGAAAGCAAACGCCTGGTCATGCAGGTATCGATGTCTAGCGAACTCAACGTGCTGTCCCGCCGTCTGGACCGCATTTCCGAGCAGCATCGCCGCTCCCGTGATTTCACTCTGGAAAGTCTGCGGGACGCGCTGCGTGAAGTGATTGCGTGCTTTCCGGTATACCGGACCTACATTCGCACCGACACCCAGCACCCCGACGAACAGGACGAGCGTTACATCCGCGCCGCCATCAAGACGGCGAAACGCCGTAACCCGGCAACCAGCGGTTCGGTCTTCGATTTCATTCAGGACCTGCTGCTGCTCAAAGATCCGGACAGCATCGGGGATGCCGACCGTGCCGAGCGCCGGTTGTTTGTGATGCGATTTCAACAGCTAACCGGACCGGTCATGGCCAAAGGGCTGGAGGACACAGCGTTCTATCGGTACTGTCCGCTGCTGTCTCTCAACGAGGTCGGTGGATCTCCCGATAAATTCGGAGTTGCGCTGGCGCACTTCCACGGCAAGAACGTGACCCGACGCCAGTCGTGGCGTAACGCCATGCTGGCCAGTTCCACGCATGACACCAAGCGCAGCGAAGATGTCCGGGCGCGTATCAATGTGCTGTCGGAAATTCCGGCAGAGTGGTACCGGGCCATCCGCGCCTGGCAACGCTTGAACGAAGAGAAGAAGATCCAGGTGGCGGGTGAAGCCGTCCCCAGTGCGAACGAAGAGTACTTTCTTTATCAGACCCTGCTGGGTGCCTGGCCACTGAGTCCGATGGACGTCGCCAGTCATGCGGACTTTGTTGGCAGGATCCATGGATACATGGAGAAAGCCCTGCGTGAGGCGAAAGTGAACACCAGCTGGATCAATCCCAATACCGAATACGAAGCCGTCTTTCACACTTTCCTCGATGCCATCCTGGATCGTTCAGCCGGCAAGCCTTTTCTCGAACTGTTCGCGCCGTTCCAAACGAGAATCGCAAGAGCCGGGATTTTCAATTCGCTTTCCCAGACACTGTTGAAGATCGCCGCCCCGGGCCTGCCCGATTTCTATCAGGGAACGGAAGTCTGGAATTTCAGCCTCGCCGACCCGGACAACCGCCGTCTGGTTGACTACGATCTGCTTCAGACGCTGCTCGGGCGGCTGCGCGCAGCCGAGTCCGAGGACCCGGCTGCACTCGTCGACAGGTTGGTTGCTGAGCCGGCGGACGGCGGTCTCAAACTCTATTTAACCCGCTGCGCCCTGCGTTTCCGCCGGGAACATCGCACACTTTTTGCCAAGGGGAGCTACCTGCCCTTGCGCGCCGCCGGAGAGAAGAACAAGCATGTGATTGCCTTCGCCCGCTCCTTCCGAGGAACCACGGTCCTCGTGCTGGCGGGACGATTCTTTGCTCAGCTGAGCGCAGATCCTCGCGCTCCATTGGGCGCCGGCGTTTGGGGCGATGCGGAAGTCGTTCTGCGCAAGCAGCTCCCCTCCGGTTCTTATCGCGACGTGTTTACTGGAAAAACAATCTCTTCGACTCGTCGGAACGACGAAGTCGTCCTACCAATTGCTGAAGCATTTTCCCACTTGCCCATCGCCATGCTGGTTAGCGGTAATGGGAACAATAAAGGTCAAGCCGATGCTTGATAGCCCGACCGAAAGAAGTTGGAACCTTCAGTTCGGCACATCGGTTCGGGGTGACAACACCGTGGACTTTCGGGTCTGGGCGCCGAATCTGACCAACCTGGCGGTTCGTATCCTGGGAGAACGCCCGCGCACGATTCCCATGATGCGGTCTTTAAACTCAGAAGACTCAGAGTTCGTAGCGACGGTTCCGCAAGTCGACGAAGGGACGGACTATTTTTACGTCCTCGAAGGCGAGCGGGAGCGTCCCGATCCCGTTTCCAGATGGCAACCGCATGGCGTACACGGCCCTTCCCGCATTGTGAATCCCGCGGCGTTTGAGTGGTCTGACCAAGAGTGGCCTGGAATTCCGCTCAAGGATTTCATCATCTACGAATTTCACACCGGCACGTTTACCCGCGAGGGGACCTTTGAAAGCGTCATTCCACGCCTGCCCTATCTTCGTGACCTTGGCATCACCGCCATCGAAATCATGCCAGTCGCGGAAGTTTCCGGAAACCGAAACTGGGGATACGACGGCGCCAGCCTCTACGCACCTCAGTCTTCGTACGGAGGTCCGGCCGGGCTAAAGCAGCTGGTGGACGCTTGCCACCGGCACGGGCTCGCAGTCGTTCTGGACGTCGTCTATAACCATCTCGGCCCTGAGGGGAACTATCTTCCCGAGTTTGCTCCCTGCTTCACCGACACCCACCACACACCCTGGGGAAAGGCGATCAACTTTGACGGGCCAGGGAGCGACGGCATTCGCCGCTTCATCATTGATAACGCTTTGTACTGGCTTACCGAATTTCACGTTGACGCGCTGCGCCTGGACGCTATCCACGGTATCTACGACTTCGGCGCTCGTCACGTTCTCGACCAG
>WNFP01002486.1_pt1 | contig 14667 bp, 14 predicted proteins | sample 5400201 | NCBI WGS metagenome assembly WNFP01 (sample SAMN13153355, study PRJNA577476) | soil metagenome | isolation source: 115 cm saprolite under Madrone tree | place: USA:California | collected 2016-06-14
CGCACCAACGATCAGGCTCTTCTTTGACTTGGTCATGATAGTTCTCTCCTCTTGTGATTCTCGGTCGATTTACCCTCAAGACGGTGAGCCGTCTCAAAGTTCATACTTAGGGTTTGTAAGAACAAACCCCAAATCATTTCTAATTCAGGGTTTGTAAGTACAAACCCTGAAACCCGGAAAAGCGGGCCAGAGAGCAAGTGGTCTACCCAACCGCTTGCGTGCGCCCCGGGGTTGCTGAGGACTGGCTTCAGTACTTCCCCGCTCCTCAAGATGTCCAAGGCTCCGTAAGGTTACAGCGCCTAGTCTCGGGCGATGATAACGCCACCCGTGAGAGCAGAATAGTCAATTTTTTGTCTGCCGGGCGGCGCGGAGCCACTTCGGGCGGAGAGTCGGTCGATACCATAGGATTTGGTCATCGCGCCGTAGCTGAAAGATAGACGCGCTGGCAACGCGTTTGTGAGCCGCGGTGAAATAGCCGACGGCACCTTGTGGAATTGCTGCAAGTTCGTCTCTCCTCGGCAACAAACAGATATACATGTATGTCTGTACGTGGAAAATGGAGTTCCGGTGGAGTTCGAAGGTTTCAACGAGACGGGCGCAGGCAGGGCGCTCTTCCGCGCTTGCCGGCGGTGACAAAAAATGTGCGTTTTGTTAGTCGACCGAAGACAGAGGTATCTTTCGAACGTGGAAAATTAAGCGCCGAAAATTCCTGAAGTATCTAAGCGCCGCTACGCTAATGGCCGAGCCGATTCTGGCGAGGTCGCAAGGAGTAAATCAGATGTATGGATTAATCGCGAAGCTGACAGCTGTGCCGAGGAAGCGCGAAGAGCTCATCAAAACACTAAAAGAAAGCGCGGGCGATATGCCGGGATGTTTCAGCTACGTTGTGGCGAAGGATGCAGCGGAAGAAAACACTCTGTGGGTTACCGAGGTATGGGACAGCGAGGCCAGTCACGATGCCTCTCTTTTGTTACCAGCGGTGAAGAATGCAGTTCCTCAAGCCAAGGCGATCGTTGCGAGTTTCGAGAAGGTCGCGGTCACGAGTCCAGTATGGGGAACCGGGCTGAAACCAGAACAGGTTCGCTGAGCTGCGGCCCGGATGTGGTTCGAATGGATGCGCGGGAATTACGGAACGGTGATCACGATTTTTCCTACCTGCGTATTCGACTCGAGATATTTGTAGGCCTCGACCGTCTGCGCAAACGGAAATACCTTCGCGATCTTCGGACGGAACCGTCCATCCGCCAAGCGATCGTAGATATACTTTTTCGCCCCGGGGAGCTTCTGCGGATTGCGCGTGATCTCCATCAAGGTATAGCCGCGGATGGTGAGTCCCTTAACAATCCCCGCGTAGAGTGGAAAGGGCGTGGGTTGCCTGGAAAGCGCACCGTATTCAAAGATGATGCCGCCGACCGCAGCGGCCTCGCCGAGCTTTTCTAAAGATGGCCCAGCAACCGGATCAAAAATCACGCGCGCGCCCTTGCCTCCGGTGATTTCCTTCACACGCGACACGATTTCTTCTTCCTCAGTGGCGATCACGTGGTGCGCACCGAGAGAAAACAATTTGGCTTTTTTGTTGTTTTTGCGCGTCGTGGCAATGGGAATAGCGCCCTCAGCTTTGGCAATTTCTATCGCTGCAATACCAACACTGCTCGATGCAGCGGTGATGAGAACAAAATCGCCCTTCGTCAAATGCGCAATTGCAATCAATGCCCCATAGGCGGTCACATACTGCATCCAGATGGCGGCGCCTTCGGCCGCAGATAAATTCGCCGGATACTCACCGAGAGCCGCGGCCGGAGCGATTGCTTCTTCGCCCAGCATGGCGTATTCGTTCATGGAGAAGGCCGGAATGACGGCGACCGATTTGCCCAGCCAATGTTTGTCGACATCCGGGCCGACAGCTTCCACGACGCCCGCCGCCTCATAGCCAACGCCAGCAGGCAACTTCGGGTTTTCAACGTACTGGCCACGGATGAACATCGATTCGGCGCGGTTCAAGCCTACGGCTTTCACCTTTAGGCGCACCTCGCCTTTGCCGGGCTGCTTGGACGGCTCTTCTTTAATCTGCAAAACCTCCGGCCCGCCAACGCGATCAAAACGAACGATCTTTGCCATTTTTTTCCTCTCGTAAACTCTAGATTTGTGCAGCTGCGGCGGAGGCCTGAATGAATGGTTGAGGTTAAATCCAAGCCGCGACCATTTGAGCTTCGGTCGATTCAATCGTTAAGTAAGTGCCAAGTTGCGTTTTGTAATTGGCCTGCGCTGGCGGAGCGAATCCGGTGTCCTGGCGCTTCTTCAGACGCACCGGATCGAAGCCGATGGATTGCAACGCGTGCGCGACATGTAAGTGGAAATCAAGCCGCCCGTCGATCTGCCCAGTAATCTTCAAAGCGGCGGTTGAGATGACAACAGCGCAGAGCGAGAATCGCGTTGGCTCCCCGCATGGTCCAGAACATACCAGATCGTTTGAGGCGGGAGCCGATTACCGTCTTGCAGCCGGCTTCGATCACACCCGAGCCAACAAACAGATGTTGGCGCCGAAATTGGGGATATCGCATGCGCTCCGCATTCCTCGCAAAGTAGTCCGCTTCCGTGCGCATCTTCTCGGCAACGTCGGGATTGTCAGCATCGATGGAACGTAGCGAGAGCACCAGCTTTTCGATTTTTCCCTTCTCCAGCAGCTTCTGGTGGATTTTCATCCAAGTTTTCTGGTTCCCTTCGTTATTGGGGTGTAGTCTGCGAGCCAGCTCCCAGAGATGCTGGCAAGCGTGGTAGAGGTCGACAATCTGAATCGCTCCCGGAAAGTGTTCGGCGACAAGATTCCAGATCCATTCGGCTCCATCGCCGATGACCACCTTCTTCTGCGCCCGACTCCAGCCACGTTTCCACGCTTCTAGAAAGATTCTCTTGCCAAATTCTTCCGCGGTTTCGATGGCCCCGGTATAGGTGGTGGAATCCGGCTCGCGGAGCGCATAGCCTTCTTTGTCCCAGGTGGTCTGAGTGAACACGCACCCTAACTTGGCTTCACGGGTATGAGCCGGTTGGCCCACCGCCTTGCCTTGCCGACCCACCGTCTCTTTCTTCACCACCGGTACTCCGGTCCCATCCATTTGCACATACAGGATGGGAATCGGCTCGCCGGCGATGACGGGCAGATCCAACTGCAGGGCTTTCTGGATCTCTCCCTGCTCGCGCTGGGCGATATCGGCTCCGATGGCCTCTGCCGTACGCTCCACGGATTTGGTGGTCACCTCCAAGCCGGCCAGGAGCTGCATCTGCTCGCGGCCGTGATCGAACGGGGCCGCTTGGCCCACCAGAGCATGCATGCGGCGCACCCCGGGAGAAAACTCCGTATTTTCGATGTCCAGTTCGACATCCACCGGAAACTGGCCGACGTGACATTGCGAGCACAAGTAGTAGGGGCGGGCAATGCGCACCGGACCTACAATGGTCAAGATGGGTTTGCAGCGGATTTCCTGGTATTGGGCGTGATGGCCACATCGGCACGGCAACTGACGCTGATCCGCCGCCGGAGCTTCCAATTGCAGCAATTCGGTTAAGGCGGCAGCACCCGCTTGGTGGAGAGCGGCTCGCAAGGCGGACTCTACCGCTTCGAGATCGGTCCGGCCGTCCTTACGGCGTTGTGCAAAAACACGGCAGAGCAGTTGGTTTACTTCCCGCGCCACCTCTTGATGGATCGCAGCAGCCGTTTTTTTTCCTGTTCCGTCCAGCCGCCCCGTTGCTGCTCGACCGGGCGGAGTCGACAGATCTTGTCGTTGAGGGTGACCAAGTCCTGGCTGAGCTTCTGGAAGCGGTGAAACTCGGCGACCTCTTGCTGCGCTTTGCGCAGCGCCGTGGGATTGGGAAAGGTTTCCGTCACCGTCTTGCCGGACACGCGGCGAGTGAGGCGAAATTGCGGATCATGTCCAGGGTCGTTGTGTTTGGCGCAGTGGCAGGACGGCTTGCCGCAGCGCCGGGTCACGGCGGTAATGGAACCCGGTCGCAGATCACTCAAGCGGAGGAACTCCTCCAGGAGCTTGGATCTTTGGGTTTCCAAAGTTGCAAGATCATTAGGCATCGGGATCTCCTCTCTGTATCGTATCTAATCTGTACGTATAGATACGCTCAGAACAATGCCACAAAAAACGAAATCTCGCTAGATGCCTCTTCCAGGTCGCGCACCCGTCCTTAAACCTCCATTTTGAGAAACCTCGCAGGTCGGATAAAATAGAGGGTTTACATAAGAGAGCAGCCGACTGACGAATGCCTGAGCCCAAAACTATCCCGACCAAACCTGCTTCCGAATTGGAAGATCTGAAGATTGATCCGCTGGACGTTCGCGACGAAAAGTTCGATCCCGAGGATGAATATCGTCCCGAACCTCCTTCCGAACCCGTCCCCCCGCCGTGGATTGACGGAAGCCTGCGCATCGGAATTCATGCTTCCATTACCGGAGGCTACCAGAACGCGCTCGAGTCCGCGCGAAAACTCGGTTGCAACGCCCTGCAGATCTTTTCTGCAAGCCCAAGAATGTGGGCCGGGGGTCCAGGGCGAATTCCAGAAGCCGATGCTGCGGCTTTCCGCGCGCGCCGCGACGAGCTGGCTCTTGGTCCGCTGGTCATTCACGCGAATTATCTGATCAATCTTGCCGGCATCCAGCCGATGCTGCGTACTCGCTCTATTCAAGCTTTTCACGATGAGCTGGTGCGCGCAAGCGCGCTGGGCGCCGATTTTCTCGTCGTTCACCCGGGCGCGCGGGGCGAAGCTAAAGTCGAGACGGCCATCGCCACCATCATAAATAGCGTCAAAGAGGCAGTCCGCCGGGTGCAGCTCGGCAAGCTGCGCATCCTGATCGAAAATACTGCTGGAATGGGTTCCGCGGTCGGTTCTCGCTTGGAAGAAGTAGCGGCTATCGCGCGCGGTCTTTCATTGCTTGGAGTGGGAGTTTGTCTCGACACCGCGCATCTATACGCCGCCGGGTATGACATCAGTAGCGAAAGCGGCCTCGAATCCACCATTTCGCAAATCGAACAAACCATAGGCCTCGACAATGTTTACGTCTGGCACGTCAACGATTCGAAAATTGCGCTAGGCGGAAAAGTCGACCGGCACGAAAATATTGGTCACGGAAAAATCAAGTCCGCTGCCTTCGCGCGAATTCTGCGTCACCCGAAACTAGGAGCAAGCCCTGCCACCGGACTGCCCGGCCGCCCATTTATTCTCGAAACGCCCGTCGAAGAACCAGGCGACGACCGCCGAAATGTAGCCAGGTTGTGGGAACTCTCTGGCGAAGAAGGCCCGGCAGCCGAAAAGGGCTTTACCATGCTGACTTCGGCGCTCAAAAAAAAGCGCACCGCACACAGAAAAGAGGCGGCCAAAACCGCGAGGGTGCTCGCCAAAAGAAATTTGCTGAAAAAGAAAAAAGGATAAGGCGTGGCGGAGCAGACTCCACAATCGGGTTACGACCCGCAGAAGATCGAAGCCAAGTGGCAGAAGCGTTGGGAAGACGCGCGCGTCTTCGAAAGCGACGTCGACGACGCCAAGCCCAAATATTACACTCTGGAAATGCTGCCCTATCCCAGCGGGACGCTACACATGGGGCACATGCGCAATTACGCCATCGGCGACGTCGTCGCGCGTGTAAAACGCATGCGTGGATTCAACGTCATGCACCCGATGGGTTGGGACGCTTTCGGCCTGCCCGCGGAAAACGCCGCGATCAAAAACCATACTCACCCGCGCATCTGGACCAACCAGAACATCGAGGAATTTCAGAAGACGCTGCGCCGCTTCGGCTTCAGCTACGACTGGCGCCGTGAAATTTCCACCTGCGATCCGGAATATTACAAATGGAACCAGTGGTTTTTTCTACGCATGCTGGAAAAGGGCTTGGCGTATCGCAAAAAAAGCCGCGTCAACTGGTGTCCAAAGTGTTGCACGGTTCTTGCTAACGAACAGGTCGTCAACGGATATTGCTGGCGCCACGAAGATACGCTCGTCGAGACGCGCGAAATCGAGCAATGGTTTTTGCGCACGACCGCGTACGCCGAACAATTGCTTGATGATTTGAAGTTGCTCGAAGGCGGCTGGCCTGACCGCGTCATCACCATGCAGCGCAACTGGATCGGCAAGAGCGAAGGCGCACGCGTCAAGTTTGCCGTCGCGGACCTGCCCGGTGCAGACTCAATCGAAGTTTTCACCACACGCATTGACACCATTTACGGCGCCACGGCGCTGATCCTCGCTCCAACGCACCCGCTACTGCAAAAGCTACTGGACGATTCTCCGGTGCGGGACGAAGCTGGAAAAAAGCTCGCGCAAATAAAATCAATGTCGGTGAAGACCGAAGATTTGGCTACGGCAGAAAAAGAAGGATTTTTCACTGGACGTTATGGGCTAAATCCATTCAGCGGAGAAAAACTCCCGATCTGGGTAGGGAACTTCGTGCTGCTCGAATACGGAACCGGCGCTATTATGGCCGTTCCCGCCCACGACGAACGCGACTTCGAGTTTTGCAAAAAATATAATCTACCCATCCGCACGGTGGTAACTCCATCTGCCGCAACTATATCTATGTCCGCGGGTGCCCCAGACGCGGGGTTCGCGTCTGGGGCTTCGATGTCCACCGCACTACCCACTGAAGCATTCACGGACTATGGCGTAAACATCAACTCCGGCGAATTCTCCGGCCTGCCCACCGAACAAGCCAAAGAAAAAATGGCCGCCTTTGCTGAATCGAAAGGCTTCGGGAAAAAGGAAACTATCTTTCGTCTGAAAGACTGGGGAGTCTCCCGGCAAAGGTATTGGGGCACTCCTATCCCGGTGATTTATTGTCCGAACGACGGCGTGGTCCCAGTTCCTGACAACGATCTGCCGGTGGTGCTGCCCCCAAATCCAAATCTAACCGGTGAAGGTGAGTCGCCTCTCGCCACCACTCCCGAATTCGTAAATACCAGTTGTCCGAAATGCGGCGGTCCCGCGCGCCGCGAAACCGATACCATGGACACCTTCGTAGACTCCTCATGGTATTTCTATCGTTACTGCGATCCGCACAATTCGAACGCACCCTTCGATTCCGCGAAAGTGAAATACTGGTTCCCGATCGACCAATACATCGGCGGAATTACTCACGCGATTTTGCATCTGCTGTATTCGCGTTTCTGGTGCAAAGTGATGCGCGACCTCGGCCTGATCGATCACCGTGAACCCGCGGCGCGCCTCTTCACACAAGGAATGGTGCTCAAAGGCGGCACGGCCATGTCCAAGTCCAAAGGAAATGTCGTCGGCGCGCACGAAATGGCCGACAAATACGGCGCCGATACCGGCCGCCTATACACTTTGTTTGCGGCGCCACCAGAAAAAGATCTCGAGTGGAGCGAAGAGAGCATCGACGGCGCATGGCGCTTCCTAAACCGCGTGTATCGTCTGATAGAACGCCACGCGAGCGCGGTCCGAAACGCAAGAGCTACGACAGTGCCGGTTTCATCTCCCTCCGCCAAAGAAAAACGATTGCTGCGCAAAACGCATCAAACTCTGCAGCGGGTAACCTCCGATTTTGAAACGCGCTGGCACTTTAACTCGGCCATTGCGCTGATCATGGAGATGACCAACGAAATTTACGCTTGCGAGCCGCTCGAAGATGGCGTGCGCGAGGAAGTTCAGAAAGAAGTGCTGGAGCTGCTCACGCTAATGCTGGCTCCCATGACCCCGCACATCGCGGAAGAAATGTGGGAGATGCTCGGCCATTCGAACGGCCTGTGGACCAGCGCGTGGCCGATAGCTAACGCCGAACTTGCCAAGGACGACCAAGTCGAAGTGCCGGTGCAAGTAAAGGGTAAACTGCGCGGCAAGCTTAGCGTTCCAGTAGGAATCAGTCAGGACGAACTTGTAAAACTTGCCCTGGCCGAGCATTCGATTGCGCAGCACATTGACGGCAAGCGCATCGTCAAAATAGTTTATGTGCCTGACAAGTTGCTGAATTTCGTCGTTTCTTAGCTGTCCGTGCAGGGGTTCGGGCTTCCCTTCGCAAACCCTCAGTGACAGGGGTTCGGGGGGTTGTACTTACAAACCTCTAAGTGATCAGGAGAAAATCGCCGATGGCGGAAATCCAGGCCGGAACCAGAATGCAGCAGGAAAGTACAAAACCAAAGTCCGAACTTGGCGGCATGGTCGTGCTCGATTTTGGCGGCCAGTATACCCAGCTGATTGCGCGCCGCATTCGCGAACAACGCGTATTCAGCGCGATCTTGCCGTGCACTTCTCGCGTGGAGGAAATTCTTGATTACGAACCTGCGGGCATAGTGCTTTCCGGTGGTCCCAGCTCAGTATACGATGCGGACGCTCCAAAGTGCGATCCCGGCGTTTTATCTACCGGAGTTCCGGTCCTGGGCATCTGTTATGGTATGCATTGGATTACCAAGGTCCTCGGCGGGACGGTCGAACCTGCGGGACGTCGCGAGTACGGTCGCGCGGAATTTTCCGCCGCCGCCGGCTCCTGCGGCAAACTTTTTGAGGGCTTGCCCAGTACCTCGAAAATCTGGAACAGCCACGGTGATCACGTCCGCGCCCTTCCTCAAGGTTTTCGTTCCACTGGATTAACAGAGAACGCGATTGCCGCCATCGAGAATTCCGAAAAAGGGATTCACGCCGTGCAGTTCCATCCGGAAGTGAAGCATACCGAGCAGGGTACTGCGATTCTGCGAAACTTCCTCTTCACCGTATGCAAAGCTGAGCCTAAATGGAGCGGCGCGGCCTTTATCGAGGATACCGTCGAGGCGATTCGAAAGAAGGTCGGCAACAAGCAGGCCATTTGCGCCCTCAGCGGCGGCGTGGACTCGACAGTGGCTGCGGCGCTCGTCCATCGTGCCATGGGTGACCGGCTTACAAACATCTTCGTGAACAACGGCCTGCTGCGCAAAAACGAGTTCGAAGATACTCTCCAGATGTACCGAGAGCGACTCGGCCTGAACGTGATTGGCGTGGATGCCACGGAACGTTTCCTCTCTCAGCTCAAGGGCATTTCCGACCCCGAAGAAAAGCGCAAAAGGATCGGCAGGGAATTCATCGCGGTCTTTGCGGAAGAAGCCCAGCACCTGACCCGCGACGCTGGACAGGAGGCGATCGGCTTTCTCGTTCAGGGTACCCTCTACCCGGATGTCATTGAATCAGTGTCAGTTAAGGGCCCGTCCGCGACCATAAAGACTCATCACAATGTAGGTGGCCTGCCGATGAATATGCCTTTTGCGCTGATCGAACCGCTTCGCGATCTTTTCAAGGACGAAGTCAGGCGCATTGGCGGGGAACTCGGTTTACCGGATGAGATATTGATGAAACATCCGTTTCCAGGCCCAGGTTTAGCCGTACGGGTACTAGGTGAGGTAACGCCCCATCATTTGAGGTTGCTGCGCGAGGCGGATGCGGTGGTTCGGGAAGAGATCCGCAACTCGGGATTCTACGAAAAAACCTGGCAGGCGTTCGCCGTACTTCTGCCCGTGCGAAGCGTCGGAGTCATGGGCGACGGACGAACCTATGGCCTCACGGTGGCGGTGCGGGTAGTGAATAGCGACGATGCGATGACTGCGGATTGGACTCGGTTGCCCGCTGAGGTGCTCGAGCGGATCTCCACACGGATTGTGAACGAGGTGACGGGCGTGACGAGAGTGGTTTACGACATTACTTCGAAACCGCCAGGAACGATTGAGTGGGAGTGAGCGGGAATAAAAGGAAAAAGGCCGCAGCGCGAACTTGCGGCCTTCAGATAAGGCTAATACGAATGGTTTGTAAGACAAAAGCGAAAGAAGATTATCTGCCGGCGACCTTTTGCGCCATATACAGGATAAGCTTTCGATCGTCTTCGTCGGACTTGCTCAACAAGCGGCGAAGCTTGTTCAGGAACCGGGCATCTTTGCCTGCACTGCCCCAAGCGATGTCATCACCTGACTTTCGCTTCGGGAGATTCGGCAATTGAGGTGGTTCTTCGCCGTCGTAGAACAGTTGATAGAGAGGCACTTCGAGAGCACGAGCGAGTTTCTCGAGTGTTTCGATGGCCGGAACAGTATGGCCATTTTCAACACGCGAGATATAACAACGGAGTAACCCGGTTCGTTTCTCGATGTCGCCCTGGGAGAGTTTCTTTTCTTCGCGTAGTGCGCGAAGGCGGTCACCAATAATCATGCAGGCATTATTCCATATAGATAAGAACTGAAGCAAGCATAAACTGATAGTGGACCGCGTGAAACACTTGTTGCGGCCTACTCCCTGGGAAAACGAGACGAAAGAACAACGAAACCGGAAAACGATGCCACGCGTCACAAAGATTGAAGAAGATGAGCAGCGTCCTGGCGGTCAAACGCCTAACCTGGGCGTTAAACCTGCCGCAGGGGGCAGCGTCGATGAGCGGGCTATGGTCCGCCAGGCGCAGAAGGGCGATAAAGCGGCGTTTGAGACCCTGGTTCAACGCCATCAGCACCGAGTGTTTGCAGTGGCAAAGGGTATCTTAAAGCGCCAGGAGGACGTAGAAGACGTTGCTCAGCAGGTTTTCGTTAAGGCATATTTCTCGCTGAAGCGATTCGATCAGCGGGCAGCTTTTAGTACCTGGCTTTACAAAATTACTGTCAACGAGTGTTGGGACTTACTTAGAAAACGAAAAGCCCGGCCACTGGTTTATGAGTCGGATTTCAGCGAAGAGCAGTCCAGGCAGTACACGGCGACCGAGCGGGAAGCAACAAAAGGACCGGACACTGGCGACCGTATGGCGATGCGCGAACGGCTGGAGAGCATGCTCGGCCAATTGGATAAACGTGATCGCGCCATGTTGATCTTGAAAGAAGTGGAAGGATTTTCGGTCGAAGAAATCGCGGATTCCATGGGTTTAAATGCCAACACTGTGAAGGTTCGGCTGTTTCGAGCGCGCAGGCGCATCGTCGACTACAGCCGGCGCGAAAAGAAGTAGTGGTTTTTTCTTGTAGAGCGGAGTGAGTGAGGAGGTGGACGATATGTGGCTGCTTACACGCGGATACAAACGTGAATGTGCGGATTTTCATGATGCGATCGAGCGAATTTCGAGCGTAAAGCGATCCGAAGACGTCATGACGCTGAACAACGCGGCAAGGGACATTATGGCGCCGGATACTATTGCGCTGGATGCGCTGCTGGCGCGATTGCCCGAAGGCGCGCGCAAACACGTAAACCATTGCGGCGATTGCCGAAGTGCCGCCCGCGAATTGTTGGAAGTTCGCGCAATGTTTCAACGCGAGGACAGCGGTGCGCAGCCGGGACCGTATTTCCTGGCTCGCGTAATGGCGGCCATCGCGGATCGAGAGCTGGAACTGGAAAAGAGCTCGCAGACTTGGGCAGCCGTGCCTCGACTGGCGTACCGGCTTTCCGTACTGGCCTCGCTCACGCTGCTGGTTGCTGGAGGCTGGCTCTATCAGCAGCCCCATCATGCGACCGTTGCTGGTGTTACGACCGCCCAGAGCAACGAAGGACTGGTGGATGGCGGCGGCACAATTCAGGACGACTTCCTGCTCAGCTCGGCGGAAAGGTAGCGATGACGGAACCCTCGATTCGACAGAAAGCTACGCTCTGGCTGGCAATCGTTTTCGTTTTGGGCGCTGCACTGGGCGGCGTGTTGGGCTATGCTTTCGCCCATCGTGGCTATGCCGCCGAGCCGGCCGTCTTGAGCGCTCAGGCAAGGCATGCGCAGAAAAGAGAGAAACTGACCCGGGCTGTAGGATTGAGTTCTGATCAGCAAAAACGGGTTGCGGACATTCTGGACCAGGCACAAGGTGAATACAAGGCACTCCACGCCACTATGGATCCACAGGTCGAAGCAGTACGGCAGAAGGCCCGGGACAAGATTCGGGCGGTGTTAAGTGACGATCAGAAACCGAAGTTTGAAGAATTCCTGCGCAAGCTTGACGACGAACGCAAGCATAATGAACAGTAGCTGCTACTGCGACAATTTCAATCGGTTCGATCGCAGTTAAACCCTAAAAGGGAATGTCTTCGTCGGAAATTTCCGGCCCGGAAACTCCTCCGCCACCGTGACCTGCGAAGTCATCCGCCGGCCCGGACTGATCGTGTTCTTCCGCGCGGCCTCCGCCCATTGCTCCTGCCCCGCCTCCCGCTCCGCCATCCCCGCGCCCGCCCAGCATGCGGAAATTCGTTGCGACGATTTCAAAACTGGTGCGCTTTTGTCCTTCCTTGTCCTGCCATTCGCGCGACTGAATTCTTCCTTCAATAAAAATGAGCGAGCCCTTCTTCAAATATTGCTGCGCGATTTCCGCCTGCTTGCCCCACACAACGATTTTGTGCCATTCCGTGCGCTTCTGCCGCTCGCCAGCCTTATCCTTGTACGTCTCGTCGGTGGCCACGGAAAAATTGGCCACTGCCTGGCCGCCGCTGGTGTAACGCGTCTCCGGATCGCGGCCCAGACGCCCGACCAGAATCACTTTATTCACTGACATGAGCACTCTCCCTGAATCGATGAAGATAACACGCGGAGAACAATAAGTGAAATTGAGGAAAGCGGTGGCCAATTCTGGCAACCAAGTTATCGGCACAAGGCGCATTCTGCGCTTTGCGACTGCTGCAAATCCGGACACCTTGGGAGCCAGGATTCAGTCAGGGGCGCCATCTCCGCAAACGATTAACGAGCGATTTGAGCCGTGGCACAAGCTTTCTTGTCGCGCTGACGTCCGAGCTCTGCGTACCGCTTTTCAGCAAATCTTGGGCTTGCGATCGCTCCATTGCCGGCAACGGAGCGAAAAGCTGTCTTTCATCAGAACCCATCTCTATTTCGAGACGATGACGGATGTAAGCGTCTGCATGATTCCTTGCGATTTGAATTGCTTGCGGAACCAGTGGCTGCAACTCTTCTGGGTAAGACGACGGGTCGATCAGGTCTAGATGAGGAATAATTCGTTGACGTACCAGCAGGCTCGGATTATTGACGAATTCCCGCAATAAAAGGCAGCGTTGGCGCATCCAGAGATCTGCAACCAATTTGACCGCTGCAGCGGAGTCCGGCCGCCGCCAGTAAGAATCGGGCACTCCTACCAGGCCCACGTGATATAAAGCCTGCACTGCGCCTGCCTTCTCCAGATCGGAACCGTTTTCGAACCACTGGAGCAAAGTTTCGTTCACGCGGCGCAGTCCAAAAGTTGCAACGCACGGTTGTACAAAGGCACGGTTCTTGCTGGGGTCGCGCTCGTAGACGGCCGCGCGCATCATCGGCTCGTAGAGAATCTCCGGAACTGTGCGCGGTTCCTTTAAAACGAATGCGACAAAGAACTTCCGTTCTTCCTGCTCGAGTGCATTTTTGAACCAAGTAATATCGTCTTGCGATGAGGGCGGGTAATACACACTGAAGTCGGCCACCAGGCTTTCTTCCGCGGACGCGAGTTTGTCTTCATATTCTTGGTCCTGTTGTTCATCGAACTCCGGAGACCAAACGGGGAGAGCTCGATATCGGGCGAAATACTCGTTCCAAGCAGTCATTTTTCAGCTTCTCAAGGTGATGTGCTTTAAACCCGCAAGCGTGGTTATTCAAATTGTTTTCGGAATGTGGCGAATTGTGACTGCAGATCGGCGATTTGCTTGCGCAGTTCGGCCACTTCGGCGACCAGGGATTCTATGCGCTCGGTGGAGGAAGCAGTTGCAGTGTCATCGTCGCGGGTTGCAGCTGTATGCGCAGCCGGAGCAGGTGCAACTGGCGGCGCGTCGCCCAGAAGATGTGCGTAGCGCGCCTCCTTCGTGCCCGGTTGCCGCGGCAGTACCGTCACCAGCGGCGGCTCGCGCTTTTCGAGCCGGCTTAGAGCGGAATGTAGGCTTTCGAGATCTTCGAAGGCGTGCATACGCGAAGCGCGAGTCCGCAGTTCACCTGGAGTTTGCGGGCCGCGCAGCAGCAATTCGCAAATGATGGCCACTTCCGGGCGGTAGAAATTAAAAGCATCCTGCAAGCGGTGCTCGAATTTGGTAACGCGGCTGTCAGTTGAGCTGACCGACCGCACCAGCGACTGATACTCAAGATGGTTAAGTGCTTTGCGGATTTCGCTCTCTTCCAAATGCATAACAGGATCGCGATTAGACTTTTGATTGCACGCGTTGGTGAGCGCGTTCAGTGACAGCGGATAATATTCTGGCGTGGTGATCTCTTTTTCGATCAACGCGCCGAGAACGCGAGCTTCAATGGATGTCAGCGTGACCTGCATGGTTTTGTCTTATCGAACCGGCTCTTTTAACGAGTGAAATGATAGCGGAAACGGATTGCGTCGCTCAAATCCTGGCCGCATTTGCCTGCGAGTCTGCGCGGCCTGTACGTGCGAACAAGGTGACCCTTTGGGGGAGTACTTTTTTCTCGCCGCTGGAGGCGAACAGCAGAACGTGGCGTAGTGGAAGTGCAAATATTCCAGAACTTGTTGCGTGGAATTTCTGACGAAGAAACCGGTCGCACAGTGGACAAAGGAGTCCAGATGAGAATCCCCTTGAGAACAATTTCGAAGCGCATGTCGCTGGTGAAGGGCATGTCGATGGCGATGTTGGTGTTGTCTTTTGCGGCGGCGCAGGCTGCTGCGCAGGGCCCGGCAGGAGCGGGCGCGGCCGGAGCAGCGGGAGGGGGCTCATCATCCCATTCCTACAACCCGTTGAAATGGATCGGAAAGA
>WNFP01002489.1_pt1 | contig 14663 bp, 10 predicted proteins | sample 5400201 | NCBI WGS metagenome assembly WNFP01 (sample SAMN13153355, study PRJNA577476) | soil metagenome | isolation source: 115 cm saprolite under Madrone tree | place: USA:California | collected 2016-06-14
ATCAGTTCCCAGTTACCTGGGCCGCGTTGGGCATCCTGTTCCGCTTGGGTTGGGTAATCGAGAGAAAACTCGATGTCATGGAAGGCACGCAAGTCATGGTCTTCCAGAACGGCAACACTGTGACCATTGGAAGTGATGGTGAGCTTCACCGGTCGAGTTCGCAGGTAAGCCAATATAGTCTTGTAGTCAGGATGCATTCCGTTCTCGCCCGTTCCCAGATTCACGGAGCGAACCGGAAGGCATTCCATCACCGACTTGACCTGTTCTAACGAGAGACGGTCGGCGCGAGTGGGATCGCGGTAGCAGAAGGCGCACTTGAGGTTGCACTCGTTGGTGAGCCCAAGCCCGAGCGAAATGCCGGTATCCGCCTTGGGGGCCTTCGGAATGGCAGACGAAGGTGCTGGTTTGACGTTGCTCATTCATCTCCCTCCGATCCACGCGTTGCACAGCTTGCCAAACAGTGCATGTAACGAGCAACGCTGAAGAATTCCCGCCGTTTGCCGAGCTTGCGCTCCAGAACGACGATTCGCTCATATCCTGCTGATCGCCAGCCGAGCTCGTGCCTGCTTTACGAGTGCGAGGAATTTCTGCGCATTCTCGACGATGATTTTTGGTTTCTTATGCTTCAGCGCATCAGCCTGCACCAATTCGCCGCCGACGCCTAAGGCTGCAGCGCCCGCTTCGATAAATTCAGCCGCGGTATTCAGATTGACGCCGCCCGTCGGAACCAGCGGCACATGAGGAAGCGGTCCCTTCAATGCCTTGATGTATTTCGCTCCTCCCACCGGGCCGCAGGGAAAAACTTTGACGAAATCCGAGCCGGCTTCCCAGGCGGTGATGACTTCGGTGGGCGTCAGCGCCCCGGCCATCACCAACTTCCCTTCCCTTACCGCAAGCTCGACGACCTGAAGGTTGAGCCCCGGACTGACCAGAAATTGCGCACCCGCGTCGAGACAACGTCTCGCGGCTTCCGCGTTGAGAACGGTTCCAGCTCCGATAAGAACACCGGAAGCACAATTCTTCGCCAGGTCGCGAATGACCTCGACGGCGCCGGGCACAGTCATGGTGATTTCCACGATGGGAATGCCACCTTCGCAAACTGCTTCGGCGGCGAGACATGCCTCACCCGGCGACGACGCGCGAACGACCGGGACGATTCCAATTTCAATGATCCGGTCGCGTACCTCTTCTTTGTCCATTAACCCTGGTCCTCTTACTCTTACATGCGATACTCAACGCGCGATGCGCGCTCCGACTCCTTTCATCACCTGCAGAACTTCCTGGAGGGTAGCCATCGAAGCGTCGCCCGGCGTAGTCATGGCGAGTGCGCCGTGCGCGGCGCCGCATTCCACCGACCACTGAGGGTCCTGCCCCGCAAGAAATCCGTAAATCAGGCCGGAAGCAAAGGAATCGCCCGCGCCGACGCGATCGAAAATCTAAAGGTTCTCGCGGTTTTTTGCCTGAAAAAACTTGCCATCATAATAGCAAATGGCGCCCCAATCATTTTGCGTGGCGGTCTTGGCTTTCCGGAGCGTGGTGGCAACCACCTGGAACGGAAAATCCTTCACCGCCTTCCCGATCATTTCTTTGAAGCCCTCGACTTCAAATGCGGAGTGAGCCTCATCCATACCCGGCACCTCGTAGCCGAGTGCCGCCGAGAAGTCTTCTTCATTGCCGAGCATTACATCAACAAAAGGCGCGATACGGCGGTTCACCTCCTGGGCTCGCTGTTTGCCGCCGTGCGCCTTCCACAGCGACGCGCGATAATTCAGGTCGTACGAAACGATCGTGCCGTTCCGCCGCGCGGCTTGCATGGCTTCCAAGGTGACTTCCGGCGTCGTCGGAGAAAGAGCGCAGAAAATTCCACCGGTATGAAACCAACGCGCGCACTGCTTGCCAAATATCTGTTCCCAATCGATTTCCCCGGGCTTGAGTTGCGACACAGCCGTATGTCCGCGATCGTAGCTCCCCAGCGCTGCGCGCACGCCAAAGCCGCGCTCCGTAAAATTGAGGCCATTCCGAGCCGCGCGACCCACGCCATCGTGTTCCACCCAGCGCACCAGCGACTGGTCAACGCCACCCTGATAAATCAAATCCTGAAGAAGCCTTCCGACAGGATCATCGGCGAAAGCAGTAACGATCGCAGTGTCCAAGCCAAAACAACGTTTCAGTCCCCGCGCGACGTTGTATTCCCCTCCGCCTTCGCACACTTCGAAGGATCGCGCCGTGTGGATGTGCCGGTCGCCCGGGTCGAACCGCAGCATGACCTCGCCCAGACTGACCAGGTCCCATCGGCAATCCTTCTTCGGCTTGATCGTCAGCGCCATGCGCCCACCTCGCCGAGCCTGCGAAAAGCAAAATTGTGACCCAGCACATTCTCCCGAATCACTCAGAATGATTCCAGATTCCTGCGTGCCCTACTCAACTTATCCCAGCTGGCTCCATTCTCGGGATCACCGTGTGGATTACGGCAAGCGCCACTAGATAGGCGGAGCCCGCAATAAGAAATGGAATCATGTAACTCCCCGTCCATTGCAAGACATAGCCTACAATTTTAGCGATGAGCATCCCGCCAACTGCTCCCGCCATTCCAGCTATTCCCATGACGGAGGCCACCGCCCGTTTCGGAAACAAATCCGAAGTCAAAGTGTAGAGATTTGCAGAGAAGCCCTGGTGGCCCGCGGCAGCCAGACCAATCAGAAACACCGCAGGCCACAATCCAGATACGCGGTAAGCAAACACGATGGGAACAATGCTGATCGCACACACCAGCATGGCAATCTTTCGTCCGGCGTTAACAGAAACTCCCCGCTGGATCAAGAAAGACGAGAACCATCCTCCAGCTACGCTGCCGATATCGGAAATGACATAAATCGCTGTGATCGGAAGCCCAATTTGCGCCAGGTGCACCCCGTGCTGGCGCTCGAGGAAATCGGGCACCCAAAAAAGATAGAACCACCAGATTGGGTCGGTCAGGAATTTTCCGCAAGCAATTGCCCACGTCTGCCGGTATGGCAGCAGGCTCAGCCATTTGATCTTCTCTGTAGGCTGCGGAGCATCGCCCCGGATGTACTCAAGCTCAGACTTGGAACAGCGTGGATGGTCCTCTGGTTTTTGATAGAGCAAGAGCCATAAGGCGAGCCAGGCGAAACCGAGTGATCCGATAATCACAAAAGCCCAGCGCCAGCCAAAATGGTGCGTGATCCATGGCACGGAGAGTCCAGCAAGAATCACTCCCACGTTCGTACCCGCGTTGAATATTCCCGTAGCCAGCGCGCGCTCCTTTGCCGGAAACCATTCCGCAACGGCCTTTATGCTGGCCGGAAACACGCCAGATTCCCCAAAGCCGAGTGCGATTCGTGCCGCGAAGAAACTTGAGAGCGAGCTTCCCGCAGCGTGAGCCATGGAAGCCAGACTCCAAAAGACCATGACGATGGCGTAGCCCAGTCGAGTACCCACCCGGTCGATGAATCTGCCCGCAGCGAGCATGCCCACTGCGTAAGCCGCCTGAAATGCAAGCACCACATCGCTGTAGTTGATTTCATTCCAGCCGAGGTCATGCTGCAGCGTGGTTTTCAGCGCCGAGAAGACCCAGCGATCCATGTAGTTCTTCGTCGTGCCGAGCAGAAGTAGGCCGCAAATCACCCAGCGGAAATGGCCGGAGCGGGAAGAAGCATTTGGCAAATTTTCCACTGGGAAGTTTTCCGCTACCAACTGTGCATCGTCCCATCAAGTTTGCGATTGATCGGCAAATAAGCCCGCCGATAGGGATACTTGGCCGCCAAAGCTTCGTCGAGATCGACGCCAAGACCCGGTGCATCGCCGGGGTGCATCAGGCCATCGGAAAAAGTATAGGAATGCGGGAATACGCCGTCGGTTTCCTCCGTGTGGTGCATGAATTCCTGAATGCCAAAGTTATGAACGCTCAAATCGAAATGCAGCGCCGCAGCCATGCACACGGGGCTCATATCGGTGGCGCCGTGGCATCCGGTCCGAACGTGATAGAGTTCCGCCAGGCTTGCGATCTTTCGCAGGTGCGATATTCCGCCAGCGTGTACCACAGCGGTTCGAAGGTAGTCGATGAGCTGTTCCTGGATGAGCTGCTGGCAATCGTAGATCGAATTGAAAACCTCGCCGATCGCTATAGGCGTAGTGGTGTGTTGGCGGATGAGGCGCAAACTTTCCTGCAGCTCGGCCGGCACGGGATCCTCAAGCCAGAACAAGTGAAAAGGTTCGAGGCTCTTTCCGAGGCGTGCCGCTTCGATTGGCGTCAGCCGATGATGCACATCGTGCAGCAAGGGAAGATCCTCGCCAAATTCCTTCCGCAGCCGCGCGAATAATTGCGGAATGAAATTCAAGTAGAGGTCCGAACTCCAGGCCTCTTCATGCGGCGCGTCTTTTTCCGCGGGCTCGTAGTACATTTTCCCGCGGCCAACCCCATAAACGCTTTGCAACCCGGGAATACCGCTCTGCGCGCGAATCGCTTTGTATCCAAGTTTGCGGTACTCGGCGACGGCTTTAACCGTGTCTTCGATGTCCTGCCCGCTGGCGTGGCCGTAAACAAGAACGCCCTCGCGCGAAGCCCCGCCCAACAACTGGTAGACAGGCACATTCAGCGCCTTGCCCTTGATGTCCCACAATGCGATATCGACCGCGGAGATCGAGCACATCGTGACAGGGCCGCGCCGCCAGTACGCGCCCTTGTAGAGGTATTGCCAGATGTCCTCGATGCGCCGCGCATCACGCCCGATCAAAAGCGGAATGACATGGTCAGAAAGATAGCTGACAACTGCGAGTTCGCGGCCGTTTAACGTGGCGTCGCCGAGGCCGTAGATTCCGTCTTCCGTCGTAATCTTTAGCGTTACGAAGTTGCGTCCCGGGCTGCAGACAATCACTTTGGCGTCGGTGATTTTCATCGTTGATCTGGATCCTCTGCATCGCAAACGGCGAGCCCGTGGAAGGGGAGAAGTTCGTGCCGCTTCCAGGGCCTACCCAGCTCACGAAATTTGCCCGCTTACTGTACAACTGTTGAGGTCAGCGCGAAAGCCGACGGCTGTCCGGGTATGGACCAACACCAAGGCCGGCCCTTCACAACTAGTCAGTCGGAATCCGAGGAGGTTGCCGCAGCCGGTGCGCTGATCGCGCTGTTATTCGCGCTCAATCCAAGCCCTAGATACTGTTCGGCATTTCTAAAACACACATTCTGCACCAGTGTGCCGAGCAGCGCTTCATCGTTGGGCAACTCCCCGCTCTCAACCTCGCGTCCGAGCAGGTTGCACAAAATACGCCGAAAATATTCGTGCCGCGGAAAGGACATGAACGAACGAGAATCCGTCAACATGCCGACGAATCGGGACAGCAGCCCGGTGTTCGAGAGAGCATTGAGCTGCCATTCGATGCCTTCTTTTTGATCGAGAAACCACCACCCGCTGCCGAACTGAATCTTCCCCGCCACGGGGCCTTCCTGAAAACTGCCGATCGCCGTGGCAACCGCGTAGTTGTCCGCGGGATTAACGTTGTAAATGATCGTTTTTGGAAGGGACCGTTCCTGGTCGAGTTTGTCAAGGAATGAGCAGAGCGCCTCTGCCTGATTCCAGTCCCCGATGCTGTCAAACCCTTTGTCCGTACCCAATTCGCGCGTACGGCGCGTATTGACGCTGCGCAGGGCGCCCAGGTGCAATTGCTTGGTCCAGCCTTTTTCGGAGTCTAGCCGGCCGAAAAACAGCAAAAGGTACGATGCAAATTTTTCCGCCTCTTCTTTGGTTGCGGAAACACCGCCGCGGGCTTTGCTAAAGACGGCCGACGCTTCTCTCTCCGTGCAGAGCGCGTAGCGACAGTATTTCAATCCATGATCGGAAAGTCTTCCTCCATGCTCATGGAAGTAATCATGCCGCTTCTTTAGCGCGCGCCGAAAATCGCCGAGCGATGAAATATCTGTGTTGCTTGCGGCCTCCAATTGACCGAGCCATGGAATGAATTCTTCTGGGGTGTCGACAGCGAAAGCCCTGTCCGGACGAAACGTCGGAAAAACGCGGAAATTCTTCTCCGAAGCGGCAATATCTTGATGATACTTAAGGTCATCGCATGGATCATCGATCGTGCAGAGCGCGCGAACGTTAAACTTTCTGAGAATCCCGCGCGCCGTCAGATTTGCAGACTGAAGCAGCTTATTGGCACGATCCCACACCGCATGCGCGCTAGACTCATCGAGGAGAACTCCAATGCCGAAATACCGTTTTAGTTCCAGGTGCGTCCAGTGATAGAGCGGATTCCGCAGCGTAAACGGGACAGTTCGGGCCCAGGCCACGAACTTTTCAAAGGGAGCCGCATCGCCGGTGCATAACCGTTCCGGAATCCCATTGGCGCGCATCGCTCGCCACTTGTAATGGTCACCCTCGAGCCAGACCTCGAACAAATCCTTGAAACGACGGTCAGCGGCGATATCGCTTGGTGATAGATGCGAGTGATAGTCCAGGATGGGTTCAGCCACGGCGTAACCATGGTATAAACGGCGGGCTGTCTTCGACCCCAACAGGAAATCATCGTGGATGAATTCCATCCAACCTCCGATATCCGTCCTCCCAAAATTCTCGCCGAGCGGGATAACTCTTCCCAACCGTCTGCCGTGGAGGCCCGCCGTGCGGGTCCTATTGATTTACACCGCTCGCCAGGATACCGCCGTCCACAACCAATACGTGTCCGGTCACAAAGCTGGCCGCATCGGACGCCAGAAAGACAGCCGCACCGACGAGTTCTTCCAATCGGCCGAACCTCCGCATGGGAGTTCGCATCATAAACTCACGTCCACGTTCGGTGCCGTCAAGGAGCTCGGAGTTTAGATCCGTGCGAAACACTCCAGGGCACAGAGCGTTGACGCATACTCCCCGCAGCGCCCACTCGATAGCAAGCGATTTCGTCAGTGCGACAACCGCGGCTTTGCTGGCGGAATAGGCAGCAACCTCGAAAATGCCAACAAAGGAAGAAAGTGATGCGATATTGATGATGCGTCCATAATTTCGTTCGATCATATGCTTTCCGAACACCTTGCAGGCGCGCAGCGTCCCATTCAAATTTGTTTCCAGGATTGCGTTCCACTCGGATTCCGGAAAATCCAATGTGGGCTGACGCTTGATACGTCCCGCGCAGTTCACCAGGATCTGAACGCTCCCGAACTCCCCCAGTACAGCATTCCGGAGCCGCTCGAGCTGCGTCTGTTCCGTCGTGTCGCACGGGCATACCAACGAACGCCTCCCGAGGGCCTTCACCTGTTGAACGGCCGCAACGACCAAGTCCTCTCGGCGGCCCGTTGGGACCACATTAGCGCCTGCTTCGGCGAGGCCTTTGCTCAGCGCCAGTCCGATTCCGCTGGTTCCTCCAATGACTACCGCAGTTCTATTCGTTAAGTCGAGAAGCGGGTGTCCCATTGGCGCTGGCGTATTTCTCCCGAAGAAGATTTATCTGGCGCGCTGATTATATACAACTAGCGATATGAAGAGGAGGGCGTGCCACGGATCAGACTGCCAGGCCACTGTAAACCCGGAACTGCGGAATGACATTGACGTTGCCTGCCTCAATCAGGACAATGGCGGGTCAAGTTTTCGCCGTGGTGGGCGATGATTCGAAACAAACGCAAGTCCGTGATTCTTGCAATTTCGCATCATTCTTTTTGTTCGCAGGCTAATGGGAAGCATGGTTAAACCCCAACGGGAGCGCCGCGGATGACAACTCTTGCCACTATGTTTCTGGCCACCGACGTGAAATCCCGGATCACCGGCCTGGATTGGGCTGTGATCGCCGTGTATTTCAGCATTCTCCTCTGCGTGGCTTGGTGGGTGGTCAAGAAAGGTAAGGACTCCGCCGCCGATTATTTTCTCGCCGGACGCAACCTTAGTTGGTGGATTATTGGCGCTTCGATCTTCGCCTCTAACATCGGCTCGGAGCACGTCGTCGGCTTGGCCGGTGCCGGTGCCACCAGCGGTGTGGCGCTGGCGCACTACGAATTGCACGCCTGGTGTCTGCTGGTGCTGGGCTGGGTTTTTGTGCCCTTCTACATGCGTTCGATGGTCTTCACCATGCCGGAATTTCTCGAGCGCCGCTTCAGCACCAATTCGCGCTACGTCCTCTCCATCGTCTCGCTCATCACTTTCATCGTCTCGAAGATCGCCGTGGGCATTTTCGCCGGCGGCGTGGTCTTTGGCACCCTTCTGCCCGAACTGCGCTTGCATATCGGCGGAATGGACATTGACAGCTTCTGGATTGGTTCCGTGCTCGTCATCGCACTCACCGGGCTTTACACAGTCTTGGGCGGCATGCGTGCCGTCGCCTACAACGACGCGGTCCAGGTCTTCGTCTTGATTCTCGGTTCTGCTTCTCTGACGTTTTACGGCCTGCACAAACTGGGTGGCTGGAGCGAACTCCGCCATTGGTGCGGCTCGGACATGTTCAATCTCTGGAAGCCGCTCATCCCCGCGGGTGTACAAGGCAGTTGGTCTCCCGTGCTCGAAACGAATGCCGCCGGCCATGTCGTCAAAGAAGCTTGGTACTTCAACGATTATTTCCCTTGGCTCGGCATGCTCTTCTGCGCCCCGATCATCGGCCTGTGGTACTGGTGCACCGACCAATACATCGTCCAACGCGCTCTCGGCGCCCCCAACGAAAAAGTCGCCCGCCGCGGAAGCATCTTCGCCTCGTTTCTGAAACTCGCTCCCGTTTATTTGTTCATCGTTCCGGGCTTGGTCTGCTTCGCTTTGGCGCGCAGCGGCAAGATTCCCGAACTGGCCAGAATGATTGGACCGGACGGCCACGCCATCCCGTTGGTCGCTCAGGGAGCTTTCCCCATGTTGGTGCAATACCTTCTCCCGCCCGGCCTTCGAGGCCTTGTGGTTGCCGGCCTCCTTTCCGCGTTAATGGGTTCGCTGGCCGGCGTCTTCAACGCCTGCTCGACGCTCTTTACGGTGGACCTCTACGAAAAGTGGAAGCCAGGCGCCACCCAGCATGACCTCGTCCGCACCGGACGCCTCGCCACCACTGTAATGGTATTCATCGCCTTCGCGTGGATCCCGGTCATCAAGAATGCCCAGGGCCTCTACGGCTACTTGCAGGCCGTGCAAGGTTATCTCGCTCCGCCCATCTTCGTGGTGTTTTTCCTGGGCGTGTTTTTCAAACGCATGAACGCCCAGGGCGCTCTTTGGTCCATGATCGTAGGCTTCGTTCTTGGCATCTTCCGCATGCTAGTGGATACTCCCGTGACGCTGGGCCTCAGCGGCCTGCAAAACGGCTATCCCCACGGCTCGTTCCTGTGGATCGTCAACAACATCTATTTCCAATATTGGAGTTTGCTGATTACGGTCATATCTGCAATCGTTATGGTCGTCGTCAGCTATATGACTTCTGAGCCAGACTACGCCACCCTGCAAAATCTCACGTTTGCCACCAAGACCAAGGAAGACATAGCCGCCACCCGCGCCAGTTGGGACTGGCGTGAAGTGGCCGCGTCAGCGCTAGTTCTTGCGTGCATCCTCGGCGCCTACTTGTATTTCAGAGGTTAGTGCCATTTCGGCCTGGCCTCGTTGCGTGTGTCCGAATTTGCGACATTGCCATCCTGAAAACGCGCATCCCAGGCCGACGCACCGCGTACTAAGTGATTTACAATGTAAGGCTTAGCATTGGCATCTGTGGTGCTCTCTCCACACCCAACAGGGAGGCACGAACATGTCATTTTTTCGCGATCTGAGAGTCGCCTTCTACTCGCTCCAACGGACGCCTGGGCTCGCGCTCACTGTCATCCTGACGCTGGCGCTCGGCATCGGCGCCAACGCCGCTATCTTCACACTGGTCCGCGGCGTACTCCTCAAGCCCCTCGTCAACCGCGACGAGGACCGCCTCATCTACATCCGCCAGAGCGCCCCGGGCACCGGCGACGCGAACGCAGCGTTCTCCGTTCCCGAAATCCAGGATTTGCGCGCCAGCGTCAAAACCCTGAGCGAACTCGGCGAGTTCTCGACCCTCGAGTTCACCATGATCGGGCTTGGTGAGCCTCGCGTAGTTCAGTCTGGCGTGGTCAGCGGCAACTTCTTCGAAGTTATGGGCCTGCACCCTGTACTCGGCCGACTCATCGGACCTCAAGACGACGGCCCCAAAGCTGCCGGCGTCGCGGTTCTCACCTATCGTTTCTGGGCGGCCACTCTTGGCAAGGATCCTTCCGTCCTCGGTAAAACTGTCCGCCTCGGCTGGGGCCCCATGGGCGATCGCTCTGCCACCATCATCGGCGTCCTTGAACCCTCCGTCCCGTATCCCCAAGATACCGAAATCATGGCCAACATCGTCACCAGTCCGCACCACCTCTCTGCAACCATGGTCACTAGCCGCCTCCATCGCATGACTGAGCTCTTTGGCCGTCTCGCTCCCGGTGCCACCCTCGATCAAGCTCGCGCCGAGCTGCGCTCCGTCTACGGGGCCATTACCAGGGCATACCCGGAAGCATATCCGGCCAAAGGGAACTACCAGATCAGCGCCAAGCTGCTTCGTGATCAGATCACCTCGGGCGCCCGGACCGTGCTGCTGGTGCTGCTCGCATCGTCGGCGCTGGTCTTCATCATCGCGTGCTCCAATGTGGCCAACCTGGTTCTCACACGGACCGTTCGCCGCGAAGGCGAGCTGGCGACCCGTGCGGCGCTCGGCGCAAGCACAGGCGCGCTGCGCCGCATGCTGCTGGCCGAAGGCCTGCTGCTCTGCGGTGCCGGGGCTGCCGTCGGTGTGTGGAGCGCGCAGCCGCTGGTTGCTGTCCTGGCCCGCTACGCCTCGCGCTTCTCGGTCCGCGCGCTCGATTTGACGGTCGATTCCAGCCTGCTCTGGGTCGGAGCGGCGCTGGCCGTCGTCGCCGCGGTGATTTTGGCGTTTGTCCCGCGCCTGCCGTCGGCCGACACGTCCAATGGCCACAGCCTGTCGAGCGGCGGCGCACGGATTACCGGCAGCACCAGCCGCCGCCAGCGCATCTTTGCGGTGACGCAAATCGCCGCTTCCTTTGTGCTGCTGGCCGGCGCAAGCACCGTGATCACTACGCTGATCGCACTGCAAACGGCGCAGACAGGTCTCGACATGCGCCGCGTCCTCACCATCAACGTTCCCGCTATGTCCTACGGAAAAACGCCTGGGCAAGTGGTCGATTTCTACAGGGAATCGATTCGCCGCATTGATGCCCTACCCGGAGTGAACAAGACCGCTTTCGGCATGGTTGTTCCCTGGCGCGATACCGGCTTCGGCCTCCAATTCTCCGCCGACGGTCATGTCCATACCCCTGGAGAGGATCCTCGCGCCCAGTTGCGCGTCATCTCTCCAGGATTCTTTGCGTCGCTCGGCGTGCCCATCATCAGCGGCCGAGATTTCAACGATTCCGACGGCCATAAAGGTACAGAGCCCGTCGTTATCGTCAGTGAGACTCTCGCAAAGCGCGTGTTCCCCAATCAGGATGCCGTCGATCGGCACGTCTATTGGACGGATCCCGTGCTGCAATTCGCCTCCGGAATTAGCCCCGCACCGCACCGCATCATCGGCGTCACCGCCGACATTGACGACCAGCACATCGTTCCTGAGCCCGTCCTCACTGTCTATAACCCCTTTGAAGAGGGTCCACTCTTTGGTGGCCACCTTTTTATCCACACCAGCGCCGATCCTTATTCGCTCGTCACGCCGGTCACGCGCATTATTCGGGACATGTCCGCCGAACAGCCCATTGAGCACCCTGCTACGCTCGAAGACGTCCGCGCGGAGGTGCTCACGCCGGACCGTTTGAACTCGCTTGTGTTCGGCGTGTTCGCGGCTGTCGCTTTGGCGATTGCCTTGGTTGGCGTCGCAGGCGTGCTGGCGTTTTCGGTCAGCGCGCGGACCCGCGAATTCGGCATCCGGCTGGCGCTGGGCTCGCAGCCGCAGCAACTCCTGAAGGAAGTCATCACCCAAGGCGCCGTGATGGCTACGGCGGGCGTCCTTGCAGGCGCAGCATTCGGGTTCGTGGCGGAGCGTTTGGCGAAAAGCTATTTCCTGGACGTGAAGATGCCGGGCGCCTTGCCCGTGATCCTCTCCGCGTTCGTGCTCCTGGCCGCCGCAGTCGTCGCGTCCTGGCTCCCCGCCGCCCGCGCCGCCCGCATCGACGTCATCCAAGCTTTGCGCTCAGAGTGACCGTTGCTTCGCCGCCCACTCACGATCATAACCGGGCGTGTGGCCGCCCCCCGCCCACCACGTCATCTCGAACGGAGCAGGCCGACGCTTTTTCTTCCGCATTCGCTCCTGCGAATGCGTCGGCCTGCGCAGAGAGAAATCCCTCTTTTCCCTTTCGTCATTTCGAACGAACGTGAGAAATCTCTCTTCTCTCGCCCTTAAGGGACTTGGCCGCCGGCACAACTTCATAGCAGTCAAACTGCACCCCCACACCCAGCCAACCGTCCGGAGCGCTGATGGGCCTTACATGAACCACGTGCCCCATACAAACCCAGTCGCCTGCGCTCGTGCGGGTGATTTCCTCAGGCATGTTAAACAGGATCTGAACCCCGGTGCCTCGGCTCAGGGGCAGCTTCGTTGCGAAGTACATACCTCCCGCGGAAACGTTGACTGACTCAGTTCCATGCCCTGGGGCGGTAGAGTTCAGGACAGAAACACTGAGCGGGATTGCCACGTTAAGGCGTTCTGTTCGGCGGCGCTCCATCGGTCGCATGGAGGACTACCCCCAAGAATTAAGGGACAAGAATAAAGGGAGTTGCAAGACCAAAATGATATAGGCGGCAGCCGGGAAGAAGTGCCGCGCCTTTCCGGCTTGGTTCGGGACATCGTCCCTCTTAGCTACGTACAGATTACAACCCATCTCATAAATGCCTCGAGTCCCCGAAGCCTAATTCTGACCGTCTCGCTTTTGTGGTTCAACTTCCGGATTGCTCCTGACTCGAGAGCAACGCGGTAGTGTTGAGCTTGTACGAAGCTCAAATGAGTGCATTGGCGATTTTGAGTCAACCGAGGAAGCGATTCTGTTGTCCACATTTCAGAGTCACGACCTGGGCACTTTGCATCGATCCGCCGTTTGCCGAATTGATTCGGGGTAGCTGGTTTGCTAAGGTCGGCGTCATGTCCGAGCGTTCCACCGAGCAGATACGCGAATTGCTCGACTCCCTTTATCGCGTGGATTCGGGACGAATCCTGGCAACTCTGATCCGCTTGCTCGGTGATTTTGATCTTGCCGAGGAGGCGATGCACGAAGCCTTTGCGGCTGCGCTGAGTCTGTGGCCGAGGAGTGGACTACCCGGCAACCCGCGACCATGGTTAATTTCGACGGCCCGATTCAAAGCCATCGATACTCTGCGTCGACGGGCAAGATTTGATGCCTCTCAAGGCGAGCTCGTGCGATATCTCGAAGCGCAATTGAGTTCGGGCGAAAGGTCCAATGAACAGGACAGCCTTGAGGATGATCGGCTGCGCCTGATTTTTACCTGCTGTCATCCATCTCTAGCGCCGGAAGCGCACGTTGCGCTCACCTTGCGTGAGGTGTGCGGGCTGACAACCGAGGAGATCGCTAAGGCCTTCCTCATCGCTCCGAGTACGCTGGCGCAGCGCATTGTGCGCGCAAAGGCAAAGATTCGAGAGACACCGATTCCGTACGAGGTGCCGACGCCGCAGGAATTGCCGGAGCGGCTGGGCGCGGTGCTTCACGTCATCTATCTCGTATTTAACGAGGGTTATTCGGCTGCGGCGGGGGCGGGGGTAACGCGGGCCGAGCTAACCGCCGAGGCGATTCGACTGGGCCGCTTGCTGACCGAACTCCGGCCAGAGCCGGAAGTCATTGGGCTGCTTTCACTGATGTTGCTACAGGAATCCCGTCACGTCGCCAGAACCTCTCCGGCCGGAGAACTGATTTTGCTGGAGAACCAGGACCGCTCGCTCTGGAACCGGGAGCAGATCGCGGAGGGAGTGGCATTGCTGGAGAAGGCCCTGAAGTCCCGCCGCTTCGGTGCCTACACACTACAGGCTGCGATTGCGGCCGTTCATGCGAAGGCGGAATCGGCCGCTGCGACCGACTGGCGGCAGATTGTTGCGCTTTACGACCGATTGCTACGAATTCACCCTTCGCCGGTGGTACAGCTAAATCGTGCCGTGGCAGTTGCCATGTGCGATGGTCCAGAGGCCGGTCTGACGCTTATCGACGCGGCGTTGAAACATGGCGAATTGGCAAATTATTACCTGGCGCATTCAGCCCGCGCGGATATGTACCGCAGGCTCGGCAGGAAAGCCGAGGCTCGGTCGTCTTATGAGAAAGCTCTGGCGCTGACCCAACAGGAACCAGAGCGGCAATTCCTGCAAGAGCGGATTCGGCAAGTGAAATAAAAAAATGGAGTAGCTGTCGATTTTCCGTCTCCCGAGCGACTATAGGACAAGAGAACGATGAGCTACGGCTCCTGAGTGAACAGGAAACGAGTCATCGGGAACAAACCACAGAAACCAAGGAGAAAAAGTCATGCCACAATATCTGGTTGCTAGTTACCTCCCCGACGACTTCGACCCGTCCACCGTAACCGAAGCGATGATCGAAGAGATCCACGCGCTCAACCGCGAACTGATTGCTGCCGGCGTGAGGAAGTTCGCCTGCGGCATTTCCCCGGCCGGCAGCGCGAAGACGCTGCGGG
>WNFP01002492.1_pt1 | contig 14660 bp, 12 predicted proteins | sample 5400201 | NCBI WGS metagenome assembly WNFP01 (sample SAMN13153355, study PRJNA577476) | soil metagenome | isolation source: 115 cm saprolite under Madrone tree | place: USA:California | collected 2016-06-14
CTTCGCAGATATGAGTAAGGACGACAATCAGCAGACATCCCGCGCCGACTACCTGCAAGAACGACCATATGCTTTTTTCCTTTGCGAATAAGAGAACAGAACCGCAAAGAAGCGCGAACACTGGAATGCCAACTGCGACTAGAGCGGCCTTCATTTAATTCCCCACGTCAACGACCTTCGTTGTACCAGCGCCACGCCACGCCTTCCCTGCGACCTCGAGCTCAAAGCAGTTTCGCGGCCCTTTCAATTTCAGCAAGCGTCTCAGGCGAGAGCCCGTTTTTGCTTTTTTCTTCTGGCGGCGCCCGAATATCTCGCGCATTCGCCGCGCGCGCTCTTCCGCGCTGAGAGCTTCGCCACAGAGACGCTGCGATGCTCGCACTGCCTGCAGCAATGCCGACTGGCCGTTCCCTGAATGTGTATTGTACTGAACGTAAAGCTCGTACGGCAGTTGAAAGAGCATGTCTAAGTCGCTAACGCCCTCGATAGCCGTATTGCGACCGTAGGACCCAGTGTACAAACTATGCGCCGAGTCGGATGTTGTTGACCAAAAATCCGTGTTTAGACGCTGTGTAAATCTGCAATATCGATTGGAGATATCACTCGACTTTGAGATAACGAGATTCTGGCAAAATTGTGAAAACCAATCAGCTAAACCCATTGATAATAGAGGTACAGTTCTCCTTTGAAAGCCTTGTCGAGGATTGAGGGAAGAGGGGAGTCGATTTCGGCGGCGGTCTCATGATTTGAGCGACTGAAACACCCCTTGCACGTCTTCATTGCTGCGGAGCGCCAGAACTTTCTTCCGCGTTTCACGCTCGTTCACATCGAAGCCGAATAACAAAGCCTTGTCTCCCGATCCTTCGACCTTAACCATCATCAACTGCCCGAAGTCACCGCCATGTGTCTCTGCGTACTCAGCCAAACCTTTTGCCTTCGCGAACGTATCATCCTGATTGGTTCGGTGTGGCTCTACTACATCGACAATCAAGCGATCGCCATTCTTGCGAAACAGCAATAGATCCGGATGAAAGCCTTTCGTCCCGCCATGCTCATATGCAACGCAAAATGACCACGGCTTTCGCGGAGGATTTCTGAGCCAACCTGCGAAATCATCGCGGGTCATCCATTTCTTCAGTACGGCCGTTTCCCACGTATTCAGTTTTGTTTGAAATTTCCCGTCGCCATCGCAAAACAAATGTTGCTCGTGTACTTCGCCTTCTTGCTTTTCCAAAATCTGCTCCGGTAAATCCCACTCAACATAAAGCGGATCACGTCCCGCCTGTTGGAGCTTCCGATATTGCTCCCTCCGTTTTGCCTTCGTTCGTCGAATCGATCCACGATGCTTTGCTTCGAGTGCTGCGAATCGCTTTTCGGCATGGTCACTGATTTCCTTCAGCACCGCGGCGTCGCCCGATAATGCGAACAGCTCCAACTTCGCTAGTGCTGGATCTGTTTTCTTTTCCGCTTCTGCTCGGAATGCAGCATGAATGTCCGTGCCGGGTCCGATGCGCCGATGTGCTTCTCGGAATAATCCCTCGACGTTTTCGGAGGCCAGCTCCGCACGAACTTTTACCGCAGCGGCTGGCATTTCCATTTTGCCCAATCCGATAATGAATTGCTCCAACTCTACCTGCCCTGTTTCGCGAACGAGACTCGCCCAGTCTTCATCGCCTTTCCATCGCCGGTCACGATGCTTGATCAAAATTCTTACCAAGTCTGCGCGTTCGCGTTCGTACGCTTCGCTGTCGATCTCGTCATTCGTAAGAAGCCATGCTAAACGCATCAACCGGCGCACCGGAAGTAGCCGGCACGGATTTGAGAACGAAGCGATCTTGATCTGCTCCAGCGCCGTGAACAGATCGCTAAGCTTTGGATTCCTCGCATAACTCACTTGCGAGACAGTCGTGACTTCGGTTGGCACTCGATCCTCCGCCTCGGGATTCCTCAGCTCCGCCAGAATTGCTTCGAGGCTCTCCCGATCATAATGCGGCAAGTACAATTCCACCGCATTCAGCATCTCGTAACTGTCGATGCGACGTGCCAGCGGTGTTCTTATCATTCGCCCGATGAGTTGCGCGATTGAAGTTCGATCAACAGCTTTGCGGAAGCTCATCATTCACTTCCGCGCGTGGACAATCCCAGCCCGTGCTCAACGCCGTCTTGAATAAAACAATTCGTGCGCTGTCATCATCTTGAATTCGCGACGCATCGATTCGCCGAATATTTTCGCCGCCAAAGGAGATGTCTCCTGGCGCGTCGAAACAATGAACGAGCGCGCCTTGCTTAATCTGCCGAAGTTCCCGTCTTAGGACCTCCACGACTTCGTCCAATGGCGTTCTGCTCAAAATGTTTCGCTCGGGAATTCCATCCTGAACCTGAACGACCAAAACCGGGCGTACCGATCGCTCTCCTTCTTTGCGCGTGTATTCATCCCAAATGTTCTCGAAATCACGCCAACGTCGCACGGCTGTTTCAAGCAACGTCATGTCGGTGTTCACCTCCGCCGCCGGCACAACGACGACCATCTGATCCTTCAATAATCCACTGCTGCGAACTTCTTCCGCGCTGATGGTTGTCTTTCGAGTAGTGCCTCGTCGCTTTTCGCCCAATACAGCATCGAAGCGTTGAGTCGTTGCGCTCATGCCTAGGATAATTGGCACTGGTGGCAACCCATCTATATCCGAGCCCTCAATGAACTTCCGAATCGTTGTCGTCCGCGCCTGTCGCTCACGCGCACTCACACCCATGCCGCGATGCGCTTCGTCGATTATCAGCAGAAAATCTTTTCCGTAATCGCGGACTGTATTTGCAATCGTCTGCCAGAACGTAAATCGGCGCCGATCTCCGCCTTCTTGCGTCAATAATTTATCTTTGCCGAGGAGTTGGGTGTTGATGAAATAGACAACGCCAGCGCGAAGAAACTCCTCATCGAACGTGTCACTGCTGATCACTTCGAGATCGTCATAGTCGGGCGTGTCGCATGCCTTAAGCAGCTTGTCTCTGCTTTGGATGTTTAATTCGGGCGAATCCGAAATCCAAAGCACGCGCGCCTGCGGCTGCGCCGGATACTCATCATCGCCTTCAAAAAGCGACTCCAACAAAGCTCCGATCGTGATTGTTTTGCCGGAACCGGTCGGCGAGCTAAGAACGATCGCCTGAAGCTCGCCACTCTTGGAAAATTCCTCTCGCGCAGCATTGAGCTTGTTCTGCAGCTCACGCCGCTTCTCTTCCTGAAAGCTCTTAAGCTCGAACTTCATTCCGATTCCTCATCATGCCCTGCAGCATGTCGATCCACTGTGTTGATGCGGAAATTCTCCAAGTAACTCTTGTAGAGTTGGACGCAGTGATATCGCTGGCCCAATTCTCGACGCATGGAATCGAAATTGTCATCGGAATCAGTAACCAAAAATATTGTCCTCACGTCCCGCCGCTCTCGTAATTCCTTCTGGAAGTCGCGAAATTTCGTTTCCTGAATCAGCACAGCGAACGGCGAATGTTTAGCGATGTACCAGGTCGTCGCTCCACGTCGTGATTCCCGCGCCCCGATTGCGCCAGCCATAAGCCACAGGACTGGAAAAATTCCCTCGAAAGCATCGCCGCGCTCAACATCTGACGGATCCGCAAAGTCTAGCCGGAAATATTCGATATTTTCCTCAAGACCACTGTCGTAAGGCCGCCCGGCGAGCGGAGTGTCTTTCGCGTATCTGCCTTCAATGATTTTACCGTCGGGTCGCCTGCCGCTCGTCACATTCCGGCACCGTGGCCATGTCACTGCCTCGCAGATTCCTTGCATTTCGAAATCTGGATCGCCCGGATGTAATCCTTTTTTTTGGAGCGTCTTCGCTGCCTTGTCGGGGACTTCGTTATAACTCACGAGGATACAACGGCGTTTGCCGTTATCCTCTGCATTAAGCATCGCAGTCGCTTGATAGGTTGTTCCAGATCCCGCGAAGAAATCGAGGACTAGAGCGTCGCGACGATTCCCAACCACGGTCGCAAGAGTATCGCGGACAGCGTGGATCGACTTAGGAAATGGGAATGCATTACGTACGCCGAGAATTTTATGAAGAAGGGTTGTGCCATGCGTTCCCGCATCGTGCGGCTTCTGCCACCACAGTGTCTTCGCTTTCTTTTCGGTAGGTTTTCGCTCCCAAATGTTAACGGTCCAGGTTCCTCGTTTCGCGTTGTACTTGCCCAAAATCACGCGACCAGCGTCCACGAGCTTCTGCATGGTCGTAGGGATAAATCGCCAGCAACGGTCGTTGCCTTCTTCGTCGATCGGCCACAGCGGCGTGAGCCCGTCTTTCTTCGCAAATGATGGCTTCGCCTCCAGTGGTAAAAGCGATTCTCCAACACGTACAATCTTCTTCTCTGCAACGTCGACGTAGATAGCGTAAAACTGATTCTTGCGCTGATGGCGATAGCTAGACTCACTGCCACGGCGCCGAGCGTGGCGAAGCTCCCACTCGTCAGTTTCTTCCGGCGGAAAGGGTTTATCCCATACTTCTGCCTCGCGCTTATCGTCTGCTTCAACGAGTTCGATTTGGGACTCGTCGGTCGCGTCTGCTAATTCCTCTTCGCTGATGAGATCGTCTTGCGTGGGAGCTGAGCCCTTGGGCAGCTTGCTTCCCGATATGATCGTCTTACCCGTGTTCGGAATACAGAAGAGTGCGTATTCGTCGACGCGCGCGAAGTTAAGTTTCCCAGTTCCTTTCGGGTTGATCACCATCGTCACTTGCTGGTGGAGATGAGATGGGAACAACTGCTCAAGCAGAGTTCCGAGGTGATAGACCTCGTTTTCATCGATCGTAATCGCGAGCACGCCGTCATGCTTCAGAAGCCGTTTTGCAAGCAAAAGCCGCTTCTTGATCATTGAGAGCCATTTTGAATGACGCCATGTATCGGTCGGATCGACATAGTCGTTGTTGTATTTCCAATCACGGGCGCGGTTGTTATAAGGAGGGTCGATGTAAATCAGATCAACTTTTCGCTCGTGCGAATAAAGAAGAAGCTGAAGCGCGTGGTAGTTGTCAGCATTGATCAGCACATGCCACGGCTTGTCCGGCCCGCCGCGCTCGACGCGATCAATCGGCGTGAGGATCGGATAGATTGGTTCTCCGAAACTGACAACGAGGACCAGTTCCTCTAACCGAAACTCTCTAATTATTTCCTGGTCATATTTGCCCGGCGTAACCGGCTGCCGGCACTTCGCTTTCTTGCCGTTAATTCCGATCACGCGCCAAAGTTCGCTGCCAGGCGCATCGCGATGCGCGACCAAATTCCCAAGACGAATTTTCGCCTTCGGCAATCTGAGCATCTCCGGCAAATGCTCCTCAAAGACGAGCCCAAATCGCTTTTGTTTCTTCAGCTCGCGAATCTCGGCAGCGATCTCGCTCCGCAGTTTTTCGTCAGCGACCTGACGGACCAGATCCTCGATCTTCGCCATTAGCCGAAAACGCTATCGAAAACTTTTTCCGATGAGAAGCCGCTTCTCGAAATCACAATCGGCACTCGCTTGGTCGCGGGACGCCGCTACTCAAGCGGGAACGTCAGTTTGACGGTTGTGCCGCGGCCAATCTCGCTCTCGATCGTGGCCGAGCCGCCGTGAAGATCGACAATCGATTTCACCAGAGCCAGGCCCAGGCCCGCGCCGTCGGAGCCGCGCGATGATTCGGCGCGATAAAACCGATCGAACACGCGCGGCAAATGTTCCGGAGCGATTCCCGAACCGTTATCGCTAACTGCGACTTCGAAATCGGCGTCGTGTTTGGAAAGCGCAATCTGAATTGAACCGTTCTCCGGAGTGAAACGCAACGCATTGTCGAGCAGATTTCCCAGCGCGCGCTCGAACAAGTCGGGGTCGGCATAAATCTCTCCTTTTCCGCTGCAAGTGATCGCAACATGATGCTCGTCCGCGATCGCTTGATAAAACGCTGCAATTTTTTCCACTGCTGCGCGCGCATCGAATCGCTTCCGCGCAATCGGTTCGCGCGCTGCATCTACCCGCGCGACAAAAAGCAAATTATCCACGATCTTGGAAAGCCGTTCGCATTCGCCGACGGTGGATTCGATGGTATCGCGATACTCGGCGGCCGTGCGATCTCGCGTTAGAGCCACCTGCGCTTCGCCCATCATATTTGCAATTGGCGTTCGCAGCTCGTGCGCGAGATCGGCTGAAAACTGAGAAAGCCGCGTAAACGAATCGTCCAGCCGCTTGAGCATGTCATCGAATGCGATGGCGAGCGGTTTAAGTTCGCCCGGCCAGTCACCGGGGGTCACTCGCTCCTTCAGATGAGTCGGTCCGATGCGCGCAAGCGATTGCGTCATTTCTTGCAGCGGGCGCAAACCTCGTTTGGTGACAATGGTGGCAATCAAAGCCGAGGCCAGAACACTCCCCGAGAGGACCATGATAAATAAAACAGCGAAATTTCTTTCGACTCGCTCGTCGCTTGACCGGTCCTGTGCCACCTGAAGCGTGTAACGCTGGCTGCCGGACTCTTCGGTCAGGGCGACGAGGGAAAACAGTTTCGACCCTCTGCGGTAATCCTTTAGCCCGCCAACAATCGACGCCAATTTTTGCCTGCCCGCCGGAGCCTTGGCGGAGGCGGGCGCCGACGGAAAAATCTCTGGCGGAAGCGATCGGTCCATTCCCGGCGTTTCCGCGTAGGTGCGGCCTTGCGAATCAAGCATCCTGATCCAATAAGCGGTGTGCTCGCCTGCGTTGCGGTCTTTCAACTCTTCTGCGAAGACATTTGGGCCACTCTCGTGGAGATCCGCGCGTAAAGCTGCGACTTTGTCAGCCAGAACAGCGTTGTCTTCGGCAAATGCGTGTCGGACAACGATCGCATAAAACACACCAAGCCCGCATGCGAGCAAGAGCGATGTCGCCACTGTGAAAAGCAAAATAAGCTGCCAGGCGATGGAGCGGCGTTCAGTGCGCCTTGAGAACATAGCCAACGCCGCGAATGGTGTGGATAAGCTTGGTCTTAAACGGATCGTCCACCTTCGCACGCAAGCGGCGGACAACAACATCTACAACGTTCGTGTCAGTTTTGAATCCTATGTCCCACACATGTTCTGCAATCTCAGCGCGAGAAACTACTTCACCGGCTGAGCGGACTAAGTTAGCGAGGAGAAGAAATTCCTTCGGGGTGAGATTGAGCGAAACACCGGAGCGCGTTGCCTTGTGGCGTCGCATGTCGATTTCCAAATCATCGATGCGCAAATGTTCTGTTTGTCGCTGGGGAGCGCGTCGCAATACCGAGCGCACCCGGGCGAGCAATTCCGCAAACGCGAACGGTTTGACTAGATAATCGTCTGCGCCCAGCTCGAGTCCTTTGACCCGGTCGCGCACACTGTCACGAGCGGTTAGAAAGAGAATGGGCGTCCGAACCCGATCGCGTCGGAGCTCGGCGACAAGTTCCCAGCCGTCCTTATGCGGCAGCATGATATCGACGATAAGAAGATCAAACTTGCTTGCACGCGCTTGCTCCAAACCGGTTTCGCCATCGGGCGCAACATTGACCGCGAAACCGGCTTCGCGCAGTCCCTTGGCCAGGAACGCCGCCGTTTTCTTTTCGTCCTCGACTACGAGAATCCGCATAATCAAAAAAACGAATTTCGAAGCAAATCTAAATGACCAAGAGAAATTCGAAATGGGAAATGCGAAACGCGGAACAACGTGAGTTTGCCAACGGGCGTTTCTGATTTCGATGATTCAGATATGTCTTTTGAGTTTTATTTCGGGTTTCGGGATTCGGATTTCGAATTTCTTTAACGAGGAAGGGCTGCTTGATCTCATGAGCATGAGCAGAGCAAGAGTAAGGCAGATATTTAGCGCCAAGGGCGCGGCATTCACTTCAAGCCTGGGGCGGCGCCCCAGGATTCGTGGAATCCGAAACCCGCCAGCGCTGAAAGCGCGATTCACTTGGCCGAGCAGTGGGATCATCATTCGCTCCATGCCCCAGTCGCTCAGTAAAGTCATCCTTCACATCATCTTTAGCACGAAGAATCGCGAGCCTTGGCTCGATTACGACATGCGGCCGCGCATGCACGCTTATCTGGCGACAATCTGCCGTGACCTTGGTACTGAATTTGTCTGCGTCGGCGGTGTGACTGATCACGTTCACATCGTCACGACGCTGCCGCGAACACTTTCCCAAGCCGAGTTGATCGAACAGATCAAGAAAATATCGTCGAAGTGGATCAAAACAATTGATACTCGTTATCGCGGGTTCTTGTGGCAGCGCGGATATGGCGCGTTTTCGGTAAGCCCGAGCCAGCTCGATGCCGTGCTGCAATATGTAGAGACGCAACAAGAGCACCATCGCACTCGCACGTTTCAGGAGGAATTCCGCGACCTGTTGCGCAGGCATGGTGTTAATTTCGACGAGCGTTATGTCTGGGACTGAAACCAATCGTGCAACTGAATCGCGCTTTCAGCGCTTGTTCATTGCGATCGAATTCCTGGGGCGATGCCCCAGGCTAAAATGATACAGCGCCTTTGGCGCTAAGCAGATACAGGAAGAGAGGCATTAACCTGTGGCTGGCGGCTGCATATGCGCCCTACGGGCCAGAAGCTTCCTGCGAAGACGGCACGGCAATTACAAGGCCGGCAAGAAGAAACGTGATTGCCGCTGAGAATAAGCAATAACGACAGTAAGCATGCAGCAGGAACGCCTGCACATAAAGGAACCAGAGTGTAGCGAGAAACATTGCGCCGACGATGGGAATAAGAAGTATTCGCGCGCGGGAGTAGCCGAACGCTGCGAATGTGGTGAAGGCAAATACGCTCAAGTACGCGACAGCGCCAAGCAGGGCCACCGGAATTCCGCCCACCCGCGCATACGAACTGCCCAATACCCGGAAACAATCTGGCGATCCTCCGCAACTGAGCGTCTCGCCGGTTAACGCCTGCACAGTCAGATAAGTTGCGTCCGCCAAGCCGGCCAGTGAAACGATCGCGGCGAGCGTAAAAAGGATCGTGCGAAATCGCGATATGCTCATAGAATCAGCCCGCGAATCACGCGAATTGACGCGAATAAATCAGAGGGAGACATCGGAAAGAGCCATTTTGAGTTTGATGTGTTGGGTCTTCGCGATGCGTTCGTATTCGAGCTTAGGGTAGTGCCCAAAATTCACTACTAGGCCAAGCTCGAAGCCGGTTGTGTGCAGATAATTCAACAGTTGAGCGCGATGCTCGTCGGTTAAGCCGGAGACAGCTTTTAATTCGACGATAATTTTCTCGAAGCAGACGTAATCTGGCTCGTAAGTTTGCTTCAATATCCGACCACGATAGCTGAGGGTAAGCGATGGTTTAGCGATTGCCGGAATCCGCTGGTATTCAAACTCGATGCCCAAACACTCTTGATAAACCGGTTCCAGAAACCCGCAACCCTTTTCGTTGTACACCTCGAAGCGGGCGCCAATAATCGCGTAGCTCTCGCTCTTGTAAATGATTTCAGCCATCCCTTATTCGCGTCAATTCGCGTGATTCGCGGGCACTCGTAAAAATCAAGCGCCACTTTTCGATTTTTGTTCCAGCGCCGCATTGATGGCGGCGCGAACGCCCTCGGGGTTTTTATCTTTTGGGTCCACCGGATGATTATTGATGAAGAAGGTTGGAGTAACGTTTACTCCCAGAGAATCGCCCAGCGCGTGATCTGAATCGACTCGTTCTCTGGCTTTTTCGCTGTCCATGTCCTTTCTGAATTGATCAAGATTGAGCCCGATCGTTCCGGCGTAGGATTCGAACAATTCGCGGGCGTTGGGAGCCTTGCTCCAGACTGCTTGTTCTCGATACAGCACGTCGTGCATCTCCCAAAAACGGCTTTGCAGCCCGGCCGCTTCTGCGGCTAGCGCGGCGTCACGAGCGTGCTCGTGACCCGGGAGCGGAAAATTCCGAAACACGATGCGCAGACGCGAGTCATATTCCTTCAGGAGCTCCTCGCCAAAAGAGGCGAAAGTGCCACAGGGCGGGCACTGAAAATCGGCAAACTCTTCCAGCGTCACCACGGCATCGGGGTTGCCTCGAACGTGCATTGATTCGGTGCCGCTCTTGCCCGACGGGCTCCTGTTTTCCGGCATCGACAGGAGCTGTGGGCGCTTTGCCCGATACAGCATTGCTCCGCTCCCAAACGTGACCAATGCGACCGCAGCAACAATTACAAAAGGCAAATAGCGTTTCATCGACCGGAGCGAGAGCGAAAAACTTCGGCGCAACGATGGAATCGTCAAGTCAGCACTCGGCCTAACCACGAATGAACACGAATGCAGACGAAGAAGGGGAAGATTCGCCCGCGAATCACGCGAATAGACGCGAATATAAAGGCAGGTGGATATAATCCATTCGCGTCATTCGCGGGCAGCCAATTTTTCGTTTTGCTATACTGCCAGTCGACGTCCCCAAATCTTTTGACCGATACGATCTTGCAAAAGTATATTTGCTAATGCGACTCCGAAGCTTCTCGATCATTGTGGGATTTGTGGTTATGGCTGCTTCCATTTCTCTCGGGCAAACTCCGTCCGGAACAGAAACAGGGATTGAAGGAGTAATTATGATTAGCCCGGCTCAGCCGGGCCCAATCAGAGCTGATAGTCCCGGATCAATACCGCTCGCGAACGCGGCCTTTGTCGTGGAAAACGAAAACAGCGAGGTGGCCTCATTCACGACTGATGATCACGGTCGTTTTCGGATTTCCGTGCCGCCCGGACACTACAAGGTTTCCATCAAGGGAAAGAGACCCGGGATCGGCCGCTACGGCCCGTTCGAGGTCGATGTTGCGCCGGGCAAAATGACAACAGTCCAGTGGGAGTGCGACTCGGGCATTCGATAGAAATCATCCCATAAATAGTTCGATCCGGCTTTTCGCGGGCCGAGGGCGGCCCGGCTCCAACGACATGCATCGACGACGAACGCTGGAGACAACCTGCCCTCAGGCTGTTTCGATTTATGAGATGGGTTCTAGTTGCCGAGCGATAGCGACGCGCGGGTGGAACGCGTTGTCCTCAACGCGTTGGCGAAAATATCCACCGTAGCTGTAGCGGCAGCCGTGCCGGCTGCAATGGGACCAGTTCGCAGGCGACACGCCTGCCACTACAGGATCACCCTGCGACGTGAGTCACACGTTGGCAAAAAGTCCGGCTATGTGATCTGCTTTTTCTCGCGCCCGCGGGAACTCGCGAGTTGCCTCGCGAGTTCCCAGGTCAGGGCATTCACATTAACCAATCACGGGCGAGGCGGCGGGGTCGGGCGGGACCTCGGCGTTGGAACAGGTCTGGGCGTGGATATCGGCGTCGGTGTAGCCGTAGCCGTGGCTGTAGCAGTAGCCGTAGCCGTCGCTGTTGCTGTCGCAGTTGCAGTAGCTGTAGCTGTAGCGGTCGGACTCGCAGTGGGCGTTGGTGACGGACTGCAGGCTTGCAGGATGTAGCTTTGCGCGCCAGTAGCCGGCTGACCGGAGCCGTTGCAGAAGTACTGGTCAAAGGCGGTGTCGTTTTTCTGCACTCCCGCTGTGGCCGATGTGTTGGCGTTGGTCACTGTGCCGTAGATCACATCGAAGCGACTCTGCCCCTCGTACAACCTCAGCTCGAAGTTGGCAGTGCCGCTCCCAGGGAAGTACTGCGACCGCCACTCAATATTGAAGATGCGGTCGGGGGCACTACCACTTATCGATGTGAATATGCCGAACCCACCATTGACTAAATACAGGTCATCCCAGTATGGGTAGATGGTGTAGTCGTGGGTGTTCCACGGCAGGCATTGGTTGGTGAAGGTCGCATCGCTGGTCACGAACTGGGCATTGCCGTTGGACGACAGATTGACGGCGTTGTAAGTCTGGTCGTACAAGCTGTAAGAGAAGGGGAGTGAAATAGTGGTTACCTGATCATCCCCGTGATTGCCGATGTCGGTTGTCCCTGGCACGATAGCCTGGGTTATCGACGTTATGGTGTAATGGTCTGGCGGCGGGCAACCCTCTACGGTGTAACTTCCCGAGAAGGCCGCGTTACCATTGCAAGTATTAGCGGTAATCGCGCCGGCGCCAATACTCGCCGTCAAGGCACCCCCGAAATTCATATGCAACGTGAAAGTTACTGTGCTCCCGCTGACGCTGTGCCCGGTCACACTTGGGCCACTGTTGCCGCTCACGGTCAGATCGCTGTCCTGAACTGAGGCGGGATCAACAGCCTGGTTGAAGTTCACGTCATAGTTATAATTGTTCGGCGCCGGCGGTGAGAAGGTGCCGCCAACAGGCGGGTTGGTCGTAGTCACCATTAGCGGCGTTACGGCGTAACAGAACGTGCAGTTGAACTCAAAGTTCGGCATATTGTCCGAAGCACGATTAAATGCGCCAGCCGGGATATGCATCGTATACTGGCCCTCTGTTGTCACCGGCGAACTGTTGAAGTGGAAGGTGATCTGCGTGTTCGGCGGGTTTCCTCCTAACGTGAAGGAGTTCGCTGCGGTTCCGTTCACTGTGAAATCGGTGGCCTGGACAGTGGTCGGATCCACGGGGTCCGTCAGGTTGATAATGAAGTCAGTCGGCTGGGTATTGATGACGCTGTTGCAAGCCGGGTCGCTGGTCGTCACGGCAAAACCCACTAGCTCCCTATCAGTGAAGGCGTCCTGCTGGGAGGCGCCGGCGATGGTCACGCGCCCGTCCACCCATGAACTCACGTGCTTGGTGAGCAACGCGGAGCCGTAGTCGTAGTCACCCGCATAGGTCGGCTGGATGTTCCCGTCAGATTGCGCCGGTAGAGGACTGACTACGTCCGAGAACGTATCGTCAGCCAGCCACGTCGCGCCATTGTCGGGAGACTTGCGCGAGAACATCCTGTAGCACGGAACGGCTGGGTTACCCTTGGTGCAGCTGGTGCTCTCCCGCGCGTCGTACCAAGTGGCGAAGAGGGTGCCTGCAGGGCTGACCGAAAGGTTAGGCTGCCACTGAGGACGGGTAGTAGAATCAGTGTTCAACTTGAATGGCGCGCTGAACGTCACGCCACTGTCAGTAGAACGAATGTAATAGACGTCGCCGGGGTCGGCGCCGGCGCCATGCTGGGCATAGACTAAGCTAACTACGTTGTTAAAGGCGGCTGGCTCACCCCAGCCCTCGTGGCGCCAGAAGCCACCGTCATCCGAAAACATTTGGGCGAAGTAGCCCACAGCGGTGACGCCCGGTCCGGGAAAGCTGGGGCCGGTATAGGTGTGGGTCCAAGTGCTGCCGCCGTCGGTTGACCTGAAGATGTGGTTGATGTCGTTGTGGGGGAAGCCTCCACCGCCTTCGTCCATGCCGGCGATGTACACGTCCCCGTTGCCCGACATGTCGCCGGTGATCTGCACGTTGCGAATGAAGACGCCGCCGCTGCTCACCTGGACTGCGCTGCCCCAAGTGAGACCGTTGTCCGTGGAGCGGCTGACGAAGATGTCGGCGTTGGGGAAATTAAAGTCGTTCCAGGAGACGTACATGTTCCCGAAGTGGGGAGAGCTTGTGTTGTTGTCGGCCCAACCAGACTCTCGGTCGTCACCGCCGTTGCTGTGAACGCAGAAATGGGTTCCCCAGCTATTCGGGTCCCACGGGGTGGTGGATTTGTATCCGCCCAGTGTACAGCTGCCGTTCGCGTCGATCCAGACCGTGAACCAAGTGCTGGTTGGCTTATTGTACAGAATAACAGGATCGCCGAAGGTATTGTTGAAGGGGCCGCAACCGCTGGCTTGGGTGAGGCGGGTGAAGGTGGTGCCGCCGTCGGTGGAGACCGATGCGCCGGAGATGTTAGTGCTGGCGGGCCAGCACCGTGAGTCGTTGTACGCGACAACGATCTGTTGCGGGTTATCTGGGTTAGCCGTAGTGTATGTCTCCGACTGGATAATGTGTGTGCCCGAGTCGGTTTGCGGGTTGATCAGATCAACGTCCGCAGCGCCGTACGCCAGGGGTGCTGGTAGCAATTTTTGGACAAACTGAGAGAAGGCGCCAGCCGGGGAAGCTGAACCTCCCTGTGCCTCGCCGCAGGCAATCATGATGAAGCCAGCCCGTAAGTTCTCCATCTTGTCGATGCCCTTCTCGTGAATGGTGGAACAGTCAAACCCAGGAGGAAGGCCTGGGACGTTGATAATTTTATGTCTCTGTTGCGCTTGCGCGATGCTGGCAGTGAGCGCGGAGAATGTGCCAAGGCCTGCCAGCGCCAGAACGACGCCGACCAGGGCTATACACACGCCGATTAAAACACGCAGATTAAAGAAGGCAGATTGTGAAGTGGATTTCTTTTTCATGGAGTTGGCTAATGATGTAGATGGATTTTGAGTGTGAAACGCCGCTTGTAGCTAAAACGCCAGAAACGCGTCAACACTTTTTCTTTTTTTGATTCCCAAGGTTTTATTGGATGCGTGAGTAAATGACAAGCTTTTTTTTCGTTTTTTTGCGGAACCGAGACACGAATTTGAAACTCGCTTGCCTCCCGGCTCGCTCGCCGCTTCCCGTCGCGGCTTTGCCTTCTGTGTCGCCGATCCCATCGGCTCCGCTCACGAATCGACACGAATCGACCCGCCTTCGCTCCACTACGGCGTGGCGAGCAGGAGAGGATCTCGCCCCTCCAGCAATTCGTGGCAATTGGTGTAATTCGTGTCTGGTTTTTCCCCGCACGAAGGTAACAGCGCTGTTACTATTTCG
>WNFP01004022.1_pt1 | contig 14645 bp, 18 predicted proteins | sample 5400201 | NCBI WGS metagenome assembly WNFP01 (sample SAMN13153355, study PRJNA577476) | soil metagenome | isolation source: 115 cm saprolite under Madrone tree | place: USA:California | collected 2016-06-14
CGCCGTATCGGATGAGCAGCTTTCGCGCGAAATACTAAAGACACTGGCCGTACGTCTGAAAGGGCGAACTCGCGCGGCGCCGGTTCCGGGCGGATGACGGGCAAACAGGAGGTAATCGGAATTGGAGAATTCCTGACATCTCTAAACCCGAAACTGCGTGAGGCGGTTTTCCCGACCGCCGCGGCCAATTACAAGGAAAGTTCGCATTGATTTCGCACGACTTATTCCCTCTGCCTTTTCGTGGCAGCCACGTTCTCGGAGTTATAGTGCACCAAAAGCGCACCAAGCCAACTCGAGAACTGTGCTAAAGTATTGGAAACATTGGAGGAGAGGTGCCAGAGTGGTTTAATGGGTCGGTTTGCTAAACCTACCTGCCCTGTTTGCACTCGCTGATTTTCAGCTGTTTTCAGTAATTTACGCTGCTCTCAGTTGCGCCGCAATGTCCACATTTGCAGGTTAAAGTGCACCAAGAGTGCACCAAGAATTCGTCATCGCAATACGTCCTCGAACCGGACTTCCGGGGAGCCAGGGGCAGTTGTCCGACGTTAATCAGACGGTAGAGAGCCACCAGCCATTGCCCGCACACCAACAGCTGTCGTCAGGTTTTGAATTACGTCGTAAGGTCCGCACATTATTGGAATCACCGCGCTTGAATGCGGCTGACAACTTCTGTGCAGTCTCCTCATCGCGCGCTCCAAAGCAGGGGACAAACATCGCGGCGCAGACGAATCGCGCATCAAAGTGGTCGGTGCCAGTAACGGCGAGGACGCGATCCTGTGAGAGGACACCGCTCACTTCCACATTGGGCGTCCATTCGCCGCCCCATCCGATCATGCCGGAGAAAACGCGTTGACCGCGTTCGACTTCGAGGAACATGGGATAGGAAAAAGGAATCTTGTTCCCCTGGCGGATTGCGGAAAGATGGACGAGGTGCTCCGGCTGGCGGACGGGAACGTCGCGAAGAAGCAATGCGTTGATGAGCGTGAAGATGGCGGTATTCGCGCCGATTCCCAGGGCGAGAGAGAGCACCGCGACGACCGTGAACCCGGGATTCTTGCCCAGGACACGAATGGTATAGCGCAGATTCTGCCAAAGGTTCGCCACGAACACCTTTCCCTCAAGATTCAAGGTTGGGATGTGCTCTCAACGTTTACGCTAACCGGGGAACTCTTTCAAGATGTTCGTTACTGCGCCAAAGTATGATCAATAGCTGAGGACTGTCCGTGTTGGGGCCGACCTTGCTGCTCCTCACCGATGTTGGCATGGAGGGTTTCACATTACCGACCTACAATAGATTGCGATTCGCCGGAAACCGGGATGGCCAGTGGAAGTCACACAGCCTTTGATGGTCCTCGTTCAGTAAAGTCGGTCTCGCCCCAAATCCCGTGTACCCGCCGTGACCTCGGTTCGGCTTTTTTGCGGTTTGGCGTCTGGTGATTCCTAAAATCAGTAACTTCAGAACTCCTGACATGCCCGTCAAAAAGGCTTCCAGTACTGTGATTTCCCGGGGTGGGTGCGGACCTAAACCTGTCCGCTTTTTGAATCTGCAATCGTAAGCTCCGGGATTTCCGATTCCACGAAATCTGAACAAGAAATGTCTGTTGTTCCCGCTGCTGATCTCTCCGAAACTGCAACTGGCTTGCTTTTTCGCTTCTCAGGGTGCGGACCTAAACCTGTCCGCTTTTTGGATCTACGGGCGGTAGAGCATGCTAAGAAACCATGCGTCCGGCCCCACCTCAAAAGGAGCTGTTTGCCTGCCCTCCTCCAACTCCCGGTACTGTCTTCGTCAACGATCGCGTTTGCATGCAGACCGAAGCTCACAGCTTGAAGTACGTGCGAATAACAGCGATGAGAGTCTCCGGCTTCATTTCCCTGGAACCGAACGTCGTCTTAAGCCCCGCTCCAATCGCCGCCCATTCCTGCTTGTTCTCCGGTGGAAACGCCGAAAGGAACTGTCGCAAATCTTCCTGAACGGTTTTCGGGATAGCCGGCCCCGCTTCGCCGGGGAGGGTTGCAGCAATCCTGAACACGTCGGTACGGTGCTTGGCGATGTCCTTGCCTTTTCCTTCTTCCCCTTTTGCGGCGGGCTCCGCCAAATCGATGTGTGCGCGCGCCTTGAGCGGAATCAACGCTGCCGGATTCGCGAACGGAAGATTGTTTTCTTCGTTGTGCTGGTCTCGGATGAGTGCATAGTAATCGTCGTTCAGCAAATTGCCGAAAGGCTGGCGGAATCTTCGTCAAGCTTTATCGGAACAATCTGCTGCCCTTCGCTGAGATCGACATTGGATGGCTTTCTACTGAAAATCTCAATCATCGTCGGATATCGTTCGTCCTTCGGCTTGTCGAAGCGGTAGAGCTGCCGGCCGTCGTCCGCTCCGAATCGGCCCTGGTAGTTCCCGGCTTCGATGAATTCCCAGAATCGCTTGACAAACGCGGCGTCCAAAGCCTCCACAATCAGCACCATGTCCATGTCCTTCGTTGCCCGAAACTCCAGGCCTTGCGTGGACAGCCACTCATGGCAAGCTACGCCGCCGATGAGCACGAATGCTTTCCGGTAATCCGCAAAGTGCTCGCGGAAAAGATCAAGCCCTCGAATCATTGCGGAAGCCTCTCAATCAAGAAGCCAATCTCCTTCTGGACGCGCTCGTCTCCGGATCTTCGGAGGCTCAGGTACAGGGAACACGGATCCGCGACTCCGTTTTCCGCGAGCGCCCAGGGATCGTATTTCCACGACTCCATCCGCGCGTCGGCGTCGTCGGGGCCACCGCACCCGAGAAGCCCGCCTTTTTCGAAAGCGGCTACCAATTCTCGGTCGCGCATGGCGTAAGTTGGCACTGCATCTTCGGCAAGCATCGACAACCTGCTCAAGGCGGTTGTTCCGGACACGACTGCGCGCGCGCGCGGCTGTCCCCATCGCACCCACTGTGTCCTGCGAACCGGGCTTGCCATCAAGGGCTCCGCCTTTTCCCACAACGCCCTGCCTCGCAGACGGAACTCCAGAAAAATCATTCTCCCGGTGCGTCGCACGTCACACAGTTTGGCATCCTGTAGCTCCTTGTGTGCAAGGCTCACCGCCTGTGGCGAGTACGCTAACCGCTGGCCCAACTGCGCCAAAGCAATGTGCGCAACCGGCTCCCCTAGAATCTGATAAATCACAACGAGCTGCGAAACTGGCGACAGTTTGTCCTGGATTCGAGACTCCGCTTTGGAGAAGCGCTCGCGAAGATCGATCATCAGCATCGGGAGAAACATCTGCGCTCCCGGCACGATAAACGGAACGCCCTCCCGCACCAGGCGATTTCTCACGTAGGAGGGCAGTTTGGCCATGACCAAAACCGCGTCGCGTCCGAGCCCTTGCCTGAGCATCGCGACGTTCCGCGCGTATTCGCTGGCCGAGAGCTCGTCGGGCGACGTTTTTTCGACGGCGACTAAAACCCGTCGCCCGAACAGCTCCATCTCGGCAAATTCGAACTGCTCCCTCAGAAAGAGGGGCAGCGACGCCGTCGTCGACGGCACCTCAAGCTTGGGCTTGGAGCCGGTGACCTGCTCTATATAATCGACCAATGCCTGTTCGTGACGGATCATGCTACATAAGAATAGCACACTACAGATAGTATGTGTAGTGTTATGACTTACTGTAGTGTGATGAAACTACTACTGTTAAAAAAGAACATTAAACTATGCCGTCGCATACAGGCGAACGTCATTCCCGAGGATTGCGGTCGGGCGCCATCAATCAACCTCGATCAAGTCGATGATCTGTTTTTCGGCCTTCCACCAAAGGAGCGACAATATCGAGCCATCCCGAAACCGGACTGAATCCTCCAGTAGTTCGTATTTCTCGGCCTCTGGATGCGTAAGCCAGCCGTCAGCTTGAACCGTGGTCGGCCCAGGCTCGTTAGAGCCGACTTGCATTAAGTCCCATGCCACTGTCCGCTGGCTTGGTATTTCTCGCGGCGAGAGTACGCTCGGTACATCTGGCCCCGCCACAAACCACCTTCGTTTTCCTTGGCTAAGATAAACCACCATCGCCGGAAAGGAACCGTGCTGCACCAGACGAATCGCCGTGGCGGCAAAACTGGTATCGAATTGTTGCGCCAGTTCGCGCGCGGCTTGCAACGTTATCCCCTTGCTATACGCGTACCGACCGAAAATCGTCAAAGGCATCAGAAGGTCAGCAGCAAACTGATTCGCACCTTTTTCGGGATTGGCGGCTCCCCATTGCGAACGGAACAACGAATTTGTGCAGGAAAAACCTACCTTGTTTCTGTCGTACATCCAATGTCCCAGTTCATGCGCAGCAGAAAACCGTTGTCTTCCGCGTCTCGAATCCGAATTGACGGTAATGATAGCTCGGTCCGCATTACCTACAATCCTCGCCTCGCAGCCTGTCAAGTGCTCATAGACGACGGTCGCTTGGCAATACTGCGCGATTGCTTCGACGTCAATGTCTTCCGGCTCGGAAATTCCGAGCTCCTTGATCAGGTTATCCGCAGACAGGCGGGGAGCACTCATTTGTTCGTAGGTGAAGCAGGCAGGTCCAGTAGGCCGAGACTCTTCAACTGCCGCAAAAAACTCGTCACGTCATCGTCACTGAGTTCACTGAACTCACGGTGTTGCGCCGTCATCACAATATCTTGGAACTGAGGCCGGTCTCTCAATACGCCGTGAAGCAGCTGCCTTCGCTCCTCTGCACTCTCCGGCAGATCGCAGCTCTCTCTTTGTAGACCACTGACCGCCGTTTCGTATGCAGCGCGGGATTCACGAAGTTTTCGTTGGAGAAAGGAACGTCCTACTGAACGAAGCACGCCCTTTACTTCCTCCGCTTCGTCCAGAAGATTCACGCCGGTTTTTTCGGCGTCTTCCAAAATCTCCGGCGCAGCCGCCCACTCGGTGGGCCGACGCTCGCTTCCTTCGTCGTCTTCCGTCGCAGCCAGCCAATCAGGCTGCACGCACTCCGCTCCACTGTTTTGCCAAGATACCCTCCAATGATTTGCGATGCTCCGCATGGCCTCAAGCAGATGCCTAACGAGCGAGACCCTGTTTTTTGCCCACTTTCTGCCTTCGGCCCCGCCTTCAGCACCTTTCAGCGTGCTCGTATAAGCTTCGCCCAGTAGATCGTCGTAATCCCGATGCTCCGCTGCTCGACCAAGCCCGCGAATACGATACTGAGCCGCTTTTTTCAGCCGCCGAAGTTCCTCCGCAGACAGCGATTCCATCGCCGCCACCAATTCGGTCGTCGTCGCACACACATCTTGAGCGTGGCGCCCTGCGGATTTCTTCATCTTTCTCTACTCACCAATACTATGCCCGGAATCGCGCCTAGTCTGAGAAGGAGAACGAAAAATACTTCTGCAACCGAAAACCCGAATCTTCCAGAGCTTCCGAATTCCGGCATAGGACTAATGAAGCAAGCAACTCTGTACAGGAGGCCCAATGGAAACGCAAGTCAAGCAAGCCGATGAATTAAAAGGCGATATTGGCCATCACAAACGCACCATCACGATTTTCGTGGAGGTGAATGGCAAAGATAAGGAAATCGAATTCGACCACTCGCCGGTGACGGGGGCGGAAATTCGAGCCAAAGCTGGAGTCCCCAATTCCGACGATCTAACCCGGCTTGCCCACGGGAAGCCAGTCGGCGGAAACATCACTCCGACTGATCGGGTCGAAATCAAGGATGGGGAACATTTTCTCGCCGCTCCCACGGGAGTCGTGAGCTGATGGACCCGCAGGAAATGGACCGGATCTCCACCCAGCTGACCACTGTCTACGGAGATTCGGTCAAGGTCGGACAGGACGGACACCGTCGGCTCGTTCAAATCGACAGAGTCGAGTTGTACCCGGGATGTTTGCCATCCCACACCGCGATGCTCCTCGTACTCGATACCGCTCAACCCAAGCCACTAGTATTCGTCACCCCGGGGCAATTGCTGTCCAACGGACGCCCCCCAAAAAACAGTTCAAATATCCTGATTGCCGGCCAGACCTGGATGCAGTTCTCATTCAACATTCCTTGGTCGACGGGCGACAACGTTATCCGATTCGTCGCGGCCGCACGGCAGAGGTTCGCCCAAAATGAGTAGGCCGATCGAACTTCGGATTCCATACCGGTTGGGCGAAATTCTTCAAGAGCATGTCTACCGTCAAGGCTCTCACGAGCACGTTATCTTCGGGCTGGTCAGTCATTCGAACCGAGGAAATTCGACCCTGCTTCTGCTGCGTGATCTCATTCCTCTTCGGGAATCCGATTACATTCCGAACGCGGAACACGGTGCTTCGTGGCGAAGAGCTGCAATGTTTCCCATCATGGAAGCGGCGATGGAACGTGGCCTCGGTATCCTAATTTTTCACGCTCACGATCATGCCGGCATTCCGGGACTCTCTCGCGACGACCTGCAGAGTGCCAACAAACTTATTCCAATGTTTCGCAAGCGCGTCGCAACTCGTCCGCACGGCACCGTAGTGTTGTCTCGCACTCACGCCGCGGGGCTCATCTGGCTGCCGAATTTAGAGAAGCCTCGGCCGCTCCACCGAGTCCGCTGGTTTGGCAGTGCGATCATCGATTTCGATTGCGCGTCGAAATCCCATCAAGCGTCCTCAATAACTGAAGAATTCGCGCGCCAAGCTCTTGTACTCGGCAAGGAAGGACAGGCGACCCTCAACTCCTCCACCGTAGCAATCGTCGGCGCAGGCGGCGGCGGCAGTCACGTTATCCAGCAGCTCCTTTATGCCGGCGTCGGCAAGATTATCGTCATCGATCCCGACGTATACGAAAACTCGAACCGACACCGGCTCGTTTCCGCCGAGCGAAGAGATATCGGTCGCCCCAAGGTCGATATTTTTCACCGGCTGGCCAGGAGAATCGGGTTCGGAGGACGCGTCCACCGCGTACGAGCCGCAATTCCCGACAGCGAGGCCATAAAAGCGCTCTTGAAGGCAGATGTGATCGTCGGCTGCGTGGACACGCTGTTCACCCGAGCAGATCTTCAGGAGATCGCCAGCAGATACCTCATCCCTTACGTAGATATCGGCACCACAATACGGCCCATTCCCGACGCCGCAGGTGGCGATTCCAGAGTAGTCGTCAGTGGAAACGTGTTGTCGTTCATCCCGGGAAGTTTCTGCATGTGGTGTTTAGGTTTCCTTAGCGACGAAAAACTCAAGCAGGAACAAAACGGGCCTACGCGTGGATATTTCGAAAAGAACAACCAGGAGGCTCAGGTCATCAGCTTCAACGGACTCGTTGCAAGCCAGGCAATCACAGAGGTCCTCCAACTCCTTACTGGATTTCGCGGTGCCGGACTGAGCGGAGCAGATTTGGAGGTCACAGGTAGCGGTGTTTTCCGTGGTTACAAGAAATTTGACGGCGTGGCTGGGACTTTGATCGAGTGGGGAGGAGTTAGACGGCCAGACTGTCCTCACTGCAAAGAAAATCTAGCGGCAGGTGACGTCATTTTGGGGCCTGTTCATCGAACTCATGCAGCTTAGATATTCCACTCCGATCGACGGGTTCGTCGGTGGTAACACGGATCGCATGCGCTACCGATACCGCGGCTTTCTTACCCCCGTCTGCTTCGTACACTCGCAGAACGTGGCGATGAGCGAATCGCCAGACTTGTGACTGCATCATGGAGCGCGCGATACCATAGAGATTGTGAAGAACCTATCACCATCAACAGATCCACTGTCGCGTCTCCGTGACATCGACGAGCAGTTCGCAAAGCGTTCCGTGCCAATGCGACTGCGGCCGCTTGAGGCATTTAAGACTCTGCATGGCTCGATTCCAGACGGAGAACTGAGAAACTCTTTGTTTGCTCCGATTGCCGCCTGGTTCATCGAGCGATATGGAAACCGCGCAAAGTGGGACCGTGTGGTTGCTCGCGTTCCTCTTCTCATCCGAGAAAACTTGTATCTTCTAGCGGTGCCCTTCATGACGGGGGACTCAGCACTTAAGCTCACTGATTTTGTCGAAGACCTGCCCCATGAAATCGCTGCGAACTTAACGCAAGCGGAAATGACCGCGGCCTTGGAAACAGCATTGCTTTCCACGTCGGCCGTACACAAGCTTTACAACGTGAGCGTGGACGATGTTCATTTCTCAAGCGAAGAACACGAACTGCTGCAAAGGGCCTTGTTCGATTTGGAGAACGCCTCGACGTCGCTGAAAGCAAATGAAGATACACAAGGAGCGATTTTTGGTGCCCATGCAGCAGCCGAGAAATTCTTGAAGATAGGTATCAAACGCTCTGGAATTTCGGATGATCTGATCTCCCACAGACTACCGAAAATATTTCAAAAGCTTGTCGGACTGCGAAAGACCTATTCCTGGCTGAATAGCTCGGTGGACGCGCTGCAGAACCTCGCGCCAGACATGAACATTCGGTACCGGCTCGTTCCGCGAAGCACGTCCGAAGCAGTTTCGGCCATCTATATTTCGCTAAATATATGCAGCATGCTCGCGCAGATCTGGCTGTTCGACCTCGCAAGAGGCAGCGAGAAAAGTGCTTTCGTCCCGGGACGATTCTACGTGGACGGAAGGCGCGCCGCCTTTTACTGCGACCGGCTCCACACGACAGCCTCCGGCGATCCAGGCGCTGTCCTCATGTCGTTTGGTGGCTTGACTGAGTCATTTATCGCAGAAATGGTCCTCGACCAGGAGACAAGCTCTCTCTACCTAGAAATTGCCGATGCCCGCGAGAGCGCAGAGATGAAAGTGCAATTCGAAGCATTGCGTCAAAGATGCCAAACACCAATCGACCCAAAGGATGTTGGGATGGGAATTCACTCAACGCCCGAAGGAAGTTATGCCGGCGGAATGATGCGATTTGAAATCGACAAGGAACCGAAGTAACAGTTCGTAGGTCACGCGTCCGGTGTTATGTACTCAAAAATCGTCTGCGCCAGCGTAAGCGCAAAGCGAGCATCCTGCCTTGTGATTGCTGGCTGAGCGTTGGAGTTTTCTTGGCCCGCTTGTTCGTGCGGCCCCAGATGTAAAAACCTATAGCAGTGAGTAAGCGCGTTAGTCGCATGTCGCGAAGGACCGTACATCAAGACGTTCGACCCGGCGGTTGTCGCAGCGATGAAGAAACTCGAGGCTACGGTTGACTTGGTAAACCAGAACGCACCGAGAGTGCACCAAATTAACTAGGGCAGATGTGCTAAGATGTTGAAACCAAACCGCGGAGAGGTGGCAGAGCGGCTGAATGCGGCGGTTTGCTAAACCGTTGTAGGGGCTAAAACCTCTACCGGGGGTTCGAATCCCCCCCTCTCCGCCAGTTCTTTTGAAATCAACTATTTAGCCTACAATCAGTGGGCTCCTTCTGAGTCCCTCCCAACGAGTAAGAACGCCCGCACTGTAGTAAATTTGTAGTAGTTTTCAGATTCCTTCCTGCATTGTCTGCGATTGAACGCGGCCATCTCTTCAAGTTCAAATTCACTGTGCTCGCGTACGCGCCTGTAGTTGATTTGGGTGCAAGGAGCGACTTGTCCGATGGCGCGTTAATCAGGCTTCACGAGTGAACAGGTAAACCAATGAGCAGAATACTGCCAAGCAAATGACCGTTACCCACCACGGGCTAAACGGAATCGGAAACAAAAGGACGAGCAACCACATGCGCCACGACCAACCCTTCCGTGGGGGAGATGGGTCATTACCGCTCGTGTTTGCCGGAATTTCCACTGTGGGATTCACTTCGCGTCCCCACTTGTCCACCCCAACTCCGCAATTCGGACATGTCCAACCACCCCACATGGACTGCTGAAGCGACCGTGGTTTGCGTACTTGAGGAAGCACCGCATTGCAACGAGGGCATGAAACGCTATCTAAATTAATTCCCCATCTGTTCTTAACGAGCGTGCCGTGAATCACTAATGCCAATCCGACAGCCAACACAGCACAAATGACGATCAGACCAGCCACGCAGCATCTCCCTCTTCAACGCCGCAGTATACACGGCCCAAACACTGCGAACCGTCGCAAGTGCCTGGTTTGTGCCCCCTAACCGGAGATCAAGTCAATTCACTTGTACGATTTCGGCGTTAATCAGGAGTTGACTCACCCTTTGCTGTACGATGAAGGAACAAGCATCTGTTCGAGGCGAATAATCGTCAGCAGGATCGATCCGACAAACGTTGGTTGTTCACCTTGGGCTGAGCGTGATTCTAAGGAGGGCTTGTATATGACGCGGCCAATACTAAATGGCATCGCACCATTTTTCATTGTGCGCAACGCTTCAGCCGCCGTCGCCTTTTATCGCGATAAGCTTGGCTTCGATGTCACCCACCAGAACGCCGAATGGGCCACTGACCCCTTTTTTGCGATCCTTTGCCGCGACGCTGCGATGCTCATGGTCAAGGACGTAGGGGTGAACGCGGTGCCCAACCCCACGCGCGGCGATCACGCGGCCCGGTGGGATGCCTACATCAATGTACCCGATCCTGACGCGCTAGCTGCCGAGTTCACGTCGCGTGGTGTCATGTTTTCCGAACCGCTAAAGGATACCAGTGACGGCCTGCGTGGATTCGAGCTAAAAGATGCTGACGGTTATGTCTTATTCTTCGGCCGTCCTTGCAAAATTTCAAACTGAAACACCACCCCTTGGCGAGCGCCTGAATTAACTTGTCCGGTAACCGCTGCACTTGAGCGGTTCCAAGCCATTATGTAATCTAGCCTGGCGTCGCATGAAGTGGGCTCGGCCAGTGATTCTATGAAGCAAAGACTGATTCAATTTGCGTTTCTGAGTTGCCTGTGCGTCATCTGCATCGCCTGCCAGCATCGCAATTCGGCCCGAATGATTGGAGATTTGCAGGGAGGTTCAATCCCTGACACTGCTAAAATGCGCCTAAAGAATCTCGGATTCAATTCTGGCTGGACAGAAAAGACAAAGACGAACCCGGATGACCATCGCCCCAGGCACGATTTTTTTGAGACGAAAGGACCGTTTTCAGATTTGGGCGTTTCGGGACAGTTGGAACTGACTTTCTACAACAACCGATTGATGGAGGCCCAATTCACGCCGAGCGAATCTGAGCATTACTTTAGGCTGCTTTCCGAGCGCTTAGGAAAGCTGCCAGAAGCACCAGGAAAGCCGAAACGAATCAGCGCTGAAGTCTCGCTCAGCTACTACCGCGATGCGGATGGGAGCGTGAGGTTTCTTTGGGACTATTTGCCAGCGTCTAAGGAATGGCAAGACTGGGTTGGCAAATATTCCTTGGTGTTTCAATCAGGACCAGAAATAGTTTTTGAGAAAGCAATCGAATCTACGACCGACGTTCTGAACCTCCTTCCCGGCTGGACACACGACCCCACTGCTTCATAAACGCAAACTCCCGGTAAGTCGTTACCGGAAAAGTGCGTTATCAACGAGGCTTTTCATTCAAAAGCCAGTCACCGGGAGGTTCAGCATCAAGCACGACGCCTGTGTCTATTCGGCCATTTGATTCGCGTCTGTAGGTTTGTTGCCTCTCGTCGAAAAAACCCTGCTTCTCGCTGCCATAGAGGACAGTAACCCCAGATTCTTCCTGTCGCAGTACGACCTGCGGACGATAGCTATCTTGAAAATCTATTAAGAAGGCCAGCCACTTGCCACCTTGTTTGCGAGCGAACAGCCCGGTTGAAAATGGCTCCGTCGCTATGGCGTTCTTTCGCTGCCACACTTGGAAATCGTAGTCTCCGAGATGAGCACTGCTGAGGTGAACGGCCCGTCCTGCGGGCATCCAAGGCTGAAACGTCCAGCCCACCCAGATGAGGAGGGCAATGAGAACTATCACACTCAGCAATCCAGCGAGTTTTTTCACGGTTTCCTAGGAAGAGTATAGCTCCGTTTTTCACGGTTTCCTAGGAAGAGTATAGCTCCGAGTTTTGGGCCCTCAGGTGTTCAAGTGCCTGGTAAGTCGCCAAACCGGACAAGTTCCTCCCAGTACTCGGCGTTTACCAGGCACTCGCCAGTTGGGGCTTATACTGATAATACACAACGGCAATCAATATGGATTCTCTTCTGGAACTCACGCCTCTCATCCGCCCGGGGACGCGGAACGCAAACGGCACTTTCAAATCGGAGCGGCACTTTATCGATTTTGTCGTTGAGGGCCAATCTCTCTGGAAGGCACTAGGGGAACGCCACGACATGGTGTCAATACTTTGCGCAGAATACTCCGCGGACGAAACCGCGAAAGCGGTTGGCCGCCTGCTTTTGAATGAGAAGGCTGACCTACCAAACGACCGGCGTTCCTTTTTTGTGTGCTCTGAGTGCGGCGACTTGGGGTGCGCGGCGATAACCGCAGTGGTAGAGAGACAAGGCGACACAATTACGTGGAAAGCATTCGGCTACGAGAATACTTACGAAGACAAGATTTTGCTCGATGCCTACAGCACCGTTGGCCCATTCATGTTCGATGCAACGACTTACGAGCGCACGCTCGTACAAGCTATGGACCTTCTCCGACGCGCCAAGTCCTGACAGGTCGTTACCGGACACTGAGACCGGGGGCAATTTCACTTTTCCGATTACCGCGTTTACCAGGCACTAGACCGTAACGGCGTTGCTAGAAACGGTGAAATGAGATAGTAATTGGTCCGCAGCGGCGAGCGCTGCGCTGTGACCTAGCCTGCAGATTACGGGGACAAATCAACAGCCGCAGGAAACTTTTAGACTCGTGCAACTATTTTGCACGCGGCGTGTTCCTATGCAGGAACAGAATTGGAGCAGCAACTGTTGTCATCAATTCGTATTCTCGTAGCTGATGATTATGAGGGCTGGCGGCACCAAGTCCGTTCGCTATTTCAGGCACGGCCAGAATGGCAGGTCATCGCTGAGGCGTCGGATGGACCCGAAGCCATTCAGAAGGCCGAAGAACTGAAACCGGACTTAGTTGTGCTGGATATCGGCCTCCCAACACTGAATGGAATCGAAGCCGTCCGGCGGATACAAGAACTCTCCCCTGGCTCCAAAATCGTCTTCCTAAGTCAGAACAATGATCTCGACGTCGTGCGGGCAGCTTTGAGCACGGGCGTTCTTGGTTACGTTCTAAAGACAGACGCCCGAGGCGAACTATTGCCTGCCGTGGACGCAGTTCTTCGGGGGAAGCAATTTGTCAGCAGCAGCATAAAAGGCTTCACCGACACCTCAGCGGAGAAAGCCGCTCACCGCCATGAGGTTCTGTTCTATTCTGATGACACGATTTTTCTAGAGAGATTCACTCGCTTTATTGTTGCTGCTCTGAAGGCCGGTAACCCAGCTTTTGTGATCGCTACGAAGTCACATCGGGATAGTCTTCTTCAAAAACTAAAGATAGAGCGCGTGGATGTAGATATCGCCATTCAACGAGGGACTTACATTTCGCTGGATGCTGCAGACACGCTCTCCTCAATTATGGTGAATGGTTTGCCTGACTCGGCCCGGTTTTTCGAGGGTGTCAGCGGCTTGATCGAGGCGGCCTGCAAAGTAGCGAAGGCACGTCATCCCCGCGTTGCTTTTTGCGGTGAGCGCGTAGGTCTCTTGTGGGCGGAGGGTATGACGGATGCAGCGATCCGGCTCGAACAACTTTGCAACGATCTAGGCAAATCACGCGAAGTAGACATCCTGTGCGCGTATCCGTTGAGCAGCTTTCGCGGTGAGGAAGACGAACAGCAGTTCAGGCGCATCTGCAAAGAACACTCGGCCGTTCATTCTCAGTGAGATTGTAAGACTCAATTGTAGGTTCAACCTGAAGGATGAGCGCCGCCTTTCGCAAGGACGCGCAGTTTAGCTTCCGGCACAGCGAATTCCGCGGTGCCACAATCCAGACAGACAACAAGCTCCGGAAATACCCACACGACGGGCTTGTCAATATTCTTCAGGCCGGAGAAGTGGATGCCCATCTCTCCCTTGAACTTACTCTGGTTGACTGATCCGCAAAACTTGCACGGCACACCGACCGCCAATTCCGAAACTAGGCAGCCACCTGTTGGTACGCATTTCCTTCTTAGCATGGGGTACACGGCAGCAACGCCAGGCTTCAAGTGAGGAGACACGTTAGTACGGATAGTAACCGGAAAGCAAATCATACAAGCACGGTCTAAGGTATACAGAAATCATCACAAATTCGGCCAATCCCGACCGCGAATCAGCGCTCTGCTCAGCGAGTGCGTAGTTTTTCCACGCACCGAGATTGCGCCTCTTACGAACCTAAACGCTTTCATGTGCCTGGTAAGTCGTGCCTTACCGGACATCTGCCTGGCTGATTTTGGAGGGCGATTGCAGTTTGCCGGTTTGCGCGCTTATCCGCAACAACGACCGAGACTAATGCGGGGTAGTGCCTTCGATCGGAGCCACTCCGCCGCCGTGCGCTGCAAGGTTCACCCGTGCTCCGGACTGGATTAGCTGGGTTTCGCCGGGACCCTGCAAAAAGGTGAATCCCGGGCGATCCCTCCAAGCCTGGGGTCCCCCCAGCCGAATCCTGTGCTGCAAGGTCACGTCGTGGATCCTTGTGACCAGGGCCTCGTACTCTTTGTCGCCCTGTCGGTGTCCGGAAAAATTGGCCAGGTCAGTACTGGCGGCGAAGATGACATCGATCCCGGGAACGGACGCAATCTTCTCGGCGTTCTCGACGCCGATCGGGGTTTCAATCATGATCACCACCACCATGTTTTCATTGGCGGTCTG
>WNFP01010180.1_pt1 | contig 14642 bp, 9 predicted proteins | sample 5400201 | NCBI WGS metagenome assembly WNFP01 (sample SAMN13153355, study PRJNA577476) | soil metagenome | isolation source: 115 cm saprolite under Madrone tree | place: USA:California | collected 2016-06-14
CGGAATCTTATCTCCAACATTCACGGCCGTGGTGTAAGTACAGAGCAAGCCGCCCAGCGCATTCTGGATCTGGCGGCCGCGATGATGAAAACTCACAAGAGCGGGTTTGAACTTCGGGAGGAGCGGTCGCCACTCCTCTCGGAGTAATAAGTGGTACAGGGGTGATGTTGGCGCGAGCGTCCCGCTCGTGCTTTCGAGTAACGAACGCTGCAGTGAATCGCCAGGTTGGGACCAAGCCAGTCGAAACCGGTAAGAAATGCGCTGCAGACTACGCCGCGGAGACAGGACCAGCGGAACGCAGCCAGTTTTCCATTTGATTGTGATCTACCAGACCGGCCTGCTGCATCACCAGCCGACCGCCATAGAAGACAATAAAGTTGGGAATGCCGCGGACATTGTATTTGGCTGCAAGCTCCGGGTATCGTTCTGTGTCCACCTTGACAACGATGGCGCAGCCCGCCATGCCCTTGGCCGTGCGAGCAACCTCCAGCGCGGACATCCGACATGGGCCGCACCATTCTGCCCAAAAATCGACCAGCACCGGTACCCGTGCACTCTGCGTGATTTCGTCGAATTGCTCGGGATCGACTTCTAACGGTTCGTTCATCGGCGATAGCGGGGACTTGCATGCGCCGCAGCGGCCGGTGTCAGCCAGATGTTTGGCCGGAACCCGGTTCTTCTGTCCACAAACGTTACAGGTTCGAACCAAAGACATCCCTCAGCTTTCCTTCCCCGCTCACTGAACTCGGCGTAGCCGGTGTCGGGCGAGGGACTACCCGTTGAACGCTTTTACAAAATCATCCAACGAATTTGCGTCCTGGTGAGTCTTCACAAAATCGACCGCACCACTCCACCGTCCGCCCGTAGGGCCGCCCCATTAGTCGCCGCCGACAGCGGGCTGCACACGAAAGCCACCAGGGCCGCGACCTCTTCCGGTGTCGTAAAACGCTTCAGCAGCGACGTGGGGCGCATGTTCTGGAAGAATTCCTTCTCCACCGCGGCAGCGGTTGTCTTCTGTTCCTCGGCCAGGTTGCGGACAAAATTGCTGGCCCCTTCGGAAGCCGTGGGCCCGGGCAGTACGGTGTTGACCGTAACCTTGGTCCCCGCTGTAGTCTCGGCCAGACCCCGCGCAATGGCGAGTTGCGCCGTTTTGGTCATGCCGTAGTGGATCATTTCCGCAGGGATCTGGACCGCGCTCTCGCTGGAAATAAAAACGATGCGTCCCCAGTTGCGGCTGAGCATCCCTGGCAAATAATGCCGGCTCAACCGGACACCGCTCAGCACGTTCACTTCGAAGAAGCGCAGCCAGTCGTCATCACCGATTTCCTGAAACGGTTTGACCTCAAAGATTCCCAGGTTATTTACCAGGATGTCGACTGCGGAGAAGAGCTCGATGGCTCTTCGCACGCCGTCGGCATTGCCGAGATCGGCGGCCAGGGCTTGCAGCTGACCGCGCACTCCGGAATCCTGCAATTTCTTCAGCGCACCGCTCACTCTTTTTTCAGTCCGCCCGTTGACGATGACTGAGGCTCCTTCCTTCGCCAATGCTTCGGCGATGGCAAAGCCAATGCCCGCGGTACTGCCTGAAACCAGCGCACGCTTACCTTCGAGTTGGAGGTCCATGACAGCTTCGATGCGCCGGCTCTGTCCGTCGATGCACCGCGGAGAGTTCGCCGGAATATTGAAAACGCGGGAAAATCTTACAGCGGGGTCCGGACGTACAGTACGACAGCGATCCAGATCTTTCCGGGGAAGGTGATCGTTTCTTGAGGTTGGAGTCTTTCCCTAAGAGTGGACTGGAGTATGGCCAATTCGTCCGGCCTATCCTATTCGCCGTGCAGGAGCAGCCACCTCAAGCCCTGGCGACTGGAACGCGGGAGTTGCCTCGGTCTAACCTAACTTGTTGCATACCAGACTAGACAGCAAAACTTCGGTAACTAACTCATATCATTCCACTTGTGACAAGCTTGCCCTACTACTTATGCCTCGATAATCAGGAGTCAGCAGTTGCAATCGAACCAGCTCATTACTGGAACCATCCTGGTCGCCGACGACCAATCCTCAAACCGGGAATTGTTAGAAGAGCTTCTCACCACACAAGGATTCAAAGTCATCGGTGTAGCAGACGGAGCCGCCGCTCTCGAAGAGTTGACTAGAGTACAAGCCGACCTGGTGCTGCTCGACGTCATGATGCCCGGCATGAACGGGTTCGAGGTCTGCGAGCGAATCAAGGCCAACCCCGACACCTACCTGATCCCCGTGATCATGATCACGGCCCTGTCCGACAAGCATGACCGACTGGAAGGCATCAAGGTGGGAGCGGATGATTTCCTCAGCCGTCCGGTCGATCGAACTGAATTGTTGGCGCGCGTAAGGTCGCTGTTGAAGCTCAAGCAGCGCACCGACGAGCTGGAGCGTGCCGAGTCGGTGCTGTTTACTCTGGCCCGAAGCATCGAAGGCAAAGATCCTTACACCCACGGACATTGCGAACGGTTGTCGGAGTATTCGGCCCGCCTGGGTGAGCACCTCGGGCTCGCGGAAGAACAACTGATCGCGCTGCGGCGTGCCGGAGTCGTACACGACGTGGGGAAGATTGCGGTGCCGGATGCAATTCTGTTAAAGCCGGGCGCCTTGACTGCGGACGAATGGGAGCTGATCAAGGAACATCCGGTGGTGGGTGAGCGCATCTGCGCGCCGTTGAAATCGTTTCGCTTCGTGCTTCCGATTATTCGACACCATCACGAGAAATTCGACGGTTCAGGATATCCGGACGGACTGCGCGGAGAGTCCATCCCCATCACTGCCAGGGTTTTGCAGATCGTCGATGTCTATGACGCGCTGACCACTGACCGACCTTACAAACGGGCGTTTTCCATTACCGATGCGCTGCAAACCATGAAACAGGAAGTCGCCAAAAGCTGGTGGGACCCTCACATTTTCGACCAGTTCGAGCGCTTGGTCAGAAGCGGTGCGGCAAACTTCCTGGCTCGCGGGGCCGCGGCCGGTGCCGGGGGCCAGGAACAGGAAATATATCGGCAGGGATGGTGCTCATGAACAGGTGTTTTTGCCCGTTTCGACCGATCGCTGTAGTCGCCCTTGTCGTGTTCGCGGGCTTGTTCAACGAGGCTGCAGCCGACCCGGGACCCGACAACAAAAACGACGGACCCTTGAAGCAACTGAGCCTGGAGCAATTGGGTGACGTCGAAGTGACCACGGCTTCCAAAGAGCCAGAAGAGGTCTGGAAGACTGCCGCGGCGATCTACGTTCTTACGAACGAAGACATTCGCCGTTCCGGGGCTACCAGTATTCCCGAAGTGCTGCGGCTGGTCCCAGGTGTACAGGTGAGCCGAATCGACAACGACCATTGGGCGGTTGGAATACGAGGATTTGCCGACCAGTTTTCAAAGTCGATGCTGGTGATGGTAGACGGCCGCAGCCTCTACACCCCGCTCTTTGCCGGCGTCTATTGGGCTCTCCAGGACGGCATCATTCTTGAGGATGTCGAGCGTATCGAAGTTATTCGGGGCCCTGGAGGCACCATCTGGGGAGCGAACGCAGTCACCGGAGTGATCAACATCATCACCAAGCGTGCAAAAGATACGCATGGAGCACTTGTTTCCACCGGCGGTGGAAATATCGATCAAGGCATCGGAGGTTTCCGGTACGGAGATGGAAATGGCAGCAATTTCGACTATCGCGTCTACGGGAAGGGCTTCAGCCGCGGAGCAGGTTTCCATCCTGATCACCAGGGGTTCGATACCTGGCGAATGGGACAGCTGGGCTTCCGAACCGATTGGGACGCTAGAAGCAATGACCATCTGACGATACAGGGCGACATGTATAAGGGTGGGGTTGGCGAGACTGTGGGCTACGGATCGTTCACGCCACCGGAGCAAATTATCTCGCAGCAAGCGGTGGCGGTTTCAGGGGGCAACCTTCTGGCAGCGTGGCGGCATGATCTGCGGGAAGGGTCCGACATCCAGGTTCAGGCTTACTACGACCGCACTTATGCCCTGGCCCCTCACTACCAAGAGACGCGCAACACCTTCGACCTGGACTTTATTCACCATCTGACTCTGGGCGAGCGTCATAATTTCATATGGGGAGTCGGGGCCCGTCTAAGCCCGAGCCAGGTCGTACAGACGGTTCCTACGCTGGATCTCATTCCTCACGACTTCGCAAACAATGTCTACAGTGGATTCGTCCAGGACGAGATTGCTATTGTGCCCAATAAATTCTCGCTCACAGTCGGCTCCAAGCTGGAACACAACAGCTACACTGGATTCGAGTTTCAGCCCAGCGTACGCGGGTTGTGGACGATCACGCCGCGGCAGACGTTTTGGGCGGCGGTCACGCGCGCCGTCCGGACTCCCTCCCGCATCGAGGAAGACTTTCGTCTCATAGAGTTCGGAATCGCCAAACCTTTGGTTTACGTGGCGGTCGACGGTAACCGACAGCTATCATCGGAACGTTTGATTGGCTACGAGGCTGGGTACCGGACCCTGGTTACTCCCAAAATCTACATTGATATCGCAGTTTTCCATAACGACTACAACGACCTGATCAATCTGGGAATGCCGACCCTGACCCTTGACACGACGCCGACGCCGGTCCACCTTACCATTCACCTTCCCTTTGCCAACGGATTGCGAGGCAACACCGACGGCTTCGAAATCGCACCCGATTGGAAGCCGTCACGCTGGTGGCAGATGAAGGCGACGTATTCTTACCTGAATCTCAATCTGAAAAGTATTCCGGGTGTGGTTGACGGCAATGGTTACGTGGGTAAAGACGAGGGGTCAAGTCCGCACAATCAAGTAACTCTACAATCTCGCTTCAATCTGCCCAAAGGATTTGAGTTTGATCAGACCTATCGCTATGTGAGCGCCTTGCCCGCCTTTTTGGTGGACAGTTATAGCACCGCGGATATGCATCTGGCCTGGCGGGCTACCCGGCAGATGGAGTTTTCGGTCGTGGGAGAGAACCTTTTCCAACCTCATCATGCCGAGTTCGGAGGTAATCCTGGACCGCTGGTCGGGATCAAGCGGAGCGTCTATGCACAGATCACGTGGAGACACCCCGCCGATTGATCTCCATGAGCCACGCTCGCGACACAATATTTCTCCGGCGCCTCGGACAAAGGCACAAGGCCCGATGCACTCGGCGCTCTCCGCCCTGGGCTGCGGCGGTGATCCTGGTGTGGACGTTGGTGGCCGTTCCGTGCCTCTGGGCACAAGGTCCCAAGCCGACTGACTACGATGTGAAGGCCGCCTATCTCTACAATTTTGGCCGCTTCGTCGAATGGCCTGACAGTGTCGCGACCAAGAGCGACTCGTTCAATGTCTGTGTTCTCGGTCAGGATCCCTTTGGGCCGGCCCTCGATGCCACCCTTGCCGGCGAAACCATAGGCGGGAAAAACGTCACCGCCAGACGAATCTCCAGTCCGCAGGAAGCGGTCAATTGCCGGATCCTGTTCATGAGCTCTGAGGAGGGCAGCCGCCTTAGCAAAATCATGGAGGCGCTCGACAAGGGATCCGTCCTGACCGTCAGTGACATGCCCCAATTCTCGCAGCGCGGAGGCATGATCCAGTTTGTCCTCGAGGGGAAGAAAGTTCGTTTTGAGGTCAACCTCACCGCAGTGCAACGTGCGGGCCTGAGTCTGAGCTCTGAACTGCTCAAGGTGGCGACCACCGTAAGGAGAAATCCCTAGCCGGGAGACCGACAACCATGCTCCGAGCCCGTCACCATTCGATCACTACGAAACTGACCACAATGAACATGCTGGTCAGTGGCGCCGCTCTCTTGCTGGCCTGCGCCGCGTTCATCACCTACGACCTGGTCAGCTTTCGAGATGGAATGGTGCACAACCTGTCAATTCAGGCCCAAGTCGCCGGGTCCAATTCGGTCTCCGCACTTCTGTTCAGCGATCCGCATTCCGCAGAGAACACGCTCTCGGCGTTGAAGGCCGCTCCCAATATCGTGTCGGCCGGTATCTATACGCTGGACGGCCGAGCCTTCGCCACCTATCAGCGCGATCTCGGAACCCAAGACTTCAAACTGCCTCCGATTCCCGTGGGACAGACAGAGGCCCACTGGTTCAAGGATCGTGAACTTGTCCTGGTACACATGATTGTGTTTCAGGGCAAGCCGACCGGCGTGGTTTACATCCGCTCCGATCTGCAGGAGATGACACGACGGTTCAAGCGGTACGCGGGTATTGCAGCCATAGTCCTGTTGGTTTCGCTGATTGCAGCGCTTCTGGTCGCATCTTTATTCCAGCGCGCAGTCGCTGAGCCCATCGTTCATTTGGCGGAAATTTCCCGGATCGTTTCCCGCGACAAGAACTATTCCATGAGGGCGACCCCGACCGGTAACCACGACGAACCCGATCTCCTGATTGGCGCCTTCAATGAGATGTTAGGACAGATTCAGGAGCGCGAGGGAGCCTTGCGCAAGGTGCACGCGCAGTTGGAAAGAAGAGTCGAGGCGCGGACCGCGGAGCTCGCTGCTGCGAATAAGACGCTGGCGCTGCAAAATCGCGAAGTTGAACGTGCCACCCGGCTCAAGAGCAAGTTCCTCGCCAGCATGAGTCACGAGTTACGGACACCGCTGAACGCGATTGTGGGCTTTTCGGACCTTCTGGCTGAGCAGACGGCAGGCGGACTCAACGACAAGCAGAAACGTTTTGTGAATCATATTAAACAAGGCTCATCTCATCTGTTGCAGCTGATCAACGACATTCTGGATCTCTCCAAGATCGAGGCGGGACAACTCGAACTTCACTGTGAGGATTTTCACGTTGCGGAAACCCTTCCTGAAGTCCTCTCCACGATTCGCCCGCTGGCCATGGCGAAGAACATCAGGGTTGAGCAGGACTTGGAAACCAGCTCTCCCATTTTCGCCGACCGTGTCCGCTTTAAGCAGATCCTGTACAACCTGCTGAGCAATGCAGTCAAGTTCACGCCCAAAGGTGGCCGGATCGACATCCATTGCCTGGAAATCAAAAACTTCGTTCGCATATCGGTGACCGATACAGGGATAGGTATCCGACCCGAGGATCAGGGCGTCGTCTTCGAGGAATTTCGGCAAGTTGAGGGAAACGCGGGGGCCACCAGCGAAGGCACGGGATTGGGACTGGCGATCACCAAGCGCCTCGTCGAACAACAAGGCGGTAAGATCTCGCTCGAGAGCGAGGCGGGGAAAGATCCGCACAGTCGGACAGCCCGAGAGTCTTCCAACCGCGACCGGTGCCGGTCGCGAGAAGCCACTGATTTTGGTGGTAGACGACGAGGCTCCCGCCCGGGAGCTGTTAGGTAGCTACCTGGAATCGGAATATCGGATTGTCATGGCTGATTCGGGAGCTGAAGCTGTCAAGAAAGCCAAGGAATTGCTCCCAGATGCGATTACGCTGGACGTGTTCATGCCGGGTGGCAATGGCTTCGAAACGCTGGTTGAGCTAAGGAAGGACCTTGAGACAGAAAATATTCCGATCATTATCGTTTCTATTGTGGACCAGAAACAGGTTGGGTTCGCTCTGGGTGCGGCGGACTACCTCATCAAGCCGATCCGTAAGCCTGTACTTTTAGAGACTATTCGTAAGCATGCGCCGGCCGCCGCCAATGACGATGATGCCGCTATTCTGCTGGTTGACGACGACCCCGGAACCCTTGATTTGTTGGAGGAGTGCCTCCGGTCAGCCGGATACGAAACTCAGAGTGTGCAAAGCGGAGCGAGAGCTTTGGAGGTGCTCTCTTCAAAAATGGTCAGTGCAGTCCTGCTCGATCTGCTGATGCCGGGCATGGATGGTTTTGCGCTGATTCGTCACATACGGAAAGAAGCCACTTTGAAGGAACTGCCCATTTTTGTCATAACCGGCAAAACTCTAGCACAAGAAGAGATCGCACTGCTGGCTCGCGAGACCCAGGCCTTGTTTCACAAGAATGGCTCGTGGCAGCAACAACTTATCGTCGAGGTTGGAAGAGTTGTCCGGCAACGGAAGCGGGCAAAATCGGCGGGACAATCATGACTAAGGCCCTCATTGCACCGAAGACAATGCCGTTAACCGGGAACTGCTTCGCGAATTGCGGGAGGTTGGTGGATACGAAGTGCTTGAAGCCTGTGGCGGTCAACCAGCGCTCCACATGATTGAACAGACTCAGTCGGACAAACTCTTGCTTAAGATCGGCGTGCCAGAATCGGATGTGTTGGCTCATCTGGATTCGGGTGTAGCACGCAGCTCAATGTAGTCCAGCGGGGCATGTTCTTGTGCGTCCGGATATCCTTCAATGCGAATCTCATCTCCAGGATGGAGTAGGATCGCGGGAATTCTACGCCAGGCGGACGAGTCGCCGCCGGGTTTCGTTGCTGGAAGGTGATCGTCGGCAATCCATTCATCCACCGATTGGTCGTTTTTTAGAACTCGGAACCTTGACGCTCCGTTGTTCTGATCGAAGTACCGTACATCCATTTCGTACCGTCCAGCAGCGCGCTCGAAACGGAATTTGGCCGAACAGCGTGAAGCCTTCGGGCATTCAATCGCCTTTCCTCCCGACGCGTTTTCCCGGGGATCGACGTCAATCGGCACGAAGCCTTCAATTTGCATAGCTTCCGCCTCGATGCGGTCCGGATGATTGCCCACGCGCCCTAACGTGTCTGCAGTCCCGGAGGTCCGAAGAAACCAGTTACAGATAGCGTCCCGCCACACGATGGCGTGCCCTGCCTGGTATTCCAGTTTCGTCAAAACTTCTGAATAGCGGCCGTTATCGACGAGGGACCGGAGAGATTTCCATTGCCGCACAAACTCCTCCGCCTGTTCGGCCCCCTCGTAGTGCGAGTCGTAGATGTGCTGGATTATGGTTTTGCCTGAACGCAGAACGTAACTGTAAGGAACGTGGTGAAAAAATAACAGCAGATCATCTGGAGTCGTTCTCGTTGATTCATACAAACTCTGAACCGCAGAAGCATATTGCCCAACGAATCCGGTGCCGGTGGCCACGGTACGGTCGATGCCGATTCCTTCGGAGTCGGCGCGATGCCACTGTCCCCATCCGTTGCGCTCGGAGGATTCGATTCCCGGCCCATAGTGACTGCCGAGAATGTCGGTAAGAGTCTGCGCGCCCAGTGGACCGGTGTAACTCTCGTAGACGTGCCAGGATTTCATTTGCAGGCTGACGATGGTTTGCACCACTGCCGGATCGTTACCAAATGTAAGCCGAGTCCACTCCTCGGCGATGTTTTCCACGCTGAGATTCGGATTCCACGCCAGCCGGCCGAATCCGTACAGGTTGGCCATGGCCAGCGGATGCGCCAGCCAATTCGCATCCAGGCCGACGTTTGCGACGCCGACGAATGCTCCAACCGGACGATGAAACGCTTTGCCCGCAACCAGATCTTTGACCGGAGTGTTGCCGGCGCTTACGCGCAAGTCGAAATCCAGAATCTCTTTCCACATGGGCGGAAGAAAACAAAGATGACGCTGCTGCCCGGTGTATTCCTGCGTAATTTGCAGTTCGATGCCCTGATTCGTTTTCTCCAGCCCGCCAAAAAGCGGCGAGACCGGTTCGCGGGCCTGGAAATCAATGGGGCCATACTTGATCTGAACGATGACGTTGTTATCAAATTGTCCGTCAAGGGGATGGAAGATGTCATACGCGGCGCGTGCACGATCGTTCTTGAGGTTTCGCCAGTCCAGGTGATGGTCGTAAACGAAAGCGCGATAGAAAAGTAGGCCGCGATGCGGACGGAGAGCGCGAGCAATCACATTGGCCGCATCCGCCGGCGTACGGCCATAAGATGATGGGCCGGAACGGCCCTCCGAATCTGCCTTGACCACGACGCCGCCGAAATCGGGGATCTGCCGGTAAATCTTGTCGACTTTTTCCGTCCACCATTCGACCACCCGAGGATCCATCGGATCAAAAGTATTCAGATTTCCTGCGGACTTCGGACTGCCGAGATCAACTGAGACCGACAACTGCACTCCCCAGGGACGAAAAATATCTGCGAGGCGAGCCAGTTGCGGAATAAAGCTGTCGTCGAGAATCCGAGGATCGGCATTGACGTTGTTGATGGTGCAGCCGTTTATGCCGACGGATGCAAGCAGGCGCGCAAATTGTCCCGACCGGGACAAGTCGGCGCGGACCGCGCCCTTCTCGAAAAAAATGGATGGGCCCGCGTACCCCCGTTCAATGCTTCCGTTCAAGTTGTCCCACTGATCAATCCAGCGAACCGGGACTTGCGGTTGCTCCTCCTGGTTGAGATCTGTGACGTTTTCATTTCGCGCAATCTTACTGAGCAAGGCAAATACGCCGTATAAAACGCCCCGGTCTGTCGTCGAAGTAACAACGAGGCAATCGAAACCACGGATTTGAGTGCTGGAAAGCAGAAAGCCATCTGCTCCGATCTGGAATGAAGGCTGGAACCCGGGCGCTGCTTTCCGAATCGCGGCAAGCGTTCCCAGAATGATGGACCCTGCGCGAATGCTTTTCTCTTTGCGCAAAGTCCTGGCAAGCATTCCGGTAACGCCGCGGACCATTTCGTCCTCCGCCGTTGCAAGGACGATGGAATCTCCCAAGGCTACGACGGTTGCCGGTAGAGCTTCATATTTTGCACGCTCGAGAGCCCCCATAGGTGCGTAGCGCAACCATGCCTCCTGTCCAGTCTCCCCATGAGCGAATCGCACCGTCCCGGCGAGCATCCAGACGGCTAAAATCATTTCAAGTAAGGAACGGACTTTCCTTCTTCCACGCTGAAAATGCGATCTATCGCGGGCGCGGCTAATTCTTGTTTCGTTCCACTGGGCCATTGAATCTCCACTTTCTCCACTTTTGTGGCCGGGCCCAGCCCGAAGTGGACGCGTTGGTCGGAACTCGATCCGTAACTTCCTCCGCTGAATACGTCTGCTCGCTGTCGAACTCCACCTACAGTAACAAAGACCTTTGCCCCAATCGCATCCCGCGGACTCCTGGATCCACCGATAAGTCTCAGGGTCAACCAATGATTGCCGTTGTTGACCACGTTTCGAAGTAAGGCAGGCGTGGAATCGATATTGTTGATGACCACATCGATCTGGCCAGTGTTGAAAAGGTCGCCGAAGGCAGCTCCTCGCGCCGGAATCACATCCGCCAAACCGCTTCCGGTCGCCGGAGGGACCTCTTTAAATTTCGACCCGTCAGAATTCCGAAACAACTGTGGACGTTCAGCCCAGGTTGTACCCCAGTCCTGTGCGTCCACTCCGGGATAAACGTGTCCGTTCGCGATGAAAATATCGAGCAACCCGTCATTGTCGAAATCGAGGAAAGCCGTGCCCCAAGCCAGAAAAGGGATGGTTGGATCGCCCAGACCGGTTTGATAGGTGACATCGGAAAAATTGCCGCCGCCATCGTTTCGGTACAGGGTCTTGTAGTCGTCCGAAAAAGTCGTGGTGATCAAGTCGACTTTTCCATCGCGGTTGTAATCGCCGACGCCAATTCCCATGGATGCCTGCTCCCGCCCATCTTCGCTCAGTGCGAACCCCGAGGCATAACTCGCATCTTCGAACGTGCCATCGTGTCGATTATGGTAGAGATAGTTCGGCGTGGAATCATTGGCCACCAGCAGGTCGACCCAGCCATCGTCGTCGACATCGACGAACACGGAGGCCAAACCGTAGTCTCCGTCGGGATCGGAAACGCCGGCTTTCAAACTCACGTCGGTGAAGGTGCCGTCGCCGTTGTTGTGGAACAGATGATCGTGCTCGCCCGGCAGACCTCGAGGCCCGCACATCACAGCAATTCCTCGAAATTGACAGAAGTTGGCAGGGATACGGCCCTGCCCGGCAATCGGCGGATTGTCCTGGTCAAACTTCACATAGCCTGGCACAAACAAATCGAGCCGGCCGTCGTGGTCATAGTCGCCCCAAGTGGGCCCGGTTGACCAACCGCCGAGGGCCACGCCGGCCTTCTCGGCAACATCCGTAAAGGTGCCGTCGCGGTTGTTGCGATAGAGGCGGTTCTTGCCATAATTCGCGACGTAGATGTCGGGCCAGCCGTCGTTGTCATAGTCACCGACGGCCACTCCAAATCCCCAACGTTCGTTCGCAACACCCGCTTTTTCGGTAACGTCGGTGAAAGTGCCGTCGTGGTTGTTATGTAAAAGCATCGCTCGGAGCGGAGATTCTTTCCCTTGCAAGGCCGCGATGGTTGAGCCGTTCAACAGGAAGATGTCGAGCCAACCATCGTTATCGTAGTCGAGCAACGCAACGCCCGAGCCCATCGTCTCGAGGATGGTTGCCTTGCCGGGCGTTCCGGAATGATGGTGAAACCTGTCCAGACCGGCTTCTTTCGTGGCGTCGATGAAGACCACGGGAGCATTGTCCACGAACCCGCCCGCCGTGATCGGGCGGTGCTGGGAGTCTTTGACCGCGGCATGGGCAGCGCCGGTCGTTACTCCCATCCCTGACGATGGTTCCGGTTTCTGCTTCTGTTGACATTTGGCGGCAACCGGGAGAAAAAAGACCAAGCATAGAACTGCGATGCGGGAAGCGAGAAAACTCAACGGGGCGCTTCCAACACTCGGGCCTTTTGAAATGGATGGCATCACACTTTTGCCAAGAGTAACGTGATTGTATCGTTGTTACTCCGGCAGTTTTTGGTCGCCTTTGATCCTGAACTCCGTTTCTGCCCGTGGGGCCACGGTGCCCGGCTGTCCTCCACCCACACTCAGGCTGTAGGTTCCGGCGGAAACCCTCCGGTCGCCGGCCAAATCCACGATGCTCAGGTTGCGAGCATCCAAGGTAAACCGGACGTGTTGGGTTGTGCCCGCGGCCATGTGCAGGCGGGTGAATCCACGGAGCGCGCGCAGCGGCGAGCCCAGCAACTTGGGGAACGTCAGATAGAGTTCCACGACTTCGTCGCCGCTGAGCTGGCTAGTGTTCTTGACGTCCGTGTCGACGGTGAGTGAATCTCCTGCCGTCAGATCGATGGTGGAGAGCTTCAGATTGCTGTACTCAAATTTCGAGTAGCTAAGTCCGTAACCGAACGGATACAGCGGCTGTCCTTCAAAGTAGCGATAGGTCCGGTTTGTCATGGCGTAGTCTTCAAACGGCGGCAACTGGTCCACGCCTTTGTAGAAGGTCACCGGCAATCTTCCCGCGGGATTGTTGGCGCCAGACAGGGTTTCGCCGATCGCAGTTCCACCCTCTTCCCCGGAGTACCACGCGTCGAGGATCGCATTGGCGTGATCGTTGGCCCAGTTCACCGACAGCGCGCTGCCGTTCATGAGGACGACGATCAGCGGCTTGCCCGTGGCCTTCATCGCCTCCAGAAGGTCCTCTTCCTCTTTCGGCAGGTCCAGGCTAGTGCGGTCTCCGCCTTTGAAGCCGGGCACATCAACTTTCATCTCCTCGCCTTCGAGTTGAGAGGTGATGCCAACGACCGCAATCACCGCGTCTGCGTCGTTCGCCAGGGCCACTGCCTCCGGGATCGGATTCTGAATGACGTGCAGCCACACCAGCCTTATCCCGGTGCCGCCTTGCCCATATTCCAGCTTGATGGGATAGCGTTGTCCCTTCTCCAGGTGCACCGTTGCTTTCGTCGGCTTGGGGTCGTGCAATATGAAATCATCGACAATCAATTTGCCGTCCAGCCACAGACGGTTCATCGAGCCCACGTTGCCAATCTGATATTCGCCCGACTCGGAAGGAGTGAGAGAGCCCGTCCATCGCACCGAATAGTCCACCATTCCTGGAGGTGGAGCAATCGAGGAGCGCTCGGGGTGGAAGCGTTGCAGGTCGATGGCCTTGTCTACGCGAACCAACTGTGGCGTGTTTCCGAAGTCCCGGTTGGAGAAATATTCTCCTCGCAGACCGGCCTGCCCGTCCTCGGTCGAGAGCACCGCGGCTGGAATGACCTCTTCCGCCCTTAAGAAGTTCATGCCGGGGGCGTACTTCACCTGAGCGGAAGGGAATTGCTGGCGAATACCATCGAGCGCCGAAGTCGCATGAGAAGCGGTGCCGCTGTAGTTGCCATAGAGAACGCGAACGGATTCTGCGAGCGGACCGACCACAGCGATCCGCTTGATGACAGCGCTGAGCGGCAGGGCTCCATTATTTTTCAGCAGCACAATGGACTCTCGCGCGGCTTGCAGCGCGAGTTGCCGGTGCGGAGCACTGTCGATCTCCGAGTCCGGGATGTTTGCGTACGGCACTTTGTCAGGAGCATCGAACATCCCCAGCCTCATGCGGGCCGTGAACAAACGCCGGAGCGAAATGTCGAGGTCTTTTTCGGCGAGCAGACCCTGATGTACGGCATCAATAAATTTTACGTAGTCGGAGTTGTCTTTAGCTTTGGTGAAGAAGTCGGCACACTCATTATCCATTCCCGTTTTCAGCGCAACTGCACCCGCTTCGGCCAGCGATCGGGTGAAGTGATGGCCATTGAAGATGTCGACCACGGCATCGCAATCCGATACTACGTAGCCGTTAAATTTCCAGGCCCCCCGCAACCGGTCCTGGAGAAGGAAATTGTTGGCACAGGCGGGTTCGCCATTCACGCGGTTGTAAGCGCACATGACCGACGCTGCCTTGCCCTCAACCACGGCGGCGCGGAAAGCGGGAAGATAGGTGTCTTCGATATCGTGTTTCGATGCGGGCACATCGATCGAGT
>WNFP01002500.1_pt1 | contig 14640 bp, 15 predicted proteins | sample 5400201 | NCBI WGS metagenome assembly WNFP01 (sample SAMN13153355, study PRJNA577476) | soil metagenome | isolation source: 115 cm saprolite under Madrone tree | place: USA:California | collected 2016-06-14
TCTCGAATCTGAAAAGCGATTGTCGATTTTGTGTGCGGGGGACGAACTCAGGCTCTGGAGTTCACTCGACGATCAGCGGCGCTGTACTGTTTGTAAGAAAACATTCAGTGGACGTCAGGTCGAAATCCGCCGTCTTACCAATGGTAAATATGAACTGCGCTGTGCGACCAAAGGGTGCAACTCCAGCCCAAAGCAATGGGAATATCCGGAAACTCCCCGAGTCTCCGATACGGTCGATCCAGATTGGTGGCGGCCTTCTAAAAGGACCGGCCGCTGCGTTGCTGAACAAGTGGAGAAAGTGAATCCGGATCTGGTAAAGCCGGATCGTGACGACAAACTTCAAACCGTGCGCTACGAAGCGGTGAACGCGATGCTGCTGAATGAGTTTCTTAAAGAACACCGCAAAGTGGAGGAGCAAACGCGCCAGAACCAGCAGCAGGAAGTGACGATCAGCGAGCTCAAGTCTGCGCTCGCGCAACAGAAGAAGGAAATTCAAGCTCTGATCGTGCAATCCAGAAGGTGAGCGCGAAAGTCGAGACACGCCGCGCTGCATCGCAAATGGCCGTCAACGATCAGTAAGAATTTCGCAAGACAAAGGCTTTTTTACCCTCTTGTTCCGGGGCCGCGTGGACGCGCCTTCTCCAATCGCGATGGACGAACTGGCGCGACCGCTTCTCAACGGTTCCGGTGAAATTCACCGTCACCGTAAATCACACTAGCTAAGATCGACATGAAAACATAACGCAGTGTAGCCGTTGGCTGCAGTGCCTGGTTAGGCCGGGTTTGAGCCGGTATACGGTAGTAAATTCCAGTGTTTTAGCTCGATGATTGGGGATTCGTATTTTACCATAAAGGTATGCCTCGCATCTTCCTCTTACCGGATCAGCGATACGTTGAGGCTTCCGATTTAGAGACTGTCCTCTCCGCATCTCTGCGGGTGGGTATTCCTATTACAAATGAATGCGGTGGGAACGCTCGATGTTCAACGTGCCGTGTGCTCGTCCTCAACGGTTTGGGTCACTGTTCTCCACGCAGCGAGAAAGAACGAGCGCTTGCCGAGCAACTACACTTCAGCGACAGAGTTCGTCTCGCGTGCCAGACGACTCTCACAGGTAACGTGACAATGCGAAGGCTTATTCTCGACGCAGAGGATGCCGGACTGACCGACCAAAGAAGGGAAGCAACAGCGCACGGGTTGGTGGGCGAGGAGCGGCAGATCGCAATTCTCTTTGTCGATGTGCGGGATTCAACGAGCTTTGCTGAATCGGTTCCTCCCTTCGATGTGATTCATATACTCAGGCGCTTCTATCATCACATGGACAAAGCTGTAATGGATAACGGCGGCCACATAGCTTGCTATGCAGGTGACGGATTAATGGCGCTTTTTGGTATTGAGTCGTCAGAATGCGCGCCCCTCCAAGCGGTGCGGACCGGCCTTGATATGCTCCATTCCGTCAGACGGAATATACAGCCGTATGTGAAGAGATTGTTCCAACGCCCTTTCAGAATTGGCGTGGGCGCACATTTCGGCGAAGTGGTCGTTGGCATGGTGGGAGGCGGCCTGCAAGAGCGTGTCACTGCGCTGGGAGATGCTGTAAACATCGCGAGCCGTATTGAGCGGGCAAATAAGCAAGCCAGAACCGAGTTCCTAGTGTCAGAGGCTCTACTCCGTGAGGTGAAGGGGCAGGTTAGAGTGGGGAAATCCCTTAACGTGAAACTCCCCGGTAAAAGTGGCAAATATGCCCTCCACGAGGTTGTCGGTATCCGAACGGCACGTGGCAAGCAACAGACAGGCGCACGGCCGTCCGTCCAACATGAAAGAGCAGGCAGCGCAAGTCCAAAAAGTGAGCGCACAGCTTGAAGCGAGCAAACCTGCGCCGCAAGTGGTCAACAATCCTAAAGCCGGGTGGAGTTGCGGTTGCGTCTCAGCCGTGGACTGCGACGGGCGAACGATCTGGATTGCAGACGCGCATCGCGGCGACGGAAAGCTGACTACGTTCTTGGAGCTGGAAGCGGCGATTCGCAAAAATAGTATTGACGCCGTTTGTCAGCGGCTGACAGAATCGCGCTCGCGCTAAGTCCGTTGGGCGTCTCCTCCAAGAGCTCCACCTGACCCTCTTCCCGCAGGGTTAACCGTGAACGAAAGGCTCGTTCACACAACCAAACAATTAACCAAATTGCTCCCGGAGTTTTCTGGATCGCTGAAGAATTTTACAAACTTCGGCCCGGAAATTCTGGAGAAGAATAATGAAACCTTATGAAAACCAAACAATCCATCCTCCGTTACGTTGCGGCCAGCTTGGTGGCGGCTGCAATGATCTCAGTAACTACACCGGCATCAGCCAGGGATGAGGTGCCATTCAGAGGCGTCGTATCGGGATCGGTTATCTCGATTACGCCTCTGGACGACTGCCATCAGCTTGTTGAAGCCGTCAACGGCGGAAACGCCACGCAATTGGGACGCTTCACTGGGACCGCAGAATTCGTCCTCAACGTCTGTGACTTGGCCTACATCGGCAGCTACGTTTTTACAGCAGCTAACGGCGACAGTATCTCGGGCCCTTTCTCTGGGAGCTTGACGCCCACGGGTGTTCAGGGTGTGTTCGATAACACCGAAACTGCCTTTATAACCAGCGGTACGGGACGCTTTGACGGCGCGACTGGCACCTTCAACCTCGGGGGACAAATCGACCTCAATACAGGAACGTTTTCTCTTCCCTGGGAAGGGACTATCTCGACCGTGGGCTCAAGCCGTTAAGCGTGACCTGGGCCGGTCTGTGATCGGTTAAAAAGCGTTGCTGACGCACATCGCGGCGACGGAAAGCGTTTCGTTTTGCGCGCGGAGGAAAAGCTGACTGCGTTTGTTGAACTCGAATCCGCGATTCGAGCGGTCAGTTCAATAATTTGAAAGCGAATCCTCGTGCCCGGCTCGCCGTCAGCTGGAGCGCGTGCTTAGGCTCATTTCATTGGCGGCTGGCTTTCCGGCGTCGGCTAGCTTCTTGTCAAGGGCTTCTCGCTTCCTCTTTAGGATTGCGGGCTGCACAAACTAGAAGTCGAAAAGAGCCTCCAAAACGTCTAGGTTCCATTCAGCCTCGCCCGGCTCGACCGGTACAATCTCGCCAGTTGATTTGCTCTTAATGGGATGCGCCGCGAAGTTGCCGATGTTCCTTACGGCGTCAAGCGACTCGGCTTAAGTGTGTCGGAAGCTTGCCGCTCTTTAGAACCTGGTCGATTTGGCTCGCGAGATCGCTGGGCTTCACGCCGGCATGCTCACGCAACACGAGCTGCACGCAGCGGCGGCTCAGTGCGGCGCTACCCTTCGCGCTGTCGGGAAAAACGAGGCAAGCCTCAATGTAATCTTCCGCAAATTTCCTAGGCACTTCACTAGGTGGCGGCGGACGGGTAGCGCCCTTTGGTCGAAAAAGACTGGTCTCATGGATTGAGAAGACGGAGCCCTAATATAACTCGCAGCTGACAAGATAGAGATTAAATCGGTTGCATTGCGGACAACGAAACGCGTCAACTGCCCAGCCCGAATCATTATCTTTCCCAAGGATATGTGTCTCTTTCTCTACGTGAAAAGCTGTTAAGCAATGGTTGCAGCGCATACGAGTGGACGTGTCAGGGCCTAAGAGGCGGGATTTCCCCGGCGCAACTTGTAACGCCAGCCGTTTCGCCGGGCAAGCCGGAAAGCTGCTCAATCGCGAGCGTGACGTGTTCCGAACAAGAGTTATTGCTCTTTGAAAAATCGCCCCTGTACTCGTGCGTATTGTGGCCGTCGTGATTATGAACGACAACGGGAAGTCCGGCGAAATGCTGTGCGCTCAGTCGCTGCGTCCATCCTGCAATGTCATGCTTGCTCTGGTCAATTATGTTGGGCACCGGATCGCTGATTAAATCGACTCCCGGGCCGCCGTCCAGCGACGACCGCTCATGAAATTATCCGTTCTTACGCAACGTAGAAAAGCCTTGACTCGGGCTCCGATCGTGAAACTTTAATTGAGCGTCAAGTTCGCCAATCGTCCCTAACTAGGCAATTGACCCTCTTCCCGCGGGAAAGCGCGAATAAGGCTCGTTCGCAAAAAGGAAAAGAATTGCCATGTATGAATTCTTTCGAATCGATTCGCCGCTTGAAGCGGCCTAATCCAAAAAGTAAATGCTTACTAAACACCTAGTGAGGAGGAAGGAATGACAGCCAGGAAGTACCCTAAAGACCCTAAGGACCCAAAACAGGAGCCTAGCGAGCCTGACCAGGAGCGCCGGGGGCCGAATTCCGAAGGCAGGGAGCACCAGGTCCACAAGGAAATACTCGAGCGGCGCATGACAGGAGGGCCGGAGCCGACCCCCGAAGCTTATGCCCGCGCGCTGGAACAATGGAAAGACCTGCCAGGATCGATAGTCCGGCCACCGACGGACGTCACCCCACCGCCCGCGGAGGAGGAACCATCCAAACCGTCCGAACCGGCCGACCAGGGAGGCTCAAGTACATCGAAACCCAAAGCGGATAAACAGAACGACGACAAGGAGCACTAGCCATGAGCCTCAAAGGGACAGTCTGGGCTCCCATCGGTCCGAGCCCGATCTCACAGGGCGCCTCTCCAGTGAACGGCCTTGTTTCGGCCATTGCCGTCAATCCGGCGAACTCGAATGTAATCTACATCGGAACAGCCGGTGGGGGCGCGTGGCGCAGCGACGACGGCGGAATATCCTGGTTTCCGTTATTCGACCGGCAACTGTCGCTCGGGGTCGGCGAGCCTGGTGCACTGGCGATCGATCCGAATAACACGGATGTCGTCTATCTCGGAACCAGTGCCCGCGTGTCGGCTCAGCCGCAGGCGGGCTTGTTTAAGTCAACGGATGGCGGCGGGAGTTGGATACGGCTCGGTTCAGGCTATCCGGCGGGCAACACGGGAAACGCCATTCAGTTCATCAACCAATGGATCAATGTCATCATCGTCGATCCGGCCAACAGCAACATTCTTTACCTTGCATCTACCAGCGGGTGCTTCCGATCGATCGACGGCGGACGCAACTGGACCGCGGGTGCCAACTCTGGTGGAGACGCTCGATCTCTGGTGCTGGACACGTCCACGCCAGCGGGGTCGCGCATCCTGTACGCGGGTATTTCGGGACGCGGCGTGTTCCGTTCGAACGACGGCGGCCAGAACTGGACGCAGATCCTGAGCGGGGCGACTCCCGCGGTGGCGGCAGCGGTGGGCGCGGCTCCCGCAGGCTTCAACAAGGCCATCGTTGCCATAGCCCCGCCGACCTCGCCCCCAAACCCCGGTGGCGTGCAGGTGCTCTACGCGACGCTCGAGGGGACGGGCGGCGCGCCCGATCCGGTCGGCGTGTTTCTGAGCACGGATCAGGGAGCCACTTGGACACAACGAACCGCCACCGGCATGCCTACAGGCACGCAGGGGGGATACAGCTTCCATATGGCAGTGGACCCGGGTTCGCCGGGGGACGGGGCTAACGACATCATCTATTTCGCTGCGGTCGGGCATAGAAGATCCAACGACTCGGGAAATACATTCACGGCACTGGCCGGCTTGCATGCCGACAATCATTCGTGGGCCTTCTTTCCGCAGCCGAGCCCCACTCCGTCGATCGTGTTCTGCGGCAACGACGGCGGCTTGTACAGATCCACAGACGGCGGCGCCACATGGACATCTCTGAGCGCCGGCGGCCTGCAAACCGGGCTGTTCTACAACATCGATTTCAGGCCCGATGCCACCGGTAGTGTCACGGTAGGCGCCTTGCAGGATAACGGATTACAGACCACTTCAGGAGTAGCCGCGCCGAACTGGAGTAGCCCCCAGGGTGGCGATGGCTGGGATGTGGCCTATGATGGAGTGACCGCGGGCCGTGTCTACGGAACAAGCGGCTTCTGGCCGGCGCCGTGCACGCGAGTGTTTGTTTCGACTGTTGAGGGAACGGATTTTCCGCCGACCGTTCCCTCGGGTCAGGATGTCACACCCTGGGGTACCGCCAGCGATCAAAATTGCGGCCTCTTCCCTATCACCACCGATCCCAGTACCGCCGGAATTGTCTACGCTAGCGGCAACCAAAATTTGTGGCAGAGCAGAAATGGTGGCGGTACGTGGCGCATCCTGTCGCCGTTTGCCGGCACAGGCAACGTGGACGTCGCGAGAACCAATGGCAATAACGTGGTCATCGGGGTTGGCAATCGGGTATTCGTCTCGACCAATGCCCTGGCAGCTACGGTGGGGCTTCCCTCAGGTGTGACCTTTGCCGACATCACACGCAATCTTCCGCCGCGGAACGTGGCGCGCGTGGCGTTCGATCCGAACGATCCGACCATGATTTACGTCGTGCTTGGCGGGTTGAATGGCGGTCTCGGGAACATAGGACACGTCTTCCGGACCAGCATTGGCGCCACGGCGTGGACAGACATCTCGCCGAACTTGAATGTGCCCTTCAACGCCATTGCGCTCGATGGCACCGACAATCCGACCGCCATCTATGCAGGTACCGACTTCGGCGTGATCCGGTCTGTTGACGGTGGCGTCTCGTGGTCGGTCTTGGACGACATTCACTTTCCTCGCGTGCCGGTGTTTGACCTAGTGCTCAGGAACGGAATGCTGCGAGCGGCAACCTATGGGCGGGGTGCGTTCGCTTTCGTCAGGCCCCAAGGACCCTCCATCGCGGTTAACCTGGAAAACGACCTGGCGTTTGGAACCGTCTGCCAAGGGCCCCACTTTTTAACGCTGGAGATCTTCAACGTCGGCGTTGCGGATCTGGTCATCGACAGCGTGCAGCGTCTGATGGGATCGACCAGTTTCTCAGTGCTGGCCACACCCGGCACGCCGCTGGTGATCGCGGTGGGCGAGCACGTCGATTTTACGATCAAGTATGACCCCACGGCCACCGGAACGCCGGAAACGGCCACGATTCGAATCGTGAGCAACGATCCGGACGCCCCAATTGTGGATTTATCGGCCACGGGGCTTCGCGGCACTGCCACAATGGCGACCGCAATTGCGGACAGCGGCAACTTCGGCAACGTGTGCGTCGGAGGGTTTGTCGACCGGGACCTGACGATCAACAACAGCGGCTCGTGTCCACTGCGAGTGCAGAACGTCAGCTCCTCTTCGGCGGAGTTCCTTGTGCCAGCGGTGGTATCGTATCCGCTCGTGATCGGTGCGGGCGATTCGATCGCGCTACCGATTCGCTTCCAGCCGACGAGCTTTGGGGCCAAGGCTGCGAATATAACGCTGATCAGCAACGACCCAGCAAGTCCCCGGATCCTTGCCGTTTCCGGGATGGCGCCGGCGCCGGAGCTGGACCTGATCATCGCCAACGCCGGTAACTTTGGCAACGTCTGCATCGGCTCGGTCGTGGACAAGCCACTGACATTGCTGAATAGCGGTCCATGCACGTTGACGGTTACGAACATCGCGTCCTCGGCGAGCGAGTTCGTCGTTCCGAACGTCCTGGCATATCCGATTCGGATCGCACCCGGAACGGCGGTCGAAGTGCCCATTCGCTTCCAACCGGCCAGCTTCGGCGCGAAGTCAGGCACGATCACGGTCACCAGCAACGATCCGGCCGGCGCGAAGAGCGTTGCCGTTTCCGGGAATGTGCCGTCCGGAAAGCTCGCCGTCACGGGCTCCACGTGCATCGGGGGTGTGAAGGCATGCTGCCTCGGGGAGCGCACGATCGCGATCTGCAACGTCGGTGACTGCAAGCTCCACGTGACGGGCGTCGCCTTCAAGCGCAAGAGCAAACACTGGAAGTTGATCAACAACCCCTTCCCCGCGACACTACACTCCGGCTCGTGCTTGAGTGTCTTGATTCGGTATAAGGCTACCGAAAAGTGTCCGAGGTGTTGCGAGTTGGTCATCACGAGCGACGACCCGATTACACCCGTGAAAACTCTTGACGTCACGGCTTACACGAGCTGGGGCGACTGCGGGTGCAAGAAATGTTGTGACGATTGCCGCAAGGGATGTTGCGAGAAGCGCCACCTCGACGAGTGCTGTAGCGTGCAGAGCATCGACGCCTGTTGCTTTGACGAGGGTGACAATCATGAAGATGAAGACGAAAGCTGAGACAACACGAGTTTCCGCATAGCACCTAATTACAGAGAGGAGGAGAAGACCATGAGCGAGATCTTTCCAGTGATGGCCGGCGTGGTGATCGGCCTTGCAGCCCGACGTTGGAGAGCGTGGGCATTGACCTTCCTGAGCGTCGCCTGCGGCGCGGCCGCAAGCTGGATCAGCGGGGAGGTTGGGATTAGCTTGGGATATTTGGTAATTGATACCGCGCAGGTGGCGATTGTTGGCTTGGTGATGTGGGCTCTTGCCGCGTATTGGCCGTTCGAAGTCGAGCGGTGCGCCAAGGCCCCGTGAGCTACGTCGTTTGAGGCTCTGTTCATGGCAGTTGTTGCATTGTTTGTTGCACAACAAAACGTGCACACACTGCGCAACAATTTTGTGCGTGCGCATTTTCTCTAGGGATGTGCAATACGCACAAGGTCATTTCCAGCCGATCTCGGCGAGGGAATGAGCGCGACGCAAAGCCGGGTGGCGCTCGATCAAGGCAGCGATCTTGGCTTCCAAGCGTCTTTGGCACTCTTTCAGCTCTGCGATGTCTTGGTCAGTGTTCATGCTAGTTCGGGGAATTGATGAACATCGCATTCCACATTATTTTACGTCTCGAAGTAGCCCAGGCGTGGCGTTTGCTCGATCGTGCGTGGCGTAAATCTGCGCCAAGGCGATACGAAGGTTGACTTCTGATAATGGATGCCGGCAACAGACGTGAGTGCGCCCGTTGTAGGCGTTTTCGCTGCGTGCAACGCCAGAGCCAACGCCCAAAACCGATCGCAATGCCCGTACTTTTTCCCTTCGCCAGCGAATCGCGTATGCCCTGAGCTGGTCACTTCCTTGCGGACGCCGCGGAGATCAGCCCGGATGGCGTTCGTGAACGGCACCTTGATCGTCCGTTCCTCAAAAAGCGACCCGGACCGGGTAGGCCAACTCCTCTTTAGTTGACGTCGTGAAAGAGATGCCCTCAACCCGGTACGCGCCAAATTTCTTCGCGGCGCGTTCAGCGAACTGCCGCCCCAATCCGGATTGATCGATGCAGCACCGGCGCACCATCGGCAGCCTCAACAGCTCGTAAAGCGCCTGCTCCTGAGCGTCAAAGGTCTGCTTAGACAATTCAATAACGCGACGCGTGAAATTGACGCCGCCCACCTGCTCAATCAGCCAGATGACCGTGAGATCGTGTTCACGGCCAATGTCCACGCCGATAAACAACGGATTTTTACAGTCCAGAAGATCAGTCTGCCACCGGTCGCCTTCGCGATATTCGCATGAAGCAATGAGATCGTATCCGAGAAACGCCGTGTTATCATCGGCCGGCTGGCACATGAACTCCTGCAGGAAACTTTCTTCGTCCGCTGAACCGGCTCGCACGAAATTGAAATAATCCGCTTCGTCCATGTCGAGGCGCGGATCGTCCGGTGGCAATTTCGATTGCAACTTATAGAGGAACCCCTGGTCGAGCGCGTCCTGGAGCGTGACGCGATGGAATGAAAAACCTTTTGGATTTTGGCGCTCAGTGATTTCTCGCGCTAGTTCGTTGAAATAATTGAGGCTGCCCCGGTGCGAAGAAAAGATTTCCAGTGAGCCGCCCCAGGTGATTCCAGGGTAAGCGACTTGATAAAGTTTTCGCGGATCCGGATGCAACGCGAACTCGTCAAGGACTCGATCGCCGCGCTTGCCGGCTTGCGCGTCGGCGGACTACTCATCGAATGAGCGCGCAAGCCGTTTGCAAAACGGAGCACGAAAGCAGTGTGACCATCCTGGTCGATCATTGTTTGCCCAAGATCTGCGGCCGCTACATTGAGAATGTCCGCGAAGCGTTTTGCGTCCTGAAGAAATAATTGCGCTTGAACTTCGTCGCGAGATGCAATCCAAGCGTCCACCCTCGCGCCTTCGCGCAACTTCTCGCGAACAATACGATAAGCTGTGCACCAGGAAAAACCTATCTGGCGCGCTTTGACCGCAAGCTTGAGACGAGAGTTATCGAGCACCCATTTCGATTGGAAGGGCAGCAGCATTACATCGCGCTCAGGAAAAACCTTGCACTTCCCCGGAAAATCCTGGGCCACAAAGGGTGGTCTATTCATGTGATGCGCTCATTGTTGTGTTTGTAACCAGGCGCGCGTGGCGCACTGGAAGCAGAGGGTTTTATTCAGGAAATATTTATCGTACGCGACGTAGGTGCCCTTGATCTTTTTACCGCACCGATCACAGCGCTTTTCTTTCTTCAGTCTGGCGGGTTTTTTTGTGCTCATTTCCTGTTTGGTAAAACAGTTGCGTTCGGGAAGATTTTGCGAACTTCTGCCATCAATTCTTTTTTTGGCAGGTAACCGAGCCTTTTTCCTTTTTTCCTCTTTTGCTCTCGGATCCTTACTCTGAACAAATCAACTTGCGGATTCATTCCGGTCCGTGAACCAGTCCGGGTTAGAACCGAACCGGCACTTAGAGAACACTGCGTTTCCTCTGAGCTAACAGTGTTCATTTTAGGCTAGAACGGTTCGTCTTTGGGTTTACGCAGTTGGACACCACCGACGCGTTTGGCTGCGTAGGCGACGTTATCGTCAACGTACAGTTCTACGCGTTGTCCGATCCATTCTTCCGGGTCCTCATGACCGGTCATGTCGTACAACGCGTCACCGTTCGCCATGTTAAGGACCAGACCTTTTTGGGTCCCGTCAAAAAACAAAACCCACTTTGTCTTTTGGTTCTTTACCTGGCGCGGTGACTGTCTGCTCTTTAACGTCGGTGATAGTCCAGACCTGAGGTGGAGCAACATCGTCCTTCTTCAGGTAGTTCCCATCATTGTAGGCTCGGTATGATCTCATTCTGTTTTGGTTTCAGTTTGTGTTTTGGTTTCAGTTTGTGTTTGTCCCTGTTCCAGTACGTCTCCGTATCTGTTCCAGTTGGTTTTGCCGGTTCTGCCGGCGACATTTGTTGCGAGCTTTGTTAAAGGCTGCGTCTTTATCAGTGAGCGTAAATCCGTCCACGCCCCATGTTTCCGAAGGTGGATACGCTTCTCTTGCCGGATATGAGCGACCGGAAGGAAAAGTCGTCGCTTCTTCTTGGCGAATGCGGATGACCTCGTAGCAGACGTTTTCACTACCCGGCCAACGTTGCTCGTAGATGGCCCAATTTCCTTCACGTGCGACCTGGCGGTAATTGAAGTCGCCCAGGGTGAATGCCGTCGCTAAAGGCTCGTAGGAATGCCGTTTTTTTACTGCCCCCTTTTCTGCTACGCGCGTTTTGTTTGTCCAGGAGGGTAAAGATAGGGGACTCCTCCCGGACTGCTGTTTTTCACCGACTGCCAGAACCTGGGCTTGACAGGCAAAACCCATGTGGCAATTGTGGTTTCAAGTTACAGTTTGTGACGGGGCTTCTGCCTCTAGCGGGGCCGAGGCCCCTAATTTTTCCTTCATAACGTCCCCAGATTCGAGTTACCCGCCGTGACAGGTACCGGTTCGGCTTTTTTGCTTTTCCTGCCCTTGGGGCCTGGAACTTGTTCGCTCTTGATGCCCTCGTGCCTGGCGAAGTACGCGTCCAGGCTTGGCCTCGAGATCAGACACGTCCCGCGCAGCTTGTCCTTATCGCGCAAACACACGCTGCGAACCTTGGATTCGAGCAATTGGTAAATTTTGGACCTGGAGAGACCGCAGTAACGCACCGCGTCTTCGATCTTCAACCACTGCGGCTCAACAGAGCGAGCGTTCGCTAGTTCTTCGTGAATATCGGCAACTGTTTCCATAGCCGTGAAGATACGGCTTAGGACATTTAACGGGAAATGCGTTGGCGTTACGAATTACCGCAGCTTTTTTTGTAACGCCTTAACAGCAAGCTAATCGAGCCAACCTTTGCGCCAGACTTGGAGCATCAGTTCGGATCGTTCCAGTGCCCTTTTCTTCTCACCGCGGTAGTGCCCCTTACTCCCTAGCCAGGGTAATTCTTTCAGTGCTTCGCTCGAGTCCAAGTGGGGTTTCTGAGAATAAAGCTGGAGTAATTTTCTTTGCTGTTCACTGATCGGCAACCGTATTGGTTTTTTCTGTAGATGTTCTGCCAGATACTTGAAGAACAGTTTGTCGCCGGCGAGCGCCGCATTGTGAATCGTTCCAGCAAAGGCTTTCAGGTTCTGTGAAGCAACGAAGGCAAAGAAACGCGCCCTGAACTTTGGAGTGACTTTTAGTTTTGGAGGATGTGATGGACAGATTTGCTTTGCAAGCTGCGCCAGGAGACTAGTCACGACTTTGCGAGCTTTCGGTGCCGGTATCGAAGCGGCGGCGACCACGGCGCGTTCAATCGGGTTGAGTTTCCGCTTTGGTTTTCGCCGCGTTTTCTTCTTTTTCATCGCGGGAGAGACGGCAGCTGCGCCACTGCTGAGCGCATCATTTCAAGTTCGGGGTGCGTGTATCCGTCGATAATGCTTTTACCTTTTCCCCAGAAGAGCACTTTTCTTGTCTCCGGCGGCACGCCGCGGTTGTGCAGCTCGGTATTGGCTGAGTGTCTCAGGCAATGAAACGAGAGGCTTGAGAGGATGCGCCGCCCGTGTGCCTTTGTGTGTCTGCCTTCGATGCCGGCTTTCTCCATGACGGCCTTGAACTGGCCAGTGAGCCCGTGTCTGCCGCCTGTCTGCCTGCCGGCGAGAGACGGAAATATCGGTGTATCGCCGACGCCGTTTTGATGTCGAAGGAGTTCGCGCTCCAGTTGTGGATGCAGCGGTACCTGGATCAGCTTTTTTGTTTTCTGGGCGATGTACACCAGTTTTTTGTTCTCAAAGTCGATGCCCTGGTAAACGGGCTTGCCGGACAATTTCAGTTTCAGTTTTCTTTGCCACGGCATATTGGCGACATCAGAAAGCCGCGCACCAGTGTAATAACCAAACAAGATCGCGGGTTTCCAATCGCCCTCTGCGGCTTCAACGAGTTTCGCGACCTGCTCCGGCGTGAACGTGTCACGCTCGATCGAATCTTCTTCCGGTAATTTGTCGAGTACGACGCAAGGGTTTATGTCGGTTTTGTGTAGGCGCAGCGCCGCGTTGAACGCCGCTGAGATGACGGTCACGCTTAAATTTGCTGTGCGCGCGCTTTTCCCCGCCGCGGTGATTGAGTCGCGGTAAGCGAGAACATCATCAGAAGTGATTTGATGCAGCCACAGCTCAGCGCGCGAGCCGAGTGAGGAAAGAAAATCGCGGACCACCTGCTCGTAACGAGCAAGGGTTTTTGGACTGCGCGCTTTTTTTAATTTGAGCCAGTGCTCAAACCAAGCCTTTGCTGTGTAGCTGGCTAACGGCTTACCTGTGGACGCCTCGGAGATTTCCGAGATTAATTCGCGCGCGCGGTCTTCTGTGAGCCGACCGGCCTTTGCTGTTTTAGAAGCCTGCGCAAGTTTCTCACAGAACACCTTCGCCTCTTTCTTGTCTCTACACTTGGTAGAACGAAATACGCGTTTCCCGTTTGGCAGGCGGTAGGCGCAATACCAGAACGGCGATTTACCACGTGGATCCTTGTGTATGCTTGCCATGAGGTCATAACATAGTCATAACATTCAATGACGTGCAAGGATATTTTTTAATGCATTTTACCAAGGTAAATGCTGGTGAGGCGGGGGCGGGAATCGAACCCGCGAATAGCGGTTTTGCAGACCGCGACCTTACCACTTGGCTACCCCGCCGGAAGGACAGGACGTAAACTATCCCGATTCAAGCTGTCAGTGTCAATGTGTGGCCGATGCTTATTGAGTGATGGAGTAGTGGAGTAATCGAATTGAATCATCGTCACAGCACTCCAATACTCCATTACTCCAATGATTCCTGTATGATTTCGCGTTCTTCCGAATTCTTTGCTCGTGCACAGAAGCGGATCCCCGGCGGCGTAAACTCGCCAGTGCGCGCATTTCGCAATGTGGGTAGTGCTCCATTCTTCGTGGCGCGGGGCGAAGGTGCGCGGATTTGGGACGTCGATGGAAACGAATACATCGATTACGTTGGTAGCTGGGGACCAGCAATTCTCGGTCATGCGCCGAAGTTCGTTGTAGATGCGGTGCGTGAGGCCGCAACACGTGGCCTGAGCTTTGGAATTCCAAATCCGCTCGAAGTGGAAATGGCGGAGTTAATCTGCGACTGGATGCCGTCGATCGAGAAAGTGCGGATGGTGAATAGCGGCACGGAAGCGACCATGTCATGCATTCGCCTCGCGCGCGCGTTCACAGGCCGTAATAAGATCATTAAATTCGACGGCTGTTACCACGGACATGCCGACTCACTACTGGTGAAAGCTGGGAGTGGCGCGCTCACGCACGGTCGCCTTGACAGCGCCGGTGTCCCGCAGGCCTTCGTCGATCTCACGATTTCGCTGCCGTTCAACGATCCCGATGTTGTGCGGAAGTGTTTTGCTCAGAATAAAGGCCAAATCGCAGCAGTAATCGCGGAGCCGGTCCCAGCTAACGCGGGGCTTTATTTCCCAACCGACAATTTCCTATCGGTTTTACGTGAGGAATGCACGAGCAATGGCGCGCTTCTGATTTTTGACGAAGTAATCACCGGTTTCCGTGTGGCGCGTGGCGGCGCGCAGGAAATTTA
>WNFP01008150.1_pt1 | contig 14638 bp, 12 predicted proteins | sample 5400201 | NCBI WGS metagenome assembly WNFP01 (sample SAMN13153355, study PRJNA577476) | soil metagenome | isolation source: 115 cm saprolite under Madrone tree | place: USA:California | collected 2016-06-14
AAGCGTTGGTTCTATGACGACTGGCTGCGGATTGAGCCGAAGCTCAGGACTTCGATTGTCGAGGGAATTTCCGTGTTCCTCTCACTCTTCGACGACAACCCAAAAGTGAAGCGGGTTTTCTGCCCGCCGAAGGAGTGCTAAGACAAGGAGGCCAACGCGGATGGCAAATACGGCAAGCCTCTGCCTTCGTTCTCCTGGCTGATTGAAACCGGCAGAGTCTGCGCGCTCAATTTCCCCATCGGTATGAACCCCGGCTTGGCGAAGGCCATCGGGGCAATGATGAAGCTCGACTTCGAGCGAGCGGTGTTGAACCGTGTGCCCCAGATCGAGGCCCATCCGTGGTGATATTTCCGCCAGGTATTCTTCATCTGTGACGAGTACCAGCATTTCGCAACTGTGGGGGAGAGCGAGCCGACTGGGGATGAAAAGTTCTTCGGCCTATCACGTCAGGCGAAGTGCATCCCGATCATCGCCACGCAGAGCATCAGCTCGCTGAAATCTTCATTGCCGGGTGAGACCTGGCGCACGCTTTTGCAGACCTTCCGCACGAAGATTTTTCTGGCCCTTTCGGATGACTTTTCCGCAAAGATTGCCAGCGAGCTTTGCGGTAGGGAAGACCAGCTCAAGATTGGCTATAACCTTTCCGAAACTGGCCACGACACCCACGTCAGTTTCCTGACGGGCAAAGCTCAATCCAACAGGGCCAATCTCACAACATCGAAGACCTACTACCAGCAGAGCGATTATCGGTTTGATATGAAGACATTCACGGAGCTGCGCAACGCGCAGTCGGTGACGGTTGCCTACGACGGGTTCAATCCGATGCCGCCGATGTTTTGCTACCTGAAGCCCTATTTCAACGACCCAAACAAGTCTTATTTCCGACAGGCAGCAGACGGGGAGTTGTGAACACGGAGAGGAATGGCGAGTGCCCGGAACGGATAGAAGCCAGCGTTTTTGCACAGGCCGGCGGATTTGATGCGTCACCCTATGCACCATGACTCTGCTAAACTTTCGCCCCATAGGGCGATTGAGTCATCGAGAGAAAGAGACTCGATGGCGAGACGCAGGTATCAGAAGGGACAGTTGTGGCTTGACGAGAAGACCTGGTATGGCCGATGGCGTGAAGACGTTATCGTCGGCGGGGTTCGGAAGCGTATCCGACGCCAAGAGGCGATTGGGTCGTTTCAGGACTATCCAACGAAACGGCTTGCTCAGCGTGCCTTGGATGACCAGGTCGCGCACGTCAACAAAGTCAGCTATAGGCCAAGGCCAACGGCCAAGTTCCGAGACTTTGCTCAGAACTGGAAAGAAAAAGTGTTGAGTCAATTCGGGGATTCCACGGCAATCAACTATCGGACTCACATTCGGAAGCACCTTGTTCCGTTTTTTGGTGAGTACCCGATGAAGGATCTCAATCCCGAGACGGTTCAGCAGTTCGTTTCTAGTTCTGCGGTGGGCGCGAAAACTACCCGGAATATTTGCATCACACTCCAGAGCATGTGGACCACGGCAAAAGCGTGGAGCTATGTCGCTCACAACCTCATGGAAGGCGTCGTACTCCCGGACGTAAAGCGAGTGCAGCGATTCTTCCTCTCTCAGCGGGAAATCCAACTCATTCTTGCCAAGGCTCGAGAGCCACACCGCACATGGTATGGACTTGCGGCGGAAACCGGCTTGCGGGCCGGCGAGGTGTGCGGGCTGACGGTGGATGACATAGACCTAGAACGCGGAATGCTTCAAGTGCGGCAGAGCGCATGGCGGGGAAAACTAGGCGATCCGAAAACAGAGGAGTCAATCCGGGTTGTCGAGCTTTCGCCTCAGGCTGGCAGGCACCTGAGGACGTTCTTGGAGTCTTGGCATCCGAATCAACGTCGGCTGCTCTTCGCCACTCGCAACGGAACGCCGTGGGATCAGAACACGTTGCTCAAACGAAAGTTCAGACCTTTGCTTCGGGCGCTCGGTATCCAGGTGCGACGCGGCAATGGCTTCCACGCGTTCCGTCATGCGAACGCAACTCTGATGAGCAGTTTCGGAGCATCGCAGAAATTGCGTCAGCAGAGGCTCGGTCACGCCGATGGTTCGCCAGTCACGGAGACGATCTACACGCACGTGATCAGCGAGGACGGAAAGCGAATTGCGGCGCAACTTGGCAACGCAGTTTGGGGAATTTTGGACGCTAGTTGGACGGAAAAGCGAAACGGCCCAGAGGGAGCATCCTCTAAGCCGTTTCGAATCAACTAGAAATGGTTGCGGGGGTCAGATTTGAACTGACGACCTTCGGGTTATGAGCCCGACGAGCTACCAGGCTGCTCCACCCCGCACACCCACTATATCGGACGCGCACGCTTCCGTCAAACCGAGGCAAGTCATTGGCATGTTTCGCACACCCACTATATCGGACGCGCACGCTTCCGTCAAACCGAGGCAAGTCATTGGCATGTTTTTGTGACTCAGAGAGGGCAGCTACCACTCGTTGTAAGGCGTTTGATCGAAAGGGGAAACCCGGCCCGAATTGGAATGAACGTCAACCATGCCTGTACTGGTTTGTTCCGGGCTCAACACGACGGTATCGTATTGGGGCACCCAGTCCTTCGCGCGTGTCATCGGATCCGCCGGTACTGAACGCAGGTAACCGGCCTGCACAAGGTCATCGATGGATTGTGGCGCCGCCTGCTTGTCGAGCGTGTAATTGTCGATCGATGTTCGAATCGTCTGTAGATTGTTTTTCAGTACCGCTTCGTTTGCCTTCTGCACTGATTTGTCATAACGCCCCACCGCGATGCCAATCAGGATGAGGATGATCGTAATGACGATCATCAGCTCAATGAGCGTAAAACCCACTCTCGGAAGTCCGCCTTGGCCTTTCCGTAGCGATGACTTACTAGTCTGAATTTGCGACCTCATTTTCAATTCAATTTCCCATTCAAACTACCAATCTGAATACTTTGTTCCATCCAGCGCAGTCCCCGTCGACTTCGAATATACGTCGAACACGTTCTTGCCCCCCCAGCTCGTGGAATCCGGGTCGTCCTGAACCGCGCGCAGGCCCCAGTCGGCGCGCCCGGTCATCGGGTCTATAGGAATCTTCCGCAGAAAACGAATTTTTCGGTCGTTGCTTGCACCAAGCTGCACTCCCTTCACCAATGTCTCCAGGTCTGGTGGATAGCCTTCGCTGCCAATCTCCACGCGGATCTGGTTCCGGTCGGCCGCGTCTTTGTACCGGTCGATCGCATCTTTCATCTCTCGCAGATCGCGGCGAAGTTCCGCCTCTTTCTGTCGAACAATGGTGTATTTCGCGATGGGCAGCGCTGCGGAAGACAGAACCATCAGAATCGCGCAGGCGATGATCAGCTCCAGCAGCGTCATCCCGGTCTCGGACGAATGCGTCCTCCGCTGGATTCCTCTATCTATTCGCCAGTGATATAAGATGCTTCGCAATATCGCAGGCCCCATTCGATTACGGCTGGACTTGAACCGTCGCCTCGCTAGTGATCAGTGGTATCGAATTCTGCCGCGAGTCTTTCGCGTTCACCTGCACGATCGACAGATTCGACGAGCCCGCCGCCAGCCCCTTGATAACGATTCCGATCAGCGTTCCGCTCCCGCTCACTCCCTGAGTATTCGGTCCGCGCGTCGCGGAAATAATCGACTGTCCCTTATCCTTGAAAGGCTGATGAACGATGGCAATTTCCTGTGTTCCCCCGGAGAGGAATCCGCCGTGCCGCACTTCTTCGACACTGATTACCGCAGGGTTGTATTGCAACAGAAGTGGAATGGAGAAGAGGTCTGTCACGTTCTCGACCACCACGCCGATTGTTGCCGTCTGCCCCGCCTTCAACGACAAGCTCTGGGGCTCAAAGCGTATTTTTGCCGCGGCAGCTGCGGGTGCGGCTGTCCCCTGTGCCGTCCCGCTTGGCGCGGGTGCTGCAGCTCCCGGTCCTGCGTTTTGATTCGTCTGAGGCTCGGAGGGCTTTGGCTGTGCTGGTTGCTGCGCAGGTGCATGGAGCTCGCTCTCGCGCTTTACCTGTACGTTTGCCTCGGAGCCCGAATACAATGGCCGCAGATTTGCTTTCGTCCATTCCGGAATTCGCACGATCCGCGGCGTCAGGACAATCAGCACTTCATCTTCTTGGTGATCCGTCTTGTCGTGCGAGAAGAGGTATCTCAGCAAGGGGAGCTTCGCAAAGCCCGGCCACCCTTCCAGAGTCTTGCTGTCGGTCCGCTGGATCAGGCCCGCAAGAATGCTGACCTCGCCTTCCTTCAACCGGATGTCATGCTCGATGACGCGCTGGCTGATCACCGGCTGCGTAATCCCGCCGATGCTCACGTCATTCGTATGCGCAGACACTTCCACTTTCAATTTCAAGCTGACGTCGCGATTTGGATGTACACGAGGCGTAAGGTCAATATTCACGCCGACATCCAGGTAGGTGAACTGTGTATTTACCAGCGGGCTTATTCCGCCCGCGGTTCCGGCGGCGAGCCCGAGGCCGGACGAAAAACTGCCGGTCGCGACCGGTATGCGATCGCCAATCTTCAGTTTTGCAGTTTGACCGTCAACTGAACGCACTTCCGGGTTCTGGAGAATCTTTGTGCCTGTGTCGCTCAGGAGGAAGTTTGCCGTCGCAGTCGGCAGTGTGAAGACAACATTATTTCCGTTCAAGTGGCGTAGCTGATTTAGAGTCGTGCCGCTGTTGGTCGAAGGAGTACTGCCTGACGTAGTTGTATTCGGGTTGATCGCCACACTGGCGCTTTGCCCGGGGAGTATCCCCAGGTCCCTCAGCCGGTCCGTGCGTGCCTCCAGTACTTCAACCTGCACCACGACCTCAGGCTTGGCTTTGTCGATATCGCGGATCATCTTTTCCGCCAGCAGCAGTTTGTCCGGCGTGTCGCGGACGATGATCGCGTTCTGCGAGTTGAGTTGCGTAATTCGTTTCAGATCCAGCAATTGCCGCAGCCCGGTTACGATTTCGGTCAGCTCCTGCGGTTGAACCGTATTTGAAACGTATAAGGTCTTGACCACCTGTTCTTCGTAGTCCCGGCGCTTTTGCGGCTGGTCGGGAACCACAAAAATGGTGTTTTCCGTGACCGGCTTGACGAAAGCCTTGCTCTCCAGTTGCGCGATTTCCAGCGCCTGCTCCAGCGTCACATTATTCAATTCCACGGTAATCCGCCGCGCAGGGAAGTCCGGGTCGTAAATCACCGTCAGTCCCGCAAGTTTTCCGATCGTGTCGAATACCTTCTTCGCGTCCTCGGACATCTTCAAGTTGATAGGAGCCCGCGAGAGAGGCTTGATTTCCGGCGGAAGGGCCGCCAACGGCTGGTCGTTTGGATCGGACGGCGGTTCCGCCGCCGCGTCGGCTGCTCGATTCTTCTCCGCGATCATTTCGACCGTCTTGCGAAGCTCCTGGTCGGCTACTGGGCTTGCAGGATCGATCGTCTGCGCCCTCTGGAATTCGCCTGCTGCCCCCTGCAAGTCGCCGCGATTCCGCATCTCAACGCCGCGTTTAACATGCATTTCGCTCGCTTCGAAGCGTACACGGTTTAGTTTAATCTTGAAGCTTGCGTTGAAGGGGTCAGCTTTGGCGGCTTTTTGGTAATAGGTATATGCCGCGTCGTAGTCCTGGAGCGCCTCCGCCTTTTTACCTTGGTCGTAATCGGGTTTGCCCTTCGGACAGCCGGATGCCACCAGTCCGAAACCAATGCACAGGAATAGGCTTCCCCAACGGTTCATACACTCTCCGAGGCCTCGACACGAAGCCAATGCCTGCAGTCTAACATTCGATTTAGAGGCCCGGCAAGGACGCTTAGGTTGGCCGGTCGTGCATCCAATAACCCTGCTTTTTGTCGAGAGTGACAAGTTTTGACGCAGCAGTTAAGATGGAGCGTTGTGGCCAAGCCTCCAAAAAAGACAGAGAAATCTGCTAAGTCCGGCGAGCAAATCGTCGCTCAGAATCGCGCGGCCTCCTATAACTACCATATTCTTGAGAAACATGAGGCCGGCCTCGTGCTTCACGGTACCGAGGTCAAGGCTCTGCGGGAAGGCAAGGCCAACATCCGCGATGCCTACGTGGATTTCAGGCCCGGAAGCGCGTGGCTCGTTAACGCGCACATTGCACAGTATTTACCGGGCGGCCCCTGGAACCACGAGCCTTTGGGTTCGCGCAAGCTCCTGCTTCACAAAAGAGAGATTGACAAGCTCTCCGGCCGTACCGAGTCCAAGGGTTTGACCGTCATTCCCCTCAAGATTTACTTTCGTAACGGCATTGCCAAGGTCGAAATCGCCCTGGCGCAGGGCAAGAAGTCCTGGGACCGCCGCCAGGACGAACGCACCAAGGAAGCTCGAAGGGAAGTCGAACAATCCATGTATCGCAATCGGAGGCGATAAAGAACCATGCAGATCACGCTTGTAACCCAGCCGTTTGCTGCACTCGAAGCCGATGCCCTGGTCTCTTACGTATTTGAGGAATCGGACCCAGTTCAAGGTCGCGTCGCCGAAATCGATAAGGCCGCCGCGGGCCTGCTGCGTAAGCTCGCAAAAAGCGGGGAGTTGACCGGCAATCGTTCCGTCAAAAATTTCGCTCTCTTCGTTCGGGAAGGCCACGCCACTGAAGAAACCGCCCAAGCCATCGCTGAGGGCGCCCTGGCAGCCAATTTTGAAACGGACAAATACAAAACCGATAAGAAAAACGACAAAAACATCGATTCAGTCCAGATTGCCGGCTACTCGGACTTGGAACGCGCCGCTGGCGACAAAGGTCTTTCAAAGGGTCGCATTATCGCTGACGCGCAAAACTTCGCGCGCGACCTCATCAACGAGCCCGCCAACAAGCTCACCCCGCGCATCATGGCTGAGAAGGCCGAAGCCATGGCCAGGGAAGCCGGCCTCGCCGTTGAAGTTCTCGACGAAAAGAGAATCGCCGATCTCAGAATGGGCGCGCTTCTCAGTGTCGCTCAGGGTAGTCCCGAGCCGCCCCGCGTCATGGTTGTCACGTATACTCCCGCCAACTTGAAACCCGGCGCGCCGGTGATTGGTCTCGTCGGCAAAGCCGTCACCTTCGACACCGGCGGCATCTCCATCAAGCCCGCCGACGGCATGGAAAAAATGAAGTACGACATGGCTGGAGGCGCGACCATGCTCGGCGTGATGCGCGCCCTCGCCGCGCTGAAGCCCAGCGTCAAAGTGATCTGCGTCGTGCCTTCCACGGAAAACATGCCCGGCGGCAAAGCCCAAAAGCCCGGCGATATCCAAACCGCCATGTCGGGCAAGACCATTGAAGTCCTCAACACCGACGCCGAAGGCCGCCTCATCCTCGCCGACGGCATCCATTACGCCAAGCAGCTTGGCGCCACGCATCTCGTCGACGCCGCCACGCTCACCGGCGCCATCGTCGTTGCCCTCGCCAATATCAACGTCGGTGTCTTTGGCTCCGATCAGGCCTTCACCGACAAGCTCCTCGCCAGCTCGAAAGCCGCCGGCGAAAAAATGTGGCAGATGCCCATCGACGACGACTATCGCGATTTCATCAAGGGAACGGTGGCCGACATCCAGAACATCAGCAGCGGCAAAGGCGGCGGCGCCATCACCGGCGCCATGTTCATCAAGGAATTCACCGGCGACACGCCCTGGATTCACCTGGACATCGCCGGCACCGCCTGGAACGACGACGCCAAGCCCTGGCTAGCCAAAGGCCCCACTGGCGTAGCTCTTCGCACTCTCGTCCACCTCATCATGTCCTATTAAGAGTAGAATCGCTTTCTTCTTTGAACCCGCGAGAAATAGGAGAGGCCATGCGCAAACTAGCAGTCGCCATACTCTTGGTTTGCTTGATCGCTATAACACTGCCGGCCTCTGTCGCAGCGCAAACCGCTCCAACCTTTGTGGGTGTGAGAACCTTCCTGAGCGCGCCTTACGAGCCGGACCTCGACAAGTTGCACGCTGATTTCGCCGTGCTTGGCGTGCCATTTGACGAAGGCACCTGGGGGCAGCCCGGAGAACGCTACGGCCCGCGCGACTTGCGCGAAAACTCCCAGGAATATGCCCACGATCTGACCGACGGCTTCTATTACATCGACGGCGACCGCGTCGTCCTCAAGGGCAAGCGCTGGGTCGATGTGGGCGATGTGATTGTCTATCCCACGGTTCCCGCGGAGACCGGCGAGAAAATCACCTTCGCCGTGAAGAAAATTCTCGCGAAGAAAACCTTTCCGATTATCTTGGGCGGAGATCACAGCATCACGTTCCCTGTGATCCGCGCCTTCGATGTCCCCCTGACGGTCGTGCACATTGATGCGCACTTGGATACTTGGAATGGCGCCAAGGGCAATCTCGATCACGCCTCCTGGGTTCTCCGCGTGGCCAAGCTGCCCTCGGTGAAGAGAATTGTGCAACTCGGCATGCGCGGCATCGCCAATGACCAGGAAGCAGCCGCCAATGCCAAAGCGCTCGGCACCAAAGTTGTTACCAGCGAAGAAATTCATCGCCGCGGCGTTTCTGCGGCCATCGACGCGATTCCCCGCAGCGAGAATATCTATGTCACGTTCGATGTCGATTCCATGGATCCCACGCTCGCGCCCGGCACGGGAACCTACGAGCCCGGGGGCCTCAACTTTGCGGAGATCGACGAACTGATGAAGCAAATCCCCACCAAGGGGAAGCTCGTCGGCCTCGACATTGTCGAGGTTAATCCCTATCGCGATCCCAGCGGCCGCACCGCCCAGACCGCCATTCGCCTGATGGTTGATTTACTCGCTGCCGCTTTCTGAAAATGCCGCTGTGGGTTCGCGCTGGGCATGCCGTGAGGGGAGTTCACATTTTTTCTGGTGCGCTGATTCCCAGCAGCGACAGTGCCCGCACCAGTTGCGCCTCCACCAATTCCGTCAGCCGCAGCAGAAACGCCCGCTTCTGTTCATCCGCTTCCGACAAAATGTGATACTTGTGGTAAAAATTGTTAAACGCCTGCGCCAATTGAAACGCGTATTTCGCCACGAACGCCGGCTCCTGCGTAGCGATCGCCGCATCCACCGCGTAATCGAGTGAACCTGCCGCCACCAGTAACTCCCAAAGCGAATTTCCATCCGCCCCCGCCAGCAATTTGCCCGCGGATTCCCTTGTTACCTCCACGTCAGTCGCGCCCGCCTCTTTACCCTTCCGCCGAATCCCGCGAATTCGCACCACCGCATACTGGCAATACGGCCCTGTCTCCCCCTCAAAACTCAGCGCATCCTTAAAGTCGAACGCGATGATCGCGTTCCGCGTGAATTTCAGTAGAAAAAATCGCAGCGCCCCAACCGCGATCGCATGCGCCGTCAGCTTCTGTTCCTCCGCCTTCATTTCCGCATGCCGCTGCTGCACTTCCTCGAGCGTCGCTGCCTCAAGCTTGTCGAGCAAATCATCCGCCTTCACCCCGAAGCCTTTGCGCCCGCTCACTTCCACATACGGCTTCTTCGCCTCCTCCGCAGTAAGCTCGTAACCCATTTCCGCTGCGCATCGCGGAGTCAGCGCCACAATCTCATACGACAAGTGAATTGAACGCTCCGCCGCCTTCGCATGTCCCAGCGCCCGCAGTCCTGCGGCCACCACCTTTTGCAAATACGCTTGCCGCGCATCAATCACGTTGTAAACGCTCGATGCCGGCTCGCCAAAGTGCGGCGCTGCCGGATCATTCGCCGCGCTCGTCGTAGCCCAAACCGTTTGCCCCTCCGGCGCGTTCGGCCACTTCCGGTAATGAAAGTCCTTACCTAGCAACCCGAATTTCCAGAGCTGGTAAGCAATGTCCTTCCCAACGTAAGTCACCGTCCCGTTCGACCGCACAATAATTTTGTCCTGCGAATTCTCCTCCTCTTCTTCTACGCTCTTTTCCTTTACCTCCTTTACTTCCTGAACTTCCTTTACCTCCTCTTCCCACGGCATCACCCAGCATCCCGCCATCTTCCCGCTAGTCGCCAGTTGAATCGCCCCCGACTTCTTCAGCATCTCAAACGCCGCATCCCAGAACTTCAAGTGCAAAATCTCACTCTCCCGTGCCAGCAATTCGTACCCAATATCCAGCCGCGCCATCGTCCGCAAATGGCATCCCACAATCGCATCCGCTACCACTTGCGCTACCTCTGCATCTTCGCCCTTGCCTTCCTCAATCGCACGCAGAGTCTCCCCGCGCAATTTCGCCGCCCGCTCTTTGTTCTCCGCAAAAAAGCTCGTTGCCTTCGCGTACAAATCCCAGCAGTAATAATCGAACTTCGTTTCCGCGGCCCGGTTCCTCACCCAAACTGGCGTAACCTTTTCCATGTGCAGCAGACCAATCACCACGTCCGCCACCTGCACGCCTGTATTATCAATGTAATTTTGAATCTGCACCCGGTGGGCCACATGCCGCAGGATTCGCACCATCGTGTCGCCCAGCACCGCGTTCCGCACGTGTCCGATGTGCGCCGCCTTGTTCGGATTAATGCTCGTATGCTCGACAATGATTTTGTGGGACAGCCAATCCTGGCTGTCCTTCTTCTGCTCCCCTCCTTGTTTCAGCGCTTCCCAAAACGCTCCCCGGTCAAAATAAGCATTCAAATACCCGCCACCCGCGACCTCCACCCGAGCGATCCCCTCAACCTTGCCCAAACCGTTCGCAATCTCCTGCGCAATCTGCCGCGGCGCCTTCTTCAACCGCTTCGCCAATTCAAAACATACTGGCGAAGCTGCCTCTCCCATCTCAATCTTTGGCGGCCGCTCCAGAACGATCGCCAGCTCCACGCCATATTTCTCGCGGATGTACCCAGCCAGCGCCTCGCGCAATCGCTCCGTCAGTCTCTGGTACATGGTTCTCCGTTCTTTTCCAAGGCCATCGAGTATAGGGGACTCGCACAACCGAACACCAGTCTCCCAGAACCGCACTTTTCAACTCGTGTTCGCGTCTCCTTCCTAAATTGCATTTTCTCCTTCAAGTTTTTCTTGACTTTTATTACTCCTGTGGTACACTACCTCTCGTATAAATCTGCATCTGGAGTGCGGGAGCTTGCTCCCGCTTTTCTTTTTCAGCTGAGCCATTTCAGTCTTTGCCAGCCCAAAACAACCAAAATCGTGCCCTTTAGAATCAATCATTTACGAAATGCAAATATTGTAAGCCCTTTGTTTTGACATTCATGCAAATTGGTGGGGGGGTGGGGGGTGCGCTAGTCATTTCGTCCGCGCCCCCGTCACTAGTCACCCCTTCGGTTTGACACCCTTACCCTCCGCCGATAGTATCAATCTGCATCCGGCGGAGAGACGTTTCAGGCGGCAAACAGGCGCGCACGGCAGCATCCCATGAAACTCGCTTATTTCGATTGCTTTTCCGGCATTAGCGGCGACATGACGCTCGGCGCCCTGGTTGACGCTGGCTGCGATGTGGAGAATCTCCGCGCTGAACTCCGCGGCCTGCAACTCCCCGGATGGGAGCTCACCATCGAAAAAGTCTGGAAAAATGGCATGGCCGCCACCTACGTCAAGGTCAAGACCGAGGACCAGCAGAAGCATCGCTCGCTAAACGCGATTCTGGAGATTCTGCAGAAATCGCAGCTTGCGTCCGAAGTTCGCCACCGCGCCGCGGAAATTTTTGTCAAGCTCGGCGAAGCCGAAGCCCGCGTCCACGATGTGCCGGCCGAAAAAATTCATTTTCACGAGGTCGGCGCCGTGGACGCCATCGTGGACATCGTCGGCGTCTGCATCGGTTTCCACGCGCTCGGCGTCGAGAAGTTCGCCTGTTCCGCTTTGAACGTGGGGGGTGGAACCGCGAAAATGGCCCACGGAGTTTTGCCCGTCCCTCCGCCCGCCACGGCAAATTTGTTGAAAGGCAAGCCGACCTATTCGAACGGCGTTCAGAGGGAACTCGTCACGCCAACGGGTGCGGCGATCGTCGCCACTCTTTGCGATACTTTCGGCCCGCAGCCTCCGATGAGTGTCACCGCCATCGGCTACGGTGCGGGCACGGCTGATCTCGAAGGCCAGCCCAACGTTGTCCGTATCATGATCGGTGAAGCTGCAGAAAAAACCGTCGCAGGCTTCGACGAAGAAATTGCTGTCATTGAAGCAAATCTCGACGACATGAACCCGCAAATTTACGGCTACTTCCTGGAAAAAGCCTTGGCCGCCGGCGCCCTCGACGTTTACACAACGCCGGTGCAGATGAAAAAAAATCGCCCCGGCACGCTACTCACGGTCCTGTGCAGGCCGCAGGATACCAACGCGCTGATGTCGCTCATCTTTGCTGAAACGACGACCTTTGGCGCGCGCACCTACCGCGCCCAGCGCCGAACGCTCCCGCGCGAGTTCGTGAGTGTCGCCACAGATTTCGGCGACGTGCGCATTAAGATTTCCCGCGTCAACGGACGCATCCTGCATGTTGCGCCTGAATACGACGACTGCCGAAAGCTGGCCGTCGAAAAAAATGTCCCTCTCCAGCGCGTGATCAGCGAAGCTCTCCGCGCCTATGAGTCGACCGCTTGATTTTTCTTAGTCGAAACTGAAAACTGAAACTTAACGATGCCTGGAAAACCAAAATACTACCTGACCACGCCGATCTATTACACGAACGGCTTGCCGCACATCGGCCACACCTATTCGACGATCGTGTGCGACACCATTCGCCGCTACAAACGCATGCGCGGCTACGACGTGGTGATGACCACCGGTACCGATGAGCACGGTGTCAACGTCGAGCGCTCCGCGAAAAAAGCTGGCGTTCCGGAATCCGAATTCGTCGCGAAAATGGCCGCCGAGTGGCGCGCCCTCTGGGACGAACTTGGTGTTCAAGGCGATGAATTTATTCGCACCACCGACCTGAAACACGCCCACACCGTGCAGTGGCTTTTCAAACTGTGCCGCGAAAACGGTTTCGTTTACCCCGGGCACTACACCGGGCAATACTGCATTTACGACAATGCTTACGTGGACGTGAAGCCCGGCGAAAACTGTCCCGATTGTGGCCGGCCGACAGAAACTGTCACCGAGCCAAACTATTTCTTCAAACTGTCTGCCTTTCAAAAACCTCTTCTCGACTGGTATGCCAAGCACCCTGATTTTATCCAGCCGGAAGCCCGCCGCAATGAAGTTCTCAGCTTTGTCGAAGGCGGCCTCCGCGATCTCAGCATCACGCGCACCACAATTCGCTGGGGCATTCCCGTCCCTGGCGAGGAGCCACACGTTTTTTACGTCTGGTTCGATGCGCTGACCGCGTATCTCAGTGCTGTCGGCGGCCCGAATTACGAGAAAATTGGATACTGGCCTGCCGATGTCCATCTCGTCGGCAAGGAAATCATCCGCTTCCACGCCGTTTACTGGCCTGCATTTTTGATGGCCGCCGGCCTCCCGTTGCCAAAACAGATCTGGGCCCATGGCTGGCTGCTCATGGACAGCGCCAAGATGAGCAAGTCCCTGGGCAACGTCGTTCGCCCGCGTCCCATCGTGCACGTCCTGGGCCTGGACGCGCTTCGCTACTATCTCTTGCGCGAAACCGTCTTCGGTCAGGACGGCAATTTCAGTTACGACGCACTCGTCCAGCGCTACAACAGCGACCTCGCCAACGGCCTCGGCAATCTCGCCAGCCGCACCGCCGCGATGATTGAGAAGAACTGCGGCGGAAAAATTCCCAAGCCCGCCGCGCTTCAGCCGCAGGACACGGCGTTGGCCGCAAAAGCGCAAGAGGCCATCGGCGAAGTTCTGGAGCAATACGACAAATTGGGATTCTCGCTCGCGTTGGAAGAGATTTGGTCGCTCATTGCCGCCACGGACAAATACCTGACCACCGAGCATCCCTGGTCGCTCGGCGAGACCGAAGCCGACCAACAGCGCCGTGCCACGATTCTCTGGACCACTGCGGAACTCCTTCGAGTCGCGACGGCGTTGACGCATCCCGTCTTGCCGGAGAGCACCACAAAAGTGTGGTCGCTACTCGGCCAGTCCGGGCAGCCTGGATCTATTGCGCTGGATGGTTTGCGGTGGGGACAGCTTGTCCCGGGCACGCCGCTTGGTAAGTCACTAGCACTTTTTCCGCGCATCGAAAAAGCAGAAGCAATTGAGAGGATGGAAGCTATGGAAAAGGAAGAACAAAAGCAACCGTCACCAGTTAGTGCTCCCGCGGCCAAGCCCGCGAGCGCGCCGGCCGCTGGTGGCGCTGTTGCTGCCGCCGCTCCGGCCGCAACGGAAAAAATCGGGATCGAGGACTTTGCCAAAGTCGAGATGCGCGTTGGGCAAATCAAGACCGCCGAACGCATCGTCGGCGCAGACAAACTGCTGAAGCTGACCGTGGATATCGGCACCGAAATTCGCCAGATTTGCGCCGGTATCGCCCAATTCTACGAGCCGGAAAAATTGATCGGTCGCAAAGTCGCCGTCGTCGTCAACCTCGCGCCTCGCAAACTTCGTGGCGTCGAATCCAACGGCATGATCGTCGCCGCCTCCGTCGGCCCCGAAGGCCGCCCCGTCCTAGCCGGTTTCCCCGACGAAGACGTCGAAATCGGCGCCCGCTTGAAGTAGGGACACGATATACCGTGCCCCTGCGGTTGCCGAACAATCCCAATTTCCGCCCATGGAACTGATTGACTCACACGCGCACATCGACTTTCCGCAATTCGCGGAAGACCGCGAAGCCATGGTCGAGCGCGC
>WNFP01002979.1_pt1 | contig 14634 bp, 14 predicted proteins | sample 5400201 | NCBI WGS metagenome assembly WNFP01 (sample SAMN13153355, study PRJNA577476) | soil metagenome | isolation source: 115 cm saprolite under Madrone tree | place: USA:California | collected 2016-06-14
TCGAGCATCTCGGAGAGATTGGCGAGCGCGTCGCTGCGATCATCCGCCGCGAGCGGCGCGCCGGGCTTCGCCAGGATCTCGCGCAATCGATCGATGGCGAGCTGGCGCATCCGGACCGCGTCGGGATCGCTCTTGGGCAGGTTCTGGGCGCAGTAGAAGGCGCCGTTCTCGAAATCGGCGCCGACCGCGCTTTCCGGGGCATTGCGGCTCTCCCGCAAGCCGGTTTCCACGCAGGTGCGGAAGCCCTTGGTCTTCAGCAACGCCGACATGTACAGGTTGAGGCGCGAGGGCCGCTGGGGGTCGTCGGGCTTGCTGAGCCGCACCGCGCGCCCGTACGCGTCCGCCGCCGCTTTCAGATCGCCGCGGTTGCGAGCCGCGTCCGCCTCGCGCTGCGCCGCCCAGGCCGGATCCGCCGGCTTGCCCTTCGTCGCGTACGCCCGCACCCCGTCCTGCACGAACGCGCGCATGTCCTGGACCGTGCCCGATCCGAGGAACCGCCCCAGCACCGATTCCGTATCCGGGTCGATGATCAAGAAGGTCGGCCATCCGTCGACCGGGTACTTCTCCACGACGGGTTTGTTCGCCTCCCGCTCGGTCTCGACGGAGCTCCACACCACGGCGTCCGCGACGAGCTTCATCCCCGGGTCGCTCAAGACGAACCGCTGCATGGACAGGCAGGAGTGGCACCAGGTCGCCCAGAAGTCGACGAACAAGGGCTTGTGCTGGGCGCGCGCCGCTGCCAGCGCCCCCGGATAGTCGTCTTCGACGAAGGTGAGGGGACCGTGCGCAGCGGCGATCAGGAGAAGGGCGGGCAGCATGAGGGCCCTTCTACCCCGGCGGCGTCTTCTTCGCAGCCTGCTCGGCCTCGCGGCGGGCCTGGGCCGCGTCGTAGGCCCGGACCACTTCCTGGACCAGCGGGTGCCGGACGACGTCCCGGTCGGTGAATTCGCAGAAGCGGATCCCCTCCACGTCCTGGAGGATCTGCATCGCGTCCATCATCCCGGAGGTCTTGCCCGAGGGCAGGTCCACCTGTGTGCGGTCGCCGGTGATGACGGCCTTGGAGCCGAAGCCCAGGCGGGTGAGGAACATCTTCATCTGCTCGATGGTGGTGTTCTGGGCCTCGTCGAGGATGACGAAGGCGTCGTTGAGCGTGCGAAGTCGTGCAAGGCGTCGTACAGCGGCCGCAGGTACGGGCTGACCTTCTCGGCCAGGTCGCCGGGCAAGAAGCCCAGCTTCTCTCCAGCCTCCACCGCCGGACGGCAGAGGACGATCCGCTTCACCCGGCGCTCGACCAGCGCGGCCACCGCCATCGCCATCGCCAGGTAGGTCTTGCCGGTACCGGCAGGACCGATCCCGAAGACGATGTCGTGCTTGCGGATGGCCTCGATGTACGCCTTCTGGTTGAAGCCCTTGGGCGTCACCGGCCGGTTGCGGTTGGTGACGTAGACGGTGTCGAGGAAGATGTCCTTCAGGTCGGCGTTCGCGTCGGCGAGCAGTACCTTGCTCGCCTGCTCCACGTCTTCCAGGCCCAGCGGATACTTGCGCTGGATCAGCTCGGTGAGCCCGGCCAGCAGCTTCTCGGCGAGGGCGACCTTCTCCGGTTCACCGGAGATGAGGAAGACGTTTCCGCGTTGTCCGATGTGGACCCCGAGCCTCTGCTCGATCAGCTTGAGGTTCTCGCTCCGCCCACCGGCGAGAGTTCGTGCTCCGTCATTGTCCAGTAGCACCAGTCTCGCAGGATCTGGCAATCACACCTCTTCAGTGGACCGCTGGATTCGCGGCCCTTGGTGAGTCAATCGCGGTCCGAGTCGACTCTTGGGTACATTCCGATCAGCCTGGGGGACACCATTGCATGGTGTCCCCGTCTCGTAGAGACTCCGCGATGGTGTCCTCGTCTCGTAGAAACTCCGCGCTGTCTCGTACAGTCTCTGCGTCATCTGAGGACTGATCTAATCAAGAGGGGGCAGCAAGACAAACCCTTGCCCTGAGCGGCGATAGTAATAGGGCTCTTTCCAGGGGTAGCGGAGGTCCTGTTCGGTCACCAGCTTCCGCTCGACCAGGGCATGCAGGACGGGTGGATATGCGCCTTGCTCGGTCCTGTACAGTTCGAGGGCGCTTTCCAGTCTTGCCACCTGGCCGCGGGAGATCAGTCGCGCGATGGCGCCGCGAGGCGCCGGAATGTCAGCGCGGGCCGCGCCCAGATGCGGGGCGAAGGCGCGGACCAGCATCAGGGTCGCGCCGAAAAAGGCCAAGGAAAGGGTGAGCCGGAAGATCGCTTTTGCCCAGGACAGGGTCTTGCTGCGTCCCTTGCGCAGACCTTCCGCCAGCGCCTTGGCTCCCCGGGGCGGAGGGACCAGCCCGAGGTAGCCCATCTCCATCAGCTGGTGGAGCGCCTTGAGGGCTTCGAACTCGCCGAAGCGAGAGGCGTCCGCAATCTGATGGACGGTCTTCCCGGCGACCGCGAGCTTGAACATCAGCTTGTGGCGCGAGGTGGGCTGGCCGTCCTCGGCCTGGCTGTCGCCCTGGGCGAGGATCTCGCTGGTGGAGGGCATGTCGGCGAGATCGAGATCCTGGAGCTTCTCGAATGTCGCATCGCTCCAGGGGATCTTCTTCTTCAGGGCGGGCCATTCATCCATCCGCCGGAAGCCTTCCAGGAGGACGCTCTCGGCGCGGATGGGATCGAAGGCGCTCTTCGCCGGATCGACGGCCTCCTGCGAGAACTCGTAGGAGCCGTTCTTCCAGGAGAAGAGCTTGTAGAGCGTCTCCGTCGTCTGCAGGCGCATGATCTGCGCGAGCTGGGGCCTGGTCACCGTCCCGCCCTCCACCAGGATGTCGCCCAGCCGCTTGAGCGTCCGCTGCTGCGTGGCCAGGGCCTCGTCGAGCTTCTCCTTGGTGAGCAGCTCCGCGCGAAGCAGCAGGCTGCCGAGGAGCTCGCGCGATTCCCGCGACTTGTCGCTGGCGAAGATGACGGTGCCCTCGATGAAGAAGACGTCGACTTCGTCCGCGCCGTTTTTCAGCGTCAGCCGCCCGGTCTTCGTCTGGTGGCCGATGAGCTGGAGGATGTCGGCGATCCCGAAGTCCTTCAGCGTTCCGGAGAGGGCCACCTACGCGCCCTCCTCGGCGGTCTGCCGCGCCAGCAGATCGCGCAAGCAGAGGACGTAGATCCCGACCAGGAGCAGGGAGGTGAGCACCAGCCGCGCCAGCGAGATGCCGCTGCCGACCGCCAGCGGATCGTGGGCCACGCCACGCCAGAAGAGGATGCTGGTGAGCAGGGAAGCCGTCAGGAACAAGAACGCGAATCCCCGCACCGGGTATCCCATCATCACGTGCCCGGCGCCGCAGAGGACGGCGAAGATCCGGGTCATCAGCTTCCGCCGGCGGTGGTAGGCCTCGACCGCCAGCTCCTTGCGCTCGCGCTCGGCCGGATCGACGCCGGCGCGACGGATGAAGACGTTCACGCATTGCGCGCACAGCCCTTCGCTCGGACGGGAATCCGAATCGCAACGCCTGCAGACTTCCCTCCCGCAGCGGCCGCAGCGCCCGCTCGGGCGGAGGCGGCTGCGGGCGGCGTGCAGGAGGAGCATGAGGACGGCCGTGAGGATCGGCATGGCCGTCGCCAGCGGCCCCGGCAAGCCGGCCGCGAGCACGACCCGCACCTCGTCGCCCACGGCGTCTGCGCCCTGCTCCTCCGCCTCGACGAGCGGTTCCAGCAGGGCCGGATCGAGCGGAACGTCCATGACGAACTTGTTCGATTTGCGGTTGGCCTGCAGCTGTCCGCCGGTGAACGCGTCCACCGCGGCCCGATCGAGCGCCAGGGCGCGGGCCTGCTCCGCCTGCACCTTCTCCAGCGTATCGACGCCAAGCATCGCCAGGGCGCGGCTGAGGTTGAAGTGGGGAGCGGCGAGGCTCTCTTGCAGGTCGATCGCCTGCTGGTACTGCGAGATGGCCTTCGCGGTGTCTCCCTCGAGCAGGTACACGTTCCCCAGGTTGTTGCGCACCGCTGACAGCCCGGCGGTGGTGGCGCCCTGCACTTCCAGGGCGCGCAGGTAGAGCTTTTCGGCCACCGCGAGATCGCCGTCGCGCTTGGCCTTGCGGGCGAGCGCGAAGTCCACCGCCAGCTCGTTGCCGGACTCCAGCCTCTTGTAGAGCCGGCCGATCTCCGCTCCCGTCCCGTCGCCCTGCTCCACCAGCCAGGCGTCCATCGCCGGCCCGCCGAAGGCGGCGACGCGGCCGACCTGCTCGGCCGCAAACGGCGACACGGCCAGGCCGCAGAGGAGGACCATGGCGATGGTGATTTCGGCGGTGCTGGCATAGAGCGCGGCGGCCAGCAGCGCCGTGAAGAGCAGCGGAAGCGGACCCATCTGCAAGAGGACCGGCATGAAGACCAGGAGCGCGCCCAGCATGCGCGTCTGCCAGCCGCCGGCGCCGACGGGGACCAGGTGGTTGACGTCGTGCGCGTACTGGCTGGAGTGGCGGAAGAACAAGACCACGACGAACGCCAGCGTGGTGACGAGGACCCCGACGAAGACGACCGCAAGCAGGTTGGCCAGGGCCGCCCGGGAGGAGCGGGGGTCGTTCCAGGCCGCCCCCGCCGCGGCAGCCAACTCCTTCATCGTCGGCCGCACCGCGGTCACGCTGTCCGCGATCAGCGCCCGCGCCAGGCAGACGTGCGCGGCGGCCAGGGCGGGCGCGAGCTCCACCGCGAGCTTGCAACGTTGCGCCGCCAGCGCGGGAGCTCCGGCGGACAGCGCGGCGCGGCCTTCGCGCACCAAGGCGGCTCCGATGGAGAAGAGGTTCTCGATGGCGAGGTCCTCGCGGAGCGCGCGGATGCGTTGCTGCTCGTCCTCGGCGCGCCGATCGTCCCGGTCGCGGACGAAGTCGCGCCGCGCTGCCCAGTGCGACTGGATGTCGGCGCTCTTCTCCGAAGGCAGGATCACCGTCCGGTTCCCGGGTGCGCGCGGCACGCCGACCGGCGCCGGCATCGCGATGGGCAACGGTGGAGCGGGCTCGTCGGCATGGACGGGAGCGGACGCGGCGACGGCGGCCGCGGCATAGACGCAAAGAACGCTGCGCGCGCGCAGGCGACGCCCCCGGCGGGTCACCGGGCCATCGTAGACGCTCGCCTTTCGCGCCAGCAAGGAATCCGCCCGGAATTCCGCGGCGTGGATGTGGTATTTCGCCGCCCATGCCAGAGGCGGAACAGGCGATGCGGCGGCTGCTCGAGATCATGGACAAGCTGCGCGATCCGGGCGGCTGCCCCTGGGACCGCGAGCAGACGATGCGCTCGCTGACGCCCTATCTGCTGGAGGAAGCGCACGAAGTCATCGAGGCGATCGAGGCCGGCGACGTCGCCCATCACAAGGAAGAGCTGGGCGACCTGCTCTTCCAGGTCGTGTTCCAGGCGCGCATCGCGCGCGAGGAAGGGAAGTTCGACTTCGCCGACGTGTGCGATGCCATCGCCGAAAAGCTCACCCGCCGCCACCCCCACGTGTTCGGCGACGTGGAGGTTTCCGGGTCGCGCGAGGTGGTGAAGAACTGGGAGCGCATCAAGGCGGACGAGCGCAAGCAGAAGGGCCAGGAGCCGCGGTCGGCGATCGGCGGGGTTCCCGTCTCGCTGCCGGCGCTCGTCCGGGCGGAGCGGCTGACCGAAAAGGCCGGCGCCGTCGGATTCGACTGGCCGGACGCCCGATCCGTGCTGGCGAAGGTCCGCGAGGAGCTGGCCGAGCTGGAGCAGGCGATGGAAGCAGGCACGCCGGCGCAGGTGGAGCATGAGCTCGGCGACCTGCTCTTCGCGGCGGCGAATCTGGGGAGGTGGGTCAAAGCGCATCCGGAGGAAGCGCTGCGGGGAACGCTGCGGCGGTTCGAGTCCCGCTTCCACCACGTCGAGCGCGAGCTCGCGGCGCGCGGGAAATCGCCGCGCGACTCGACGCTGGCCGAGATGGACGCGCTCTGGAACGAGGCCAAGGAGTGGGAAAAATCCGCGGATTGAGCCGGCCTGCCGCCGCTTGCCCACAAATTGCCGGGCCCGCTGTGAACAAGTTGTGGATTGCATGCACGTCAAACGAAAAAAACACTCTTGCCCGGCGGTGTCACCCCGTTGTCATCGTCTCGGCGGGTGCGAAATGAACCTCCTTCCGCGCCCTTGAATGGGTGCGAACGGCTGGTGGCGGGTATCCGTGACAGCTGAGAGCGAAGCGTCGGACCGCATTGGCCGGGTCGGGGAAAACCTGTGGCTGCGCGCCAATTTCCGCAGACTCGTCCTGCGTTGACAGCCTCCGGACCGGGTGCTATCTGCCAGCGCCCTTCGGCAAAATAAAAATTATTTTTTCTTGGGAGCACCAGTGGCCAATACCCGGTCCGCAGAGAAGCAGAACCGCAAAGCCCAGAAGAACCGCCTCCGCAACGCCCACGTCCTGTCCACGCTGCGCACCAGCGTGCGGAAGTTCCGCGAGGCCGCCGCTTCTGGAGACGCGCAGAAGACCAAGCAGGAGCTCGCGGCCGCTGTCCGCCAGATCGCCAAGGCCGCTTCGAAAGGCGTGATCCACAAGGGCCAGGCCTCTCGCCGGATCTCGCGGCTCACCAGGGCGGCGTCGAGCAAGCCCAGCCAGCCAGCCGGCTAGCCGCTCCAGCCGGCCGCCGCTCAGCGGCTGAACCGCTCGTTCACTTCGTACCGCTCGATGGCCTCCGCCGCGAGCGTCCGGGCCAGGCGCCGCAACGCGGCCCGCCGATTGGCTTCGGTGCCGAGCACGTCGACGCCAGTCAGATAGTCCTCTCCCCCGACCACCGCGTCCTCGAAACCCGGCGCGCGCACGCGCAGCTCGCCGGTCAGGCTGTACGACGAGGCGCCGCCTTCCGCGCCGACCCCGCTGGGCACGGAGCGAAGCACCACCAGCTCGGCCACCAGCTCGGGCGCGCCGGACGATTCGGGCTCGAGGCGGCCGCGCCCCGCGAGCTCGCGACGGAGCTCGGCGGCGAAGATTCCTCCCGCCTCCGCCTGGGCGGTGTCGTTCCTCACGGCGGCGACGCGCAGGCCTTGGGCGGGCTTGCCGCGGACCGGGGCGTAACCGCAAGCGCACGTCCAGGTGCCGAGTACGAGCACCGCGGAAACCAGGTCCCCCAGCCGCCTTCGGCGGCTGGTGTCAGGCCACGACAAAGTTCACCAGCCGCTTGGGGACGACCACCACCTTCTTGACCGTCTTTCCGTGCAGCCAGCCCGCCACCTTGGGGTCCCGGGCGGCCATGTCGCGGATCTCCGCGTCGTCGGCGCTGGCGGCCACCTGCACTTCACCGCGCAGCTTCCCGTTCACCTGGACCGCGATCTGGTACGCCTCGTCGACGACCAGCGCGGGATCCGCGTCGGGCCAGTGCAGCAGCGTGAGCTCCTCGGTGCGGCCCAACTCGCGCCACAGCTCTTCCCCGATGTGCGGCGCGAACGGCGAGAGGAGCTGGACCAGCACTTCCAGCGCTTCGCGGAGCGAGCCGGGATCTCCGGTCCAATCCATCGCGGCATTGGACAGCTCCATCAGTGAGGAGATCGCGGTGTTGAACTGCAACCGCTCCAGCTGCTGGGTCACCTTGAGGATGGTCTTGTGCGTCTTGCGTCGCAGCTCGTCCGGCGCGCCGCCGGCCTTGACGCCCTCGATCTTCGGCAGGCTCCCGTGCACCAGCCGCCAGACGCGGCCGAGGAAGCGGTTCTGGCCCTGGACCTGCTCGTCCGACCAATCCATGTCCTTCTCCGCCGGCGCGGCGAAGAGGATGAAGAGGCGCGCGGTGTCCGCTCCGTAGTCGGCGATGATCTCGCGGGGCGAGACGACGTTGCCCTTGCTCTTGGACATCTTCTCGCCGTCGCGGCCCTTGACGATCCCTTGCGTGACCAGCTTCTGGGCCGGCTCGTCCATGGCGCAGAGCCCGAGCTCCCGCATCACCATGGTCCAGAAGCGGAAGTAGAGCAGGTGCAGCACGGCGTGCTCCGGCCCGCCCACGTAGACGTCGATGGGCAGCCAGCGGTCGGCCTGGGCGCGGGAGAACGGCTCGCGGTCATTGCGCGGATCCAGGTAGCGGGCCCAGTACCAGGCGGAATCGACGAACGTGTCCATGGTGTCGACTTCGCGGCGCGCCGGACCGCCGCAGATGGGACACTTCGTATTGACCCAGGAGGACACCTTGGCCAACGGCGCTTCCCCCTCGCCGGTGAGCACCTCCTTGACGTCGATGTCCGGCAGCTTTACCGGAAGCTGCGAGTCGGGCACCGGAATGCCCTTCCCTTCCGGGTCGTCCTTCGGGCAGTACACGATGGGGATCGGCGTTCCCCAGTAGCGCTGGCGGGAGATGCCCCAGTCGCGCAGGTGATAGTTCACGGCCGGCTTGCCGATCCCGCGCCGCTGCGCTTCCGCCGCGATGGCGAGCCGCGCCTGCTCGGACGGCATGCCCGAGAACTCGCCCGAGTCGAAGAGCTCGCCGTATTCGGTGTACGCCTTCTCCTTGGGCGGCTCGGATGCGTCGGCGGGGCGCACCACCGGCACGATGGGCAGCCCGTACTTCTGGGCGAACTCGTAATCGCGCTGGTCGTGGGCAGGCACCGCCATGACGGCGCCGGTGCCGTACCCGGCGAGCACGAAGTTGGCGACCCAGACGGGGATCTCCTTTCCGGTGAACGGGTTCCGCACCCGGATCCCCGTCTCCATGCCTTCTTTTTCCGCGGCCTGCGCGCCCTCCCCGACTTCCTTCACCGCCCGCCGGACCTTCTCCGCGAACGCCTGCAGCTCGGCCTTCTTCGCCTGCGGCGCCAGCTCCTGCACCAGCGGATGGTCCGGCGCCGCGGCCAGGTAGGTGGCGCCGAAGATGGTGTCCGCGCGCGTAGTGAAGACCCGGAACGCCTTCTTGCCCCGGGCCCCCTTCACCGCGAAGTCGATCTCCAGGCCGTCCGAGCGCCCGATCCAATTGCGCTGCATGGCGACGACCCGCTCGGGCCAGTCGATGCGGTTGAGGCCTTCCAGGAGCTTGTCGGCGTACGCGGTGATGCGGAACGCCCATTCCGGGATCTCGCGCTCCACGACCACGCTGCCGCAGCGCCAGCAGCGCCCTTCCTCCACTTGCTCGTTCGCCAGCACCGTGTTGCAGCTGGGGCAGAAGTTCACCTTCGCCCGGCGCCGGTACGCCAGGCCCCGCTCGAGCATGCGCAAGAAGAACCACTGGTTCCAGCGGTAGTACTCGGGGTCCGAGGTGGCGATCTCCGTCGACCAGTCGATGGAGATGCCCAGGGAGATGACGTCCTCCTTGAAGGAGGCGATGTTCCGCGGGGTCCGCTCCGCGGGATGGACGCCCTCCTTGATGGCCGCGTTCTCCGCCGGCAGCCCGAAGGAGTCCCAGCCGAAGGGGTGCAGGACGTCGAACCCGCGCTTGCGCGCATAGCGGGCCAGCACGTCGGTGATGGAGTACACGCGCGCGTGCCCCATGTGCATCTCGCCGGACGGGTACGGCAGCATGGCGAGGACGTACTTCTTCGGGGCGCCCGGCCGGTTGCCCGCGCGGAAGAGGTCCTTCTTTGCCCAGTGCTCTTGCCAGCGCGGTTCGATGGACTTCGGGTCGTACCGGTCCTGCACGTGTCGTTCTCCTTGCGAGGGGGCCGATTGTAGCGCGGTGCGCCAGATCGCGGGGGTTGATAGTATCCGCGCCCCCATGGGCCCCCAGACGTACATCCAGGACATCGCCGCGCACGAAGGCCAGGAGGTTCTGCTCCGCGGCTGGCTCTACGGCAAGCGGTCGAGTGGCAAGCTCCAGTTCCTGCAGATCCGGGACGGGACCGGAACCATCCAGGCGGTGATGTCCAAGAAGGACGTGCCCGAGCCCGTCTTCGCGGCCGGCGAAGGCGCCCCGCAGGAGTCCTCGGTCGAGGTCCGGGGCAAGGTGGCCAAGGATCCCCGGAGCCCCATCGGTTACGAGCTCCACGTCACGGACTTCCGCATGCTCCAGGGCGAGCCCGGATACCCCATCCAGCCCAAGGAGCACGGCGTCGGCTTCCTCCAGGAGCAGCGGCACCTCTGGCTGCGCTCCTCGCGCCAGCGGGTGATCCTCGGCGTGCGGCACACCATCATCAAGGCCATCCGCGACTACTTCGACTCGCGCGGGTTCACACTGGTCGACTCGCCGATCCTGACGCCGGCCGCCTGCGAGGGAACTTCCACGCTCTTCGAAGTCCCCTACTTCGACCTGGGCAAGGCTTATCTGACCCAGTCCGGTCAGCTCTACGGCGAGGCCGCCGCGATGGCGGTGGGGAAGGCGTACGTCTTCGGCCCGACCTTCCGCGCCGAGAAGAGCAAGACCCGCCGCCACCTGACGGAGTTCTGGATGGTGGAGCCCGAGGTCGCGTACATGGACCTGGACGGGAACATGGATCTCGCCGAGGACTTCATCGTCGAGATCGTCCAGGCGGTGCTGGCGAAGCACCAGCAGGAGCTGAAGACCGTCCTGGAGCGGGACGTCGAGGCTCTCCAGCGGGTGCGCAAGCCGTTCCCGCGAATCACCTATACCGAGGCCATCGAGTCCATCCAGAAGACCGGACACCCGATCCGGTGGGGCGACGACCTGGGCGGCGACGAGGAGACCATCCTCTGCAAGCAGTTCGATCGCCCGGTGATGGTCCACCGCTATCCGGCGGAGATGAAGGCCTTCTACTTCAAGAAGGACCCGAAGGATCCGAAGGTCGCGCTGGGCGTGGACGTCCTCGCTCCGGAAGGCTACGGCGAGATCGTCGGGGGCGGACAGCGCGAGGACGACTACGCGACGCTCAAGGCGGAGATCGACAAGCACAAGCTCCCGCTGGAGGCGTTCCAGTGGTACCTCGACCTGCGCCGGTTCGGCAGCGTCCCGCACTCCGGGTTCGGTCTGGGGGTGGAGCGGACCGTCGGCTGGATCTGCGGGCTGCACCACGTCCGCGAGACCATCCCCTTCCCGCGGATGATGGAACGCCTCACTCCGTGAAGCTGCTCCTCCTGCTCTTCGCCCTGATGCTGGCGATCGCCTTCGCCACCTTCTGGGTCTCGCGCCACCCGGCCTGGTGACTCACTTCTTCTTCTTGAAGACGTTCTGCTTGGCGGGCATCGGCACGTAGCGCTGCGGCGGCGGCAGCGGCCCCTTCCGCTCTCCGCCCGCCTGCGGCTGCGACTCGACGGGCGGCGCGATGGGCGGCTCCCCAGCGGCGGGCGACGCGGGCGAGCCCACCTTCACGGTCCGCTGCTCGATGCGGCCGCGGCCCCGGGCGACCTTGGAGAGCGCGGCCACCATCCTCTGCGGCTCGGGCGCGAACACCACCGCCCGGCTGGGACCCTGCATTCCCTCGAGGAGGGTGCGGACGCCCGTCTCCGCGGAGAGCTGCGGCGGCAGCTGCAGCGCCGCTTCGTTCACGCCGGCATCGCCCAGCTTGCGCAGCGCCGACGCGAGGTGCTTCTGGATCTCCTCTTCCGGCTGGCCCGAAGGACCGAGGCCGAAGAGGAACATCTTGCGAAAGCCAAGCCGCGCGCCGGCCGAGGTGAGCACCGCCTCGCCTTTCTGACCGGTGATCTGCCCGCCGCGGATCAGCCGTGAGAGCCGCGCCAGGAGCCGCCAGTCGACCAGGCCGGCCAGTCCGGTGAGGGGCCGCTCGTCGGCGGCGACGAAGAGGCAGAGCGATTCGGCGGCGGCCTGATCCACGGCATCCAGGGTGAGGGGGAAGAACGTGAGATCCATCAGGCCTTCTTCTCCAGCTTGGGTGTGGCGTTGGGCAGGTCCAGGTGGGCGATCCGATCGAGCACGCCGTTGACGAAGGCCGAGGATTCCTCCGAGCCGAACTTCTTCCCTAGCTCGATCGCTTCGTTGAGGGTGACGCGGATGGGGATGTCCGCGCGCCGGAGGATCTCGTAGACGGCGAGGCGGAGGATGTTGCGGTCCACGCGCGCCATGCGGTCCAGCTTCCAGTGGGTGCTGCTCTGCTGGATGATCTCGTCGATCTGCGCCCGCTCGGACTGGACGCCGCGCACCAGCTCGTCGGCGAATCGCTCGGTGCTCTCGTCCGCCTCCTCGAAATGCGCCAGCACGGCCCGGACGGCTTCGCGCGCCTCCCCGCCGCTCAGATCGAGCTGGTAGAGCGCCTGGAGGGCGCACTCCCGCGCTCTGGTCCTTGACCCCATTCAGCCGTCCCCCACGTCCCGCAGCGCTTGCACCTGCTCGATGCAGGCGGCGGCCGCCTCGCCGCCTTTGTCGGCGCCGCGCGGGTCGGCCCGCTCCTGCGCCTGCTTCAGGGTCTCGCAGGTGAGCACGCCGAAGGAGACCGCCAGCGGACGCGGGTTGGTGCCGCCCTCCATCGCCAGCGAGCCCAGGGAACGGGTGACCTCGTCGCAGAGGAGACGGTAGTGATCGGTGCCGCCCCGGACGAGACAACCCAGGGCGACGATGCCGTCGATGCCGCCCTTGCGGGCGACCCGGGCGGACAGCGGTCCGATCTCGAAGGCGCCCGCGCAGCGGTAGACTTGGACCGCGTCCGCCTTGGCGGAGGCGAAGCGCTTCTGTGCGCCCTGGAGCAGCTGGTCCACGATCTCTGCGTTCCAGCGCGCCGCGACGATGGCGAACCGCATCCCGTGCGCGGACGGCTCCCGATCCGGCGGTGTACCCGTGCTCATGCGGCGCGCATTCTACTTCTTCGTCAGCGAGAGCAGGTGACCCATCTTGTCCCGCTTGACCTGCAAGTAGCCCTCGTTTTCCCGCGAGAGGCCCGCCTCGATGGGCACCCGCTCGACCACCTCGAGGTCGTACAGCTTCTTCAGCCCGTCGATCTTCTTCGGGTTGTTGGTCATCAGCTTGAGCTTGCGCACACCGACGTCCCGGAGGATCTGCGCCCCGATGCCGTAGTCGCGCAGGTCGGCCTTGAAGCCGAGCTTCACGTTGGCTTCCACGGTGTCGTGGCCGTCGTCCTGCAGGTTGTAGGCCTTGAGCTTGTTGACCAGGCCGATGCCCCTTCCCTCCTGGTCCAGGTAGACGAGCACGCCCTTGCCCGCCTCGTCGATCATCTGCAGCGCCCGGTGGAGCTGCGCTCCGCAGTCGCAGCGGCGGCTGCCGAAGACGTCGCCGGTGAGGCACTTGGAGTGGACGCGCACCAGCACCGGCTCGTCGGGCTCCCAGGTCCCTTTGACGAAGGCGACGTGCTGGGCGTTGTCGACCTCGTTCTCGTACGCGATGCAGCGCATGTCGCCGCCGAACTCGGTCGGCACCCGCGCTTCGGCTCCGCGGCGGACCAAGGACTCGCGCTGCATCCGGTAGTGGATCACGTCCGCCACGCTGAGGATGTGCAGCTGGTGCGTGGCGGCGAACTTCTCCAGATCGGGCATGCGTGCCATCGTCCCGTCGTCGTTCATCACCTCGCAGATCACGCCCGCCGGGGTCAGGCCGGCCAGGCGGCAGAGATCGACGCTCCCTTCCGTCTGCCCGGCCCGCACGAGGACGCCGCCCTTGCGCGCCCGCAGGGGAAACACGTGACCGGGACGAACCACGTCCTCGGGTCGCGCGGCGGGATCGCTCGCCGCGCGGATGGTGGTCGCCCGATCCTGCGCGCTGATCCCGGTGGTCACGCCTTCGGCGGCCTCGATGCTGACGGTGAACGCGGTGCTGAAGGTGCTCTGGTTCTCGCTCACCATCATGCTCAGGCCGAGCTGGCGGACCTGCTGCTCGGTCAGCGAGAGGCAGATCAACCCGCGCGCGTACTTGGCCATGAAGTTGATGGCCTCCGGCGTGACGAACTCCGCCGCCAGGACAAGGTCGCCCTCGTTCTCGCGGTCGGCGTCGTCGACCAGGATGACCATGCGGCCCCGCCGCAGCTCCTCGAGCGCTCTCTCGACGCGGGCGATGTTCTCTTCCACGGTGCTCCTCAGGTCCGGAACTGCATCAGGCGGGCGACGTGCTTGCCGAGGATGTCCGTCTCGACGTTCACGCGGGCGCCCGCGTCCTTGTCGCCCCAGGTGGTGGCGCGCAACGTCTCGGGAATGAGGAAGAGCGCGATCCTGCCCGGGTCGAGCAGCTCGTTGACGGTCAGCGAGATGCCGTCCAGGGCGATCGATCCCTTGGAGACGATCAGGGGCGCGAGCTCTTCAGGCACCTTCAGCTCCACGCGGACCCCTTCGCCGATCTGGGTCCTTCCCACGATCTGGCCCACGCCGTCGACGTGACCGAGGACGAGGTGGCCTCCGACGCGGTCGCCGAGCGCGAGCGGGGCCTCGAGATTGACCCGGTCGCCGGCCTTCCGTTCGCCGAGCGTGGTCCTGGCGAGCGTCTCGGCGCTCACGTCCGCCGTGAACCTGCCGCCGCCGACCTCGACCGCGGTGAGACAAGCCCCATCGACCGCGATGCTGGCGCCGCGCGTCAGCCCGTCCAGACGCGTCCGCACCGACATGCGCACACCCTGTGGGACCCGCTCCACCGCCGCGACGGTCCCCAGATCCTCGATGAGGCCCGTGAACATCGAGGCGGGTATATACCGCCCCGGACGGTGCCGCTTGCTTGAATGTCCTGGCGGTGCCAGCATCCAACCGCCATGAAGCCGCCCCGCAAGTGGCCCGTCGTCGCCCCGTCGCTGCTGGCCCTGGCGATCGCAGCCAACCCCGCGAAGGC
>WNFP01002504.1_pt1 | contig 14632 bp, 15 predicted proteins | sample 5400201 | NCBI WGS metagenome assembly WNFP01 (sample SAMN13153355, study PRJNA577476) | soil metagenome | isolation source: 115 cm saprolite under Madrone tree | place: USA:California | collected 2016-06-14
AACTGATTGAGCGCCACGACCTTTCGTTCGTTGACATGCGCGAGCTAGTGCACCACATCATGAGCGGGCAAATCACGCCCGCACAAATCTCTGCGGTATTGATTGCGCTGCGCATAAAGGGTGAAACCATCAACGAAATCGCAGCAGCCGCAACCGTGATGCGCGAGCTGTCCACCAAAGTCGAGATAAAAAATACCGCGCATCTGGTTGACACCTGCGGCACCGGCGGCGATGGCGTGCAAACTTTTAATATCTCCACCACCAGCGCACTGGTGGCCGCGGCAGCCGGTGTGCATGTCGCCAAGCATGGCGGCCGCTCGGTTTCCAGCACGTGCGGCAGTGCCGACGTGCTGGAAAAACTCGGTGTCAATGTGAACCTTGCGCCGGAGCAGGTGGCGCAGTGTGTGGACAGCATTGGCATCGGTTTCATGTTTGCACCCAACCATCACGGTGCAATGAAACATGCTGCGCCGGTGCGTCGTGAGCTCGGCGTGCGCACCCTGTTCAATCTGCTTGGGCCGCTCACCAATCCCGCCAACGCGCAAAATCAAGTGCTCGGCGTGTTCCATCAATCACTTACCGCCAAGCTCGCTCAGGTGCTGGGCGAATTGGGCAGCAGACATGTGCTGGTGGTGCACGGCGCAGACGGCATGGACGAAATCTCCATCAGCGATGGCACTTATGTTGCGGAACTGAAAGACGGCAAAGTGAGTGAATACACGATACATCCCGACTTGTTCGGCCTGGCCAGTGCGCCGTTATCCATGTTGCGCGTGACGAATATTGACGAAGCCTGCGAAAAACTATTGGGCGTGTTGAATAATGAAGTCGGCGCATCACGCGACATCGTGCAGTTGAATGCTGGTGCAGCAATCTATGTCGCCGGACTCACAAACACTTTGCAGGAAGGCGTTGTAAAAGCCGATCAAGTCATCAGCAGCGGCGCAGCGAAAGAGAAATTGGATCAGTTGATTGCGTTGAGCAATAGTTTTAAGGCTTAACCTGTCACCTCGAAAGCGAAAGTATTCTTTGGAAATAGCCGCTTTGTACCATTAGGGGATATCGATAAAAAATGGGACTTTTCCATTTCTTCAATAAAAATATATGCACGACAAAATTCTGGCGTAGGATACGAAAACTCTCTTGACAAATGCTATTAAACCTAAAAAATTTTAAATATTACTCTGACGATTGTTAAGGGATTTTTTAGTAAAACATTATCATGATGGAAGGAAATAAAAAATGAAAATTACTCTACTGGCACTCCCCCTGTTATTCATTTTTACAACTAGTATCGCTCAGGGCAATCAGGAACAGGAACTAAAAGATTTACATTGGGTTACATCACCATCAGTAGCAAGAATGGGAGACAAAAGTGAGTTCAAGCTAACGGGGAAATTGTTATTTCTCAATGATATTGATACGAATAAGTTCTTACAGATAAATGGAAATTTACCGCAACAGAATAGCTACACTATTGCCGATGGAGAAGCCAATTGGTTTGGAATTCTCAATTTTGCAAATGATGGATATGTTAAGGATGACGAAAAGATTGATGCTGATGCACTTCTGGAAGGGCTAAAAGAAGCCAATCAAAAGAATAATGAGCAGAAGCGCCAAAAGGGCATCCCAGCCTTAAATTTTGAAGGTTGGTATTTCCCCCCAAGGTACGATGCTGAAAATAAACGCCTAGAGTGGGGAACGAAATTTCGTGGTGAAGGTGACAAAAGTGATGTCGTTAATGTAACCACGAAGATTCTGGGTCGAAGTGGTTACACAACTGCCATACTTGTTTCAAACCCTGAAACCCTTGAAAAAGATTTGTTAGATTTCAAGCAGGCTCTAAAAAACTTTGACTACGTTAGCGGCGAAAAATACAGCGAATGGAAGCAAGGTGACCATGTCGCGGCTTATGGCCTTAGTGCCCTAGTGTTGGGAGGAGCTGCTGCGGTTGCATCGAATAAAGGTTTTTTTGCTGCAATACTAGGGTTTCTCGCCGCCGCATGGAAATTTATTGCTGTAGCGGCATTAGGTAGTCTTGCTTGGCTTAAATCTATATTCACAAGAAAAAAATAGTGCGGATAACATTTGAAGCATGGCTTGTAATCGGCATATACTTTTTCTACCTATCCGATTCTGTCAAGCTACTTCATCACAACCAGTTAATCCTTTGCAAGGGATACAGAGGCTGGAAAATTATTTGCCCGGACTCTAGGTGGCAAATTCTTAGGAAGATACCCTATATTTTCAATCCATTTTTGCCAAATATACCAATATTTTACGGCACTTGGTCGATGAAAACTGAAGCCAATAATATTGATGCAACTCAAGAAATAGATAAATTTATAAATGATATATATCCTTTAAACCATTTCGTAATAATCCTGTTTACGATGATGTGTTTTTGTATGCCACTATCCCTCTTTCACTATGGGGCAGGGTTATTTTTTCTTACAATTACTTTTTTTACATACTCTATTATTTTACTAATGCTGGTCGTTCTTTTTAAGAAACGTCTTAAGTTAGGACTTTCATCTAAGAATTATTTAGGTATTGCTTTTAATTGCGTCTCTTGTCCGCCTTTCGCAATAAATTTGATACGTAAAATTACATGGCAACATAAAATCAACCCTGGCCTCATTGAGTTTGCAATTAATAAATTAAGCAGCGCTGATTTTAGTCAGCTCGAACATTTATTATCAAGGTTGGATGAACAATTGCTTCGGGAGGATGGCAACATGGCTAAAAGTCAACAACTCAAAGACTATAAATGTAAGCTCTCAGAGTTATCGAAATGAGCGCAAATGAAGTTTGGGTTGCAATTGTGTTTGGTTATATCGGCTACTTGATAGTAAGCGTATTTTTATCCAAAAAAATGAAGCCTAATAAGCCTAAATCAAATTCTTACTCCAATAAAAAATTTTCTAGTCAGTCGCAAAATGAAAGCTCCCAAGACTATCAAAAGGAGCCTTCAGCGCATGATGGTGATCTAGTTGGCGCCAATTGGTTTCATATCCTAAATGTGCCTAAAACAGCAAGTATGGAAATAATTACTTCAGCTTATAAAAGAAAAATTAGCGAGTATCATCCCGACAAAGTGGCAAACTTAGGTTCTGAATTAAAAGAATTGGCAGAGTTAAAGTCAAAGCAGATTAATGCCGCATACAACCATGCAAAAAAATTAAATAATTAGTTTATTTGCAAATACTGCAGTAGGACTCCTAGTAATTACTAATGCCAAAAATCACCATCGAATATTTTCAAGAATCTTCCATCGTAGCCAACATATCCGCTACGGTCGGATAATGCAGCTTCACTTTCAATTCGCGCTTCATACGCTTATTGGTCAGCCGTCTTGATTCACTCATAAACGACAGCAACGTTTCCGGCAGCGTGCGCTGTGCTTCAGCGCGGCTGATACGCGGCACGCGTGACATACCGAATGCATCTGCCACGCTGTCGAAGTATTCACCCATTTTCAGATGGCTGTCTTCGCTGGCGATGATAGTCGGCGTGCGCACCCTGTTCAATCTGCTCTGGCCGCTCACCAATCTGGCCAACGCGCAAAATCAAGTGCTCGGTGTGTTCCACCAATCACTCACCGCCAAGCTCGCTCAGGTGCTGGGCGAATTGGGCAGCCGACATGTGCTGGTGGTGCACGGCGCAGACGGCATGGACGAAATTTCCATCAGCGATGGCACTTATGTTGCGGAACTGAAAGACGGCAAAGTGAGTGAATACGCGATACATCCCGACTTGTTCGGCCTTGCCAGTGCGCCGCTATCCATGTTGCGTGTGACGAATATTGACGAAGCCTGCGAAAAACTATTGGGCGTGTTGAATAATGAAGAATAAGTGGCTAGCGCTAATAGTGGATGTCATCAGTTTTTCAAACTACTGCAAGAACTCTAAAGATCTGCGCTATCGAGTGTCGCTTCTCCACTGATCAGGCTTTCAATAATAGGACAGCCACGCCCATTTTTCCCCTTACGGCAGGCGGAAATCAGTTTTTCCAGAGCCGATTCAATAGCACATAAATCCGCAAGCTTTTGTTTGATTACGCCCAGTTTTTTCTGGGCCAGCCTCTGTGTTTCCGTACAATGCTTACCTTCAGCCAACTGAAGCAACAAAGTAATTTCTGCCAGTGAAAACCCAATTGCTTGGGCACGCTTGATGAATAACAACCGCTTCACATCATTCTCGCCGTAACGCCTGATGGAACCAAAGGTGCGTTTTGGTGTGGGCAGCAATTTTTCACGCTGGTAATAACGAATAGTTTCAACATTAACACCACCAGTGCCGGCCAATTGCCCAATGGTCATACCGCATTCTGAATTCTGCATCTGTAATTTGGCAGTACCTACTTTGCTCGTTTTCATATGCCTTGACTCCGTAGTTCAGTACGGGTTTAAGGTTAGCACGTATTTTGAAAAGGAGACCCTCATGTCTGAAACAAAAACTGGTCGCGGTGCACTTTTTACAGGAGGCATAGCGGCCATTTTAGCCTCGACCTGTTGTCTGGGGCCGCTAGTACTAATCGCTCTGGGCTTTAGCGGCGCATGGATAGGCAACCTAACCGTATTGGAGCCTTACCGGCCGTATTTTATCGGCACAGCATTAATGGCACTTTTCTTTGCCTGGCGCCGCATTTATCGATCAGAGGCCGCTTGCAAATCAGGTGCGGCTTGTGCGTTGCCACAGACTAGGCGTACTTACAAAATCATTTTCTGGATCGTTGCGATATTGGTGCTTGTCGCACTGTCCTTCCCTTATCTTGCACCGTTATTTTATTGAAGGAGCCGTAACATGAAAATCGCCCACGTACTATCAATTATCATGGTGATCGGGGTTACCACACTGATGCTATCACCTGCCTTTGCAACCAATAAGACCGTCACGCTTTCTGTGCCAACGATGAGTTGCCCGGTGTGCCCGATAACAGTGAAAAAAGCGCTTACCAAAGTCCCTGGCGTAAGTAAGACAGATATCGACTTTGAAAAACGTCAAGCCACCATCACATTCGACGACTCAAAGACTAGCATCGATACCATAACACGCGCCACTATGGATGCGGGCTATCCATCCACGCTGAAGACAAACGTGAAATGACTGCAATCATCTTGGAGTCAACATTGACGTGTCCCAGTTGCGGGCATAGCAAAACCGAGACGATGCCGACCGATGCATGTCAGTGGTTCTACGAGTGTGAGCAGTGCCATGTCGTGCTCAAACCAAGACCCGGCGATTGCTGTGTTTACTGCTCCTACGGCTCCGTTCCGTGCCCGCCCATTCAGGAGCACGGTAAGCGAGGCGCTTGCTGCAATTAACCTAAATGGCGCGGCTCCTCTGCCTTGCCCAATAGTAGTCGTTGCTCTCCATACGATGATGAAGGGCAGGCAGGCGCCGAAAGTTGACATTGAGCATTTTCAGGAATGTCCGATCCTGGCCAGCCTATCCGCCACAGTCGGATAACTCAACTTCACTTTCAACTCGTGCTTCATGCGCCGATTGGTCAGCCGTCTTGATTCATTCATAAACGACAGTAACATTTCCGGCAGCGTGCGCTGTGCCTCAGCGCGGCTGATGCGCGGCACGCGTGCCATGCCGAACGCATCTGCCACGCTGTCAAAGTATTCGCCCATTTTGAGATGGCTGTCGTCGCTGGCATGATATACACGCCCCGGCTTGCCATAGCGCAACGCCGCAACGCCGATGCGCGCCAAATCATCTGCATGGATGTGGTTGGTGTAACTATCTTCACTGGCGATGATGGCCGGTGTACCCTGCTGCAAACGCTTTAACGGCAGCCGGTCGGCGGCGTAAATTCCCGGTACGCGCAAGATGCTGGCAGCGACGTGATTGCGTTTTGCCCAGTTGCGTATTTGTCGCTCGGCATCAACACGCTTTAGCGCCCGCGCCGTGGTTGCATTCAATGGCCGGGTTTCATCTACCCATGCCCCACCGCAATCGCCATACACGCCGCTGGTGCTGATATACACCAACTGCTTTGGCAGTCTGGCTTGCGACAACGCACTGAGCAGATGACGGGTGCGTGTGTCGTGCGCGCCATCACCAGAGTCCGCAGGCGGCGCAAAATGCAGCACGACATTCGCTATTCCGGAGATGCGTGCAAGGCCGCTGCGATTGTCCAGATCGCCGAGCAGGGGCGTCACACCCAGCACGCGTAACTTTGCGCAGTTGGCGGGATTGCGCACCAGCGCGAACACTTGATAATGTTTGGTCAACCACGGAATAGCGCGTAACGCGACATCACCACAACCGATAATCAGCATGCGTCTCATCTGTGGATTATGCGGTAAAATGGCGACTTTTGCGCAGCCTGTAGTCAGCCAACATGTCTTTCCAAACCACCATTCAACCCAGCGGACACAGCTTTGCCACAGAGGCGCACGAGACCATTCTGGAAGCTGCACTGCGGCATGGTTATACCTTGCCGTATAGTTGCCTGGATGGAGTGTGCGGCACTTGCAAGGGAAAAGTAATCAGCGGCAACGTGGATTACGGTAAACATCAGGAAAGCACCTTGACCGACACGGAAAAGACCGCCGGAATGGCGTTGCTCTGCTGCGCAAAACCACTTTCTGATCTTGTGCTGGAGTGCCGCGAAATCAGCGCCGTGGATGATATTCCGATTAAGACCATGCCTTGTCGCGTGCAGAAAATGCAGCAACCCGCCCCGGATGTGATGATTATCTCGCTCAAGCTGCCTGCCAATGAGCGGCTTCAATTCATGGCCGGGCAGTACATCGACATTCTGATGAAAGACCATAAGCCACGTAGCTTTTCACTGGCCAACGCGCCACATGACGGCGAGTTTTTGGAACTGCACGTGCGCAATATCATCGGTGGCGCATTTACCGAATATGTTTTCGGCAGCATGAAAGAACGCGACATACTGCGCTTCAGAGGTCCGCTCGGCACTTTTTTTCTGCGCACTGACACGGTCAAACCCATTATTTTCGTCGCCAGCGGCACTGGCTTCGCGCCGATCAAGTCCATTATTGAACATGCCCTGCACATTGGCCTGAAACGCCCGATGCGTTTTTATTGGGGGGCCCGAAAACTGGCTGACCTGTATCTGCTGGATATGGCAAAAAACTGGGCAGCACGCGGCATTGAATTCATCCCGGTTCTTTCGGAGGCTGCGCCCGAGGATGCCTGGCAGGGCCGCAGCGGCTTTGTGCATCAAGCGGTGCTGGATGATTTCAGCAATCTTGCCGGACACGAGGTGTATGCTTGCGGCGCGCCCGTGGTGGTGGAAGCCGCGCACCGTGATTTCACCACACTGCGCGGCTTGCCACAGGACGCGTTCTTTTCTGATGCGTTTACTTTTGCGCCGAAGGATTAATGCGCGAAGAAATACGCAACTCTCCGTTTTCCTGTTCCATTTTGAATTGTTGCAAGGCGCTCATCCCCAGCAAAGGCTGGGTAAGGTTTGGGGAAATTGTTGCAGCCGCATTCTTGATTAGAAATGGCCCGAATTTGAGCTTGGGGATGACCGCCGTACAGGCGCTGGCTTGGCCATTTGCCGTTTGCATCAGAATTTTATTCTGGCAATATATCTGCGCTGAAAGGGCCAGCGAACTTGGCAACGAAACATAAGTGGCGCCGGTATCCACCACAAATGTCAGCGTTTTGCCGTTAACCGACCCGCCCAAAAAATAATTACCATTTATGCCCTGCTTGACAATCAGCGTGCCGCTGAAATTTTTATCGGTTTCATTTTCCGGCTGTTTTACTTCCGGAGATGCCCACGAAGTGATTGTCTGAACGTCCTGCGTGCAGGGCGACTCCTGATAAATCAGGCTGCCTTGCTGATTTTTGCATTTGTATATTTTGCCCTGTGCCCACGCATTGCCACCTGACAGCAGCAGAACGAGGACACACGATATGACAAAAAAGGTTCTGGGCATCATTCCTCTCCCGGCTGAAATGTCTTTGGTGTGCATATTACTTCAACGCCATGGCCTGCTGGTAATAATTAAACGCCTGGGTCGTATTGCCCAAACGCTCTGCAAGCTGGCCAAGTGCAGTATATGCGGCATTGCTCGACGACACACTGACACTGGCATCAAGATAGTTTTGCGCTTTACCCCACAATTTTTGCTGCAGGCACAATTTACCCAGCGCAAGCAATAAGCCGGCATCATTCTTGTGCTGATTCAGCCATTTTTCTGCTTGCTCGATTTGTCCAACCAAATCACCCGATGCACAGTCGCCATACAGGGCAACCAGTTCACTATCCCATTGCGCATTCAAACTGTCCGAAAGTATTTGCTGCGCGGCTGAATAACTGTGCAACGCTATCAATGCGCGCGCCGCCGTTGCAGCGATTTTTTTGCGCCGCTTGAAATCTGCCGGAATATTTTTGAGATAAGCAGTCAGCCCTGTCGCATCACGTTGCTGCTGAATGTTTTCCAGATATACCTGTTGACGTACTTGAGCAGCGACCGGGACATCAATGGCTGAGCGGCTTTCCAGTTTCTGGAGTACACGTAACACTTCATTCCAATTCCCCGCTTGCTGCTGTGCCTTGAGTTCCAATAACAAAGCGCCAGTGTGATCTTTGATGCCGCTCTTGCGTAATTCTCTCAGCATATTCAGCGCGGCCAGCGGATCATGTTGATCAAGCATGAATTTGGTACTTGCCATCAGGCGCATGGTGGACTCGCCTGTTGACTTGCCTTCTGCGGCGGATAAATAAGTGTCACGCCTTTTAAATCCGCGCAATTCATGCGCAGAACGCGCCGCAATGATGGGGTGCAAGGCGGAGGTATCGCCCAGTTTCATTGCTTGGGCTGAAGCCTTCTCAGCACTGGCGTAGCGACCCTCAAAAAAAGCATTCATGGCCACATTCAGCAATTCGCGCGCTTTGACCTGGACACGCTCCGTTCTGAATTGCCGCACATAAGCAGGTAGCTGCACGGCTGCGGAGATCAAACGTATCAACCCGTAACTGAGCATGAACATGAACAGCAACAAAATGAAAAACAGGACGAGGGATATTTCGATCTTGTATGGCGGATAAACCAGCAATACATATGCAGGATTGTGCGTTGTAATAGTCAGTGCAACAGCCGCACCAAACAGCAACAGTATCCAGATCAGATATTTCATCGTAACGTCTTGTCTCGGCTGAGGCGGTAGTTCCGCACGGCTTGCAGGCTGGTGTTGATGTCCGGTATCTCTATGCCGATATTCGCCGCTGCAATTTGCTTGAGCTCAGTTTGCATCCGCGTGCCTTGAGCCGACTTGGCTGAAAAATAGCGCGACGTCCAGGTTTGCGCTGCACGAATGTCCCGTTTGAAACTTTCCTCGTCATGCGAGAGCAGTGCAAAACGCGCCGACAATAAACGCAATTTCAGATTTTCGCGCAGGAAAAATTCCTGGTTGGGTGGCAGCAAGGGTATCTCAGCCTGACCGGTATCTTCGATGCGCACCAATTTTTTTGCTTCCTGCCAGATTTCACGCAACATTTTTTGCCAGATAATTCCATCGTCCGGCGGTGCGGAATTTTTACCTGTCTCGCTCGAAATCCGTTGCTGGTAGAGTAATGGCAGCTCATCTACCATGACAGCCAGATTTTCGATTTGAAAATTGATGCCGGTCAGGTCCACATCAGGCAGTGCACGCAATCTGTCCATATCCTGGCTTATCGCTTTACGCAGGCCATTCAATGCCGGTCTATCCATGCGCTGCAAGCGGGAATCGGCACTCTGCATGGCAATCAACGCAGCCTTTACGTTGGCCGATATTTGCAATTGCTGAGCAGCGATCAGCAACATTTGTTCGGCCTCCGCCAAAACAGTCTCATCGCGGCTGGCTGATAAATCGTTATATAGCGCTTCCAGTGCGGCGCGCTGACTCTGTGATTCGGCGTAACTTGATTCAAGCTCTGCCACCTTGGCCGCCAGCTCGCGCATCTGATCACGGCTTTGCGCCATCAATATCTGATTGGCGCTGTTGATGCCGTCCATCTCCGCGATTTTTTTGGACAGTTGCTGCTGCATACCGTTGATCTCGTGATGCGCATCAAACCATTGCCAGAGAAAAACCACTGTCAGCGCTGTCATGGTCAACTGTGTGATGCTGAAGCGCATGAAAATTGCGGCTATCGAGTTTCGATCGGGCCGATCAGGCCCAGTCGCCGTGACTGAACCGTCCGCCCCGGCCTTGCCTTGTTTTTGATCTGGCTCACTCATGTTTGAGTTTTTAGTTATCCCGAAAATGCAGTGTATGAGGCGTCGGTCGATTCAGACAGTCTGGATATTACGCCTGTTATCTGCCGGCGAATGGCTTCGCCCATTCTGTTAATGCAGCAAATAAACCGTCATCCCCTGCGCCGCTCAGGTGCACTTGTTGCCAGCCTTGCTGCCTGGCCAGTGCAGCGATACGTGCATGTGGAACGAACAAAGGCAGGTCCATCGTTTTTACCTCGCCGCCCAGCATTTGCCATAAACAGGTCAAAGCTTCGCTGCTGGTGACGGTAATCGCATCCGGCTTTGCATCCAGCAACACCCGTACATCTTGTTGCGGCTTGCTGCGCTGATAACACGTTGCATATTCCACCAGCGCACCGCGTGACCTGAGCGTATCGGCCAATAACTCGCGCCCCCCGTCACCACGAAAAATCATCACCCGCCATCCGGCGACATTCTGTAGCTCCGGCAAGTCCAGCAGGCCCTCGCTGTCAAAACGTTCAGTCGGCGCAATGGCCTTGGCAATACCGGATTCACGCAATGCTTTTGAGCTGCTCTGTCCTATCGTGGCAATGCCCAGATTCGCCGGGAGTACGCCCGCCGTACGTATCGCCGCCATGCCGTGACGCACCGCATTGGGACTGATGAAAATCGCGAGATTAAATTGAGCAAGCCGGGAGCACTGCTCATGTAATGTACGTTTATCTGCCAGCTCGGTAATTTCAAGTAACGGAAACAGCAACGCCTTGCCGCCAGCCTGTTCAATCCGTTTTGCCAGCTGCGCGGCTTGCTCGCGCGGACGCGTGACCGCGATGGTTAATCCGTGCAGGGATCCTTCACCCATTTAGCGCTGCAAGAATTTCATCCGCGCCCTGCGCACGCAACGCGTCGGCAACTTTATTTCCCAGCACTTCAGGGTGGCTGATGTCGCCGATTAATTCGGCGTGCGCCATCTGTCTGCCGTCCGGACTCGCCACAAAGCCACGCATACGCAGCTTGCCGCTTTGAACTTCGGCAAAACCGCCCAATGGCACTTGGCAACTGCCCGCCAGTGCGCGGCTCATGGCACGTTCTGCCAACACGCAAGCAGCCGTATCGGCATGGTGTAGTGACTGAAGCAAGGCAATTACGTCAGCACGATTGGCACGGCACTCGATACCCAACGCGCCTTGCCCAACGGCGGGAAGACTGTCTTCACTGGGAATCAACGCACGAATGCGCATACCCAGACCCAGACGTTTCAAGCCTGCAGCAGCGAGAATAATGGCAGCGTATTGGCCCTCGTCGAGTTTACGCAAACGGGTTTGCACATTGCCGCGCAGTGGCTCGATATGCAAATGCGGAAAGCGCGCGCGCAACTGGCTTTCGCGGCGCAAGCTGGATGTGCCGACCACGCTGCCGACAGGTAAAGCAGCCAGATTGGCATGGTTATTCGAAACAAAAGCGTCGTGCGGGTCTTCGCGCTCACCAATAGCGGCCAGAACAAAACCGTCCGGCAGATTCATCGGCACATCCTTTAATGAATGCACGGCAAGATCCGCGCGACCATCTTCCAGCGCCGTTTCAAGCTCTTTGACGAATAATCCTTTACCGCCGATTTTGGAGAGCGTCACGTCGAGAATCTGGTCTCCCTGCGTCGTCATGCCTAATATGCTGACTGCGGTTTGCGGATATAATGCGCTCAATCTGTCGCGGATATGTTCGGCCTGCCACATGGCCAGAGCGCTTTCACGTGAAGCGATCACTAAGCGAGCGGGTATAATTGGCGAGGGCGATAAGCGCATCGGAGTTCCTAAATTTTGGTGGTATTGCGCGGCGCATTCTAACATGGGGCGCGCCGCGTTTTTTTATGTATGAGTCAAGATGAATCTGTTTTCTACCCCTGCCGATATCTCCAGTAAAGACTTGCCGCTGCGCGAAGACGTTCGTCTGCTTGGGCGTATTCTGGGCGAAACGCTGCGCGAACAAGAAGGGGAAGAGACCTTTTTGCTGGTCGAGAATGTGCGCCGCGCCGCGGTTCGCTTTCGCAAAACGCAAGACGACCGCGACCGCATTCAACTGGAGCAAACCCTGGATGCTTTGAGCCCGAGTGAAACCCTGGCCGTGGTGCGTGCTTTCAGCTATTTTTCTCAGCTCTCCAACATTGCCGAGGATTTGCATCATAATCGCCGTCACCGTGCCCATCTCAAGGCTGGTACGCCAGCCAAAGACGGGAGCCTGCTATTAGCCTTGCAGCGCATTGAAGAAAAATCGGTCGGCAAAGAAGCCTTGCAAGCATTCCTCAACAGCGCATTAATCTCACCGGTACTCACCGCGCATCCCACTGAAGTCCAGCGCAAGAGCATACTTGATTGCCAACTGATTATTTCACGTCTGCTATCCGAACGTGGCCGCGTGGACATGACTCCTGAGGATCTGGCCGACAACGAGGAAACTCTGCACCGTTTCGTGCTCATCTTATGGCAGACACGAATGTTGCGCACCGCCAAATTGAACGTGCGTGATGAAATCAAAAATGGTCTGGAATTTTATCGCTACACCTTCCTGACTGAAATCCCAAAAATTTATGCTCATCTGGGGAAGCAACTTGAGGCGCAGTTCGGCAAAGATATTCACATTCCGCCATTTCTATGTGTTGGCAGTTGGATAGGCGGCGACCGCGATGGTAATCCTTTCGTCACCCATGATGTGATGCTGGATGCAGTGCGCCAGCATTCGGCACTGGCGCTCGAACATTATCTCAACGAAACCCATATTCTCGGCGCACGCTTGAGCCTGACTGATCGCCTGGTGGATGTCAGCGATGAGTTGCGCAAACTATCGGACGCCTCTCCGGATAAAGCCGCCAGTCGAAATGATGAGCCCTACCGCCGCGCGCTGATCCTGATTTACTCCCGCTTGTCCGCAACCGCCAAACAATTAGGGCATGAAATTTTACATCGCCCGCCAGTAGACAGGCATGCGCAGCCTTATGCCTCACCGCAAGAGTTTGTGTCTGATCTGGATGTACTGATTGATTCATTATTCAAGCATGGTGCGATTTATCTGGCCCGTGGTCGTATCGCCGATTTGCGGCGTGCCGCCGAGGTATTTGGCTTTCACCTTGCCCCTCTGGATATGCGTCAACATAGTGCAATTCACGAGGAGGTTGTCAGTGAATTGTTTGCGCGCAACAGCGCCACAGACAACTATCAATCCTTGAGCGAACCCCGGCGCCGCAAGGTGTTGCTTGCCGCCCTGCAGGACGGGAAATTGTTACTTGGCGACATAGAACAATATGGGCCGGCGGTGCAAAGCGAGCTGCACATCATGCAAACCGCCGCGTATATTCACCAGCATTTTGGTCGCGCTGCATTGCCTAATCACATCATTTCCAAGACCGATTCGGTAAGCGATATGCTGGAACTCGCACTGATGCTGCAACAGGTCGATCTGCTGGAAGGCGGTGAAAAACCTTGCCTGCACGTCAATATCATTCCGCTGTTCGAGACCATCGAGGATTTGCGCGGCTGCGGCGTCATCATGGACGAGCTATTCTCGATTCCCTACTACCGCGAACTGTTAAATAGCCGCGGCAATACCCAGGAAGTGATGCTGGGTTATTCCGATAGTAATAAGGATGGTGGTTATCTCACCGCAAACTGGGAACTGTATAAAGCCGAGCTTGAGCTGGTCCGAGTATTCGCCAAACATGGTATCGAACTGCGCTTGTTTCATGGACGCGGCGGCACGGTCGGTCGTGGTGGCGGGCCGAGCTACGACGCAATTCTGGCGCAACCGCCGGGCAGCGTGAACGGCCAGATTCGTATCACCGAGCAAGGTGAAGTAATCTCCAGTAAATATTCCAATCCCGAGATCGGCAAACGTAATCTGGAAACGTTGATTGCTGCAACCATGGAAGCTACGTTGTTGCATCAGCATGGCGCAGGTAACGCCATGCCGGAATGTCACCGCATCATGGAGGCATTAAGCCTTGATGCCTTTACCTCGTACCGCAAACTGGTATATGAAACGCCGGGTTTTACTGACTATTTTTTTATTGCCACGCCGATACGTGAGATTGCCGAACTGAATATCGGCAGCCGCCCCTCGGCACGCAAGGCGTCCGGCCGTATCGAGGATTTACGCGCTATTCCATGGGTATTCAGCTGGGGGTTAAACCGCGTCTTGTTGCCGGGCTGGTTCGGATTCGGCAGCGCAGTGCAAAAATTCCTTGCGCGCGAAGGAGATGCCGGACTTGCACAGCTGCAGGCAATGTACAAAAACTGGCCATTCTTCCGCGGGCTGATGTCCAACATGGACATGGTGCTATCCAAAACCGACATGGGTATCGCATCACGTTATGCCGAACTGGTAGAAGATATCAAGTTACGTGAACGGATTTTCGGTGCGATTCACCACGAATGGGAAAG
>WNFP01002505.1_pt1 | contig 14631 bp, 10 predicted proteins | sample 5400201 | NCBI WGS metagenome assembly WNFP01 (sample SAMN13153355, study PRJNA577476) | soil metagenome | isolation source: 115 cm saprolite under Madrone tree | place: USA:California | collected 2016-06-14
CCACAATGCATCTGTGATATTCTTTTTTCCCGCGCCTGAATCACTCGCGCTAAGTTTCACAACTCCTATGCAAAAAACGCTACTTCCCATTCAAGCCGTCGCACGCAAACTCGATATCCCCGAAAAGTATTTCGAACCACTAGGCTCCCAAAGCGGAAAAATCAAACTCGAACTCCTCTCCGACCCCGCATTCAAACGCCGAGGAAAATTGATCCTGGTCACCGCCACCACGCCCACCGCCGCCGGAGAAGGCAAGACCGTCACTTCCATCGGCCTGACGCAAGGCCTTACCCACATCGGCAAGAAAGTGGTCATCACCTCGCGCGAGCCCTCACTCGGTCCCGTTTTCGGCATGAAAGGCGGCGCTGCCGGCGGCGGTCTTTCGCAAATCGAGCCAAGCGCAAAAATCAATCTCCACTTTCATGGCGATTTTCACGCCATCGCCTCGGCCCACAATTTGCTCGCCGCGCTGATTGACGCCCATCTCTTCCATGGCAACGATCTTCATCTCGATCCCGATCGCCTCACCTGGCCCCGCACCATCGACATGAACGACCGCGCACTCCGCCGCATCGCCGTCTCCCTCGACAGCAAAAAGGAAGGCAGCGGCCGCCAGACTGGCTTCATCATCACGGCCGCGTCCGAAATCATGGCCATCATCGCGCTCGCCAAGGACCGCAAGGATTTGCGCAAACGTCTCGATGCCATCGTCATCGGCGTCAGTCGCGATGGCAAACCCGTCTCCGCAGGCAACCTCGGCGCCACCGGCGGCATGATGGCTCTCCTCGCCGAAGCCATTCTTCCGAACCTCGTGCAAACCACTGACGGCACTCCCGCCTTCGTCCACGCCGGACCGTTCGGCAACATCGCGCACGGTACCAGCAGCGTTGTCTCGCAAGAGATGGGCTTGCGCCTCGCCGACTACGTCGTCAATGAGTGTGGTTTCGCGTCCGATCTTGGCGCTGAAAAATATTTCGATATCGTAATGCAGCAAGCAGGAATCACGCCATCCGCCGCCGTCCTCGTCACCACCGTGCGAAGCATGCGCCAGCAGGGCGAAGGCCAATTCGATCGCGGCCTCCCCAATCTCGGCAAGCACATCGAAATCCTGCAAGCCTTCGGAGTTCCCACCATCGCCGCGATCAACCGTTTCCCATCAGACACTGACGCCGAACTAGATCGTCTCGCCGCCTACTGCGCCGAACGCGGCGTCCCCAGCGCACTATCGGAGGGCTTCGCCCAAGGCGGCCCCGGCGCAAAAGATCTCGCGGAAAAAGTTGTTGCCGCCATCGAAAAAAATCCCGCGCCAGCAGCTCACCCTCTCTATTCCCTGAACGAATCGCTCACGGAGAAAATCCGGTGCGTCGCGCAGAAAATTTACGGCGCCAGCGACGTGAATTTCAGTGAGCAAGCCAAAGCCAAGCTCCAGCAATTCACCGATTGGGGCCACGCAAAATTGCCCGTCTGCATCGCCAAAACGCAATATTCCTTATCCGATGATCCCAAGCGCCTCGGCGCGCCCACTGGCTGGACCCTCAACGTCACCAACGCTTCTCTCTCCGCCGGAGCCGGCTTTGTGGTCGTCATCTCCGGCAACATGATGCTCATGCCCGGACTGCCCAAGGTTTCCCGCGCCTCCTCGATTGACGTCGACGATTCCGGCGCCATCATCGGCGTCTGAGGCCATCACGGTTGAGTTCGCGCGGCCCGATGCCCAATCTCAATCCATCTTTCTATTTGCTCGAAGCAAATGTGCGTTGGATGGCTGCGGGAGCCTTAGTTCTTCGGCAGGCGGTTGCAGACAAAATCCGAGATTCGGCCGGCAGCAGGTGGATCAAGGTTCGACAAAACTGCGATCACATACTTGCTTCGCGGATAAATTTCCAGTTCACCGTTCATTCCCGGCGCCCCGCCCCCATGACCAAAGTGGCGAAACGCGGCGTCCGCGTCGTCATCCATGAACCCGAACGCGTATTTCACTCCCCTCGGCGTGGCTACTTTCCCGGTGGTCAGCAATTCCGTATTTCGCGCGTCCAGCACTTTATGATTCGTCACTGCATTCGCAAACCGTACCAAGTCTTCGACCGTGGCATAGCCGCCGCCCGCGGAAGTCCCTCGATAAGGCAGCGTGTCCGTATTTGGTTGAAGCCCACCACCGCCAAACCGCGTGTATCCAATCGAACGATTCGGCACAATTTGCCCTTCCGTAAGTGATCCGCTCGCCGCCATCCCCGCCGGGCCATAAACATTCTCGTTCACATAATCGTAGTAGCTCTTGCCGCTTACGCGCTCGACGACCACGCCCAGCAGAAGGAATCCGTAATTGCTGTACTCCCATCGGCTCCCGGGCTCGAACTCCAGGCCGCGCTTTCCGTACAAATTCACGTAATCCTGCAGCGTCCGCAGTTCCCTCCGGTGCGCGTCAAACTCCGGTCCGAAGATGTCCCCCGTTCCTCCCGTGTGCGTCAGCAATTGCTGGATGGTCACCTTCGACGCGAATTCCTTGTTGGGATAGTCGGGGATGTACTTTCCAAGCGCGTCGGTCAACGTTATTTTCCCAGCCTGCACCAGTTGCAGGATGGAAGTCGCCGTGAACATCTTGTTCATCGAGCCGATTCGGAATTTCGTCTCCAGCGTGTTCGGAATTTTCTTTTCCCGGTCGGCCATTCCGTATGCGCCTTTAAAGATCACTTTTCCTTCCTTGGCCACCATCACGGCCCCCGAAAATTTATCCGCCGCGCTATCCTTCTCTAATTTTTCGTGCAGCGCCGCCATCAATTCGTTTTCGTTCATCCGCTCAATCGGGAATTCCGCGGGGCGGGGAATGACATTCAGATCAAAGCGGATAATCTTGTGCGGCGTTTCCGTTTCCACGTCCATCGTGAAGCGTGCGAATTGATCCGAATTGCGCTCCTGCACCAGACCGCTGATCCGCAGTGGAGCAGATTCCTCGATTTTCTTGAGATCGAACCCTCCGGTTCTTTCCCGCAACCCAATCATCCCGTTTACTTCGCGGTCGCCACGGTCTTTAAAGTGCGTGAGGATCTCCTCGATCGGCGCCCGGTCACCGCCGTTCAAGGCTTGCAGCCACGCGGAGAATTGCTCTCCGGCTGGCGTCTTTGGCGTTTCCACCACTGCCGCGCCGGAACTCATGAGCACGATACTTCCGGGGACGTTTCGTCCTTCTATTGCTACTTGAAGTGCTCTTTCCTGCTGGCGGAGCTGCCGCGCTCTGCTTTCCTCAGGAAGTCCGGAGTCTGCATACCCCGCTACGCCAGTCCCGCCTGGTAGGAATTCGCCCGGGGAACCCGGTGACCCTTGCGCTGGCAGTGCCCATTCCGCTTTCGAACCTCGCAATGCCGTCGAATCGGCGAGCATCATGGGTGCTCGTCCGCTGATCCCCGCCATCAGCCACACCGCGCTCAGCAAGCCCAGTGACATTCCACCGCCTTGCATCCACCGGTACAACGGCAGACTGTATTGCGCTACCTCAAAGTGTCTCCACCCAAAAAACGCCGAGGCGCCCGCCGGTTGGGCTGAAACAGCCGCCGCAAGCGGCGTGTGCAACGACTCCGGCCGCACTACCCATTCCCGCAGCAGAGAGACGAACGCGTCGGCAAACAGCCGCAACACGCCCTGTGTTTCCGCCGCCTCATCGAAGATCCACAGCATCTCTTCGGCAAACCGCTGCCGGAACAACGGCGGATGAAGATACAACAACAAGCGATAGAGAGAGCGAAACATTGGATGGGCCATTTATGCTCTCCTCGGTTTGGTTCCCAGCAAATATCCTTTAGCTTCCCGCACAACACCTTCCAGCCGTGCCACTTCTGCTGTAAGCACGCGACGCCCGAGCCCCGTCAGCCGGTAATAGCGCCGCCGTGGATCCCCATCCGCGGCGCGCCTTTGAGTTTCTTCGACGCAACGCTGCGCCATTAGTTTTCTCAGATTGTCATAGAGCGTCCCTGGCCCCAGCTTGTATTGCCCCTCGGATTGCCGCGCCACTTCCAGCATGATTCCGTAACCATGAAAATCCTCGCCTGCCAGTGCCAGCAGGATGTGCAGCGCTGCAGGCGACAGCGGCAGGAACGCTTTGATGTTTTCCTTCATACTCGGAATCCGGTATATCGGGTTCCGAGTATCGTGTCAATCTTTTTTCCATCCGCGCCGCCGCTCCCCCATTCTTTCGAACATACTGTCCCTCAGGCCAGCTTGTCCCGCTCGCAGTACGTTTGTACTATCGCCAGCGGCCTTGCTGCCTGAAATAGTTGAATGTTGTTTGGGCCGTTGCGCGGACGGCTCTCCGCAGCTCAGGCTTTTTCGAAAGATGCGCCATCCTCCGGCGCACGAGGGGCAACTGTATCGTGGCTTCCGCAGTGGACACTCGTCGCTCATCTGCCTCGTCTTCGGCGGATTCTGCGAAATCGCGCGGCGCCGGCTCTCCGTCTGATAGAAACAACACTCGCGTAGCTCTCGAAGTGCAGGTGATCGCCACCGGCGCGCGCCCCGGCGACAGCGACTCCCAGCGCGAACTCTTCACCGAAGAAACTACAACGGTTTTGGTGTTTGAAAGCGGCGCTGTTATCCGCCTTACCGCCGCCGTGGCCGCCGGACAGCTGCTCTTTCTCACCAACAAGGAATCGCGCCGCGAAGTCGTTGCCCAGGTCACCCGCAAGCGCGACTTCCGGCCCACGAGTTGTTATGTCGAAGTCGAATTCAGCGAGCCTGCGCCCGGATTTTGGGGCATCGAATTTCCTGAACACTCGGAACTCGTACCTGCGAACGCCCAGCAACAAGAAGCGGCAGAACTTGTGCAAGCCTCGCGGACCATCGCCGGCAAGCCAAGCGAGTCCGCGCCAGTTCCCAGCGCGCCGGAAGTGGAAGCGCTCAAAGAGGAAGTCGAAAAGCTTCGCAAGCAACTGGAATCACTGCAAACCAGAACCGCCGCCGGGAACTCCTCGGCACCCGCCACGACCAAGCCGCCACGCGCTACTCCCACCTCCGCCTCGCCTGGCGAGCAAACTGCCGCCCAGCCCGAAGCTTACGCAAAACCTTCGGCCACGCCCGCCGAAGCTCCAGCAAGTCTTTCCTCCGCGGCCCCGCGGGTCGTTCCGGCGCCGCCAGTGCTGCGCCAAGACACTACACCCGTCGAAGACAAGCCTCTTCCCAAACCAGAGATCCGCATCAATCGCGGGACGTCTGCGGTTGAGCGCTCTCGCAATCCAAAATCGGCATCGCGTGGCAGAGTTCGCCCTGCATTTGTGCGGATCGCCCTTTTAACCGCGGCGCTGCTGCTCGTCGCAACCGGCGCAGCGTGGTACCTGCATTGGATTCCCCAGCTCCCGTTCCCGAAAAAACATTCTGTCAAGGCCGCTGCAAGCACCATTGCTCATCCCGCTCCCGTCGTTAGCTCCGCTCCTCAGAGGCTCGCGGACGCGCACACCGATTCCGCCAAGCCCACACAAACTGTCGGTGCGCCCGCGTCACCGCCGAGCGCACCGCAATCGGCGCCCGTGGAGGCCGCGAAGCCTTCCGCTTTGCTGGTCCTCCAGCCGCCTGCGCCCAGCGACACCGCAATCGAAGCGCCCGCGATCAAGCAAAAATCCACAATCGCTCCGGCGGTGGCAAAGCATCCCGTGCCGCGTTCGTCCAGCAACCTATCTGAGGCTTCGGCCACGCCGATCTCTGAAGGCCCCGCCTTTATTCCGCCCAAACTGGTCAAGTCGGTCCGGGCGGTCGCCTCTCCGAATGCGTTGCCGTATTTTGACAAGAGCAACACGGCGATTGTGACCCTTAACGCCTTGGTGGATTCTTCCGGACACGTGAAATCGATGAAGGTGCTCTCAGGGCCCGCTTCCTTGCGCGACGCCGCGATAAGAGCTCTCAAGCAATACCGGTACGCTCCCGCGAGACAGCGCGGCAAACCCGTGCCCGCCCACGTCACCGTTACCATCAATTTCCTGTTCGAGCCATGACTAGTCTGAGCAGCGCACGGACGCGCTAGGATGAGACTTGGGGCAATCTCAGCGAAGTGAGGCGTTGTTTACTTCTTGCTCGCCTTGGGTGTACCACGCGGACTTACCGTCGCTCGATGCGGACAGCCAGAACGATGGCCTGTCCAACGCGCCAATCGGCTGAGCCGTGCGTGTCGCGAAATCGAAGAACTGCAGAAGATGCGACTCAGCCCCATCATCGCTCAAGAAAAGAATGCCCCTTTGCGTTGCCGCCCAGTTGGCCCATATCCCCGGCCGGATTAGCGGCGAAATTAGTGTTTCGGTGCCTCCTTGCGTGGCAACTTGCCAAATCTCAGGATTCTCAAAGCGCGTTTTAGCGTAGTAGATGGTCTGCCCATCGGAGGACTCAATGGCCGCGAATCCACCTTTTCGCGTTACCTGCACTGTCTGCCCGCCGTTGGCAGCCACTTTCCAGATTTGGTCTTCCCCGGTTCGATTCGAAGCAAAATAGACCCACCGGCCATCGTTCGACCAGCTTGGCACCCTATTCTCCGACTCATTTTGCACCAGCGCCGTAGCTGCTCCGCCGTCGGCTGGTACCATAAAGACAACGGGATGCCCATTGCTCGTTGAATCGAACGCGATCCAGCGGCTGTCCGGCGACCACCGCGGTGAGCCGCAGCTTCCGAGGTCTGTCAGCTTTACCAGCGATGATCCATCGAGGTTGCTGGTCCAGATCTCGAGGCTGCCAGAACGATCTGACATGAACGCCAACTTCTTCCCATCAGGCGACGGCTGCGGCCCTTCGTTTCTATCCCTGGCTGAAGTGACTACGGTTCGGGCGCCTGCTTCTTCCGGCCGAGTCAGATCAAGATGCCAGATACTGGGTGCGCGAATGATTTGGGCGCCCCCTTCGTATATCCTTTCGCGCTCGAACTTCAGGCGCAATTCCTGTGCCTCAGGTCCCCTCACCTTCCACACGCCGAACCCTACAATGAGAAAAAGTGTCGCCAATGCTGCCCACAAGTAAGGCCGGTCCCAGCGTTTGCGGGGTGTCGTACCTTGCCATTCGTAGTCCTTGTGATTCGGCTGGCTTTCGGCGACGCTCGCCGGCCCGGAGACGGCCGGCAACTCCTCTCCCACTTTTTCCGCTTTAGCTATAAAACGATAACCCCGCCGCGGCAACGTCTCGATATACCGCGGATCCTCGGCGGAATCGTTCAGGCACTCGCGCAGCTTATTCACTGCCGCGTTCAGCCCGTGGTTGAAGTCCACAAACGTGCCGGCGGACCAAATCTTTGTCCGGAGCTGTTCGCGCGTGACCAGTTCTCCGGGCCGCTCCAGCAAAGTCGCCAGGATCTCGAACGGCTGCCCCCCCAACTTCAGTTTCACGTCGTTCTTCCACAGTTCATGGGTTCCGAGGTCGACTTCAAATGCTCCAAACTTAACCCGGTCTTTGATTGCGTTGGTCATTGGTCGAGAGATTCTACCATTCTGGTAGTACGAGAGCCCCGTCCATTTGGTTCCGACTCGCCTATAACTCTCGTTGATTAAATGCGTTGCACGATGACCTGAATTGCACTTGAAACCGACCGGTTTTGCATTGAGGTAGCGCCCCTCTCGCTGCATTTTTTGTCTTAGGCGGCGCGGTTTCTTCGGGCTGTCGCCGCCGTATGAGGCCAACCATGAGAGTTTTCGCCTGTACCTGCCTGACCATTGGACGTCAGGCCGTGCTGACTGTCATCGTATTAACTGGCTTCCTTCCAGCCAGCGCAGCCCAGCAATCCGTCACTGGAGTGAGCCCTTCCGGAACGAAATGCCTGCCGCCGTCCTCGGAACGCGCAGGGCAGCCCATTCCAGCCAAGTGCTCTATGCCAGACGGCGCGGCGGTGGCGAATGGTAGTCACCCTTATGAGCAAAACCAATTGGGCATCGCCTCGGCCCTGGTTCTTGGTCCGCAACGCACCATCGGCGAAGCCCGCAAGTGGTTTGAAAAATCGGCACGGCAGGGATACGCCCCCGCGCAAGTGAATCTGGGTGTGCTCTACGCCTATGGATGGGGGACTCCACAGAATTATGGTGCGGCACTCTATTGGCTGAAAGCCGCGGCGGACCAGGGCTTCCCCCGCGCCAACACCAATCTCGGCATCCTTTATTTGAAGGGCTGGGGTGTGAAGCAGGACTATGCGGAAGCCCTGCACTATTTCCACGCCGCGGCGGATGCTGGAGATGCGGGCGCCATGGTCAATCTCGGCTTCATGAGCGATAGCGGACTGGGCACTCCGGCCGAGCCGGCAGACGCCGCTGCCTGGTATCGCAAAGCCGCCGAGCAGGGCGATTCCTTGGGTCAGAACAATCTTGGCGATTTGTATCTTCGCGGAGAGGGTGTGGTTCAGAGTGATGCTCAAGCGCTGCACTGGTTTCAGAAAGCAGCGGCAAACGGAAATACCGGCGCAAGGATCAAGCTCGGCTATATGTATGCGAGAGGCCGCGCGACGCAAAAAGACGCGGAATCCGGTTACGCCTGGATCCTGGCGGCATCTCTGGCGGGAGACAGCCGCGGGCTCGACTATCTTCCTTCCTTGGAGGCACAGCTTAGTCCTAGCCAGCTGGAACGAGCGAAGCAGCGGGCAAAGGAACTGCGGAACATTCCCGAGAACTCCGTCGCGGAGATGGCGTTCGTCCAATAACTTGATGCGGATCGGCTTTGACGCTTTGAAGCAATAGTCATGACGATGATTTCGCCTGTTCGCGGAGTGCCGCGGTGGCTTCGATGGCCCTGCGAAGCTCTACCTGCTGCCGACCTGCCTTGTCGCGCTGTTTCAGGACGCAGTACAATGGAGCGTTTCCAGCAGAAGGAGGGAAGCGGCCATGGCTACAGCGGAACAGATTGTGCACGTCTCGGAGTTTACGAACGAGGCGTTTATTGATTTCTCGAAGGCGGAAAACCGGGCGCGCATGCAAGAGGCGCTGAAGAAGGTGAAGGCGGAGTTTGGGCGCGACTATCCGATGTGGCTGAACGGGAAGAAGGTAATCACCGCGGAAAAACGAACGTCCACGAACCCTTCACACCCGATGGAAATCATTGGCGTTTTCCAGAATGCCACGGCGGAGATGGCGCGGCAGGCGGTGGAAGACGCGCACAAATATTTTGACACGTGGAAGAAAGTTCCGCCCCAGGAGCGGGCGAAGTTTCTTTTTCGGGCGGCGCAGATTGTGCGGGACCGGAAATTCGAGCTAGAGGCGCTGGTGTGCTACGAAGTGGGGAAGACCTGGACGGAGGCGGACGCGGACATCGCGGAGACGATTGACTTCCTGGAATTTTACGGGCGGGAAATGCTGCGATTGGGCGTGCCGCAAAAACTGACGCCGATGCGCGGCGAGCGCAACTACCTTGTCTACATTCCGCTGGGCGTGGGCGTAGTGATTCCACCGTGGAATTTTCCTTGCGCGATCATGGCGGGAATGACGGTGGCTTCGCTGGTTACCGGGAATACGGTGGTGCTGAAGCCGGCAGCGGATTCGCCGACGATTGCAGCGAAATTCATTGACATCCTTTTTGAGGCGGGCATTCCGAAGGAAGCGGTGAACTTCATCACCGGGCCGGGCAACGTGATTGGCGACGTGCTGGTGCAGCATCCGAAGACGCGGTACATCGGATTCACTGGGTCGAAGGAAGTGGGGCTGCGGATCAGCGAACTGGCGGGGAAGACGGTGCCGGGGCAGATCTGGATCAAGCGCACGGTGCTCGAAATGGGCGGCAAAGACGGCATCGTGGTGGACGAAGAGGCCGACATTGACGCGGCAGTGGAAGGCACGGCGCAAGCGGCGTTTGGGTATCAGGGACAGAAGTGCTCGGCGTGTTCGCGGGTGATCGTTTCCGAGAAAATTTACGATACGTTTGTGCAGAAGCTGGTGGAGCGCACGAAAAAGATTACCGTGGGCCCAAGCGACGATCCGGGAAATTACATGGGACCGGTGGTGAGCCAGTCGGCGATGAAGACGATTCTGGATTACATTGAAGTGGGAAAGAAGGAAGGGAAGCTGCTGACGGGCGGGAAACGCGCGGCAGGCGACGGGTTCTTCATCGAGCCGACGATTATTGCGGACGTTGATCCGAAGGCGCGGCTGGCGCAGGAAGAAGTGTTCGGACCGGTGCTGGCTGTGATCAAAGCGAAAAACTTCGACCAGGCGATGGAGATTGCGAACAATACGGAATTTGGATTGACGGGAGCAGTGTATTCGAGGAATCCAGAAAAAATCCGGAAGGCGGAAGAATCATTTCACGTCGGCAATTTGTATTTGAACCGCAAGTGCACGGGCGCGATGGTTGGAGCGCACCCGTTTGGTGGGTTCAACATGTCAGGGACGGACTCGAAGGCCGGCGGAAAAGATTATTTGCTGCTGTTCATGCAAGGCAAGTCCATAGCGGAAAAAGTGAACTGAACGGGCGCCGCGCGTTTAGGCGGATCTGTCGCTAGTTTCGCGGGAAGCCCACTTCAAAATCCGAAAGACCGGATAGCTCAGCACAAGCATGCCCATGGCAAGCGGCGCGTTTTTCTGGTCGGTGACGATCGAGCCAATCAAGAAGACGACCGATGCTGCCAGTGCGATGCCGGTTGACCACGGATAGCCCCACGCGCGATACGGCCGCGCCATCTGCGGCTCTCTCCTTCGCAGCGCAAAGACCGAAAAATACGAAAGCGTATAGTTGGCGACAAAAAAGAACGAGAGCATGGCGATGACGCGCCCGAAGGCATTGGCGCTGAGAAACGAAATGAGCACGAAGAGAACGCCTACGATCGTGCTCAGGAAAAGCGATACTGTCGGCGTTCCGCCGGCGTTCACGCGCGCGGCGCGCCGGAAAAATAATCCATCGCAGCTCATGGCGTACAGCGTGCGCGTGCAGAAAAGTTGATTGGCGTTCAAGCAGCTCAACATGGAAACGACCATGATTGAGCGGATGATGGGGTCGCCGAGAGTTCCGAAGACGCGGTCGGCGACGGTGCCGAGGACAAAATTGTTTCCGGCGATTTCGTGCATCGGCAGAATGTAGAGCGCGACGAGATTCAGCAGCAGATAAATTCCCATGACGGAGAAAACGCTGCCGAAAATTGCGCGAGGAATGTCGCGGCCTGGCTGGCGGACCTCCTCGCCAAAATAAATGATGCCGTCCCAACCATCGATGGTGTAGATCACGGCTTGCAGGCCGAGCATGATCGCAATAGCCAGGGGCCACCCCGCCGGCAAGGGAAGCGATGACGATGCGGATTCGATGGCCGCTTTGTGAGCCGGACCGCCGAGCAGAAAACAAGCAATCACCAAAATCAGAAAAGCGCCGGTCTTCATCGCGGCGGTTGATAGTTGCGCGCCGCTGCCCCAGCGAATTCCGCGCCATTGCAAAACTCCAAATCCGCAGATGATGGCGATGGAAAGAATCTCTGCTTTTGTGTCGCCGGCGAGAATGGGGAAGAGATGGCCACTGTATTCGCTGATGACGATGGCGACGGCGGCGGCAGTGCCGCAAGTGGAGAGCCAGTCGCTCCAGCCGACGACAAAGCCGGCGTAGTCGCCGAGCGCGCGACGCGAAAAATTGTACTGGCCGCCGCTGCGGGGAATGGCAGCGCCAAGTTCGGCCATGGAAGACGCGCCGGAGAATGCGTAGAGACCGCCGAGTATCCAGACGGCGAGAAACATCCAGGCGTTGGGGAGAAACCTGGCGACGTCACCGGGTGTTCGAACGATGCCGGCGGCGATGGTGTTGCCGATGGCCGCGGCCATGCCAAACCACATGCCGAGAACCTGGAGAAGGCGGCCGCGACCGCCCGCGGGAAGGGCCCCATTTTTGGAAGAGGCTTCCGATATTTCAGACAATGTGAGGTCTCGAGGGATGCGAGATTCGCAGCCATCATATCGGGGGGAGCAGGAAATGCAAGCTGGAAGTAGCCGGCTGGAATGCGATTCGATTCGAAAAGACCTAGCGGGGAGTGCCTACGAATTTCCATTTGCCCCAGGCGACAGATTCGTGAACGGGCACGAAGTGAACGCGGGCGATTTTCTCGATGAGATCGGGCTGGCTGAGCCATTGGTGGTAGGTGCGGCGTTCGAATTGAATCATGGTGGCGAGGGCGTCCATTTTATTCGAAAGGCGCCGCGCAATGGAATTTCCTGAAATCGCGTGAACGAATTTCAGAAAAGGAGTCAGCCAGGGTTCGACGAAAACGACGCGGCCATCTTTTCGCAGGACACGCTGCATTTCTGAGAAAGACCGATCGAGATCTTCAGGCAGGGTAGCGAGATGGTGGAGACCGCCTTGAACGATGAGGACGTCCTTGCTGCGATCGGCGAAAGGAAGCTGGCGGCAATCGCCGACGATACACTTTGCCGGGCCTCGATACTGGGCGACCAGCCGAGGCGACAAGTCCACGCCTCCGAGATGTTTAAACCCGAGCCGTTCGAGCGCGCAGAGCCCATTGCCTCGGCCACAAAAAAGTTCGACGATTTCTGCTTCGCGCGGCCAGTGTTCAGCGCCCAAGCGGTTGAGACGGGCGATAAATTTTTGAATTTCCTGTTCGGGCGTTTCGAAACGCAGGTAGGCGGCTTCCCAGGGATCAGGAGCTGGCGAACTTCGCGCGTGGAGATTTGTTTCGTTCCCCGGTGTTTCTGTCGGCAATGTGGGCATCTTGGAAGAACAGTAGAAAGAACTATCGAAGGTTCCCACAGTTCTGCGGTCAATTCAAGACGTGCGTCAAAGTGCTGTTTGAAGCGTGGTCAGCGAATGGCCGGAAGCAGTATTTACTGGAAGACGGGCGGGTGAAATGTCCGCTCTAGCGCGATATGATGGTGCCGCATATGGGTACAGTTCTAGCCTCGGAAGGATCGCAGCCGCTGCGAACTGACATGTCGCGCGGCGTGGAAGTGTCGGTGGTGATCCCATGCCTGAATGAAGCGAATTCGCTGGCGTACTGCGTGGATAAGGCGAGGAAGGCGTTTGAGGCAGCAGGGCTCAGCGGTGAAGTGGTTGTTGCGGACAATGGTTCAACGGACGGGTCGATTCAAATTGCGGAAGAACACGGGGCGCGCGTGATTCGAGTGGCGGAGCAAGGATATGGAGCGGCACTGCGCGCGGGAATCGCCGGCTCCCACGGTCCTTACATCATCATGGGAGATGCGGACGACAGCTACGACTTCACGGAAGTGCCGCGATTCGTGGAGAAATTGCGCGAAGGAAATGAAATCGTGCTGGGCAACCGGTTCAGCGGTGAAATCAAACCGGGGGCGATGCCCGCACTGCACAAATATTTTGGCAATCCGGGTCTCACCGCTTTGCTGAATACTCTATTTCATGCGCACATTGGAGACGGTTATTGCGGAATGCGGGGATTCACACGCACTCTTTACGACCAGCTGGATTTGCGCAGCACGGGCATGGAGTTTGCGCTGGAGATGATTATCAAGTCGGCGCAAATCGGGGCGCGCATCGCGGAGATCCCCATTGTTTTGTGGCCTGACAAGCGGGGCCGCGCGCCGCACCTGCGTAGCTTTCGAGATGGCTGGCGCAGCTTGCGGTTCATGCTGCTCTATGCGCCGAACTGGCTGTTTTTGCTGCCGGGCACGGTGCTCATGCTGGCTGGACTATTTTGTGTGTTATGGCTGCTTCCTGGACCGCGGCGAATTTCGTCTCATGTGGTGCTCGACATTCATACCATGATCTTTGGCGTGATCTTTACGCTTTTGGGAGCGCAGATTTTGTCGATCGGGGCATTCGCAAAGGTATTCAGCTATGCGGAGCGATTTGACCGCCGCTCCGTTTCGTTGCGGCGGATTCTGAAACGGGTAACGTTGGAGACGGGGTTGCTTTTGGGTGGCGCGGTGTTCCTGACCGGATTCGCAGGGTGTGCGTGGGTCACCTGGCAGTGGGCGGCAAGCGGCTTCGGTGAGTTGCACGAAATCCGCCAGGTCCTTTTCTGGTCCATGTTGCTATTCCTTGGACTGCAGATTACTTTCGCCGCTTTCTTCCTCAGCATGCTGGGCATCAGCCGGGAAACATTCATCGGTGACTACGACCTGAAATAAATGGCTGGCCCACCGCAGACATCCCGGCCGATTTCGCCGCCACTCTCCTGGATCAGGGGATGGCACCGTACTTTCGTATTTCAACGCCGCACCAGAGTGCTGGCTGAGATCCTGGCGAAACAGATTCCGCAAGGCGCATCCGTGCTCGATATTGGCTGTGGGGACGGCACCATAGGCAGCCTGATCGAGGGGCTTCGTCCGGACATTTCGATTCAAGGCGTCGAATTTCTCGTGCGGCCGGAGTGCAAGATCGAATGCCGCGTATTTGACGGAACCGCGCTTCCGTTTCCGGACGCTTCCTTCGACGTTTGCCTTTTTGTGGACGTTCTCCATCACACGCAGGATCCTGCCATCCTGCTTCAGGAGGCGGCGAGAGTCAGCCGTTCTTTCGTGCTGCTGAAAGATCATCTGGTCGAGAACATCCTGGATGATGCCACGCTGCGATTGATGGACTGGGTCGGCAACCGGCCGCACGGCGTGGTTTTGACGTACAACTATCAGAGCCGGCGGGAATGGAAGGAGTTTTTTGCAAAGTGCGGGCTGGCAGAGACGAATTGGATCACACGGCTGCCGTTATACCGGCCTCCGATGAGTCTTGTCG
>WNFP01002705.1_pt1 | contig 14630 bp, 11 predicted proteins | sample 5400201 | NCBI WGS metagenome assembly WNFP01 (sample SAMN13153355, study PRJNA577476) | soil metagenome | isolation source: 115 cm saprolite under Madrone tree | place: USA:California | collected 2016-06-14
AGGTTCTCTTTCCGATCCTTACTCGAGCCATGGGTATTGATCGCTTCCTACCTTTACGCGACGAAAAACCATCAATCGCAGAGCAGCTCGATGTGGTAGAGATCGAAGCAACTGAGTTGCCTTTCGCGTTTCGCACCACATTGGAGACAATTCCAAATCAACTACCTTATCTTCAGGTAGATCCAGCTGAAATTCCGTCAAATCCAGGAACTTTGAACGTCGGCGTATGTTGGAAGGGCGGGAATTGGGACTTGCTCCGCGCAATCCCGCTTGCCGCATTCCGCCAACTTAGCAATACTCCGCACGTTGCATTCTGGCAGCTCCAGCGCGGTCCGGGTAAAAGTGAAATTGGTCCCTCGGGTTTTTCATTTCGCAACCCAAAGGACAATTCGCTCGACCTTTGGCCTACCGCCCGCTTGGTCGCCGCGCTTGATTTGATCATATCGGTGGACACAATGATCGCTCATCTGGCCGGAGCATTGGCCAAACCGGTCTGGACGTTGTTGCATACAAATGCGGATTGGAGATGGTTGCAGGGGCGCGATGATTCCCCCTGGTATCCGACCATGCGACTTTTCCGGCAAACAAAATCCGGCGATTGGACATCGGTGATCAACTACGTCGCCGAGTCACTTCGCACTGCAGCTAGCCAGTCACCGGAATCGCGGCTCCCAAAATAAAACTGGATTCAATTGAGGGCCTTCGCGAAGTCCCGATATCTCCCATTTCACAAACAGCAATGATCGTCGAAAATTTACAACGGTACCTCGACGGCCACGGTTTGCCTAGATCTAATAGCTCCTCCCGCGCGGCCCAAAACATTCGGAGCGATCAAGCCGTCCCATAGGTAACGCGTTTTCGTTCCAGCGTCGCATAGAAAATCTCTTCAAAGATCGCTCTTAAAGCCTTGGTGACCTCCCATTTTGGAAAGTGCATTTTTATCTTCGTCAGATCGGAAATGTAGCAGATGTGGTCTCCTTTCCGGTTCTGCGGCAAGTACTCGCAATGCATCACCTTTTCTGAAATCGCGGAGATCAGAGAAATCGCTTCCAAAATAGAAACTGAATTTTCGCGACCCCCACCTAAGTTATAAACCTCACCAATGTGCGGCGCTTTTACGAACTGGTCGATGAATGAAACCACATCGAATGAATGAATATTGTCGCGTACCTGTTTCCCTTTATAGCCATACATCCGGTATGTCTTTCCTTCCAGATTGCACCTGATCAGATAGCTTAGAAATCCGTGTTGCTCCACTCCGGCATGATTGGGGCCGGTGAGGCAGCCGCAACGCAAGCAACAGGTTGGCATCTGAAAGTAGCGCCCATACTCTTGCACCATCACATCGGACGCTACTTTGGAAGCGCCAAAAATGGAATGCATCGCTTGATCGATTGGAAATGCTTCGCTTATACCATTTGCGTACGCGGGATCGCCATAATCCCAGCGCGTCTCTTTCTCGATCAGTGACAGCCGATTCGGCGCATCGCCATAAACCTTGTTGGTCGACAAACATACGAATGGCGCTTCTGGACAACTTCGCCGAGCTGCTTCTAATACGTTGAGAGTTCCGACAGCGTTGACATCGAAGTCATCGAATGGGCGTACCGCTGCCAAGTCGTGACTAGGCTGCGCCGCCGTATGAACGATGGCAGATGGCTTGATCACCGCAAAAGTTCTCAGAAGCCGTTCACGCTCACGAATGTCGAGTTCGTGATGGCGGAAGGCCTTCTGCGTCGCTTGCAGCCGATCGCGATTCCAGCAAGTATCACCCTGCGGCCCGAAAAACTCCTTCCGCATATTGTTATCGATTCCATGGACGCTCCATCCATGTTGACAAAAGAACGTGACTACTTCGCTGCCAATTAAGCCGCTGGAGCCGGTAACGAGTAGCTTCCTCATTGGGTATTCCTTTTGCTTTCCCGCCAACGTCGTCGCTGACTTTCACGGCCCGAGTCTGCTCATATTTGACAATTGCTGCTCTGGCCGACTTCTTAGGTCTGAGCCATCATGGAGAGTTTCGGGTTCCATTTATGATCAGGTTTCGCACAACGCGAGTCTATTGGATCTAATCGTATCCCACAGAATCATGTGTTTTGGCGTCTATGGTTGAAGCAATCGAATAGCCAAAACCAGCGTGCGGATGGGCAAATTTGTTAAGAGTTCAGCGGGGCAACCAAAGGTTCCCAGGCGTCAAACTTAGTATTCCACTTCTTTCGGGCCAGACAGGCTTGAAAAGAGACCAGTCAACTGTAGACATCTACGTCCGCGCATCAGGGGATTGCGAACCTCTTGTAATTCAGGCGGAGATCGAAACGCGGACAGGCGTAAATTCATCTTCAGGACATCATTGCTTACTGCACTAGTGCTTTTGCCGACCTGCGTTGGCGGGGCAAAACCAAACAAACAGTGGGAAACGATGCATCGATTTTACTCACGTTGTCTGATCAACCACTTATCCCGCACTTTGCGGAGCGAGACTTTGTACCGGCGGACAATCATCACGAGCCAATCCGGATGCCTCGCGGTCGTATCGAAATGGGAGAACGTTTTGAACAACTCGTACTTGCCGTCCGCCGCAACGCCTACCTTTAAGTCGTCAGAGCGCTAAGCGCTACACCCGGAAGTGCCGATAATGTTTCGCGGCAGAGGGCACGGATGGGTTTTATATTTAGGCTGATGATTTCACCGCGGCTGCCTTGTTAACTCCATGTCGTTCATTGGGTGCGCATGCGGAGTCGTTCTGATTGGAAGAGCTCTTTAATTCAGATTGCCGTTTTGGCCATGCCTACATTGCCCTTGCGGTCTAACTGTCTCCAAGTCACCGGAAAGTGTCTTGGAAACGCCGCATGTACTCGGCTCGCAGCGCCAATCCTGGCGGGAATGCGTTTCTGGGAGCACATCGCGCACCTTGCACTTTCCTGAGAATTTTAAAGCGAGACAACCTCTGGCATACCGCCAGAGATTGGTGGCACGCGAGTGCTCCGTTTCCACATCCCGCTCATCAAACCGGACGTGCGGATTTTGCGCATCGGCTTTCGGACAGGGATTCTTTAGGTTTCGCCCACGGCAGGTTGGTATTGGAACGGGCCAGGCGGACTAGACCGAGCTTCGCGTGAAAATATTCATCGTCGAAGCGATTTCGGCGTTTTACTTTGACCCTATGCTTGCGGCACAACCATCGACGCAGCCGGTTCCGTGCACGACGATCCACGCTCCGGTAGGCTTTGCTCATCGATCCCAGCTAGAAGCAAATTCCCCCAACTCTCTATCACTAGGTTGAGTTCACCTACTAGTTCCTCGGTTTCCTTCCAGCACCACTTTCGCTGAGTCATCTGACTCATCTTTTCGCAGATCCGTTCCACTCTCTTCTTCGAAGGGTTGGTTCCGACGGCGCACGCAAAAAGCGGGCTTGCTTTCCCCTGAAAGGACGGCACTCCAAGAATAAAGTGCCGTTCTTTTGGGAACCTGGCTTTGAATGTCTCAAAAGAAGTGACCCGCCAGACAACCGCCAGGGACCGGTCGTTCGAATTCGTAACGAGGCCCACATGGACGCAGAGAAATCCAGTGCGCAGCAGGCGATGCAGGGTCGACCGGCGGCGAGCTGGGCATCGCGTATCGCTAACCGGAGCCGTCAAAGCTCGCGCACCACTTTTTCGGGTCTTCTCGCAAGCACAAAAAGTGGTCTGACGATTTGCTCATTTTCAGTGCGTTCCCCGCTCTTCGTCAGGACTCATCATTCTGGGCTCTAGTCGCATCCGCCGATGAACTGGTTGTCAAGTTTTGATGATTCGCTAGACCGGAATTCCAAGGTGCCACGAGAAGCTTGTTTTGGTCCAATCCGAACAGAAAGTCCGCATCGAACTAGGACATATATGCCCCGAAGGAGAAGGCATAAACCGCACGACGAAGACCAGGCCGTAGATAACGAAGATCTGACCTGGACAAGACTGAAGGCGGCGAAATCCCCAGAGAAGGAATAATGACGAGGAGGGATAGCTGTTAAGAAATATCTCTTAGCTGAGGAGCCGACTCAAAACGATCGGCAGGAAGATTGTTGTTTGATTATAGAAGTCTACGCTCCTGATCTGGTTGATGATCAATGGGTTCAGCAGGAAGTGGAAAATGTAATTGAAGAAGAGTTTGGCAAAAGGTTGACGCTCTGGTCCGTTGATGAGGACGAAGCTTTTGAATATTTGGAGGTCGATCCGAGCGCGAGCACGGGCGCATTAGACTTATCAAATAATGTCTCAGTGATTTGGCATCTAGCACGGATTGCCTGAATAAAAAAAGCTATTGATCGAACTAAAGCCGCTCTTCACCGACAAACCCCCACTGAAGACATCGATTCTGATAAAACTGAAGGTGACGAAGTGGAGATATTGTCAAAAGTTGTGTATGGGGTAGTAGGCGCATCCTCGATTAATAACAATTAAGCGGCTTGTTCTTGTAGTTCCTCTCCATCGATAAATTGCACACCGGTGACGACTTTTGGGAGCAAGGCTTTTCCGTTAGGCCGGCGCCAGTGTTTCTGGGCTTCAATACCGAGCTTGGAGACCATGGTTAGGGTCGCGATCCTGGAGCCACATCCCTTGGTTCTCTGGGTGCGCAGCTGCCTGCTGCTCGGATTGTATCGGCGAGCAGTAGAGCAGCGAAGATCGTGACTGGCGCTTCGTCGGTAGCGCTCGTTTGTCCCTGTAATTGTTTTGCCTGTTCGAGCAGTTGTTTTTCAGTTGGCATAGACCGATAACTTCGTGACTGAGCAAGTAAAGCGAGGCACAGAGAGCGCTTATTTCTCATCAAGAACAAAAGACACTGCTGAGTCTCCTCGGGGGTGCTTGGATGGTAAACAAGTTTAATGCGGTTCCCATACTGCGGGCCGCATCTTGTCACATTAAATCGGCTGAACGTGTCGGTCGTTTATACATAATCACCATAATTTTGATCAGTTTGCACAGTTTTTTTTCTCCCCGACAGACGCGCGCTACGGACTCGAGGTACGAAGTGAAGTCGAAGTCTTCACCCGCTTCAGGCAGCAGGGCGCGGTCAGTCTCGAGCGCCTTTGCCACTTCTCTGGGTGGAGAAAGCATTAAGCCGACGATGGACAAGATAACGGAAGTGCAACTAGCCGAAAAACGGCAGGAACATACAAACCTGCTAACCGCCCTCGCTATGCTGCTGCTTATCTTGGGTTTTTTAGGCGCAATTCCGTTTTTTATGTCCCGCGAAAAAGTCGGGGAAGAGTCGCCGCACTATAAGACCGTTCCGCTAGCCACGCCTTTTGAATCGGTCCCATCCGAACCGTCAATAAGCGAGAGCACTCCCGCACCGATAAACAGGTGGAAACAGACACCCGATACCCGATTGACCCCAACTCCCCAACCCAAGCACCCCGCTTCAAATGAGTAAAACCGAACTCGATTTGTCTGCTCTGATCGACCACCTACAAAACGCGATCAATGATTATCAATCCAAAGTATTCATTTTAAGATCTCGGCTCCGAGAATTGAAGCTGGAAACACCTGCCATCTCGGCAGTCGGCAGCTTTCGGCCAACGCTCCATTCCTCCGATGCTATGCCCAAGCAGAAAGGCCCGCTCGCCGGCCAATTCCAATACCGCCGCCAGATCACGGGAGAGGTTCTCCATGCTGTAATCCCGGATAGTTGGCCGCGTGGACCCGCCAGGCCCAGGCAGATCCCAGACAATAAGCTGAAAATCGCCTGCTAATTCCTTCTTTAGGTAGTTCCATTCCGTACTGTTCGCTCCCAGCCGCGTGTCAGAATGATCGGTGTGGCATCCTCCCTGCCATAACATTCGATCCGTAGTTCAGAACCATCGGGCCGACCCAATCGGTGTTCCCTTGCCCCTGTCGGGACCGCTTCGGCAGTGCGTCGCGACCATCAGAGCTTTTGGTTTTCCCAAAGAGGCTCAGAATACCTCGCACAATTACGCCGCCGGCCAGAGCCCAGAAAACCAGGCTAACTGCAACAGCTAGGAGGAACGTCTCGTAATTATTTCCAATCTGCGGAGCGATGAAGGTTAAAATTATAGCTCCAGGCGCGCTGATACCACTTGTGGCTTAAGTAAATCCCAATTCCTAGCATAACCCACGAAAACAGCCCAAGGAACCAAAAACGGATAATCGAAGTCGGGATCATATCATGTAACGCTTTCCCGGGTCGTTCGTAAGCGCTGAAGGGGCGAAAATGATTGATGAAGAAGGGAATCCTCACTGAAAGATGTGGGGCTAGTCTCGGCCGCTCAACGCGTTGAGCAGTATGAGACGGCTGGTTATGTGAGGGCTTTTGCGTACGCTGAACTGCTCGGGGACCAAGAGGGGACACAACTCCTTCAGACTGCGAAACGGGAATTAAGAGTGTCGAGAAACGGTTCGGTTTACAGTCACGACACCAGGAACAGCAGCCATTCCACCGACAGCAGCTACCATCGCTCCTAACGCCATAGCCAACGCGCCTAGTAGTCCAGCTTGGGTTGCTGCCTTAGCAGCAGCATCAGCCCCTTCTTTGCTTTTCTGGATTGCTTGCTCCTTCGCCAGCTCCAGCTTATTCCTCGCGTCCTGGTAGGTGGCCTGCCACTTATCCACAATCTGGCCCGCTTCCTCCCGGCTCTTGCCCGTCCTTGCGACGATCACGTTGATTGCTGCATCACGATCTACTGCAGTCAGCGTGTCCTTACCTTGAGAGAAGAGTTTGTTGATCAAGTCTGAAGCGCTCGCGTTTTGATCCGTGGGATTGGTCGGGGTGTTCTGCGCGGTGTTTTGACTCACTGTATTTTTGGCTTGCGACTGAAGATTCTCGGGCTGGAGTTGTGGCTTACCTGTCTGGCGCAGAAGTTCGTCCGCCTGAGCCTGCAGATTCGAGAGATCGATTCCTTGTTCAGCTAGCTTCTGTTGCGCGGCGTCTGCTACCTTAGGAGCTGCAGACGCGATTCCCTGTCCGGCGACGTTGAGGATTGACCCCAGTGCTGCGCCCGCCCCGCCGATGATCGCTCCTAGTGCTGTGGTGAGAAAATAAAGGCTCAGCAGAGTCACCAAACCAAACGTGATAAGACCATGTATCATCCCCTCCTGCTTAGCGGGAAAGCCAGCCAGCCGACCAGCGACATAGCCTCCGGCAAACAGGGAAATGAGAATGGTGAGCACCAACCAAATGGCAGAACCACTGCCCAGGCCACTCCCGGTCTGGCCGCTTTGAACGTGAATCGTACTAGCTCCAATTCCGATGCCAAGTAGGCTCAATGTGATTTGAGTAACTAAGGCAATGATTGTTCCTCCAATGATTGCTCCCCAAGAAATTCGCCTCGTGACAACCCCCGCAGTGTGTGATGCCACATAAGCAGCATCGCCCGGAGCGCTGTATACGGCATTTTCCGCTCCCCGATTTTGTTCTTCTTTCATAAATCTCCTCAATTTGCTCTTCCCGTAATGCTATCTCTTTTCCTCTCGGACATACGGGCAGTCTGAGCGGACACTACTAAAGGCAAGAGCGAAATTCCCGCGCAACGGGTGAGCATTGCAGTACGTCTCTTACTACTAGGTGAGTGCTTACAAATTGCTTCGAGACCACGCTCGCAAGCGGATGTGCCTAATCCACTAACACCTTTAAAAAAATCAAGCAGTGGTCCCTGCGGTTCTTACCGCGGTCAAAGACGGCCGACGAAGAGATGAAATTTCACTTCCCAATCCGAGACACTGGCCGGTGGCCGCGGCTGAAAGATGAAGCGCGATCGATGTCCGCTGGATCCGCACTTCGGGCAGATGCAGGCGAAAAGCGGTTAGCCTCTAAGAGCCGACCTAATCGCCTTCAATAGCTGGTCCGGAGCAAACGACTTGCGCCGATGCTCCTGAAACCCCGAGGCGTTTGTCCTTTCCGGGTCGCTTATCTGTGCGAAGGCTGTCATTGCGATCACCGGTACGCTGCCGCCATTTTCCGGGCCGAGCGCGCGAATATCTCGCAAAAGTTGAAACCCACCCCCATTGGCAAACTGATTCCAACAGAACCACATCTGGGTGGTGCTCCTTAACTGCCTTATCCCGTCAAGTGCATCCCTGGTCGCAAACAACCCGGACTCCTTCCAACATGAGAAATCTGCCCAGCATAGATCGAAACTCTGCATAATCTTCTACGATGTCGATGGAGATATTACTGAGAACGGCGGGGATGAATATCGCATAGACGACCTCGACCTCTCTTGCCAGAATTCCTAGACCAATCGATGGCATCGTTGAGTAAGAGCCATTTAACAATCGCAATTGGATCTTCCAAACAAATGTGGACGCACACGATTGCAGTTATCGAGCCGGCCGGAAAGTGACGCTCTGGTTGCACTCGACGATTCTGGACGGCGAGATCGTTGCACTAGATCGCGATGGTATGCCGATTTCAGGTTCTACAGAAATGGCGAAAGCGGCCAACTGCACAGCTCGTCTCCATGTTTTCGACCCGCTAGGGCACGACGGTTCCAACTGGATGGCACGCCCACTAACCGGGCGGCGCGAGCAGCTGAACAAAGTCGTGGTATCTGAGGGCTGCATCCAAATTGGAGCCTACGTCGAGGGAGCACGGAATCGAGCCGAGCGCCTTGACGTTATCTTGGGGAACCCTCAAGAACTTCGTCGAGGCAGAGCGAGCACAGAGTGAGAGCTGATTATCAATGAGAGCGCCTAGGAGCGAACCTTCGGGGAGCGAGTTTCGATCCCTTCTATTTACTGAGCCAGAGTCGAATCGAAAGTTTTCTCTAGTGGCGCGCAGCGACGGAAGCGTCTCCAGCAAGTGATTAATGTCGCCCTGTACCGCCAAGAAATTCGCCAATCAAACAGCTCATGTCCGAATGGTCATCAACGATGATGATAGTAAAACTGCTAAGAAGAGGGGCGAGACATATCGCGTCGGGTTTTTCGTTAACGTTCGCTTAAAGTCATCCAAGCGACGCTTATACCTGATTGCCTGTTCGATCCGAACCAAGTTGTTTCACGAGCTTGTTGTAAAGGCCGAGGATCAAAAGTGTTGGCGCCCACTGTCCTACGAACAGCGATACGTGCTCCCTCCCGAGAAGTTTGAGCATTAGTGAAGTCGCGATAGAGCAACCTGCTGCCCACAAGAATATGTCCGAGGGGAGTTTGGCGGTTTGCTGTTCGATCGATCGGGCTACTGGCCCTTCGGAGTGTTCAACACGATTTGTCATAGTAAACCTACGTTCGTCAGCGCTGGAGAGATTGGACGCCTTCAGATGATGTGTTGGGTGCAAGAGGTTTCTGATTTAAGCCGCAACCAATGATCGCTGGCGCCTCCATTCAAGGAGCGGCTAGGCAGCTCCACGATGCGCACGGCGACTACTTATCGACCGATTGCCTTTGAGGGATAATTGCATAGCCCTACCGTATCTTCGTGGTCTTTGACTCAGAAGGGTACGACGAAAATCGCCAGGCGTTAGTCCGTCGTGGAGTGAAAGTTGAGTGTCCTTGTGGACGTCACAACTCAGCAGGAATTGGGAACAATGGGCACTTCGATGTCACTGATTTCCGAACACTCTTGTGAGTTTTACCTACTGGATCCTGTCTTCACGGCATATCAAATCCTCGACAGGATCCCGAGTTGGAGCCGCTCTTACGTGTTTGCACCGGTACGAAGCGACCGGCTGAGATGCAGCGTGCTAGAAGACAAGTAACGAATATCTTAGGTATCAGCTCGCAAACACGGTGGCGGAGAATCCTGGCATTCTTAGCTGGTCATCGAAGTGCACGGGAGGCGCACCCTGGCCGGCATAACGCGGATCCTCCGATGAAAAGATGACCTGCCATCTGCGGCCCGAAGGCGGAGCCAGGAGCGGTATCGGAGCTGGTGAAACGGCCAGATCACGATCTAAATTTATTATTAATAACCGATCGTTCGCATCTTCCTGTCCAAAATAACGCATAACAAATGCGTGCTGACCATAAACAGCGCCGTCGAGAGAGTTTCGTTCTTTGCCATTTATAATCGGGTCAGAACGGCGGAGAGCAACGAGCTCTTTGTTTAATAAATAAACCGAATCATTCGCTTGCCGGTCATCAAAATTCAGTTTGCATTGCCGAAACGTGGCTTCTTCCCCTGGCTTTGGCAGATGCTCTGCTATCTCCGGCGAAGACAAACTCGGAAATTGCTTGAGAAACTCGGCCCGCCCCTCTGCAATCTTGACCGCTATTGATTCGGCTTGGTCCGCGAAATAGAGGAAAGGAGAGGAAGATGCGAATTCTTGACCTTGAAAGAGCATTGGGGTCCAAGGACCGAGCAATAGTAACGAGGTCATTGCTCGAACTGCAGCGGCGCTGGCCAAGGTATGAATACGATAGCCGCCGAGCGAGTTGGCCACCTGATCGTGGTTCTGGATGAAATTGACAAACTTGTCCGGCTGCAAACAACGGGCCCAGGTGCCGCGATTCTGCTTTTGCCACGAGTAGTATTGGCCTTGATACAAAAAGCCCCATTTAGCGGCGGAAAGAAATTCCTGCGCGTCGCCCCGGTAGTCGCTATAGTACGCCTCTGCTCGGCCAGTGAGCGCGACGATCGCCGAATGGTTAAAGTCGTCGTTCCAAATCGAATCCAAGCCGTAGCCGCCATCTTCTGGTCTTTGCATCAGCCTCACTTGCTGCGGCTCGTTTTCTGCGACGAGATAGATCTGGCGATCTCCGGCAATTCTTCGGACGGCTGCAGCGATCTCGGCCAGCAGATGTTTTGGAGAAGCGTCGAAAATCTGTTGGGTGGCGTCAAATCGAAAACCATCAAAATGAAATTCACTGATCCAATAGTTTGCATTCGCGAGGAAAAATTCGCGGACCGGACCGGCATCGGGCCCATCCAAATTGAACGGTTCACCCCAGTCGGTCTTGTAACGATCCGTAAAATAGCTGGACGAGAAAAAAGGAAGATAATTCCCATCGGGTCCAACATGGTTGTAAATGACGTCAAGAATCACCGCGATCCCGACTTGGTGACATTCGTCTATGAAGTGCTTCGCGTCGTTTGGCTGGCCGTACAAAGCAATCGGCGCGAACAGACAAACGCCGTCATAGCCCCAACCGAACTTTCCAGGAAACTCGCCGATTGGCATGATTTCGAGGCTGTCGACCCCTAAGTCTTTGAGGTAAGGAATGCGTTCCCGTGCAGCGGCCCAAGTTCCTTCGAGCGTAAAGGTTCCCACGTGCATCTCATAAATCACGTGTGTGTCTAGCGATACTCCACCCCAACCCTCGTCATGCCACCTATAGCTCTCGGGATCCACGATAACGGATGCGCCATGGGGGCCGCCATGTTGCGCGCGCGCGGCCGGATCAGGGAAAAGCATGCAACCGAGCTTGAGCTTGTAGAATTGACCGGCCTTGGCTTCCGGTACGTAGCCGGAAAAGTAATTATTCCCCTCCGCTTCCAGTTCCGCTGTGATAGCCTTTTCAGTTAGACCCGGCTCATCGCTCACACGAATACCGATACTCGAAGACGTTGTCGCCCAGACTCGAAAGTGCGTACCACCCGCTTTTTGTAACTCGGCACCAATCGGTAATCGTCGGTAATATTCCATCGGTCATTTGTAAATCTGCCGCGGCAATTCTCCCGTTGCTGTTGGTCCTAATCGCAGCGTTATGATCATAGGCACGCGCCAGCGCGTGATTTCCAGAGATAGATTGCGTTTGCAATCACTGCGGGTTATCCGCTTGCATGCTGCCGTTTGCAGGGTGAATTAGGTCCGAAGCACAAAGAGCAGTAGCGAACGGGCGGTAACACCATATTTATCTCCAGGGTCAAACGTCCCTTTTTCGGTTGAATCAGCAATATTCGTATCAACCAGGAGCGACCACTGCATGCCACCGTAACATTCTGGCAGCGTGAATTCTACGAGGTCACTGTGACCATTGACCACCATTAATAGAGTCGCATCCTTACTGCTTTTTCGTATTCCCGTAGCTTGCGCTCGGCCGTCTAGTAACATGCCCAAACATGCCATTCCTCCATCCTGCCATTGTTCCGAGGTCATCTCGCTACCGTTGGCGTTGATCCAGGTGACGTCTTTGACGCCGACCTCTTCAACATACTGACCGGTCAAAAATCGGTTTCGTCGGAGAATCGGGTATTTGTGCCTTAGGTTAGCTAGTCTTTTCACGAACTGGATGAGTAACTTCCCTTTTTCGGTAATATTCCAGTCTAGCCAGCTGATCTCTGTGTCTTGACAGTAAGCGTTGTTATTCCCCTTTTGCGTCCGGCCAAATTCGTCCCCGGCCAGCAACATAGGTGTCCCCTGGGATAACAGCAAGATGGCTAAGAAATTGCGGAGCTGACGTTCTCTAAGCCGATTGACCTCCACGTCGTCAGTCGGACCTTCCAGGCCGCAGTTCCAGGACCTGTTATCTGAGCTGCCATCCCGGTTTTCCTCTCCATTTGCCTCATTGTGTTTCTCATTGTAAGTCACGATGTCATTCAGGGTGAAACCGTCATGGGCTGTTATGAAGTTAACACAGGCGGAAGGTTTTCTTCCCAGTCGATTGAATAGATTAGGAGAAGCAACCAACCGGGTCGACAAAGCAGACGCTCCAACATCGCCTTTCCAAAAGGCGCGCACATCGTCACGGAACCCGTCATTCCATTCTGCCCATCCCGGAGGGAACTCGCCTACCTGGTATCCACCTGGTCCGCAGTCCCAAGGTTCCGCGATTAATTTGACGGTATTCAAAACCGGATCCTGAGTACAGGCCTTCAAGAATCCGCTCTGGTTATCAAACCCGTTGGGCTCGCGCGCCAGGATGGTCCCAAGGTCGAACCTGAACCCGTCTACGTGTGTTTGCAGGACCCAATATCGTAAACTATCTAGAACCATCTGAATGACCCGACCATGACTTAGATTCAGAGTGTTTCCGGTTCCCGTATCGTTAATGTAAAAACGCGGATTATCGAGCAAACGGTAGTAACAACGGTTATCGATTCCTTTGAAGGAAAGGGTCGGACCACGCTCGTTGCCTTCGGCAGTATGGTTGTAGACGACATCCAGAATAACCTCCAGACCGCCCTCGTGTAAGCGCGCTACCATTTCTTTGAATTCTCTCAGCGTCTGCTCGCGTTCGAAAGCATAGCGAGGATCGGGTGCAAAAAAGGCAATGCTGTTATAACCCCAATAGTTAGTAAGCCCTTTTTCAAGAAGATGGCTGTCATTCACAAAGGCTTGAATCGGGAGTAATTCGACCGAGGTAACGCCGAGCGATCGAATGTAATCGACGACTTCTTTCTGCCCCAGGCCGGCAAAGGTGCCTCGCAACTTCTCCTTTATTTTCGGGAATTGCTTAGTGAACCCACGAACGTGCATTTCGTAGATGATGGTGTCATCCCACGGAATCCGTTTTTGGCTACGTGCCTCGGACCACTCAAACCTCGGATCAACAACCACACATTTGGGCATAAAGGGCGCACTATCTCTTTCGTCGAATGTAAGATCATCCATCGTTTCCATCTGGTATCCGAAGAGCGCAGGGTTCCAAGTTAATTCATCTGTGTGACCACATGCGTGGGGATCGAGCAAAAGCTTATGAGGATTGAATCGGTGACCCGCCTCCGGCTCATAAGGCCCATGGACGCGGTATCCATAAACAGTGGCAGGTCCAACATCAGGCAAATAACCGTGCCAAATCTGGTTGGTGTATTCAGGGAGTACGATTCGCTCGAGTTCACGTTCGCCCCGCTCGTCGAACAGACACAGCTCGACTTTAGTCGCGTTAGCCGAGAAGAGGGCGAAGTTCGTACCCTTGCCGTCCCAGGTTGCGCCGCACGGATGGGGCAAACCCTCTTGAATCACGCTCTTTCTCGTTTCCGTCATAAAATCAATTTCTCTTTTCGAGTCCTACCTGGATTTAAAATTTAAGCTGTCCTCAGAGCGGCTCCTGGTCCCACCGGCAGACGAGTGACCACAAAGATCAGATAGCGGGTATTCCAACAGATTAAACGAGTCCCCGGTCAGGAAGCCCCAGAGAAGAGCAACAAACACTATCCCATAACGACAGAGCGATTCCATCCCCTCCACCTACCCTTTACAGATTCCGGTCTGTATTTCTTCAAAGTAGAATTGCGAGGCGAAGGGATGTCGCTAGGTGCGTAACGTTATTTTTTCTTTTCCTCACTTGTCGCTAGGTGCGTAACGTTATTTTTTCTTTTCCTCACTCTTTGGATCATCTCCAACATCCAAGGTTTCCCCTTCCACAAGCTCGTCCGACATACCCCTTGGCGCAGCTGCGTCGACCGGTTCCTTTGGGTGCGATGCTTCTGCCCGTTCGTCTTCAGGATTTTCTCGTTTTACTTCTCTCACACGCTGTTATTCGTAAGAGATCGATAACCTGGTCGTAACCCAACCAAAGCGTTTCCCGCGTTAAAAAGCAGAAACTAAGAAGAGCTACGTCGGATAGCAGAGAATCCCTGGATGGCTTACATTTCTCTGCACAGACGTGGACCGCTGGAAGCGTATCGATCCACAATTGCTTCGCTACTGGAGAGAGACGAGCGAGAGCCAAAAGTACATGCGGAACGACGATTAGAAGTGTCGAGCAACGGTACGGTTTACAGTCACGACATCTGGAACAGCAGCCATTCCACCTACA
>WNFP01009753.1_pt1 | contig 14611 bp, 7 predicted proteins | sample 5400201 | NCBI WGS metagenome assembly WNFP01 (sample SAMN13153355, study PRJNA577476) | soil metagenome | isolation source: 115 cm saprolite under Madrone tree | place: USA:California | collected 2016-06-14
CCCGGAACAGGCCGGATTGGGAATCGCCTCTATTAGGGACGCAGTGTTCAGGTTTGAAACGTAGTTGCCTGACCCATCTTGCAGGGACCACTTGATCGGCACGGCGTTGCCTAGCTTCGCAGCACCCGAATTAGTTGGATTGGAGAACGTGCTTGCAAGTGAGAGCGGCGAGAAGAATCCCGTGAACAGGTAGGTGACCACCTCTTGCTGTGTTGAAGTCCCCGAGCTTCCAACGAAATTGGCATCGCCGGTGTATGTCGCCGTCAGCGTCTTCAAGCCTACACTGGCAGAAGTCAGCGAGCAGCTAGTCCCCGGCAAAGTTACGATGCAACTAGCTCCTGCGCCATCACTGACGGTCACTGTGCCAGTAGGCGTGCCGCCGCCGGGCACATTCGGGGTGATAGTGAAGCTGACCTTCACCAACTGGCCCGCGAGGACCGGGTTTGGCGAGATGGAAGAAATCGTGATCGTGGTGTTTGCCTTGCTCACGATCTGCGCTAGTGCTCCAGAAGCACTGGCCAGGAAGTTGCCGTTGCCTCCGTACGTTGCTGTGATCGAATGGCTGCCGGCTCCAAGCGCCCCACTTGTGAAGCTGGCAGTGCCACTGATCAGGCTTGCTGTGCCAACGCTTAACGAGCCGTCCATGAATGTGACAGTCCCGCTTGGGACTCCTGCCCCGGGCGCGAGTGTGCCGACGCTCGCTGTTAGAGAGACCGGCTGGCCAAAAACTGACGGATTAGTCAGGGAGGAAACTCCCATTGACGTGCCGGCTTTGCTCACGACTTGTGGCAGCGCCGTCGATACGCTGGCGAGGAAGCTGCTATCCCCGGCATAACTTGCGGTGATGGAATGGCTGCCGACGGCGAGCGCCGACCTGGTGAAGCTGGCCGCGCCATTGTTCAAGTTATCTGTGCCTAGCGTCGTCGCGCCATCTGCGAACGTTATAAGCCCTGTCGGTGTTCCTACCCCAGGTGAGACGGCACTGACAGTTACCGTGAACGTCGCGGATTGGCCGAAGACCGCGGCGTTCTGCGTTGAGAGAACCGTCGTGCTCGTCCTCGCCTGATTAATCGTCTCAGCGAACCCACCAGATGGACCGCTCGCCAGGAAATTAACATCGCCTCCGTAGCCCGCCGTGAAGGAGTGGTTTCCAACAGCGAGCGAGGAGATGGCGAAGCTCGCGCTGCCATTGTTCAGAGTCGCAGTGCCAAGGCTCTTCGCATTGTCCTGAAAGGTCACAAGGCCGGTCGGGGTCCCCGCGCCAGGTGCAAGGGCTGTGACGGCAGCGGTGACGGTCAGCGGCTGGCCAAAAACCGTGGAACTGGCGGATGAAGAGACAGTCGTGTGGGAACTGGCTTGATTTACTGTTTGGGTGAGAGCGGGGGAAGCGCTGCCGGTAAAATTCCCGTCTCCTGCGTAAGTAGCCGCAACGGAGTGGCTCCCCACAGCCAGCGCCGAAGTCAGAAGAGTGGCAACACCGTTGTTCAGTGCTGCAGTACCCAATGTCGCAGTTGCATCGCTGAATGTCACCGTCCCGGTGGGAAAGACCGGGCCAGTTCCCAGGGTCGCACTAATGGTTACCTGCTGGCCGTAGACCGATGGATTTGCCGATGAAGCAATCGTTGTTGTAGTGCTGCCCTGCTGCACGATCAGGGTCACAACTCTGTCGGTAGCAATAGCTGGTGAGCTCGAATCCGAGACCGACACCGTGAAAGTGGAAGTGCCCGCGCTTGTGGGCGTGCCAGTGATTGCACCGGTCGTTGAATTAAGCGTCAGGCCGGCCGGGAGCGTAGGAATCGTCCACGTGTAGGGTGGAACTGCTCCGATGGCCTGCAGCGTTGCGTTGTAGGGAGCATTTACAGTCCCGGCGGGAGGCGTTGCCGAAGGGATGAAAAGCGCAATGACAAATTTCCTTGTGTCCGAATTGGTGTTCGCTTCATGCGCAACAACCACTGGCGCCAGGAGGGTCGGAACGTTCTGCATGGCAGTCGGGTCCAGGTTGCCCCTCACGGTCACCAGCGCTGATTCGCCCGGCGCCAGAGTAAGAGTCGCGTTGGGGATCGCGGGATCGCTGATCGCTGGGTCTGGGTTCGACGAGTTGAAGCTCCCAAAGCTCAGGGCCAGCGGAGTATTCACGTTGACCACCGGGACGATCTGCGTCTCCAGCGCAAGCTGACAGTTCGAGTTAGTAGGCGTCTGGTACGTTTTGCTGACGATCAATTGAAGATTGGCGTTCGCGGGCGCGTTCCCAGCGAGTTTCACGGCGTAAGAACCTGTCGTGTTGCCGACATTGGTCACCGTATAGGTGGCGTCACTAACAGGCACGTTCGAAATATTGGCGTTGGAGATGTTTGCGTTGGATATGTTGGCATTGGAAATTGTGGAGTTCGAAATATTGGCGTTGGAGATGTTCGCGCTGGCGATGTCGGGATTGGAGATATTGGCATTGGAGATGTTCGCGTTGACGCTGGGATTGGAGATGTTCGCGTTGGAGATATTGGCGTTGGAGATGTTCGCGTTGACGTTGGGATTCGAAATGTTGGCGTTGGAGATGTTCGCGTTGGAAATATTCGCATTGATGCTCGGATTCGAAATGTTCGCATCATAAATCTCACTGGTCGAGACACTGCCGGCCGTGTTCCCGTCAGGGTTGACCAGCGGAGGGGACGTCGGATCCGGGTTCAGAAGCGCGAACCCAGTGAGACCACCCGCTATTGGTGCGCCGCCGATGCCGCTGATCTCCGCGACATTCAAAGTGATGCTGGCGGTCGCATCACTCGACAGTACAAAGATCGGGCGAACCGCTCCCGAATGCGCGGCAACGGTCACGTCGAGTGTCGTGGTTGGCGAGAAAGGTGGTGGCGGAACCGGATTATTAGGCACAGGGAGGAACGAGGCCATTCCTCCGGCGGGCTGGTTGGCGATCGTCAAACGGAAGGACTTGTCCAGGTTGGTAAAGTTCTGCACAAGACCGATGAAAGAGCGTTGCAGTGTGGTGCTGAGAGGCTTCGAGTTCTGCGGAACACTCACCGCCAAGCCCTGCGTGATGCGGCTGCTATAGATATTCTGGTTTCGCATGCCTTCCTGCCCGGTTTGGCATGCCGGCGTGGTCGTGCCAGGGCTGAAGATGCTGTTCCCGCCCCCGCCCACAGGAGTGTAGTTCTGCCAGTTTCCATCCTTGGGCGGACGCACGTCCTGGTTGCTTGTCCATGTTGCGTAGACCACCGGTGTATTTGCCGCCGAATTGTTGAAGGTCCAAGAGCCCCCGGGCGTGCCTGGAGGCAGGAAGGTCAATCCCGCGATGTCGATGTAGTCTCCCATGAAGGGATCGTTGCCCTGCTCGAACAATGGCAAGTTCGGGGGATCAACCTGCAGTTGCTGGAGAAATCCGGCCAGATCGCCGGCGTCATTTCGCAGGCCAAAATTGTAACGAGAGACGCGCGCGGTGCCGAATGCGATGGGAATTAGACTGGTATCGGCTTGCGCTACAACCAGATCAATCGTATGCCGTCTCTGCGTTAGCCCGGAATCCGTCAGGAAGGGAGTAAAGACCTGTCCCGAAGCGCCAGGCAGTTCTCCCTCGAGGAGCCGGTCTTCCGCATAGAAATTGCCGCTAGCATCGGAGAGGAACGGGTTATGAGGTAGGAACCGGCCGGTGGTGTGATCCTCGCGAAAATCGTAGTAAAGTACGAACAGCTTTGCCGCGATAACCGTGATTTGTGGCATGAGCTGGTGCCCGCGGATGAGTGTGTCACCCAAACTGTCTAGGACCGGTTGCTTCCCCTCGCTCAATGCCCCGTTGTCCACCGCGAAAGGCGTGGACCAATTCAGACCATCGGGCGACGTAGACATGGCAATTCGCGCGTCCGGGAGTCCCGCCGCGAGTCCCCTCTGTGACCACGCCAGATACACCGTCCCTCTAGGGTCCACTCCTAACGTCGGATAAGCGCTTGTCCGGAACGAGCCAGGTGTCGTGCCTTGATCGAAGAAGGAAGGAGCATTGGGGGTATTGGAATTGAAGACCGGCAAGTCCACAATGTCGATGGATTTCGTAAACGTGCTTCCAAAGTCGGTGGACTTGACACTGACGATGGCGTCCGATTGGCTGTTGGTCACAAATCGCCGCCACGCCACATAGATTGCGCCAGTGTTGGGGTCGATCGCCAGTGTGGTTCCTTGATTGATCGAATTGCTTTCGCTCAGTTTGACCGGTTGGCTCCAGGTTGCGCCGCAGTTTTGCGACCGCGAAAACATGATCTTTGTGCTGGTGCTGCCCGTGAATCGGCTCCAAACGACGTAGATATTCCCGGCTGGAACTGTTTGGGTCACCGTTGTTTTTCCCTGCGGAACTTGGATGGTGCACGTGGCGGTTCCGCGAGGAACGTCCACCACAATCCATGGCTTGTCCAGGAACTGTCCCGACGTACCGGCATCGATCACCACCGCGTTTATGTATTGGATCGGATCCAGGCTTTGGCTGGCGTCGCCGTTTTCCTTGTTGTTTAGGTCCATGAATCTCGCGATAAATATTTCGCCCAGATTTGTGCTGCGGTTGAACGCAATTCCGCTGTAATAAAAAAGACCATTGGTACCTGAGCGAACCATGGGATCTGCGGCCGTCGAAAAGCCATGGAGGGGAGAGGCTAAGCCCGTTGCCGATTGATCTTGAGGATAGCCGGGGAGAAGCGTGCTCCCCCAAGTCGCACCACCATCCAGTGATTTAAACACACCCAACCAAGCATCCCCCCTTTCATCAGTCTCATTGGGGTTTGGAATATCCACGGAGCGATAGTCGTTGGCGCCTGCCAGGAGGTGCCTTGGATTGCGCGTGGAAACAGCAAGTGCGGGTTCATTTTGGCGCTGCAGAAACGGGTCACCCCCGGGCCACTTTGTTCCCGAAACCATGTTGACGTTGTCTCCAGGAGTCTGCCCCTTCGCGGGAATGGCCGTAAAGGCCGCACTTAAAATGATGGGTAGACAGAGAACGAAGCGAACAAAGCGCACGAATTCCTCCTGGACGCACACTTGCGTTCGCCCGCAATGCGGCTCGAAACGAAAGGATTTGGGGGGACTCAAAACCGAAAAGTGAACAACATCTCCCTTATCGGTCTTAAACGAAAGATCCTAAAGCATTTCATGAGCTGGGTCGGCAAGTCCAAACTTATCCATGCGACAGTATCGCGAATCGCTCCGAAGGTCAATCAGGGGACTAATGGCCCTTCTGGTTGGTACTTGGGCAACAAGTGGCTTCTGACGTGTCGCATTTCGAGCTAGATGCCTAAGCGAGTGGGGCCTCTCCTGAGGCGACGTTGCAAATTCGTCCACCGCGGCTGGCCAGCGTGAGTTACCAGGAGTCGGATTGTGTTTCGTCGAGACTGATCTCATTTAGTTGGCGAGAACTACGCGCAGATGACAAAAATGTGGTGATCTGCGTCATGGACGATTGAAATGCGATGACACAAGGCGGTAACCCTTAATCACGGCGAATTCGCCACTTGAATCACTGCTGAAACGAACTTGCCAATGTTCCGAAGCCTACCGGTCCTATTCCCGTTTAGCTTCGACGCAAGTCTCTCGGTGCAGACTCAGCACATGCGGAGCGCCAATTTCCAGAGTTTTGTGGAATTACAAACTTTTACATGATGCCGAGGAACCTGGATCCAGGACATGATCTATTGATCGCGGCGGGGCCGGTTAGGCTGGCCCCGCTGCGTGGCTGGAGTCCAGGATGACTATTGTTGTGTGTCGGCTGAGGCTTCTTTTTCCGCTTGCTTTGCGGCTGCCTTGCTGTCCGCCGAGCTCATCGCGGGCTTGAGCGTCTGTATGGCCTGCCCGAGGTGCGAACTCTTCGACGGAACGGTCATTCCGGAACAAGCGGCTGTGGTGGCCAACTCAGTGCACTTCAGTTGAGCGAACGGGATGTCCAGATTGTGAGAGACGTGCACTGCGGCCACGAATTGCCCGAGGTTGCGGAAGCCGCTAGCGGCGGTCTGAAGGTCCGTGCCGGTCGGCAGGAGCCCACTCAGTTTCGAGGAGAGTTGTGTGTTCTGCGTGAGCAGCTGGTCCGGCGTGCGCGGGCCGGACGTTCCGGAAGCCGACTTGCCGGAAGCGTCCATCCCATGCCCGCCTCCCATCGAGCCGGCCGCAGCCGACCCGCCGCCGGGGTGGCTCTGGCTACGCCCCTGCGCAGCAGCGGGAATCGCCATGATCCAAGCCGCCGCAGCCGCTAACGTGATAGTCACAAACATACGTTTCATTGTGTTGCCTCCTTAAGGGAACTACGCCGAATTAGTAGGTGTTTAGCAAAACCTACAAACCCGGATGACGCAAGATCGTGCGCATGTTGACTGCGACGCCAAAAGAAACCGTGTTGAGATGGTAGTGCGTGCTACGGCTGTAGCTGAGCGTGAAATCCATGGCCTTCACAGGCGAAAGATCCAAGCCAGCGCTAAATCCGTTGTCCGCGGCAAGGCTCGAACCGCCGGTTGTTTTAGGGCCTTGCAAAAACGGAGGGCCGTGACCGTTGGATGCGCCTGACCCGTTCCCAGCAACCCGGCTGTCAATCGTCTGCGATCCCCATGGCGCGACATCGAAGGCCGACGCCGCTACGCTAAGCCAATTAACAATGTGATAGGAGGCGCCGGCCTGGAAGTGGGCGAGCTCGCCATAGGAAGCAAAAGGGCGGCGATAGACGAAGGTATCGGGTATGGAGTCGCCGAGGCCCACCTCGAGGAACGGAGTCCAGTGGCCGAAGTCACGATCGATTCGGTTCGTCCAGTCGTAGGTGGCGTGTCCGGTGGAGATTCCGTCGGACGTGCTGCCGGTGGGCGCGCGTCCTGTAAGCTGCGTCTTGAAATTCAGCGTGGGATTGGGAAACGAGAGGCGAACCTGGGCATACACATCGCCCAGATCGGTAAACGAGTTTGTTGTCGAAGCTCCGGAAGTCGTAGTGGTATTCGCGCGAACAAAATAGACGGGAACGCCAGCGTCAACCAAAAGGTGGCGGCCGAACAGGTAGCCGACTGAGGAGTCAAGCAGCATCACTTGGCCTTCTGTGTTCGAGCTTCCGTCAAATTGCTCGATCCATGTGAAATGGTCTCCAGAGCGCATTGTCGGAATCGCTGACGCCGAATTGCTGCTTGCCGTATTGCTGTTTGCTTGTGCGCGCGCTTGTGGCACTAGAAGTATCGCCACCACTGCGAAAAGCAATGAACCGCACAACTTAATCGCCTTCTTGTTAAATCCAAGATTACTTTTCATCGGACTCGGCATCACCGGTAGTCTCTCATTTTGAGAATTCCATTGTGGATACTATGACGTTTCTTGAGATGGAGCGACGCCCGCCTCATTAGGCGCGGCACAACCTAATTGGATGAGCGCAAGCTGACTGCCACGCAGGCCATGTTTTGTGGCGCGGCCATAAGTGCCTGGTCTGCGGTACTTTAGAGAGGAAAAGACACATTTTGTCAATGTAAGGGTAGGTTCCATGACTCGCACTTTTTACATGGTCCTAGGTGGAGAATTCTTCTCGGGTGCTACCCATAAGAAGGGCCGACAGATGTGCTATCTGGTTGCTTTTCCTTGTCTCTGCACACTTCATGTATCGGGGCGGGGTTTTGCACCGTATTCGGGCACCATTGGATCCGAGTTGGGGGATGGACGACTCTTCTGATCGTTTGACGCAGCCATCGTTTGCAGGGGCGCTCCGCAGCTCATCACCATGGCAACCAAGGAAGGGCCCTCGTGGAAGCGCGGCGACCAGTTTTTGCGTATAAGGGTGCCGTGGCGCGCCAAAGATTTGCGATGGCGGGCCAATTTCGACAATTTCGCCGTCATTGAGAATTGCGATGCGATGACAGAGTGCCGCGACGGAAAGCAAATCATGTGAGATATAGAGGATTCCCATTCCAAGCTCACGGTTGAGCTGAGCAAATAGGTGCAGGATTTCCGACTGGGTGATGGTATCTAGAGCACTTGTAGCCTCATCGGCAATAAGGAGCGAAGGACGGTGGAGGATAGCCATAGCGATGATGACACGCTGGGCCTGGCCCACGCTCAGTTGGGATGGCCGGCGGCGCAGAAAGTCGCTGTCGTTCGGGAGACTGACGTTTGCCAGCGCGGTGCGAATTGCGGCGGCACATTCTTCTGCCGTTCCATCAGCGTGAGCGCGCCAGGCTTCGCTCAGCTGCGATCCGATGCGGAGAACCGGATTGAGCGAAGACATCGGACTCTGTAGCACTATGCTCATTTCACGACCGCGCAGGGATCTCATCGCTGCCTCGGTCTTTGCGATTAAGTCCTCGCCCTTGAACAATAGATTGCCGCGCGCCGTTGCCCCTTTGAGGTGGAGCAGACGAAGAATCGCAAGTGACAGAGTGCTTTTCCCAGAACCGCTCTGGCCAACGAGTCCGAGAATTTCGCCTTCCCGAAGTTCCATGAAAACGTCTCGCAACACTCCAGTCTTGTTGCGGTAATCGACAGAAAGCCGAAGCGACAGAAGCGGAGCGGCTTCGCTCACTTTTGCGCACCCAAACCCAGATCGCCTTTCAAACGGAGGAGCTCGGCGTTCCAAAAAGCATGGGGGTCCAAGACCGAGGGAGAGGAATCCGCGACCGCGGACGAAATAGCCGACATGGCATCTTTGTTCACAAGATAGATGAAGGGCTGCTGCTCTGCGACGATTTGTTGAACTTTGTCCCAATCGGCTTTGCGTTTTTTGTCCGAGGTGGCGGAGGCCTGCGAGTGCATCAGGCGGTCCAGCTCGGCTTCCCACATGGTCGCAGCCTTCGATTGTTTGGGATTCCATTGATGATTTTCGGCGGAGCTAAGCCAGACGTTCATCTGACTGTTGGGATCTAGGTCTGTGTTCACAAGGCCGAGAAGGCAGGCTTCGTAGTCGTAGGTGCGCGTGATGCGCTCGATGAGAGAAGGAAAATCGAGTGTGACCAGGTTCACCTTGATTCCAATCTGCGAAAGATCCTGCTGGATCATGGTGACCATTTGTTCGCGGGATCTGTTTCCGGCGTTGGTGATGACTGTAAATTCAACACGGCTTCCAGATGAATCAAACAAAGTGCCACCTTCGAGCCGGAATCCCGCTTGGGCAAGCAGTCGAATTGCTCCCGAGGAATCGTATTGTGGAGCAGGAAGCGAAGAGTTAAACCAAAACTGGTTTGCGGGCGAAACTGGCCCCAGGGCAGAATGAGCGTGTCCACCAAAGACGATGCGGCATAAATCGGCGCGATTGATGGCCATGGAAATTGCTTTGCGAAACTCCGTGCTGCGGAACCAGCTCTTCTTGTGTTCGGGCAACGGTGCGGAGGGCACCTGATTGAACCATATCTGTTCTGAATCGAGGCCCGGACCAGCATCATGAGCAACTGCAGGCATTTCTTTCTGCAGACGGTCGAAGGATTCGGCGTCGAGAGCGTTGATCAAATGGATTTCGCCGCGGCGGAACCGCAGCAACTCGATGTCGCGATTCCGCTGGATGTCGAGCCGAATCGAATCAAGATAGGGCAGAGGCTTTCCTTCTTTATCTTTCTTCCAGTAATTCGGATTCCGGCGGAGTAGCACGGAAGAGCCCGGGCTGTAATCCGCGACGTAAAACGGGCCAAGAACAGCCATTTCTTTCTTGGGTGAATGCGCCGAGAGAATAGCGACCTGATCAAAAAGGCGCTCGAGGCCTGCTACTGGCGCAGAAAAGGTGACAACCACTGATTCGGATGAGGGGATTTGCACATCAACTTGTCCTTCCCCGGAGCGGAAGGAATCACCGGTCGGCGAGTGAAGCTGCGGATCCATGAGCGCTTTCATGGTGTAGGCAACGTCCTCGGCTGTAAATGGGGTGCCGTCCGAAAAGTGCAGTCCGCTGCGAAGGTGAAAGGCTATTCGTCGGCCTTCCTGACCAACCTTCCAGGAAACCGCCAGTCCCGGTTCAAGGGCCTGGGTCTGCCGATTCAAACGGATCAGAACGCCACCGGTTAGGTAACGAATCGTTTCCGATGCTTCCTCCTCGACCAGGAGGGGATTGAAGGTCTTCGGCTCGCCATGAAGACAGAAATGGAGCTCGCCACCAGACTGGCCTGGCGATTCGGCGCGGATCGCCGTGGGCAAGCACAAGACGAAACTAAGAGTCAGAAAAGCCCAGGCATGACGCATTACTGTGTGACCTCCTGCGATGGGAGAACTAGTTGAAAGCACATGACCACAATTACAAGGAGAATGAGCGGCACGAGCCGCAACGGATTCGCCGCGAGAGCAGAAAAATCTTCGAAGCCTCGCAGCAAATTGCCCCATGACGGCATAGGCTCCATCACCCCAAGTCCTAAAATGCTCAAGTTTGCCTCGGTCAATATGAACAAGGGAATTGAGATCAAGAATTGCGCGTAAAAGAGTGGGCGCAGGTTCGGCACAACGTGGCGTAGCAGGAGTCGCGCAGGTTGGCACCCCGTGGAGCGTGCAAGGAGCAAGAAATCGGAATCCTTGATGCCTCGCGTGGCAGCGCAGATGACGCGCACAGAAGCCTGCCAGCCAAGGAGACCCATCATCAGGAACGCGATGACGACCGACACCATTGGAGGAACATCGAGGGGTAAAATGGCGCGAACCGTAAGGAGAAGAAACAGCCAAGGCAAAGCGAGAGAAAGGTCCGTCAAAGCCAGAACAAGCTGTTCGAACCAACCGCCAATAAAACCCGCCGCGCTACCCAATAATGCGGCAATGAAGGTGGAAAGCAGCGCCGCAGCCGGGGCCAGCAGCAAGGAAACGCGTGTGCCGTAGAGCAATCGGGACAAAGAATCGCGGCCCAAAGAATCGGTGCCTAGCGGATGAGCGGTCGAAGGACCAGCGTTCGGGGCATCTCGAAACTGCCGGGCATAAGGAGCCGGCACGAGTAAGCTGGCGAGTAACATCAGGAGCAAGATCGTGCAAAGAATGATGGATGCCACTTTTTGGAGTGGATTCATCACGACGCCCCTGTGACAGTACGCCCAGCCAGATCGGCGAGCGAATTCGCTGCGAGCATCACCAGACAAACAACGAAGGTCACGTTGACAATGAGGGGCAGGTCGCGGCTGAGAGCGGCCTGCCAAGCCAGTTGTCCTAGGCCCGGTGAATCACATAGAGCTTCGATAGGAATTGCGGCGCCGAAAGCGATAGCGATAGATACACCAAGAAGAGCAAGAAGCGGCGGGGCAGCGACCGGGAGGACGTGCCGCCAAAAAATCGTCACGCTCCTCAAACCCCTGGCTCGCGCCGCAAGCACATGAGGCTGGTCATAGGAACGCACCAACAAACTTCGCATGTAACGATGCAGCCTGGGAAAGACCACAATGCCAATCGCGAAGAAGACAGGGGTACGCAAATGTACAGCTAGCATAGCGACCACGGCGGAGGGCAGTGACAGAAGCAAACTACTGAAAGCGGTCCCTGAAGCCTCGGAAAGCCAATTTCGCGAGGACAACCCAAGGGATGCAAGCAGCGCGGCTGCCACCCACGCAACGCAGAGGCCACGAACGATCGCGCTGCCGGTTACGGGAAGCCGTTGGACAAGTAACTCTCGAACCGGCCGTTTCAGGGAATCCGATTCGCCGAGATTGCCATGGGCGAGTGATGACAGGTAGTGGAAGTAAAACGAAGCCAGTCCTTCGTGGAGCATCTGCTTCTGGCGTAAGGCTTCGACGCTCTCTGCGCTCCATCGTGGATCGAGTTCGCGTTCTTCAATGCCATATCCAGGCGCAAACCGCACGAGGGTCGCGCTGAGAAGAGCGGCACCAACGCCCAGGCAGGCGATCACGAGCAGACGCCGCAGCACGAACCGGAACAGTCGCGTGAGTTTTTCGTGTTTGATCAATTTGGACTCATTTTTGTAGGAATGGCACTACGACACAGCTTCGGCCGTCGAATAGTGCTTCTCTTTGACCTCGTACATGCTGCGGTCTGCTTCGGAGAGAAGCTCTTCTCCCGAGGCGCCATCTGCGGGATAAAAGGAACTCCCCACACTGACTGAAACAAGCATATTAGGGCAGGCAGAGCGGCTCGCTTCTTGCACCGCGTGCGTCAAGCGTTTTTGCAGTTCGGCGACATTCCCTTTAGTCATTTCCGGTAGAACGAAGACAAATTCGTCTCCGCCCAGACGACCGACTTGGTCGTACTCCCGGCAGGACGACTGGAATCTGGCAGCCACTTCCTGAAGCAGCTTGTTACCGGTCAGATGTCCAAACGTGTCGTTCACTCTCTTGAAGCCATTGAGGTCACACAGCAGCACGGCCAGCGGGGTTTTCGCGCGCCGTACGCGGGAGAGCTCTTTTTCTAGATGCAGACAAATCGATCTGGCGTTGGGCAATCCAGTGAGATAGTCGGTGCTGGCCGTGCTTTGAGCATGCTCGAACTGGAGTGCATTTTCGACGGAAAGCCCGAGCTTGGAGCTCGCTGCCAGCAGCAAGCGCAGATGATCTTTTGTGAAGCAGTTCTTCTCTCGATGGTAGAGCGTGAGAACACCGGCGACGCCCTCGCGGCCACGAAGAGGAACGCACACGGCTGACTGCAACGTTGTAGTCTGTGAAGAAACACCGAGATAGACAGTTTCGGCGGCCGGATTGCCATTGGTTATCGGCTTCTCGTTACGCGCCACCCAGCCGGACAAACCTTGCCCCAATGGAATTCGGAGGGAGGAGAATAGGTCGTAATCTACACCGTGAACATATTGAGGAACCAGAATACCGTCCTGGCAAACGAAGAAAACGATGGAATCGTGCGGAATCATTTCCTTCAACCGGATCGCAACCACCGAAAGAGTTTCCTTCAAGCTCAAAGAATTCCCAAGGGTCTGGGCAAGTTCAAAAAGGAGCTGAGCCTCCTGGCGCGCCGAAATAATGGAAGTCAAAAATGATGTCGCGCGGACCTCGGCTTCATTGGGCATTTCCGCGTAACCGGACGAGGGAGCGGCCTTGCGGTCCACCGTTGGAGCGATGTCCAAGCGTCTTCGTTCGGTTTCCATGGTGTTGACCATCGTTTCTAATTCAACATAGCGGCGCTCCATGACCTCCACGACGCTAGGATCAAAACTGCGCCCTTTTTCAGAGCTGAGGTGATTCATGGCTTCTTCTGGGCTCATTGCCCGACGATAAGGGCGCTCCGAGGCAAGCGCGTCAAAACAGTCCACGGCTGAGAGAATGCGGGCACCGATGGGGATGGCTTCCTGTTTCAGGCCATCCGGATAACCGGAACCATCCCATTTTTCGTGATGGGAGCGCACGATGGGAACAACGGGGTACGGAAATTCAACGCGATTCAGGATCTCCGATCCGACGACGGGGTGGATTTTCATTTTCTCAAACTCTTCCGGAGTGAGGCGCCCCGGCTTGGAAAGAATGTTTTCGGGGACTGCGAGCTTACCAATGTCGTGCAGCATGGAAGCGGCGCGAATGGCGCTCAATTGGGAATCGTCCAGCCCGAGGTCCTTGGCAATCTCGACCGCGTAGACCTGCACGCGGCGCAGATGATCGTGCGTGGTGTGATCCTTCGCTTCGATCGCAAGAGAGAGTGCTTCGATGGTGCGCAAATGAAGCGCGGCAATCTCTTCGGCGTGTTTCTTTTGAGCATCGAGGCGGCGCAAGTAGGTCCGATAGGACCGATAAATCCAATAAACAATGGGGAAGGCCAGAAGACCGAATTGCCAGCCGACCAGCTGATTGATGGCGCTAACCCCACAGGCAATCAGCGCACCAAGCAGATAATACGGGAAGGCCCACAAATAGCATTCCTTCCAGACATGGACGGGGTTGCGCCCCTCCGTCATAGCAATGATGCCGGAGACGGAAAAGGTATTGAAAGCGAAGTAGGTCGTTGCTGCAGCGGCCATCAAAAGTGGCCAGCGAAATCCGACACCCGCGGCAACTTTGCTATGAAAGACGAGTTCCGCCGCGCTAATGGAGAGGGCGAGATTGGCCAAATTAAAGAGCCATTGAATCGGGCGGGGGCGGTGGTTGGCGTGCCATAGGGTCTGCACTAGCCCGCCGAGACAGCCCATCAGCACGGTTTCAGCATAGGTGAGGTCCAGGATTCCCACGAGAATAAAGAGGAAATTCGCTGACATCGTGGCCTTGATGCCGGGCAAGTGTACTTTGAGTATGGAGGCGAGCAGTGCGACGGTTAGAAAGCAAGCATAGCGGAAATAATCGTCCGAGTGCCAGTGCAGGAGGGCGTAAACTAAAACAGGCAGCCCTCCAATAAGCTGAGTGAAGATAAACGCAAGGGCAGGAATCCCAAGTGACCGGGCGTCACGCCAGGTCTTGCTCCAGTAGCCCTTTGCAGCGGTTGCTACCACACGCGTTCCTGCTCTCTGCCGATTCGGCGCCTATCGTGCTCGGATGGTGATATAGGTGCGCCTAAGTCTTTCGAGTTGACAACACGACAAACGATCCCGTAGTTAGAGTGGACCGGTGTTGATTTTCACCGCTCCGGCGCGCCGTAAAGCGCAGAACGCCGTCCTTTATATAAGTAAATTTTGGTAACTGAAACGCGGATTGGGAATAGTACGGCTAGAGTCTTGTACTGTAAGGGATACTGCCTTCCAGGTGGAAAAACCTATTTCTGAACTGGGGGGAGA
>WNFP01003082.1_pt1 | contig 14604 bp, 7 predicted proteins | sample 5400201 | NCBI WGS metagenome assembly WNFP01 (sample SAMN13153355, study PRJNA577476) | soil metagenome | isolation source: 115 cm saprolite under Madrone tree | place: USA:California | collected 2016-06-14
TGTGCCTTGGGTGACCACCTCGTATTATCAGCAGCAAGGAAGTGCGAACACGGACTGCACTGGCAGCGGAACTTGGTTTGGAAATATTTGGCAGGGGAACTCTTCTTGCACTACCCAGTACACCCCGGCCCAAAGTGTACCGATCAACTGGCAACATTACACGATCTACAATCTGGTTGAGACTTCCGACTCCATAATGGTGCTCGCTTGTACTAGGAACTGGGCTTTCAGCAAGTGCTCCTACCTTATTCCTGGGAACGCCTTTGAGTTTGAAAATAAAAAAGGGAAGATTTCAATAAAGGGCCACAGGGCAGGAAAAGACAAAGAGCAAACCCTCGACTTTGACATCGTTTCCAGCCAGCCCAAAACTGACCCTTGAATTCGGCGGTGGCCCGACGTTGATTTGGTGCAAGGTTGGTGCAAGATTTCCGGTGAGAAAAGGCAGGCGCAATCATATGCACAGAACTCTTGCGTGGTTTTCTGGCTTTATACTCTCGTTCTTTCCGTATGCAACGGGGAATGGGCAGTCAGCGCGTTTGAATTCGCAGGCACGACGGAGTGGGGTGATTGATTTGACGATAAAATCTTGCGCTGACTTCTCTGCATCTGAGTCTCATTTAGACGCGGCCTACCATGTGGTGACAAAGGCTTACGAGACGATTCCCACGCAGAAAGAACCCGTAGCAAAAATTGAAGGAGTAGAAACCCCTGAAAAAACGAAGGAGTTCATGCAATGGTACCCGAATGGTGGACATGATGAAATGTTCATCGCAGGGCAGATATGCCAAACCGAAATACGAATGAAAAGCGGAGACACGGCGGCAACGGAAGCTGGTTATTCAATTGCGCTAGAGGAAATGCGAAACGCTGAATTCTTCGCTGACAAATTGATGAAACAATGCACAGGGAAGTCTTTGTATAAGTGAAACCACGTGTGGATCGATCCTAGAAGAAGATTGGCGTGCCCAACTATCGTGACGTGTCCGAGCGGTTCGCCAGTGAAGCCGATGCAAGACGGCGGAAGTGGGAAATTCTAATGGCGTATCCAGCGGCAACCGTGCGCATCGAAAAGACGGATGAATCAGGGCGGGCGAAATAGGCTGGATTTTCCCGCCTTATTTGAGGTTGCTGATTCTACCACCACCTTAGAAACTTCTTGCCGTGTTCGGCAGAGACGACTTGCAGGTTTTTCCAATTAGCGGCATCGAATTTGGCTGTCAGATTGAAACGACCAAAGGAACAGGGCTTTGCGCTTTCTGCCGTCAATTCCATCCTGTAAAGCCCCGATAACGGTGATACCCCTTCGTCCATTTTTGCGAGATAACTTGGAATCTCTCGTCCACGGAGTCCGTCGCGCAAATATCAATGTAGCATCCGTTTCGATAGCCCGTCCTGATAATTGGTAATTCGTACGCACCATCGATGTCTGTCCAATGGAGTGGTGAGCGTTCTGATTCGATTACTTTCCCCTCGAACAGGATTCGATCCACGAACACTCGGCAATGGCGAGCGGGAAAACCAATCAAGTTGTGGACCCACGCTCTGATGTATTTTGCTCTGCCTTGCCTTTTGACGGGACCCAACACTGTTGCGCTTGCCGTTGTAGCCATGCCCTCGAAGGGATCGTAATGGTCAAGGGTGTAGTGAATAGCAACCTCTTCCATTATTCGCGGCCCTTGGTATGTCATGTGCAACGTCGGTCTGAGTAATGGAGCAGTCCAACGCTCCAGCGCATGAATTTCTGACAAAACATCGGCCATGATGGACACTATACACCGGCGCGGGACAGAGCAAAAAATCCAAAGGACCACGGCGACAAGTTACACGAGCACGGCTCCGTCACTTGCATCACCGCGTTCTTGGGTGAAAAAAATTGGAGGCGCGGGTCGGATTCGAACCGACGAGTGATGGTTTTGCAGACCATTCCCTTGGGCCACTTGGGTACCGCGCCGAATCTCTAAGTATAGCAAACCTGGCAGAACTCCCCGGACATCCCCAACAACGCCGCATTCGACAAGTTCTACTTTTTCTCTGCGACCGCGGGAATTTTTGCCTCGCGCAAGAATCGCGCCGATTCTTCCGGGGGTGTGGGATTGATGTAAAAGCCCGTGCCCCATTCAAAGCCCGCGACCTTTGTCAGCTTCGGAATAATTTCAATATGCCAGTGGTAGTGATCGTTGATCTCTTCGCCGATCGGAGACGTGTGGATCATGAAGTTTAGCGCGGGGCGGTCGAGCACCTGGTCTAGGCGCATCAGCGTATCCTTCAGCATTCGCGCCAGGCTTGCATACATCGAGCTTTGATTATTCTCATACGATGATCCGTGAACCTTTGGGAGCAGCCACATCTCAAACGGGAAGCGCGGCGCATAGGGTGCAAGCGTGATGAAATGCTCGTTCTCGCCGATGACGCGTTCACCGGTGTCGCGCTCTTGACGGATGATGTCGCAGAAAATGCAGCGTTCCTTCTCGTCGTAATAGTGCCAGCAGTTGTCGATTTCTTCGCGCACGCGCCGCGGCACGATCGGCAATGCAATTAACTGCGAGTGCGGATGATCGATGGTAGCCCCAGCAGCTTCTCCGTGATTCTTGAAGATGAGAATGTAGCGGAAGCGCTTGTCGTTCTTCAGATCCAGCATGCGATCTCGATAACCCCAAAGAACGTCCTCCACGGCACGTTCCGGCAACGTAGCGAGAGTTGCAAGATGGTTCGGCGATTCGATGACCACTTCGTGCGCGCCGATTCCATTCATTTTGTCAAAGAGACCTTCGCCCTCACGGTCCAGTTCGCCCTCGATACCCAGCGCGGGAAATTTGTTGGGGACGACGCGGATGCTCCAGCCCGGCGTGTTTGGCCCTCCGCCATTCCGTCCATAAACGAGAATTTCCGGCGGAGTGCGCGCTTCGTTGCCCGCGCAGAAAGGACAATTTTTCTCTTCTCTTGGGATGACGCTCTCACGGAGAAAGTCGTTTGGCCGCTTCCCTCGTTCCGTTGAAATAATCACCCATCGGCCCGTAATCGGGTCCTTACGCAACTCCGGCAAAGCACTCCTCCTCGGCGATGTTCTGGGTCACCCGCGCGGGGTGAGCAACCAGGAGACCTTGGATTGTACCGCTTCTGGCAATCCCGTGAAGATATTCCGGCGAGGCCGCTACACTCGAGGGCTGAACGCATCCTTGTGCGGCCGCACTGCCGGCGGCTGTCCCGGGCAGTTGTCAATCGCCATGACGTCAAACCGGCAAGGGCATTCGTCGACGTGGCGCTCCGCCAGAAATCGCTGCGCCGTGCGAACGACCAGGTGCTGTTTTTCGCGCGTAACACTTAATTCGGGCAACGCCGGCAAATCTTGCCGGATCGTGCGCGTTCTGACTTCCACAAAAGCCAGCGACTTGCCATCGTAACGCCCTAGATCGATTTCGCCCTTGATGCCTCGCGGAGTGTAATTCCGGGCTACGAAGACGTACCCCTGCCTACGCAAATACCAATAGGCGTAGGTTTCTCCGCGAATGCCGGTACGACGGGCTTCGAGCTTCTTGGCATCGCTGGAAAAACTCTCCTCTTCGCGCAGGCCTCACCGCGCGGCCCAGTGCACCGCTCGAGACATCAGATTTGAAAATATCGGCATGGTCCCGCCGCTGATTCTTTGGGCTCCGCGCAGTATAAACAATAATCCCGCGGCCGACCTAGTGCTTAGGTGGCAGCCGTGGGATGTCCTGCGTGATCTCAGTGCTAGATTTTTTTCCCAGCTTCGCGGAAGCACTCTTCGAGCGTCCGCGCGGCAAAGTCGGCCTGTTCCTGATCGATCAAGAGCGGCGGCGACAGGCGAATGGTGTTCTCGCCGGCACCGAGGACCAGCAGGCCCTTGTGAAACGCCAGATCGACGATCGCATTGCGCAAATCCGCGGCTTTTTCTTTTGTGCGCTGATCCCGCACGATTTCAATGCCAATCATCAATCCGCGTCCTCGTACGTCGCCGACGATGTTGAAGTTCTTCGTCCAGTCGGCCAGCCGTCCGAAGAGGTACTCTCCCATGCGTCGTGCGTTTTCCTTATACTCGCTCTCGATCAAGTCCATGGTGGCCAGCGCTGCCGCGAGGCACACAGGGTTCCCGCCGAACGTTGTGCCGTGTGAGCCCGGCTTCCAAAGCATCACGCTTTCCCTTGCCATAATCGCGCCGAGAGGCATGCCGCTCGCGATGCCCTTGGCGGAACAGAGAATGTCCGGTTCGATCCCGGCGTGTTCACTGGCCCACCACTTTCCGGTACGGCCCATTCCCGACTGTACCTCGTCCACGATGAACATGATGCCGTGTCGGCGGCAGATCCGCTGCAATTCCTGCAAGAAGAACTTTGGCGCCGGCACATATCCACCTTCTCCTTGAATGGGCTCGATGATGATGCCCGCCACGTCTTCGGGATCGAACAACCGCTTGAAAATCTGGCCTTCGAGCTGCTCGAGGATTTCCGCGCCGCAGGTTTCCGCGGTGTGGCCGTGCACGCAGCGATAAGCGTACGGATAGGGAATGTGCTCGATTCCACCGAGCAGCGCGCCAAATCCTTTGCGCTGCGTCGATTTCGACGCCGTCAACGAGAGCGCGCCCATCGTCCGGCCATGGAAGCAACCGTAAAACGCAATCATCTTGTCGCGCTTCGTGGCGTACCTGGCCAGCTTGATGGCGCCTTCAATCGCCTCGGTCCCCGAATTGGTGAAAAAGACCTTCTTGCTTTCCGCGCCCGGCATAGTCCGGCCCAGCCTTTCGGCCAATTGCGGCATGCTCTCGTAATAAAAATCCGTTCCGGACATGTGAATGAGCTCGGCTGCCTGCTTCTGAATCGCGGCGACAACTTTCGGATGGCAATGTCCGGTCGAGCACACGGCAATCCCCGCTGCGAAATCGAGGAAACTGTTACCGTCTACGTCCTCCACGATCGCGCCGAGACCGCGCTTGGCGACCAGCGGATAATCGCGCGTATACGACGGCGACATGAATTTCGCGTCTTGTTCCAGCACCCGCTTGGCATTCGGTCCGGGCAGAGCCGTCACGAGCCGGGGCGTTTTTACTTCTAATGTCGTTGGCATTTCTTCCTCCAGCGAAAAAACAAAAGGTTGAGGTGAATCAAGAACTTCGGGCAAGCCCAGGCCTCCAAGCGGACGTATCCGTTAGTAGCCTGCAGGAGAAAGAAAATTAGACTAAGTCTACGCCGTAGAGTTCTGGCCGCTGGGCGGCCGGCGGGAGGAACCCCGGGACATACGAAGGGCGAATTTGAAGGTTAAGGCTCACTTGCGTTTCCAGCGGACACTGCCATCCTTGGCGTCCTCCATGATTATACCACGATCCGCGAGTTCTTTGCGGATGCGGTCGGCAGTATGGAAATCCCGCTTTTTCTTGGCCGCATTGCGCTCCAGCACCAGCCGATCGATTTCTGCATCGTCTGGTCCGCTCTCCTGTCCGCCGTATCCGAGCGCGCGAAGCTTTTCGCCGTCGTTGTCTTCCATAACAGCGAATACCTTATCGAATGTGGCGAGAAACTCCAAAACCGCTGGAACGTCGCCCTGCCGGAATTCGCCCTTGTCAATGGCGATATTCGCCTCGCGCACCAGGTCGAATAAGGCCGCCAGCGCCCTCGCTGTGTTCAAGTCGTCTGAGAGTCCAGCGTCAAATTCCTCCGCTGCCTTCGCGATGCACGCGGCCATCCCTTCCTGCTTGCCGGTAGGAAATTTTCCACGCTTCAGCCGATCAGCGAAATTCCGAAGCCGTTCCACGGAGCTGGCCGCCTGCTGCAGGCCATCGAAAGTGAAATTGAGCTGCTTGCGGTAAGGGACACTGGCGAGAGCAAACCGCAAAGCCGAAGGCTTATAGCCCTTCGCGAACAAATCTCGCAGCGTGAAGAAATTTCCCGCCGACTTGGACATCTTCTCGCCTTCGACAAGCAAATGTTCGGCATGCAGCCAGAAGCGCACGAACGGTTTTCCTGTAGCGCCTTCGCTTTGCGCGATTTCGTTTTCGTGATGCGGAAATGCCAGGTCGACTCCACCGGTGTGAATATCCAGCGTCTCGCCCAGATATTTCATGGCCATCGCGGAGCATTCAATGTGCCAGCCGGGACGGCCCCGCCCAATCGCGGTTTCCCAGAAGTGCTCTCCCGGTTTCGGCGCCTTCCACAGCGCAAAATCCCTCGCGCTCTCTTTTTCGTAGCGATCGTTATCGACGCGTGCTCCTGCCTGAATGCCGGTTAAATCAATCTTCGAGAGCTTTCCGTATCCAGGAAATTTCGCGATTCGGTAATAAATCGAACCTTCTCCCGGATACGTGAACGACTTTTCCTGAAGTCGCTGGATTAATTTCACCATCTCATCGATATGGTCCGTGGCGCGAATCCAATGCTCCGGCGCCTCAATGCTGAGCGTCTTGCAATCGTCAAAAAAAGCCTGCACGAATTTCGCAGTGTAGTCACGGATACCGACGCTGGCAGCGGCGGCGTTGGCGATGATGCGGTCATCCACGTCGGTCAGGTTCATCACGTGATTCAGCTTGAACCCGCGCAACTTCAGGAACCGCCGCAGGATATCCTGAAACACGAACGTGCGGTAATTCCCGATGTGCGCATAGTCGTAGACCGTCGGCCCGCACGTGTACATGCGCACTTCGCCCGCTTTTTGCGGAACGAAATTCTCGATTCTCCCGCTCAGTGTGTTGTGCAGCTGAATATCGGCCATGGGCTGTAAATGGTCTCTTTCCGCATACGAATAAGCGTTCGATTGTAGCCGAGGCGTTTGAAACGTAGCAATGTCGAAGCGGCGCGATGTTGCGCGGAGGGGACGCAATGAGACTTGTCTAGTCCTAATTGACGTTGGCCGCTCCCGCAGTTAAAGTCCTTCTTCTCTTACGTGAGGGAGTTATCGATGAATCGTTTTTTTTCGGCTGGAGTTCTGCTAGCCTTGTCCGTTCTCGCAGCACCTCTTCTTGCGCAGGAACCGCCCAAGGCCGCAGGGCCAAAGTTGCTAACTCCAGAAGCATCCTTGAACCTGCGGAACATTTCTGACCTGCAATTCTCTGCTGACGGCAGTCGTCTGGCGTTTGTGGTCACGGAGCCTGCGAGGGGAGAAGGCCGCGCGCGTCACATTTGGATTTATGAGAAACAGTCCGGCACAATCCGGCAGTTCACTTACTCCGCAAAATCGGAATTCTTGCCACGCTGGTCGCCTGACGGGAAACAACTGGCTTTTCTTTCCGATCGCGACGAGCAGCAGCAGGTTTACGCGATGCGGGTGGACGGCGGCGAAGCCAGCGCCCTGACCAAAGGTAAGCGCGGCGTTCGCAATTTTGCATGGTCACCCGACGGCAAGCAGATCGCTTTCCTGGCCCCCGATGCAAAAACAGAAACGGAAGAAAAAAAGGAAAAAGACAAAGATGACGCGCGCGTCGTGGACAAAGAAGACAAACATGCCCGGCTCTGGCTGCTCACCCCCGACACTCGAGATGCCAAAACCCTTACCGAACCCAAATGGGATATCCGCGAAGCGGTGTGGCATCCCTCCGGCACGGGTCTGATGCTCAACGCCACGGATCATCCTGAATCGGATCAAAACACCGAGCGCATTTTTTTCTTTCGCCTTTCGGACGCTTCCGCTGGCGACCGCAAAGGGGCCGATCCTATGACTCAGACGCTCGCTCCTCGCGGCCCTTTCGGCAATATCCGCATCGCGGCGGATGGCAAAAGGATGGCGTTCGTCGGCTGCCGTGAAGACGGCCCCACGCCACATGACCTCATACTCGCCCGCCATGGCGAAAAAGCAACTCAGAATCTCAGCGGCGCCAGTGTGGACCGGCCGGTCTTTGACTTTCGCTGGACCAAGGACGGCGGGCTGCTCGTCCTTGTGGAAGATGGCTTCCATACAAAATTCATCGCTTTCAGCGCAGAAGGCGCTCTCAAGGATGTCCCTGCGATGCCTGCCAATCCAAATGCTTTCAGCGTTTCCGACTCCGGTGACGTTGCTTTCGCAGGGCAGACTGCGACGACTCCCCAGGAATTATGGCTTTGGGACCAGAAGGATGCGCCGAAGCAGATCTCTCACCTGAATGATTCCTGGAAGCAGTACACGCTCAGCGCCCCGGAGTTCTACAAATACAAATCCTTCGACGGCCAGGAGATCGAAGCGGCGCTCTTAAAGCCGCTTGGCTCGGACGGCAAGTCCAAACTCCCGCTCATCGCCCTAATCCATGGCGGCCCTACAGGGGCCTGGCAGGACTCCATCGAGGCTTGGGGGCAGCTCCTTGCAGCACGCGGTTACGCGGTTTTTTATCCGAATATCCGGGGATCGAGCGGCTACAGCGAGAAGTTTATTGAAATGAATCGGGGCGATTGGGGCGGCGGCGATTACCGGGACGTTATGGCGGGCGTCGACGATCTCGTTGCGCGGGGCATCGCCGATCCCGACAAGCTGGCCATTGGCGGTTGGTCTTACGGCGGTTACATGGCCGAATGGGCGATTACACAAACCACGCGCTTCAAGGCAGCCGTCTCTGGTGCTGGTCTATCTAATCTCATCTCCGAATACGGCACCGAGCAGGGCCCTTCCTACGACGAATGGTTCTACGGCCTCCCGTACGAGCCGGAAAAGATCACGGGGTTCCTGAACAGCTCACCCTTCGTCCATCTGAAGAATGTGAAAACGCCCACACTCATTCTTCAGGGCGACGCCGACCCGGTTGATCCTCCCGGCCAGAGCCAGGAACTGTACCGCGGCCTCAAACGCTATGTCGTCGAGGCAGAACTTGTGATGTACCCCCGCGAACCGCACGGCTTCCACGAAGAAAAGCACCTCTTGGATCGATTGAACCGCATCCTCGCCTGGTACGACAAGCACCTAAAGCAAGGGACCACAGCCAGCAAGTAGTCACGACACATCCGGAATTCCCCCGCGCGCTTGTGGCGGTAGCAAACCAGCCACAAATTGTAGGGTAAGGCTTTACATGCCCTTCACATCGTGTTATTGTCTTTTCCCGTACCGCCATCCTTGCGCCAGGCGGCTGGGCCTCTGACTGAGAACCTGCCAAACGTTTTGACAGGCGACCTGAGAAAGGTTGACCTGTCGCTTGAAAGACCCTCCCCCCGAGGAATACAACGTCGTCTCTCCTCGCGTTCGATTGCCACAGCTCACTGGGTGAACAGAGTAACTGTAGTTGGCATCAGACTTGACTTAGCGCGACTTGAGGGACAAAGGGGACATCTTGCTGAAGCTGCGAAAAGTCGAAATCGTTGGCTTTAAGTCGTTCTGCGAACGCACTGTGGTCACATTCAGCGGGTCCGGCACCACCTGTATCGTCGGGCCGAACGGCTGCGGCAAATCGAACGTCGTGGACGCCATCTCCTGGGTTCTTGGCGAACAGAGCCACAAATCACTGCGCGCCGAGCGCATGGCCGATTGCATTTTTAATGGCACCACTAAGCGTCCCCCCCTCGGACTCGCCGAAGTCACCATCACCATGGAAGATCCCGACCTGGCCGAAGCTGCCCGCTTGGTGATGGAGAGCGCCGCGTCAGACTCGGCGACGGATTCCGCAACAGCCATCTCGGAAAGCAGCGAAGGTTCCGGCTTGACCGGTACTACCGAAACTCTCTCGCTCGACCCCGCGCAGGCCCCTGAAACGCAAGAAGCTGCCGCTGACGGTTCAGCTCTATCCCCGGCTGAACCCGGTGGCAAGTTCAAGCGGAAGAAGAGGCAGGCCGACAACCCCGTCCTGGCCACGAAACCGGGCGAGGTCGTCGTCAGCCGCCGCCTCTATCGCTCCGGCCAAAGCGAATACTTAATCAACGGCCGTGTCGGAAGGCTCCGCGACATTCAGGAAATGTTCATGGGCGTCGGCCTGGGCCCGGACTCCTACGCCATCATCGAGCAGGGCCGCATCGGCTTGATCCTTTCCACCAAGCCCATGGAACGCCGCGCCATCATCGAAGAAGCCGCGGGCGTCACGAAATTCAAGACTAAGAAGCGCCTCGCGGAAACCAAGCTGGAATCCTCGAAAGTCAATCTCTCGCGCGTCAACGACATCGTGGTGGAAGTCGAAAAGCAGCTTGGGTCGCTGAAGCGCCAGGCCGCCAAGGCCCGCCGCTACTCCGAGATTCGCGACCAGATGCGCGGCATCGTTCGCCAGATGCTGGCGGGCAAAGCGCGCGAACTGGACGGCGAAGCCGAACGCATCTCCAAGCAACTCGAAGAACTGAACGCCGCGGAATTGCAGCGCGCCACAGCCATCCAACAGCAGGAAAGCGAACAGGACCGGCTGAATCAGCGGATTTACGAATTGGATGCGGAGATCCGGCAGAACCAGAACGTCCTGAATCTTACGGCGCTCGAGGTCGACCGCAGCGAGAATCGTATCGCTTTCAACCGGCAGCGCGCCGAGGAACTCGCCGGGCGTCATGCCCAGGTTAATGCGGAACTGGCGCAAGCCACCGCCCAGGCCGTGGAGTGGGAATCCCGCAGCACGTCGCAAGTCCAGGCAGTCACACTGCTGCGCGAAGAATCAGGTGCTCTGACCGCTCGCGTGGAAGAACTCGCAAAGCGCGCGGAGTCTCGCGCCACGCAGATTGCCGAATCCGAAGCGAAAATTGAGGCGTTGCGCCGCTCCTCATCGGAAGCCGGCGAAAGCCTGCTGCGGCTCCATGGCGAGCAGAAGCAAGCCGAAGAAGCGCTCGTACATCAAACCGAAGCTCTCCGGAAGCTCGAAATGAGCGAGCACGACTTGCTGGAAACTTCCCTGCGCGCGCGCGATGACGCCGAGCGCGCCGCTTTCGATCACGAATCCGCTACCGGCCAAGTCAACGCGCTGAAACAAAGCGCCGCCGACCTTCAGACCAAAATCGCAGGATTCCGCGAGCAAGGCGAAGCCCTGTCGAAAGAAGCCGGTGCCCTCCGCGATTCTTTGGCTGGTGTTCGCGCTCGTCACTCGACCCTCACCCAAATCTTGAATGACCGCTCCTACACGGCGGACGCTGTGCAAAAACTGTTTGCCGCCAACGAGCGCGGCGGAGGGAAGGCTTTTCGCGCTGTAGGCGTGCTGGCTGATTACGCGGAAGTCGAAGAGCAGCACGAGGCCGCCATCGAGCAGTACCTGCGCGACGAGTTGGAATATGTCGTCGTCGAAACTTTTGACCACGCGCGCGCCGGTGTTTCCATGCTGCGCGATGAGGTGGGCGGGCGGGCCACTTTCTTTGTGGATTCGCTCCGGAACCTGCGCCTTACTTCCGAATACGAACCGATCGTGAATTTCCGCGCCGAAGACGGTGTCATCTCGCGGCTCGACAAGCTCGTCGAGTTCCGCGATCCGCTCGGCGCGGCGGCAAAACAGTTCCTGCCGCGGCTGCGCTCCGCGTATTTGACGGACAGCACATCGGCGGCGGAAAAACTAGCACGCGAGAATGCGCAATACGCTTTCGTCACGCCTGACGGCACTTGCTACCAGGGCCGCATGGTCACCGGAGGCCGCCCGGACGAAGTGGGTCCGTTAGGCATGAAGCGCGAATTGCGAGCATTGGATGCGGAAGTCCTGCAGCTCGAACATCAAATGAGCGAAAAACAAGCCGCACTCGAGACTGCCGCCTCGGAGTTGCGCTCGACGGAACAGGCGATCGCGGAAATCGACGAGAAGCAGCGCGAAGCAGAACGCGAAGCCATCTCGGCCATGCATCGGCATAGCCAGATGCAGAGTGAGCTGGCCCGCCTCGGCCTGGAGCTCACCATTTGCCAGAACGAACTGGCGCGCGTTCGCCAGGAAGCGAAGGGCGCCCGGGAGCGTGCCGAGCGCGCAAAGAACCAGCATGCCGCTGCCGCGCTTAGCCGCGCCGAAGCCGACGCCGAAAGCGCCCGGCTTGCGGAGTCGCTCGTGCACCTTCGTGGGTCCGTCCAAACGGAACAGAATGAGCTTGCCGCTGGCCGCGCCGCATTCGCCGCATTGAACGAGCGCCTCATGGCCGCCGAAGCGCTCGCCGCACGGCTGAACGAAGAGCGCGTCGAGCTTGAACGCCGCGAGGCCGCGCTTCAGCAGCAGATGGCTTCCATCGGCGACGAAACATCTGCCCTCGTCAAGCAAAGCGAAGAGCTCTCCCTCCAGCTCGAAGGGCTGCGCGGCGAAAAGCTGCGTCTGGAAGTCCGCCAGCGGGAGCTCGAGCAGGAATGGGATGCCGCCCGCACCCGCGTTACACAGATGGAAGACCATCTGCGCATGGGACGCCAGTCGCTGCAGGAACTTCGCGAGCAGCGCAGCCACGCGGAAGTCGACCGTGCCAAGAACGACTCCGATCGTCAGCACTTACGCGAGACGTGCATGAGCGAAGTGAACGCGCAGCCCGAGGACCTGATCGCCACGGAAGCGGCTTTCATGTCCGGCGAAGAACTGGCCGTTGCCGAAACGAACTATCGCGAAATGAAGCAGCGCATCGAATCCATGGGCCCGGTCAACATGATGGCGCTCGAAGAGTTCAACGAGTGCGAGCAGCGCTTCACATTCCTGACGCGCGAGCGCGACGACCTGTTGCAATCGATCGCGGACACCCAGCAGGCCATCGCCGAGCTCGACCTCGCCACCAAAGAAAAGTTTGAGCACGCCTTCCACGCCATCAACAAGAGCTTTTCCGAAGCCTTCCACACCATTTTCGGCGGCGGCATGGCCGAGATGCGCTTGACCGAGCCGGACAGCTCCGGCGACGCGGGCATCGACATCGTCGCATCGCCTCCGGGCAAGCGCCTGCAAAACGTGCTGCTGCTCTCCGGCGGCGAAAAGGCTATGACCGCGCTGGCGCTGCTCATTGCCATCTTCCGCTACCAACCAAGCCCCTTCTGCATCCTGGACGAAGTCGACGCGCCGCTCGATGAAGCCAACGTCGGGCGCTTCACGCGCCTCATCGGCGAAATGAGCGGCCAGACCCAGTTCATCATCGTCACCCACAATCGCAAAACCATGGAAATGGGCAGCGTGCTTTATGGCGTGACGATGCAGGAGCCTGGCGTCTCGAAGCTTGTCAGCGTGCGCTGGGAAGAATCCGAAGCGTTGGCGCCAAAGCAGCAGGCCGCCGCTGCCTCTGCAGCATAAAATCACATTCCGCACTCAACGTAGGGGCGCAGCATGCTGCGCCCCTTCCACCCCCCAATGAAGCCCTGCGGCACCCGCGCAAGCCACATAAATTTTTCCTGATGTTGCATTGCAGACATTTTTTCCGTGCGCCTTTGACTTCGCGTTGCGCTGCGCTAAAATGCTTCTCACTTTGTCGGGGGAACTTTCTCAGTGTCACCTGCTCCTGCCATGAAGGCTTTGAAGGAAACGCAATTCGCCGGCCTGACGCCCGTTGCGCGCGGCAAAGTCCGCGACATTTACGACCTCGATGACAAGCTCCTGATCGTCGCCACGGACCGGCTCTCCGCTTTCGACGTCATCCTTCCCACGCCGATTCCCGACAAGGGCCGCGTCCTTACGCAGCTTTCGCTTTTCTGGTTCCGTTTGTTGAAGGATGTAATTCCCAACCACGTCCTCAGCGCCACGGATTTTCCCCCGCCCTTCGCCAAGTTCAAGGATGAACTTGCAGGCCGCTCCATGGTCGTGCAAAAGACGCAGCCGCTGCCGATTGAATGCGTCGTGCGCGGCTACGTCTCCGGTTCGGGTTGGAAGGACTATCGCACCACCGGAGAAATTTGTGGCATCCCGCTGCCTGCGGGATTGCGTGAATCCGACCGCTTGCCGGAGCCCATCTTTACGCCCGCGACAAAAGCCGCCACCGGCCACGACGAAAACATCTCTTTCGAACGCGCTGCATCGCTGATCGGCAAGGAACTAGCCGAGAAAGTCCGCGCTGTCAGCCTGGAAATCTACCGCCGCGCTGCCGCCTATGCCGAGCCGCGCGGGGTGATCCTCGCCGACACAAAATTCGAGTTTGGCATTCTCTACCGTCGCGCGCGGGACCGTGCGGCGGCCGATGATTTAATGTGGATCGACGAAGCCCTCACGCCCGATTCTTCCCGCTTTTGGCCCGCTGCCCAGTACAGCCCCGGCGGTCCTCAGGCGTCTTTCGACAAACAGTTTGTTCGCGACTACCTCGAGCGGATGCAGTGGCCGAAAACCCCGCCCGGCCCAGAACTTCCCCCTGAGGTCGTCGAAGCCACTCGTGCCAAGTACCGGGAAGCCTATCGCATCCTGGCCGGGCGAGAAGTGGATTAGCAAGCAGGGCCCTCACACCGTAGGTTCTCGATCGGAGCGTGCCATCGTGAAAGATCAATTGGAAGGGCTCGTCAATCAGATGGTTGAGCGCGGGATTCTTTTTGACGAAGCCGTCGGCGAATTCGAAAAGCGCTTCATCAAGCGCGTTCTGGACCGCGCGAACGGCAACCAGTCCCGCGCTGCCGAGATTCTCGGCATTCACCGCAATACCTTGAGCCGCAAGATTGATGAGTATAAGCTCGTTTCGAACGGTCACCGCCGACATACGCGCTGACCAATCTACAAATCGCTTGCAATGGGCATAGGGGGAGCGGTCGCCCGCTCTCCCCTGCCACAGTCGCGGTAGGGACGCGAGTTAACCTCGCGCCCCCCGCACAGATCCGTACGGGCAG
>WNFP01002512.1_pt1 | contig 14592 bp, 9 predicted proteins | sample 5400201 | NCBI WGS metagenome assembly WNFP01 (sample SAMN13153355, study PRJNA577476) | soil metagenome | isolation source: 115 cm saprolite under Madrone tree | place: USA:California | collected 2016-06-14
TGGCAAGTTCGATCACAGCGCCACGGGCTGGCCGCTGCAGGGAGCGCACGTGACCACGCCCTGCGCTTCGTGCCACATGGGCGCCAACGCATTCGCCCTTACTTCGGCGAACACGGATTGCTATGGATGCCATCAGGCGGCCTGGCTGAGTACGCAAACGCTGGGCGGTCAAGTGCCGAATCACATTGCCGCGCAGTTCTCAACCAGTTGTGTGACCTGCCACACCACGTGGGTCACCACGGGCTGGCTGGGGGCGACCTTATCTGCGGCTAATCACACCTGGTTCCGCATTCCGCATAATGGCTCGGTCTGTTCGGACTGCCACTTGGTCTCGACGGACTACTCGACATTCTCCTGCATCAACTGCCACACGCGGACGGCGCACCAGCCGGGCATGTCGCATCCAAGCGTGGGCGGCCAGTACGTCTACGGCGCGACGACTTGTTACAACTGTCACAAGAATTGACGCATTTCGGCTGTTAACAGTGAGTGTTGAAGGCAAGCGCCCGTTCAAACAAGCGTGATGTGGCCTGGCGCGGGCTGTTGGCAGCTTGGCCGTCCCCTTCCGTCAGACAAGACATTTACGACCGCCTGGAAAGATCCCAATTGGCTTCCGAGTCTCCGGCCTCACGGTGTAAGCGACCACATATCGTTCAAGGTAACGCTGTCGGATATGTCGAGGGCACCGTAAATCAAAACCCCTGTGAAGGATCGTAGGCCATACCGAAGGCATAGCGCTCCGGCGGGTGTACGCCGCCAGGTGTGTTAGCGGGGCCCATGTAGTACTGTCCCACAGCCACGTATCACTGAACTAAGATGGCGCCGATCCAGCGTGGGATCCCCCGAACAACACAGTCGGTGTCCAGCAAACTAACGCAGTGCCAGCAGGCACCCTGGTAGCCCTAGAATCAATCGAATGTCATAGCCGGTTGTGCCTCGACAGAACTTGAAATGCGTGAAAGGCCACAATTCCCAGCACCGTCCGCCGCGCGCCACGCGTTTTCAATCCTCGTCGGCAAAACTCGCATACCGGCCTAAAGGCATACCCCGAATGCGAAACATTAATCTCCCCGCAAGCCCGCCGCCCCGTCCATCGCTTCCGCGTCCCGCGAAAACTGTGATACCCGCGCAGAGTCTCCACGTCCGTGTTGCAAATCCCCGCCCGCCGCCCGCGCACCCGTGCCCAGCCGGGGCAAACTCGCCTTGACTCAGCGCGTATACCCCGTATTGATGAACGCATCCACGTCTTTGTGCAGTTTGTGATGCTCTTTCTCGTCAATGTACATCATGTGCCCGGCCTCGTAATAAGCGAAGCTGACGTTTTTCCGCACCGGCGGCTCGATGTTCATGTGCGCAAACGTGTTCTCGATGCCGTTGAACGGCGTGGCCACGTCATAGTAGCCGCACAGCACCAGCACTTTCAGGTAACTCTGCTGGGTCATCGCCGCGCGTAAAACTTCCGCCACTTCCGTATTGCCGGTCTGGTCCCACGGCCGCACATTCGCCGTCACCGTGTAGTATGCGTCGCTGTCCCAGTTGAGTTCGCGCCGCACATAGTCGTGAAATGTCGCCACAAAGGCACCCTCATAAGACGCTTCGCTCGGGTCGTACTCCACGCGCTCGCCGGCGGCGTCCGCGTCCATGCCCTCGAACCGCGAATCCAGCCGCCCGATGGTGCGTCGTTTGTCGCGCTCCAGTTCCTTGAACCAGCGGAAAGGGCTGATCCGCAGGTTGGTTTCTTCGATGTATCTCGGAGTAAGCCCGGTGAAGCGCGCCACGTCCGCAACGACTTTTTGGTGCTCTGCCGCGGAAAGAGCATCGCCCTTTTCAAGCGCCGCGGCATATTCACCGTGCGCGAATTCGCGTGCTTGCTGCGCTACCTGCTCGACAGTGAGGTTCTGCAAGTCGGACGGCAACAGATGGTGATACCAGGCCGTCGTCGTATAGGTTGGCAGGAAAAATTCCGAGCGGTTGTCGGCGCCCCAATTGGAGAACGCCACCGAGGAAAGCAGCGCGATGCCGCTCAGGTAGATTTGATGGCGCTCTTGAAGAACGCCGGCCAGCTCCGCCGACCGCGTCGTGCCGTAGCTTTCGCCAATCAGAAATTTGGGCGAGACCCAGCGCTCGTTCCGGGTGATGTACTGGTAGATGAAATCCGCGAACCAGTTGGCGTCCGCGATGATCCCGTGAAATTGACTCGGAGCTTCCCCCGGCGCGGGGCGGCTGAAGCCCGTCGAGATGGCGTCAATGAAGACCAGATCCGTTGTGTCCAGGAACGAATCTTCATTGTCCACCACCGTATAGGGTGCGGGCATGCCGTGGCCATCCGGCGTCAGAACTACCCGCTTTGGTCCCATGCCCATGTGCGTGAACAACGACGCCGAGCCCGGCCCGCCGTTGTAAACAAAGCTGATGGGCCGCTTGGCCATGTCGGACACGCCGTCTTTTGTGTACGCCACGTAAAACATCGTGGCCTTCGGTGTGCCGTCATCCGCTTTGATGTTGTAGGTCGCGGCGGTCGCTATGTACTTGATCTCCTGCCCGCCGATGCGTGCGGAGTGATGCGTCACCGAAGATTTTTCTTCCGCCACCGGTGGGTGCTGCGCCGCTTTTCCTTGCGCGGCTTCAGGTTGCGAAGCCGCTTGTTCCGGCGGGCGCTGCGTGCGCTGGCGTTGCTGCGGCGGTTGCTGTGCCGGTGGGACAGTCATTTGCTGCGATGGCGATTCCGCAGGGCGCGGCGGATCGCTTTGGCTCATCGCCGCAGTCGCAGCGAACAGTACACAAATTCCAATCAGCACGCACAGGTCTCTTCTCATTTCACACCTCTCCCTTGGCAATCAGAAAAATTCTCGGGCCACCAGGAATTCGGCAAGTGCACCAAAAAGGTTCCGCCCACTCCGCGAAACCCCTGATTGGACGGACAAACAGTTTGTCGAGTTTCACCTTCAGGTTGGGGAAACCGGTCCGGCTCGCGGCGCTTTATTCGTACCGCAACGCCACGATTGGGTCTACGCTCATGGCTCTCCGCGCGGGTAGGTAGGCAGCCACCACGGCCACCAGAATCAGCAGCAGCGCCACGGCCAAAAACGTAACTGGATCGTGCGTCCCTATGCCAAAAAGCAAGCTGCTCAAGAATCGTGCCACCACGAACGCTCCGGCCAGCCCAATCGCTACGCCAAGGACCGTCAACTTGATAGTTTGCGCCAGAATCATGCTTCGGACATTGGCAGTCTGCGCTCCCAGCGCCATGCGCACGCCAATTTCCTGTGTTCTCTGGCTCACTGTGTAACTCATCACCCCATAAATGCCCACCGCTGCGAGCACCACTGCAAGCATGGCGAAAATCCCAACCAGCATCGCCGAGAATCGCCGGGGAGAGATGGAGTCCGAGAGCAGCCCGTCCATGGTCATCACGCGGGTTACCGGCAGATTCGGATCCTCTTTGTGGATCGCGTCCGTAACCGCGGCCGCCAGCGTTGCCGGGTCGGACGCCGTCCGCACCACCACATACGGTGTCCATCCGCCCACGAAGTAAACGTCAAAGGTTGGCTCGGCATCCAGCCCAAACTGATGCACGTTTCCAACGATGCCAATGAGCGTGCTCCAGCACGGCTTGGGATCGAACGAGCAGAGATTGATGCGCTTCCCAAGTGCGTCGCCCTGGGGCCAGAAACGCTGCTCCATCGTCTCGTTGATCACCGCCCTCGGCACTTTCCAGTCTTCCGCGGTAAAGAATCGGCCCTTGCGCAGGGGAATCCCCACCGTGGGAAAATAGCTGAGGCTCACGGTCCGGTATTGCACAATCGGCCGCGCTCCCGCATTCGGGACGGGCTGGCCCTCGATCACGAATCGCGACGCCTGGCGAAACTCGTTGCTCAAGGGCAGATCGTCGATGCCCGCGGCTTCCTTCACGCCTGGAAGTGCGCGGATGTGCTCCACGATTTGCTCGAATTCCAGGGACTGCTTCTGTTGAAGCTGGATCCAGTCTTCCTGGGCAAGCTGCTTGGCCTGCACGAAAGGCAGCGAGGCCTGTTCCACGTCCATCGTCAGGATATGGTCCACGCGGAAACCGGGATCCACTTCCAATAAATGTTGAAAACTCCGCAGCAGCAGGCCCGCCCCCATCAGCGGTACCAGCGCCATGGCAATCTCCGAGATCACCAGGGCGTTGTGGATCCGGTGACGCCCCGGCCCGCTTGTCCCTTTGCTTCCTTGCTTCAGAACCGCCGCGAGATCCGACCGCAGCGTGCGCATCGCCGGGAGCAGCCCGCAAATCATTCCGGTGGCCACGCAAACCGCGGCCGTGAATCCCAGAACCTTGCCGTTCAGGCCGCTCTCCCGCAACACGCCCAGATCCGCGGGAACAAATGCCATCAAGGCGCGCAAACCGGCGATCGCCAGCAGCAATCCGAACACACCGCCCGCCAGCGACAGCAGCATGCTTTCGGTGAGCAACTGACGTGATAACCGCCAGGAGCCGGCGCCCAACGCCGTGCGCAACGCCACTTCCCGCTCCCTGCCGGCATTGCGCACCAGCAGCAGATTCACGATGTTCGCGCAGGCAATCAGCAGCACCAGTCCCACGGCCCCGGAAAGAACCAGTAGGATGCCTTGCAGTTTCGCGGCGGACGGATCTTCCATCAGCTCGACGAGCACTCCAAAAAACTTGTGCGAATCCGGATAGTTGATGGTTTCCTGTTGATTCAGTCGCACCATCTCGTCGCGAGCTTGTGCCAGCGTGACGCCGGGCTTGAGCCGCGCGACGCCGATGAATGCGTGATGAATGTGCTCGGTCAAATCATCTGCATACTGGCCGATGGGCATCCAAAAGTCGGGCCAGCGCAGAAGACGAAAGTCTGCCGGCAGCACGCCCGTTACAGTATACCGCTGGTTGTCGAGCGCGATGGTTCGCCCAACGACCGCGGGATCGCCCCCAAACCGGCTTTGCCAAAGGCGATGGCTCAAAATCACCACCGGGGAACTACCCGCTCGATCCTCTTCCGGAACGAAGAAATGGCCCGCCGCAAGGTGTATCCCCAGCATGGGGAACAGTCCCGCGCTTGCGTAGCTCCCCAGCACCCGCTGTGGCTCGCCTTCGCCGGTCAAATTGAATCCCTGCGAGAGTTGTACGTACGCGTCCATCTCCGAGAAGCTGGCGTTCTGCTCGCGCCAGTCCGCGTAGTCGCCCGGCGACAGTCCGCCGCGCGGTACCTGCGGCGGATAGGTATTCCAGATTTGCACTAGGTTTCCCGGCTGAGGATAAGGTAGCGGGCGGAGCAGCACGTTTTCGACCACGCTGAATATCGCTGTATTGGCTCCGATGCCCAGTGCCAGAGTCAATACCGCGACCACGGCAAAAACCGGATTCTTGGACAGCGTGCGGACCGCGTAACGGATGTCTTGCAGCAAGCTTTCCACGAAATTATTCCTCGGCAGTAAACTCAAGCGTACTAAGGAGCGGTCGCGCCGCCTGCTCCGTCTCCTTATTTGATCAACAATTTGGTAAGCGGCGCCTCCCTAGCCCTCAGCGCCGGAGCGATGCTGGGCGCCAACCCTACGGAGCTCAATACGACAAAGGCTCCGGTCACCAACAAAAAATCAAATCCGGGCAGGCCGTAGAGCAGGGCGGTCATACGCCAGAGCCAGGCCGGGCATAAGGGGAAGGCTGAAGATTCCGCCCAGCAGGACTGCTCTCATTTCGCCCCGCATCATCAGCAGGAGAACGCTTTTGCGTTGCGCGCCGAGCGCCATTCCTATTCCCATCTCGCGCCTACGCTGCGCCAGGCCGTAGACGGGCTTTCTCCCCTGATTGTGCCCCAACTGTGCCCCACATTTAGAAGTCAATTTGCCCGAGGCGTTTATCGGCTAATGATAATCCTCCATCTTGTGGTTGATTACCATCCGTATTATTCCCTTTGGCGGCAAGTTGCATGGCATGACAGTGCCCTTACACAAAATGCGGATGTTCCCGGGTAGCTCAACACACCAAAACATTTAGGCCTGGTTCCGCATGGTCATGGCGTGAATCTGTTTGCTGTAACTAGAATGAAAACATGATGTTAAACGGATCCCCGGTAGCTCAACTGTAGAGCATTCCGCTGTTAACCAAACAACCGAGCTCTATAAGCCCTTATTTTGGCGTCACATAGGCGCCAAAATACCTCCTCTGCTTGTGCCCCAGCAGGGCCCCGGAGTCTGGCAGCCGCGACGATTACCCGGCTCTTGCACAGGCAACCATCGCAGGTCATCCACCGGGTTCCTTGGCAGGGGGAGAGCGGCCGAAATTCGGTGCGCTAGTTGGCAACCAGCATATGCTCGTCAAATTTGCTGGCCGCGGAGGAATCGGGGACATGGCCGCCAGGCGCTGGTGCGATCTGCTGATCCTAGAGGGAATTGCGTTGCAAGTCGTAGCGTCACATGGCATCCCGGCCGCGCATACAAACGTCATCGAAACGCCTGATTGTTGGTTTCTGGAGAGCGAGCGATTTGATCGCCTCGGGACGCGCGGGAGGATTGCGGTCTTAAGTCTTGCGGCAGTTCACGACGATCTCGCGGACTCGTGGGCACGCGCGGCCGTGTCACTCAAAGAGGCAAGGCGTTTGAGTGATGAAGATGCCAGGCGGCTTTGCTGGCTTGATGCGTTCGGAGCACTTATCGCAAACACGGATCGGCATCAGTACAACATCCTGTTCTTTGCAGAAGGCTCTCGTTTGCGTCTAGCTCCGGCATTCGACCAAGTCTCAATGCTGTATGCCCCGACGGGCGACGGCCAAGTACCACCGCGCGGGTTTATGCTGCCGCACGGCACTGCGAATACGTTGGATGTTTGGGACGATGCACGCGACGCAGCTCGGCAATTTTGGACACAGGCGAGCGAGGACATGCGGTTGTCGAATGATGCTCGGTTATTCTGTGCAAGCAACATGAAGCTCTTTGGGGAATAGGCTGATGGATTTGTTGAATTGGAGGACATCTGTGTTTCGAGCGGTGGCCGACTTCGTCCAGTTATAGAGTGTGCGGTACCCCATCCTCCGCCAAAACGTTCCATTCGCTGATAAACAGCGAAAACCATATGGCCCAACGTATGGCGGTCTGTGAGACAAAAAATGGGCTTGATTAAACTGTTGCTACCAGGGTACGACGATTCGCGGGGCGCGCAGAAAGCGTACAATTCTCTATGCGCTTTCGAAATCACGAAAACCCAAGTCTGTAAGTCGGCTTGGTCGGAGGTTCAAATGGGCAAATCCAATGCACTGCCTCCCGCCAGCCACTACAACACCAACTACGGTAATTTCGAAACGGAACTGTACGCCCAGATCCGCCAGGAAGCATTTGGCGAGGATATTGGACAAAACAGTTGGCTCACCTCAGATGAGCAGGACAGGTTTTTGGAGTGGCTCGAACTTTCCCCAGGGAAGACCCTGCTCGATGTTGCTTGTGGAGCAGGAGGCCCGGCGCTGCGAATCGCCGCCACCACGGGCTGTTCTGTCGTCGGCATTGACGTTCACGAACAGGCAGTTACGACGGCGAGGTCACTTGCGGCCCAGCGCGGCTTGGTGGAGCGCGCCGAATTTCGGTCTACAGATGCTACCGGGCCGTTGCCATTTTCTGACGCCAGCTTTGAAGCCATCACCTGTATTGACGCGGTCAACCATTTCTCCGACCGGCCGCGCGTCATTGCGGAGTGGGCCCGCCTGCTCAAGCCCGGCGGGCGGCTGCTGTTCACCGACCCCGTCACCGTGACTGGGGCCCTGACGAATGTAGAAATCGAGTTACGCAGTTCAGCAGGTTTCTACTTATTCGTTCCGCAGGGCTACAACGAACGCACCATTGCCCAGTGCGGGTTGCGATTGCTGGTGTGTGAAGATGTCATTACGAATATGGCCAAGGTTGCCGAGGCGAGACGCGCTGCCCGGGCGTTGCGAAGTGCTGCCCTGCATAAGATCGAAGGCGATCAGGCATATGAGGGACAGCAGGAGTTTCTTGCTGTTGCTGCTCGTCTTGCTAGAGAAGGCCGTCTTTCTCGCTTCCTCTATGTCTCCAAAGAATGCGCGCGCGACCGCAGCCGAGCCATCGCTTGCTTATAAGCAGGGAGCCCGCCGCTGCTTTGATCGGGTCGCCCGCGGCGGGCTGGCTGCTCGGGATACCTTGGCAGTCGCTCGCTGGTTGGCGCTGGCTCTTTATTCTGGAAGGGATTCCTGCCGTCGTCGGACGGCTACGAGGCTTTCGGGCGCACGGCGTCGCTGACACGGATGACGCCCTCGCTCAATATTAGTGCTCGCAGGCCCCCGCGATGGATCAGGCCGCTCATCACGCCATCTTGAGTGAGGTCGTCCAAGTGCTTGCACGGCTCGCAGAGACGCGTGCCGCGCATGAGCACGGCGCCCACCCAGAATTCACGGTCGACGAGATGATTGAGCGGGACACTGGACGTCACGATGTTGCGGCGGGTGTCCGCAGCGGCCAGCTTGATTCCGAAACGTTCCCCCTCGGCATTGAGCACGCCGCCGAAAAGCGCCTCAACCGCCTCAATCTCGATCAGCGTGACTTCGCGCCCGCCGTGGCTCGACTTTTTAGAGTAGAACCCGGTGCCGGCGAAATACCGATCACCCTCGAGCCCGCGTCCCGGGAACGCCCGCACTTCGGTGATCGACTGCATTGGCGCCGACGCTTCCGTCGCGAGGTGGATGGAGACGACGTTGCCTTCCCACATGCGACGATCCTAGCACGCTCCACGGCATCCTAATCGCACGATACGACGACAACCCAGAGACATAACGGCTGTGGTGATTGCTCACGGGCCATCCGGAAGTAACCGAATTACTTCCTGTTTGCCGACGTTGCGGGAGTGATAAGTGGTGGCTCGAATCGAATGCCGAACGCGGCCACCGGCCGTGCGTACAGGTTGTCCCATGGCGCCTTGTCAGTGGGCGTAATCAGCGAAATGCGGATTGGGTGGCGTTTCGATGAAGGTGTAGGCTCGATTTCGCAGGGCATGTTTCGTAAAGGCTCCTGGCTGGCCCAGAGACCGTCACTCACAGACTCCGCCGAGAATGCCGTACCCGCGTCCGGCCTGGAACGACACCGTACAGTTTGAACCGCTTGGCAGACGGATGGTGGCTAAATACCACGAATAAGCCTTGTTAGGAACGAAAGTTATGCCCCTTGAGTTCCCCCCGCAGCAGTATCGACCTGGATGAGGCTTGTAGGGAGCGACAGTGATGCTGGAGTTGCCCAGCCAGTGTCGAGTACGTTCCGAGAGGGGAGAAGCCTTGGCCAAATCTTCTACCGTGAGCTCCAGCGGATGGGCCGCATCTAGCTTCGCGGTGCCCGGTTGGATTTTCTCAATCGCTTGGTGGGTTTCATGGAACAGTGTCCACATCTGTTGCTTGGCGTGATCCACGAAGGCAACGAATGCTGCTAGAGAAAAGCTGCACAGGAATGCCACGATGGCCAGAGGCAGTAGACAACGGATCACGGACATAGCGCTGTCCTGGAGCTGTGCCCGAAACAGGCGGTAACTTTGCATCACCCCTAAGAGCAACGTCGGGACGAACAAGAGTGTTGCAAACATCGCTGGCGTTGCGTATCTGCTGTACAAGATGTTTGAAATTAGGTTGGTGAACCTGAAATCTGCGAAGGGATCGAACCTCGAAACAACGAAGCCCATCAGTTCGGGCGCAACCCAGTCGCCGAATCGACCAGCGAGAAGGAGGGCGCCCATCATTGGAAAAAGCCACAGCACCGCCCGCACGGTCCCATCGACCGCACACGCACACCAGAATGAGGCAAAGCTCAGGAGTGACACCGTGAGCAGCCAGACCACTTCGGCATGGGGATCCACAAACTTGAAGGGCGATCCGAAGATCAATCCACCAGCGATTAGCACCAAGGTTGGAAGCAGCACCCCGCAAACGACACCAGTAAAGATGGCCATAACAAGCTTGATGAGCCACTGGCGGCGGGCCGGCACCGGCTGGGTCATGTGCCAGGAGTGTGTCCCTGACGTTCTTTCCTCCCCGAGCGACAGGCTTCCGGCGAGAATCGCGATCAATATACTGAACGCACCCACCATCACCACCGCGACAGGGAGATTCCTGGTCGATCCGTGTTCAGGCACGAACCGGAACATGGTCAGGCAAATCCAGCCCAGGACCTCCAGCAGCGTGATCAGCCAGAGTGGCCGGAGCAGACGAAATTCCTTGCGGATCAAGTTGAGAAACGCTCCGGTGGGTCGGCAGCGAAACCAGCCGACCAAAGCTCCAGGCATCACGTTCGGACCGGCCATCAGCAGATCATCGCCGGCCATGCCTCCCGTCACCTGGAACCGAGCAAGCATTCGCCGGCCAAGCCAGAACATCACACCGGCGTAGCACAGGAAGAAGAAGGCGGCGATCGAAACGCCAGTGTTGGTGGCTGGCAAAAAAGGATGCCCGGTTTCACGAATACGCTCCGGCAGGTTCGCCCAAACAATGATCATGAAACTGGGGAACAAAAAGTTCAGGACGAGGGCACCCAGCGTCGATCTTGCAACCAGCGTCCAGAATGTCGCCGCGGCGATAGTGGCGATGATATACGCCCCCGCCACCACCAATTCCCGTGGGTCTGGCAGAAGCCCGGCCACTCGCCAGCCAAGGAAACAAACCAGAGCCGCCGACAGGACGGCAACGACCGTGACGCTCAACTTCTCGCCCCAGATTTCCATCCGGTCAACGGGTTGAGTGAGCAAGAGGGAAAGCGTTCGGTGTTGGAATTCGTTGCCGAGCGAGAGAGTAGCCAACAGCGGGATGCCCAGGAAGAACCCAATCGAACTAATGTCTGCAATCGAATGCAACGGCTGAACGAGCGGCAGCACCCCCGCGGTGGCCACGGCGCACCAGGGCCACAATAGGGGGCGTGCTTCCTTGAGGATTCTTGTGGTTTTGGCGTTCATCCTCGTCCCCTACGATTTCAAGGTCGCGACAAAGATTTCCTCGAGTGTCAGCGCTTCCGTCGAGAGCGCCTCCGGATTGTGCTGCCGCAGGCGCTCCATCAATTCCGGACCCGCACCATTGGTGATCAACTCCAGTTGGCGCCCGTTGCGGCGCACGCGCAACGCCGCTGTGAGGTCGAGTTCTGGCGGCGATTGAGCAAAACGCGCGCGGATTTTCTGATAATGCTCGCGGGCCTGGTCGGAGTCGAGCGTCAGCACGGCGCGGCCGTTATCTATGATAGTGAACTCGTCAATCAACCCCTCGAATTCAGTGATGAGGTGGGTGGAGACCAGGATCGTGCGGTTGCCCGGATTGCCTTCCTGGTATGCGCCGATCACCGTCTCGATGAACTCGCGGCGGACGATGGGATCCAGGCCCGACGTCGGTTCGTCGAGCACCAGCAACTCCGTCTCCGGGCAGACCGCCGCGATTAACGCGACCTGGGTCCGCTGACCTTTCGACAAACTAGCGATGCGCTGCGCCGGATCGAGCTGGAAACGAGCAAACAACTCTTGCTCAGTCTTCCGGTTCCACTGAACACGAAACGAAGCGAGGTAATCCAGGGTCTCGCGAACGCTCATCCACGGATAGAATGCGACCTGGTCCGGCACGTAAGCGAGACGGCGCTTGACCGCGACTTCGTGCTCTGCCGAATCGAGACCGAATACGCGCACGTGCCCGCTTTGCGGTCGCAGCAGATTGAGCAGACATTTCATGGTAGTTGTCTTGCCCGCGCCGTTGCGACCGAAGAGTCCGTAACAGCGGTCCGGCTGCACCGTCAGGTTCAGGTTATGGACCGCCTCGGCGCGCCCGTAGGCGTAGGTGAGATTTTCGATTTGGATGGCGGGAGTTGGAGATCTCATGGCTGGTTAATTCTCCTTATGGTTTACGTTGGCGCGCCGTTTGTCTTCGAGCACATCCATTCTTTCATCGACAAGTTCCAGAAACTCCTGGCGGGGCACTTGCAAATGGTGCGCCTGCACGATGGCCTGGTCGATCTCTACGATCAGCAACTTGCGCCGGACTTCCTTTCGCAATGCCGAGTGATTTGCTTTCAGGAAACAACCCCGCCCCGGCAGCGTTTCGATCACGCCCAGGCTTTCCAATTCGGAATAAGCCTTGGCGACCGTGTTGCGGTTGACGCGAAGTTCCTCAGCCAGCGGACGGATGGAGGGGAGCACCTCGCCGGGCCGCAGCGCTCCCGATGCGGCGGCGGCCTTGATCTGATCTACCAGCTGAAGGTAAATCGGCATGCCGGACTTGAAATTGATTTGGAGTATCAAGCGCGTCTCTCTGTCATAGGACTATAGGACAGTTGGTGGATATTGTCAAGGGCAATTCTCCGCGTGGCCCTAGTGCGGACATGCGGGCGAGCTGAGTGGGTGAGCTGAGCTTGACAAGAGAGAGCGGCTGGCGTAACGTCTCGCGGCAAAGACGGGGTTGAAATTGGAAATTCCGGCTAATTCGAGCTTTGTCAAGAGGAGCGTGAACCCATGAACCGCTACCTGCGAACCTATCGGCTCGTCTTCGCGACGGCGAGCGTCGCGACGGCGATCGCTTTGATTGGAATCGGTCGCGCCGACAGCTCCGCGCAGTTTGAGCTGCGTGAGGCCACCATCGCTGACATCCAGGCTGCATACCGGGCCGGCATCCTCAGTCCTCAACATCTGGTGAGCATGTACCTCGCGCGCATCGCCGCGCTGGATCGGTCGGACCTGCCGCAGCCGCTCGATGGCGGCGTGGGCAATCAGCCGCTCAACAGCTTCATGCACGTGAACGAGAACGCCCTCGCCGACGCCGGCCGCCTGGATCCTGACGATCGCATGGACGACGACGGCGGCCGCCCGCTCTTCGGCATCCCCGTGATCCTCAAAGACAACATCGCGACCAAGGACATGCCGACCACCGCCGGCTCCGTCGCCCTCGGCGGCTCGATGCCGGAGAAGGATGCCTTCATCGCCCGCAAGCTGCGGCATGCGGGGGCGATCATCCTCGGCAAGGGCACGCTGACGGAGTTCGCCAATTTCATCGCCCTCGGCATGCCCACTGGGTTCAGCTCGCAGCTTCGCTTCCAGCTCTTCCAGGTCCCAGGCGCCGACCTGGCGAAGGTGGGCTACGGCTTCAACCCGTACGACCCCCGCATCGATCCGAGGACGAAGGCCCCGTTCAACGACGGCAGGCCGGTGCTCGCGACCGGCGGCTCCAGCTCCGGGCCGGGAATCGCGGTGAGCGCGAACCTGGCCACGGTCGGTGTGGGGACCGAGACGTCCGGGTCGATCCTGAGTCCTTCCGGCCAGAACATGGATGTTGGCATCAAACCGACGCTTGGGCTGGTCAGCCGTAACGGAATCGTGCCGATCACTGCGGACCAGGACACCGCCGGCCCGATAGCGCGCACCGTCACCGACGCAGCCAGGCTGCTCGGCGTGCTCGCGGGATTCGACGAAAAGGACCCGGCGACGCGCGCGTGCCTGACTGAAGGGAACTGCTTCCGCGACTATACGCAATTCCTGGACGCCAACGCGCTCAAGGGGGCGCACATCGCGGTGCCGATGCATCCGTACTGGGTCGAATTCGGCCTGGGCCCGGCGCGGACCGCGCTGATGAACGACGCGATCGCCGTCATGGAATCGCTCGGTGCGACGGTGGAGACCTTCGAGATCCCCTCGCAGAACGTGCTCAACAACTACGGGACTTGCGTCACCGCGGCGGACGTCGCCGCCCGCAGGTCGACTCCCCTGGGGACCATTCCGCCCTGCTCGACCGTGCTGCTCTTCGGCTTCAAGCGGGATCTCAACACATACCTGGCGAGCAAGGACTTCGGGCCCGGCACCAGTGCGTCGAGCTCGACGATCCCGGTGCAGACGGTGAAGACGCTTGCCGACGTGATCTCCTTCAACAGCCTGCACGCGGAAGTGGCCCTCAAGTACGGACAGGCCATCGCGGAGGCTGCGGACATGCTCGACACCGGTCCCGGGCAGGACCTCGACGACTACCTTGCGGATCGCGCGCTAGACCTAAAGCTCACAAGGACGTGCGGCCTCGGCGTGCTCTACACCGGAGTGGTTCCGGCGGAGTGCTCCGACGTCGTCGCCATTCCAGTAGGCCCCACGGGCAAGAAGTTCGATGCCGCCCTCTTCCCAGCGAACTTCGGCGCCAACGCGCCGGCGCGCGCGGGGTTCCCTAGCGTGATCGTGCCGGCCGGCTTCTTCCCCAATCCGGCGGCCGTTCCAGCGAGCTTCGGCGCGCTGCCGGTCCCCTTTGGCGCGACCTTTTCCGGGCCCGCATTCAGCGAGCCGAAGCTGATCGGCTTCGCCTACGCGGTCGAGCAGGCCACCCATCACCGGGTGCCGCCGCCGCAGTGAGCGGCTTGCGCAACTGCGGCGTGCGCACCACGCTGACCGGCAAGGTGGCGCGCGCCGCTTTCGGCGTCGCGTTCGACACAGGTACGAGGCGGTGCCGCACCGCGTGGTTTCCTCGGGAGATAAGAACGGCGGGATCGCCGCAAGTGCCTGGAGAGCCCGAGGACATCTGACACAATCAAGTTTGTGTCCGTGGCCATCGGCGCCGTAACTTGTTGACTCGCCAACTCGATGCTTCCGCAGACATGAGCGTCGAG
>WNFP01015182.1_pt1 | contig 14592 bp, 13 predicted proteins | sample 5400201 | NCBI WGS metagenome assembly WNFP01 (sample SAMN13153355, study PRJNA577476) | soil metagenome | isolation source: 115 cm saprolite under Madrone tree | place: USA:California | collected 2016-06-14
CTCGACATAGTGGCCCGCGACCTTCGGTACAAAACCGACGTCATTTGCGTTGAAGTCCATTGTGTGCGCTCCTTCGTTTGTAAACACCGTCATACGGGCCTTACCGCTGGTGTAGTACTGCCATTCGGAATCGCGCGGATGCCAGTGCAGTTCGCGCAGACCATTCGGCTTAATGGTTATTAGGACTCCAGTAATATTTTTTGCTGCCGTGAAGACATGCGAGTCGACAATCCGAACTTCACCGCCACTCGTGTGCTTCGTGGGAGCCATAGCCTCCATCTTAAAGGTGTACTGGTAGTGTGATTCGACCTGTCGCCCCCCAACGGCCGCCTTATCCTGTGCCAGTGATGCGGGCAGGTCTGCTGGAAAGATGTACAGATTCTTGTTTGGCAAGTTCTTAAGGGCGCTCTCCGGCAACCCAAAATTCTTGGACAACACCGATAGTGGCGTATGCCTCACCCAGTCGGAAAGCAGGAAGGTATTGTCTTCAGAAAACGTACCTTGATTGAATATCAGCATAAATTCAGAACCATCCGGTCCCAACCCTTGGATCGAGTGAGGGAATCCCGCGGGAAAGTACCAAAGGTCGCCTTTGCCCACATCGCCGATAAAAATGGTTCCATCGGGATTGAGAACGGTCACACGGGCATTTCCGTACAGCATGAAGGCCCACTCGTCCGACGTATGCCAATGCAGTTCCCGAAAGCTGCCCGCGGTAAGCCGCATTCTGACTCCAGCGATGTCTTTGGAAGATGGCAACACCTTTTGTGTTACCTCGTTCGTCCAACCACCCGCTTGAACACGTTTGTGAGTTAGATCGAAGGAGTACCATAAGGGATCTAGGTTTCCGGAGTCTGTCGGCGGAGGAAAGTTTGAATTCGGATTTTCATCCAAAAGTGGCTTGTTTTCCGGGCCCGGATTACTTACAGAATGATCGTGTTCTCCTTTTTCAATGTCTGTTCTCTCCTGAGCATTGACCGCCAGGGAGGCCAGTGCCGCGCTCGCTAGACTAGCGGAACCAACCCCCAAAAAAGCACGTCTCGACAGTCCTTCCATGCCAGGTTTGCTTTCTTGCTGTTCACTCGTCCGATTCTCTACAGCGACGCCTGGGTTAGTTTCTTTTGGCGCACTCATTCGAGTATCTCCTTCAATTGATCTGCATCCGTCCCGAAGTCAGGGTCTTCTGCGTCGGAAATTCTCTGGAGCTCAACAGCTTCTCTTTCCAATGCTCGTTGCTCAGCTCCGCCCCAGCGAGAAACGCTCCTCACAAAAAACAGAAGCACTTGCCGTGCCAACCTGAATTCTCTTCTAATGTTTGGAAGTGTTGGAAACTAGTCACGAAAGGTATTGCATTCCCGAGCCCACACAACCATCCCAGAGGGACAAACCAAAAACTGTCGCTTTGTAAGCGTCCTCCGCGCCTGGGATGCGCGCGGCCCTGGGCGCGGGCGATGGCGTCTCCAGGACGCCAACGTTCTGACAGGTGTCAACCTGCCGACGGAGGCCTCGTTGATGTCCCCGTCTTCGTGTCGCTGATACCGGCTGCAAGCCCCTCGATGCACAGGAGATAACCGAAAGACGCGAGGGTCGCCCATTGGCGTGTGAGATGCACTTGCAGGAGTGCAGGCTGCGTCTCAATCGAAATGCGGTAGCCACTTGATATGGAGAGAGCACCAAAGACTCGCCATGGCAAAAAAATACAGGGGGAAATGGGGAACCGTCATCGGCCGAGTCATCGGCGTGCTTGTCATCGTCGCCGGGATACTTCTTGCTGCGAGTTTATGCACGGCGGCTCTGCGCGCTGACAATCCCATTCCCAGCATCTTCCGGCCACACTCAACACCTGCCGATTCCATCGTTCATCTCTCGCGTTTCGTTCTCGCCATCACTGCTCTAATTTTTCTCGTGGTCGCCACGTTACTGACCTACGCCGTCGCGAAGTTTCGCAACAAAGCGGGCGATGCGCAGCGTGAGCCCGCCCAAGTTTATGGAAGCACCCAAATCGAGCTGGCCTGGACCGTCATTCCGATTTTGATCGTAGTCGTTCTGTTTCTGGCTACCGCGCGAGTGATTCACGCGATCCAGGATGCTCCCAAACCCGAGACGGCTGTGGAAGTCACCGCCATTGGCCACCAGTTCTGGTGGGAGTTTCGGTATCCGGCGCTCGGGGTTGTCACGGCGAACGAACTTCACATTCCCGTCAGCGATCCCGACCATCCTACGCCCACATTCCTAAAACTGCTCTCGGCCGACACGGATCACAGTTTTTGGGTTCCTCAGCTTGCGGGAAAGACCGACCTGATTCCGAATCGCATCAATGAAATGTGGATGGACCCGCATAGCACGGGCATTTTTCTCGGTCAGTGCGCACAATATTGCGGCACGCAGCACGCGAAAATGCTCTTGCGAGTGTCGGTGGACAGCCCAGAGGCGTTCCAGGTTTGGATCGACGCTCAAAAACAGCCTGTGATTCAGGATGAGAAAGAGACCGTCGGCAGGCGCGTCTTCGAAACCACCGCCTGCGTGAACTGTCACGCCGTCGGCGGCACAAACGCAACGGGGCGTTTCGGTCCCGATCTGACGCACCTGATGAGCCGCCGGACCATTGCGGCCGGCGCGGCCGAAAATACAAAAGAAAACCTTCGCTTGTGGATCCAGAACCCGGACGCCATCAAACCGGGTTCGCTCATGCCGGCCATGCAGTTGACGGACGCCGATCTGGACGCTCTCGTCCGGTATCTCGAGACGCTCCAGTAGAGAAGAATTGTGGGAGACCATCTATGTCATCGGATGTGATGGCCATTAAAACCGCGGGAGCCTCGGGCAAGCCATGGGTCGAAACGCTGCATGAGTGGGTGACCACAGTCGACCACAAGCGCCTGGGCATTCTTTACATTCTCTTCGCGCTGATTTTTCTCGTCATCGGCGGAATCGAAGCGACGATCATGCGCATCCAGTTGATGCGACCGCACAACGACTTTGTTTCACCGCAAGTCTTTAACCGCATGTTCACGATGCACGGCACGACCATGATTTTCTTTGTGGCCATGCCCGTCCTGTTCGGTTTCGCCAACTATCTAGTTCCTTTGATGATTGGCCCGCGGGACATGGCGTTTCCGCGGCTGAATGCGTTCAGTTTCTGGCTGACGGCTTTGGGAGGATTTCTTCTCTATTTCAGTTTTGTTGGTGGAAGCGGCCTCTACGGCGCGGGAAATGCCCCGGACGTCGGATGGTGGGCTTACGCTCCGTTGACTTCCCGCGCGTTTTCCCCCGGGCATAGTACCGACTACTGGACTATCGCGCTGCTCATCTCCGGCGTCGGCAGCATCGGGACCTCCATCAACATCATTGCCACAATCCTTTGTATGCGGTGCCCGGGCATGACGCTGGGCCGCATGCCGCTTCTTGCGTGGCTCAACTTGGTGATGTCCGGCATGGTGCTCCTCGCCATCACGCCATTGTCGGCGGCGCAGCTCATGCTGATGGTCGACCGTTATCTTGGCGGCCATTTCTTCGATACGCAGGCGGGGGGATCCGCTACGCTATGGATGCATTTCTTCTGGATATTCGGGCATCCGGAAGTGTACGTACTGATCATTCCTTGCTTTGCTTTTGTGTCTGAAATCGTTCCCGTATTTTCGCGCAAGCCTATCTTTGGCTATCCCGTGATGGTGGGCGCGACGATGTGTATCGCCTTCGTGAGCCTAAGCGTGTGGGCGCACCACATGTTCACCATCGGAATGAATTCCTACGCCAACGCCTTTTTCACCATTACGACGATGGCCGTGGGCGTGCCGACGGGAATCAAGATTTTCAATTGGCTCGGCACGATGTGGGGCGGAAAGCTCATCTTTAAGACACCGATGCTCTTCTGTATCGGATTTCTGTTCCAATTCTTGATCGCCGGCCTCACGGGCATCATGCTGTCTGCCGCACCGTTCAATTGGCAGCTTAGCGGTTCCTACTTCGTCGTCGCGCACTTTCATTACGTGATCGTGGGCGGCATCTTGTTCGCCCTTTTCGCGGCCTTTTATTATTGGTACCCCAAGATCACCGGACGAATGCTGAACGAATCGCTGGGCAAACTTCATTTCTGGCTATTCCTGATCGGCTTCCACATGACGTTTGACGTGATGCACATTCCCGGCATCCTCGGCATGCCGCGCCGGATCTACACCTACGAGCCAGGCCGCGGATGGGATACCTTGAACTTGATCATCACCATCGGAACATTTATCCAGGGCATCGCTGTATTGGTGTTTGTAGCAAACCTGATTTTCTCTTATTTCAAGGGACCCGGGACCAATCCATGAGCGCCATCGCGAGCCCTATCGTTCAGCCGCCGGTGGATTGGCGCCTCCCCAATCGGGGCAAGGTTGCAATGGCCTGCTTGATCTTCGCCGAGTCCGCCATCTTCACGATTTTTGTCGTGGCGTATCTTTTCTACGTAGGGAAAAGTCTCTCCGGACCGACGCCTCGCGAAGTGCTTGAGACTCCGATCTTCTTCACGATTTGTTTGCTGTCCAGTAGCCTGACGATTCACCTCGCGTCAAGATTTCTCGAGCGCGGCAAGCGCGGCGCATTTCTCGGCTTGTGGTTCCTTACGATTGTCCTAGGTGGGCTCTTTATGTACGGCACGGCCCAGGAATGGCACCGCCTGATCTACGAACACGGTCTTACCATTTCCACCAACCTTTTTGGAACGACCTACTACTCACTCGTCGGTCTGCACGCTTTTCACGTCACGGCGGGCCTGCTGATGCTGAGCATCGTACTTCTCCTCGGTCTGGCTGGCCGCGTCGGCCGGGAGCAGTCCATTCGTGTCGACGTGCTCTCACTTTACTGGCATTTTGTGGATGCCGTGTGGGTCGTTGTTTTCACAGTAGTTTACGTTCTAGGTCGCTGAGGAGAATGGATGGCAACGCTGCTACACGCGGAAAAAGTAGATCAAAATCCTCGCGCGCCCAGCGAGATCAAAGTGCCCGCGGGAACAGCTTGGCCTCTGGTACTGGCTTTCGGATTTACGCTGGTGTTTGCGGGACTCCTGACAAGCGTCTCGGTGAGCATTCTCGGCGCGGTTCTGGCGATCGCGGGTTGCGTCGGCTGGTTCCGCGAAGTCCTCCCTCACGAGCATGAAGAAGTCGTGCCGGTCGTGCCAGAGGATCTTTCGGTGGCCACCGAGCGCCGCCTCGTCGAACGGCTGCCACTGGCTCCTGAACAAGTACGCGCGTGGCTTCCTATCGAAACTTATCCGATATCGGCCGGTGTGGAAGGTGGTTTGGCGGGAAGCGTAGCAATGGCCGTGCTGGCTTGTGCCTATGGACTGCTGAAGACCGGAAGCATTTGGTATCCCATCAATCTTCTTGCCGCGGTTGTGTATGCGCCGTCGGAGGTGCCTTCCGCTTCGCAATTGAATTCCTTTCACCCAGTCATCTTTTTGATTGCCGTGGTCTTACATCTCGTCACCTCGATACTTGTGGGAATGCTTTACGGTGCGATGCTTCCCATGTTCGCGCGCCGTCCCATTTTGCTAGGCGGCCTGATCGCTCCGGTGCTGTGGTCGGGGCTGCTGTACTCCATCATGGGCATTCTCAATCCTGTGCTCGGGAGTCACATTGACTGGATCTGGTTTATGGCCTCGCAGTTTGCCTTTGGCATCGTCGCGGGCCTTGTCGTCGTGCGCCAGTCGCGCGTGCTCACGCGCGAGAACATGCCCTTCGCCTTGCGCGCGGGAATTGAAGCTCCCGGCGTGATGCCAGCGCGCGGCGATGGAGAGAAACAGCCGTGATCCGATTTCGCCAGCTGTTCGCAACCGGGGCGCTTGCAGCGTTGCTGCTCGCGGGCTGCGGTTCGCCGCAAGGCCGGCCGCTGCAAGGCTCCGAGACTCTTGCGCCGAATGAGATTTTGGATTTTGAGACTCTGTACGCGCAAAACTGCGCGGGCTGCCATGGCGCGGAAGGGCGGGGAGGCGCCGCGATCGCACTTGCAGATCCAATTTACTTGGCGATCGCGGACGATGCGGCGATTCGCAAAGTTGTCGCCAGCGGCGTGCACGGAACCGCCATGCCGGCCTTCGCCGAAAGCTCCGGCGGAATGCTGACGGACAAGCAGATTGAAGTCATCACGACGCAAATCCGCTTGCGCTGGGGCCGCCGCGGTAACCTCGATGCAGCCAATCTGCCTTCTTACGCTCCGAAATCCGCAGGCAACATCTCGCAAGGTGAAGCTGCCTACAAGACTTACTGCCAATCCTGCCACGGCCCGAACGGCCGCGGCGGACCAAAAGGCAGCGCCATTACTGATGATTCTTTTCTCGCGCTGGTCAGCGATCAAGGGCTGCACACCGTCGTGATTACTGGACGTCCTGAGTTGGGCGCGCCCGACTGGCGAGGCAACGTGCCCGGCAAGCCGATGTCGGACCAGGAAGTCACCGACGTAGTTGCCTGGCTCATTTCGCGCCGTGTTCAGAACCCAGGACAGCCTTATTCGGTTTCGAATGACGCACAGCATCCTTAGGAGCCTCTAATGTCGGAAGAAAACACGGTCTCTCGCCGCGGCCTCCTCATGAAGTTGGGAATTTTGTTCAACGGCCTCGTGGCTACCGCGATTGCCGTGCCGATCGTACGATTTGTGCTCTCCTTGATTACTCGAGGGCGGGCGAACTCCTATCTTGCGTGGGTCCCTGTCGGATCGGTCAGCGAATTTCCCGAAGGCGAAACGCGGTTAGCCACTTTTCGGAATCCCAACGTGATGCCCACCGATGGCAAGACTGTCGACACGGCGTGCTGGGTGCGCCGCGTCGGAGGCGATCAATTCCAGGTGTTTGCGATTAACTGCGCGCACCTCGGCTGCCCTGTGCGCTGGTTTCCGCAATCCGGTTTGTTCATGTGCCCGTGCCACGGTGGAGCGTATTACCGCGACGGCTCGCGCGCCTCTGGCCCGCCGGAGCGGGGTCTGTTCGAATACCCATACAAAGTAGAAAACGGGCTGGTCACGATTCAGGCAGGCGAACTGCCCACGCCTGGAGCGCCGACCGCTGCTCTCGTTGGAAAGAAACCGCCATGCGCCTGATCTCGCAAATTGGCGAATGGTTCGACCAGCGCCTGCAGCTTGCTGCTCCCATTCGCGAAGCCGCTGAACATCCTGTGCCGCGCAACACGGCAAGTTGGTTTTATGTGTTCGGCAGCGCCGCGCTGACTGTCTTCATCCTGCAACTCGTCACTGGAATTCTCCTGGCGATGATTTACGTGCCATCCGCCAGTGAGGCTTGGAGCAGTCTTCAGTCTCTCAATCATGACGTGACTCTCGGCTGGTTCATCCGCGCATTACACGGCTGGGGCTCGAATTTCATGGTGGCCATCGTTCTCATTCACATGGTGCAGGTCTTCCTCTTTGGCGCTTACAAGTTTCCGCGGGAGCTCACGTGGATCGTGGGCGTTTTTCTCTTGCTGATGACTTTGGGCATGGCTTTCAGCGGCCAAGTTTTGCGCTTCGATCAGGACGCCTATTGGGGATTGGGAATCGGCGCGTCCATCGCGAGCAGGGTGCCGATTATCGGCCCGGCCGCCGTAAAACTGATGCTGGGCGGGCCCATTATCGCAGGCGCCACACTCTCTCGCTTTTTCGCGCTACACGTCTTCGTGATTCCAGGGATGCTGATCGGGTTCGTCTGCCTGCATCTCATGATGGTGCTGAAGCTCGGAATCAACGAATGGCCGATGCCGGGCCGCCTCGTCAAAAAAGCAACCTATATGACCGAGTACCACGAATTAACGAAGAAGGACGGCGCACCCTTCGTCCCTTATGCAGTTTGGAAGGATCTGTTCTTCGCCGCGTTCATCCTCCTGGCCGTCGCCGCGTGCGCCGTATACTTCGGCCCATTCGGCCCTTCGACCTTTCCCAAGCAGCAAGCTTCGCGACAGCATGTTTCTAAGACGCGGATATCGTGTGCTGATGTTGAGTCTAACCGGGCAGTTATCCTCGTCAGGGATCGAGGAACCAAACAATCAATCTTGAACGAGGACCGGAGAAAACTCGTCCGAAGTGGGGACGGCGGCTTGAGCCCGGACAGTTCTTTCTATATGAATCTGGTACCACAGGTGGCATAGATACATCAGCGGCAATACCAAGAGTCCCGCGATCCAGCCGACGGAGTGGCCCAATGCGCTGACCAGACCGGCCACAACCGCGCCCACCAGGAAATAAGGAAACGCCCAATAGAAGCAGTGAAGCCATTCTTTCTGAAGAGGCTTTTCTTCTGTCAGCGAAATGATTCCTGCAACCAGGCCTGTGTTCACGAGCAGATAGATTAGAGAAGCAGCGGCAAGAAGCGGAACGAGAGAATCAATATGCAAAAGCTGCAGTATCGCGTGGCCGAGCCAGTCCGCGAATCCGGCGGACAGCACTAACGTCCCCATGTTGAACACGATTTGCTCCGGTCTGGGCGGGGTTTTGGCGTGCCACAGGGTCTGCACGAATGCAGCGGTGCAACTCAGCAAAAGTGTTTCGCCGAAGCCGAAGTCCGCGATCCCGACCAGGATAAACGGGAAGCTCAACGACATCGTGCCTTTCATTCCGGGGAGACGAATCTTTTGCGTGGAGAGGATCATCGCTAGAAAAAGGAAAGCAAGAAGACGCGGGAGCCCTGTGGACTGCCAGCGGGACAAGCCCGCGGCCAAGACAATGAGCCCGCCGGCGGCGATCCACGAAATGTAAAGTTTGGCTTTAATGGGCATTGTCTGTCCCCCGCCTGGCAATCTGTGCCAACGCCCTTACTTCTCGCCCCCAACCAAAATGCCTAGCGCTGTGGAAGTCGCTTGGTTGGATGTGTCGCCCCAGACAACGCCGGTGCCCCACACAACGCTGAAGCCACCGCTGGTGCTCGTGCCCCAGCAGACGCTGCTCCCCCACAGCACCGCAGTTCCGTTCACGAACACGTTTGTACCCCAAACGAGAGAAGTGGCCCAGGACGAGGAATCTCCCCAAACGACGCCCTGCCCAGTAACGAGATAGACGCTTTGCGTGGAGGGATCAAAGACTGCGGCCGGAGACACAGCCGAAGCATCGGCCAGGTCATTGCTGGAGAGAGCGGCGGCGATATCCAGATAGCCAGCGCCGATCGTGAAAATGTCGTAGTAATCGGTGTAGTTTATTCCCGTGGTCGGGTCCGTGACTGCACTGTAAGCAGGAAAGTTCTTAGAGGCCGTTTTCATCAAGCGGGCTTTAACTTGATCCGGCGTAAGGTTCGGATTCTGCTGAAACAGAAGTACGGCCGCGCCACTGACCACAGGCGTGGCCATGCTGGTGCCGCTCAGCCGCATATAAGACGGTGAGATCGTGTTCGTGGTCACGGTGGAGAGGCTTGACGTGGAGTTCTTCTTATTGTTCTTGGTGTTGCCGCCCGAGCCTGTGCTGGTAGTCGTCGAGTAAGAGGAATACTCGGTCAGATAAACGTCGGTGGGGGAACTCAGCAGGGACGCATTCGGCGCCAGGGTGGAGATGACCTGATTTCCAGGTGCGACGATGTCTGGTTTCACCACATAGTCGTATGCTGTCGGTCCTTTCGAACTGTAACTGGCAATGGTGTCGTCGCTGCGGGTCGGAGTGCCTGCCGTCTTCATGGCGCCCACAGTAATGGCGTACGGATCGTTCCCTGGAACGGCGATGGTGCCGTAGCCTTCCGTGCCCGCGCTGTCGTTGCGGCCCTGGTTGCCAGCTGCGACAACCACGACTATTCCAGCATTCCAAGCAGCTTCGACAGCCTGGCAAAGCGGATCGAGCGTATAGCTCTCGTAGACCTGCCGGCCAAGCGAAAGGTTGATCACTCGAATGTTGTACGTAGATTTCAGGCTGATGGCGGTCTGGATCGCCGCAATTACGCTGCTGTCGGTACCGGCGCCGTTTTGATCCAGAACTCGCAGGTTAATGATGTTTGCGTTCGGGGCGATCCCTTTGAATGTGTGGGTGAAGTTCGAACCGGTGGAAAACCAACCCGCACCCGCAATGATCCCGGCTACATGCGTTCCGTGACCATATTGGTCCGAGGTATCCGTTGTGCCAGGAACAAAGCTCTGGCTATAGACAACGCGCGAACCGTAGGTCTGATTCGACGGAATCCACCAGTAGAGATCGCCAACGGCTGTGACGCCGCTGTCGATGACGGCCACTCCGACGCCCGTGAGTGAAATCGAGGGTCGAGGTTGATGTGCCGCTAAGCGGACGATTGGGCGATATGTAAGCAACGTCGGGATCATCCGCCAGAGCCGGGAGGGACTCCACCGGTACGGAATAATGGGCGCCCTTGATTACATCCAGCTTCTTCTTTAACACACCGCCCTTGTCCTGCACCTTCTGATGATGGGCGGCGACCGGCGTTTGGTTGAATTGGATGATCACATCCACCGTAGTTCCGTTATGGCCCCCTCTGAGAGCATCAACGTCTTTGGATAACTTGTGCTTGTTTCCGTCGGCAAGCGAGATGCTAGTCGCAAGCAGGCAGGTCAGCAATGTAAGCAAGATCCGGGCGCCCCACGTCGCGGCGCTTAACACCGGGGGATTGATGAGTTTCTTTTTGGCGTCGAACAGTCTCATGTGAGAACTCCCAGATTGTGTAAAGGCAGTCGAAGTGGATTTATTGGAATCCCTGTCTGCATCCAGATGCGAACTGCAGGTGGTGCCAAACGACAAGATTGGAGATGTCATATTCGTTTTGTCGTCGAACTTTCTCTTTTCGTTCAACCAATCCATAGAACGCCTCTCCGTGTCATGGTACGGCAGGTTGTTTGTGTAGGAAAAGCACGTGTGGCTCCAACCAGCTCCAGAAGAGAATTCCTTTTGAATCAGAGGCTTAGAATGATCCGAGAAGCGCGGTAGCAGGGCCAATTTGTCCCTTAGGGAGGGCTCAACGGACAACGTGTCTCGGACCGATGCGGGCCTGTGTCGGGATTGCATTTTAGTTTTCACCTGTAATGGATATCTTAGTGCTTTCCACGGCATCTTCCGTGCTGGTGCCCCATACCGCACCGCTACCCCAGACTGCGCCAAACGCTTGGTTCGTGCTCGTGCCCCAAACAGCGCCGCTGCCCCAGACCGCGCCGGAGCCACTGATGAACACATTTGTTCCCCAAACCGCGCCGCTACCCCAAACCGCGCCAGAGCCCCAAACGGCGCCGGAACCAAAGATCGAGTAGACGTTGCCGTTGCTCGAGTCATGGGCAGCCGTCGGAGACAACGCATTACCAGTTGCCACGTCGGAATCGGCAAGGGCCGCCGCGACATCCAAGTAGCCCGCGCCGACCGTGAAAATGTCGTACTGACTGGTATAGGTGGCTCCTGTGGTTGGGTCCGTCGCTGTGCTGTATGCGGGGAAGCTCTTGGAGGCCGTCTTCATCAGCCGGGCCTTCACTTGGTCCGGCGTCAAGTTCGGCTGCGCCTGCAGCAGAACTGCCACGCCGCCGCTGACGACTGCGGCAGCCATGCTCGTGCCGCTCAAAATGTAGTAAGGAGATCCACTATTGGAACCGTTCTTTTGGTAATAAGACGCTGGAACGTCGTTAGCCGGATAGGCGTATTGCAACGAACCCTTTGCATCAAGAACCGAGACGGTGCGATTGCCGGGAGCGACGATGTCGGGCTTCACTACGTGATCGAGCAGCGTCGGGCCTTTCGAGCTGTAACTCGCGATCAAGTCGTCGTTGCGAGTGGGTGTGCCCATCGTTTTCATGGCGCCAACGGTGATCACATAGGGATCGTTGCCTGGTGAGGTAATCGTGGCGTATCCGTTTGTGCCCTGGGAGTTGTCGCGTCCTGAATTTCCCGCAGCAACAACAACAACGATCCCCGCTTTCCAGGCCGCCTCGACGGCTTGGCAAAGCGGGTCAAGTGTGTAGCTCTCAAACACTGGACGACCCAGAGACAAGTTCAGCACACGGATGTTGTAGATACTTTTGAGTTGTACGGCCGCCTGGATGGCGGAAATCACGTTGCTGTCCGTACCGACGCCGTTCTGATCGAGGGCACGGAGATTAATAAGATTCACATTGGGGGCAATCCCCTTGAATGTGTAGAAGTATTGCGAACCGGTGGAATTCGCTCCATTGCTCGCAATGATACCCGCAACGTGTGTACCGTGACCGTATTCATCGTACGTTTTAGACCCACCGTAAAACGCTTGGCTGTGCAAGATACGCGATGACGATTTGCCGGAAACCTGGAAGTCCTTACTACTGCTGACACCGCTGTCGATCACCGCAACGCCAATGCCCGTTCCGTCCCAGCCTTGGGTCCACGCGATATTGGCATTTACGGCCGGCGCAGTGTTGTTGAGAAGTGAAGCGAGTGGCCGATCTTGTGAGATGTATAAAATGTTGGGATTTTTGGAGAGATGTTCCAATCTGTTCGCCGGGATTGAGTACAGGCCAGCCTTAATCAAACCGAGCTCAGCCTTGAGGACTCCACCCACCTCACGAATCGCTTCATCATCTTCATTCGGCTTATGAGAATGTTTGAACTGAATGATTACGTCGATCTGTTTAGGATTGTGCTCGTTGAGGTCCTTCTCGAGCTGGGCGTTGGCCGCGGAGGGTGCCCCTACCACCAGGAAGAGGCACAATAGGAAGGCAACGCCCTGCCAAGGTTTTATCCTGGTCACTAAGATAGCCCTCCTCGGAGTTCTGAGATTGTGTTAGTGCATTTGGATCTCCCAACTGAGGTATTGGAAGGACTCCTTTAGAATGAGGGTGTTACAGGAAATTGGTCGCGGCGACCCTTGCGACAATTTGTCACCGACCGCGATTCGCCAACAATGTTCGGCCAGCTAATCCCTTTGGCTCTTACAGGTTACCCGTTTTTCTGCGCTAAACGACAAGATGTCCCTTAAACAGGTGCCAACGTTCGCGGTGCAAAACCTCAGCGAAGGGAAACTTCGAATATGCGAGCTACGGCGACCCTCCTATGTAAGCGCGAGCGAGACCATTGGCAGGCAGGACTCTCGAGGGCAGCGACTTCCGTTTGCACTTACTCTTTGCGTTTTCCCTGACAAACCAAGAAGCCGCTCTCCACACCTTGGCCAACGATGCGAGTCCAGACGACTCTGGCCATGCCTTCCCCTGCGTCGTGACAGAAGGCAACTTCTTGACCGGAGCACAGCTCTTTCGAGGTGTGGGACGCGCGAAATCCCGACGCGCTCAAGTCAATGAGAACAGCACGAATAGCCGCGGAACGAAAATCTGAATTCAGAAACTTGAGAAAGATCACGCCCTGGACTTCCTGGCGTGGATTTCGCCGACGTTCCTCCTTATGGTCCGGAGGGCGCTCAGCCAGCAGCGACTGCTTCAAGTGCATTAGCGACCTCATACTTTTTCAGCTTACGAGTCAGTGTTCGCCGAGAAATCCCGAGCACCTTTGCGGCCTTCTCGTGGCGGCCGGAGGTCTGATCCAACGCCCGGAAAATCATCTGACGTTCCATCTCATCGAGACTTGTGACGACGGAGGCCGATTGCAGCGGGATTTTCCGCCTTCCCAGCGGTAAGTCCTCTGGCTGGATAACATTTCCGGATCCCATGATCGCAGCTCGAATCACGACATTGCGGAGTTCCCGCACGTTGCCAGGCCACGGGAAATGGCAAAGCTCTTCCAGTGCCGCCGGGGCGATACGCACATTGTGCTTTTGCTCGCGCAAGAAAAACTCGGCAAGCACGGGAATGTCTTCCGTCCGGTCGCGCAGGGATGGCACGTGAATGTGAACCTGGCTTAACCGATGGAAGAGGTCGCTGCGGAACTTTCCCGCTTCAATATCTTTCTCCAAGTCCCGGTTCGTTGCCGCCACGATGCGGACGTCTGGGGAGACCTTTTTTAGCCCACCGAGGCGGTAATATGGGGCGCCATCCAAGACCCGCAGTAGTTTCACTTGCAAACGGGCGTCAAGGTCGCCAATCTCATCCAGGAAGAGTGTGCCGGGGTGAGCGAGTTCGAGCAGACCCTGCTTGGTCTGCATGGCACCGCTGAAGGCGCCTTTTTCATAACCGAATAGCTCACTTTCGACGAGATGCTCCGGGAGTGCCCCGCAGTTGAGGTCCACCCAGGGCGAATTGCAACGTAGGGATTGTTCGTGCAAAGCCCGGGCGACAAGTTCTTTGCCAACCCCGCTTTCGCCCGTGATGAGGACCGAGGCATCGGTTTGGGCGACGCGCTTGACCATCTCCATCACGCGCCGCATGGCTGCGCTGTGGATGACGGCTGGTAACCCAAGAATCGATCCGGGACTACAACTCATACTCGTTGCCCCTAGCAATCCCGTTAAGTGCTCTATGGAGCGTCGAAACTTTTCAAAGGATGCTCCGAGAAGGACAAATTGGCTATGGTACTCCTGAGCTGAAAACATGGCCCGAAAGTACTCTCCGACATAGGAGCTAACTCTTTATTTGCGGACTATTTATAAGATAGGGAGGCGCCAAGGGATTCGTTGAAGTGGTAGACGAATGAGCGGAGACACTTTGACCTCGGTCCGAGAAGGAAACGACAAGTTGTCACGACTCGAGCCAGCGGCGCAGCTCGCAAACGTGTAGACAGAACGTGAAGTCGTGAACTTGCAAC
>WNFP01004710.1_pt1 | contig 14589 bp, 11 predicted proteins | sample 5400201 | NCBI WGS metagenome assembly WNFP01 (sample SAMN13153355, study PRJNA577476) | soil metagenome | isolation source: 115 cm saprolite under Madrone tree | place: USA:California | collected 2016-06-14
AGATGAGCGGCAACGAAACAGTCTTAGCAGCGCCGGCCGGCCTCCGGGCCTGGCTCAAGGCTGATGCGCCCGGATCGGGTTGGCAGGCAACCTGCGGGCGCGCCTATCGCGGCTGGCGCGCCTTCGCCCGCAACCCGATGGGCCTGGTCGGTCTTTCGATCGTCCTCCTGCTCCTGTTCTGCGCCGCCTTCGCCCCTTGGATCGCCACGGCGGATCCGACAGTTCAGGATCTGTCGTTGCGCCTCCAGTCGACCAGCGCTGAGCATTGGCTGGGCACGGACCGCATGGGCCGCGACACCTTCTCGGCCCTCATCTACGGTTCGCGCGTCACTCTCTATATCGTCGTGCTGGTGCTGGTGATATCCGCTCGCATCGGATTGCTGGTCGGCTCGACCGCCGGGTTTCTCGGCGGTTGGACCGACAAGGTTCTGATGCGCATCACCGATATCTTCTTCTCGTTTCCCCGGCTGGTGCTGGCGCTGGCCTTCGTCGCCTCCTTGGGCCCCGGCCTCAACAACGCGATCATCGCCATCGCGCTGACTGCCTGGCCGGCCTATGCCCGGGTCGCCCGCGCCGAGACCCTGGCCGTGCGCAAGAGCGATTTCATCGCCGCGGTGCGTACCCAGGGTGCCGGGAATTGGCGCATCATCCTGCGCCATGTGATGCCGCTGTCGCTGCCCTCGGTCATCGTACGCGCCACGCTGGACATGGCGGGCGTCATCCTGACCGCCGCAGGCCTGGGCTTCCTGGGGTTGGGCGCCCAACCTCCGACGCCAGAATGGGGCGCCATGATCTCGGTCGGCCGCGAGAACATTCTCGATCAATGGTGGGTGGCTGCCGTGCCCGGCGTGGCGATTTTCGTCGTCAGCCTGGGCTTCAATCTGCTGGGCGACGGGTTGCGGGACGTTCTCGACCCCAAGACGACCTGAGGGCGGACGACGTGGACAAATCCGACGGGCCCCTGCTGCAGGTCGAAAATCTGTCGGTTCGCTACACGACGCCGACGGGGGTGGTCGATGCACTGCGGGGAGTCAGTTTCGAACTGGGCCGCGAGAAGCTTGGCGTCGTCGGCGAATCCGGTTCCGGCAAATCGACCCTGGGGCGATCCATCCTGCGGCTGATCCCCCATCCGGGCGTGGTCAGGGCGGACCGCATGGCCTTCATGGGTCAAGACCTGAACGCCATGTCGGAATTCGAGATGCGCCAGGTTCGCGGCAAGCAGATCACGATGATCCTGCAGGATCCAAAGTTCTCGCTCAATCCGGTGATGAAGGCCGGCGATCAGATCCTGGAGGCGCTCTCGATCCATGGCCGCATCGACCGGCGCGAAGGGCGCAAGCGGGTCATCGAAATCCTGAAGGCCGTGCGCATCCGCGATCCCGAACGCGTCTACAACGCCTATATCCACGAATTGTCGGGCGGCATGGGTCAGCGTGTCATGACCGCCATGATGGTGGTGACAAACCCGATGCTGCTGATCGCCGACGAGCCCACCTCGGCGCTCGATGTGACCGTGCGCATGCAGGTCTTGGCCATCATCGACGATCTGGTGACCCAGCGCGGCATGGGCCTGATCTTCATCAGCCACGACCTGAACCTCGTAGGATCCTTCTGCGACCGGATTCTCATCATGTATGGCGGGCGCATCGTCGAGAGCTGCAAGGCCTCGGAACTGCACGACTGCAAGCACCCCTATACCCGCGGCCTGCTGGAATCACTGCCCAGCATCGAGCATCCCAAGGAAACGCTGGCCACCTTGAAGCGCGACCCGGCCTGGCTGACGGCGCCGTGATGACAGGATTTCTCGAGGTCAAAAACCTGCATATCGTCTTCGGCCATGGCCACTATAAGGTCCACGCCGTGCGCGGCGTTTCCTTCTCCGTCGCCATGGGCGAATGCTTCGGCATCGTGGGCGAATCGGGGTCAGGCAAGACGACGGTGTTGCGCGCGCTTTGCGGCCTCAACTCCGGTTGGCAGGGGGAGATATCGATCGACGGCCGCCCGGCACCGCGCCATCCCGACAAGGATTTTTGCCGCACTGTTCAGATCGTCTTTCAGGATCCCTATGGCTCGCTTCATCCGCGCCAGACCGTCGACCGCTGCCTGCGCGAACCGCTGGAAATTCAGGGAATCGGCGAGCGCGATCGGCGCGTCGTCGATACATTGCAGGCCGTGGGGCTGAACAAGAGCTTCCGCTACCGCTATCCCCACCAGCTCTCCGGCGGCCAGCGCCAGCGCGTCGGCATCGCCCGCGCCTTGATGCTGGAGCCGAAACTGCTGTTCCTGGATGAGCCCACCTCGGCTCTCGACGTTTCGGTGCAGGCCGAGATTCTCAATCTTCTCGTCCGCCTGCGCAAGGAACGGGGATTCACATACGTCCTCGTCACCCACGATCTGTCGATCATCTCACATATGTGCGAGCGGCTGATCGTCATGAATGTGGGGCGCATCGTCGAATCGATGCCGGTCGGCGCGCTACGCGATCGCACGCCGGAGAACCCCTATACCCAGCAGCTGTTGCAGGCGAGCCTGGGTTACGATCGTCAGGCCGTCGAGCGGTATCAGACGTTCGACTAGGGTGTGGCGGCCGTCACTCGCGGCAGACGGCTGTTCCGAGATGTAGCAGGAACGGACATCGTCATACCGCCTCGCGTGTGGTAAAGTTCCTGTTCAAACGCGCTCTGGCTGCCCCCTGAGGCGGACGACTCTTAGTTCAGTACCTTGTCAGCCCAATGGTGGCCACCGGCCTGACGGCGGAATCCAGCTGATGAACCCATCCTCTTGGTTCGACGCTGATGGGGATAGTAACCTCCAGGTGTTGTGGGAGGACGGCGAACGTGTCGTCTGCAGAAGATGGCGCGATAGCGCCGACGGCGACCGGAATGCCGTTTTGGCCGTGCTTCCCGCCACGGAGCACCCGACGCCTGGCAGCCTCAATCGTCTCGCACATGAATTCGGACTGAAGAACGAACTGGACGGTGCGTGGGCCGTGCGGCCGCTGGAGCTTGTGCGCGAGCGCGGGCGGACCATGCTGCTGCTCGAGGACCCCGGGGGCGAGCCGCTTGACCGCCTTCTCGGCCCGCCCATGGAGGTCGGACGATTCCTGCGCCTCGCCGTCGCTCTATCGGCCACGCTTAGGCACCTGCATAAACGTGGCCTCATCCACAAAGACGTCAAGCCGGCCAATGTTCTCGTTAACGCCGCGACCGGCCAGGTCTGGCTCATGGGCTTCGGTATCGCTTCGCGCCTTCCGCGCGAGCGCCAGTCGCCCGCCCCACCCGAGTTCATCGCAGGGACACTCGCCTACATGGCACCCGAACAGACCGGACGAATGAATCGTTCGATCGATTCCCGGAGCGACCTCTACTCGATTGGAGAATCTTCCGGCCCCTGTCTCTGCCATAATCTTGAAGCTGCTCGCCAAGACTGCCGAGGAACGCTACCAGACAGCGGCCGGCGTTGAGCGTGATCTTCGGCGCTGCCTTGCCGAATGGGAAACTCAGTGCCGCGTCGACGAATTCGCGATCGGCGAACACGACACGCCGGATCGGCTGCTGGTCCCCGAGAAATTGTACGGGCGGGCGGGCGAGATCGACACCTTGCTCGCCTCCTTCGACCGCGTCGTAGCGACCGGCACGCCGGAGTTGGTGCTCGTCTCCGGATATTCTGGTATCGGCAAGTCGTCCGTCGTCAATGAGCTGCACAAGGTGCTTGTTCCGTCGCGCGGCCTTTTTGCATCGGGCAAGTTCGACCAGTACAAGCGGAATATCCCGTACGCGACGCTGGCCCAGGCCTTCGAGAGCCTTGTCCACCAGATCCTCGGCAAGAGCGACGCCGAGATGGAGCGATGGCGCTCCGACTTGCTGGAGGCGCTCGGCCCGAATGGGCAGCTCATGGTCAATCTCGCCCCTGAGCTGGCTCTCATCATCGGTGAGCAGCCGCCGGCTCCCGACCTTCCTCCACAGGACCAGCAGGCTCGATTCAAGTTGGTGTTCCGGCGTTTTGTCGGCGTGTTTGCCCGGCCCGAACACCCCCTCGCGCTGTTCCTCGATGATCTGCAATGGCTGGACTCGGCAACCCTTGATTTGATCGAACATCTTATTGCGCACCCGGAGGTGCGACACCTGCTGCTGCTCGGTGCCTACCGGGACAATGAGGTCAGTCCCTCGCACCCGCTCGCCCGGATGCTGGTGGCGATCCGCGGCGCCGGGGGGAGAGTGCGGGAGATCCTGCTTGCTCCCCTCATGCCGGACGATGTGGAGCGATTGCTTGCCGATGCTCTGCACACGGATCATGAGCGCGCGCGACCCTTGGCTGGCCTGGTGTTCGAGAAGACCGGTGGCAACCCGTTCTTCACGATCCAGTTCTTGCTCGCTCTGATAGAGGAGGGGCTCCTGGCGTTCGATTCCGGCACGGCGGCCTGGACCTGGGACTTGCAACGCATCCGCGCCAAGGGTTTCACTGACAACGTAGCGGATCTCATGGCTGCGAAGCTGGGCCGTCTACCCCATATGACCCAGAAAGCTTTGGGACAACTGGCCTGTTTAGGGAATGCGGCAGAGACAGCTGCGCTCACCCTGGTTCACGGGGGGTTCGAGGAAGCAATGCACGCGGCGCTCTGGGAAGCCGTCCGGGCCGGCCTCGTCACCCGCACGGACAGCACCTACACATTCCTCCACGACCGTATCCAAGAGGCGGCTTATGCGCTCATCGCCGAAGGCGAACGTGCTATGGCGCATCTTCGGATTGGCCGATTGCTTGCAGCGCGGACCGCGCCAGCGGACATCGAAGAGAACATCTTTGACATCGTGAACCAATTCTACCGCGGCGCGGCGCTGATTACCATGCGGCAGGAGCGCGAGCAGGTCGCCGAGCTAAACCTCATCGCGGGCAGGCGCGCCAAGGCGGCAACCGCCTATGCTTTAGCCCGTCAGTATTTTGCCGCCGGACGCGCTCTGCTGGCCGAGAACGGATGGGAACGGTGCTACCAGCTCACCTTCGACCTCGAGCTCTACTGGGCTGAGTGCGAGTATTTGACCGGGGAATTGGCTGCAGCGGAAGAACGGCTCTCATTGCTGTCGACGCGCGCACGGACCACTGTTGATTCTGCTGCGGTCGCCTGCGTTCGCATCAATCTCTATACGAATCTCGACCAGAGTGACAGCGCTGTCGAAGTGGGCCTGGAGTATCTCCGGAAGGTTGGCGTCCAGTGGTCGCTGCACGCGACAGCAGAGGAAGTCCGGCAGGAGTATGATCGGTTGTGGGGGCGGTTGGGCTCCGGCTCGATCGAGGCGCTGGCTGACCTGCCGCTGATGACCGATCCCGACCGTCGCGCAACCATGGACGTGCTCACGGTGCTTACGTCGCCCGCCTTGTTCACGGATTTGAATCTTTTCCGTCTCGTCGTCGGCCGGATGGCCATCCTCAGCCTGGAGTATGGCAACACCGACGGATCATGCCTCGCCTATGCATGGCTGGGCGGCATCCTCGGTACATACTTCGGGGACTACCGGGCAGGGTTCCGCTTCGGCAGGCTTGGCCTGGATCTGGTCGAGACGCGTGGGCTCGACCGTCTCAGTGCCCGCGTCTACCTGGTCTTCGCGGTCCACGTCGCGCACTGGACGCAGCACCTGCCGACCTGCCAGCCCTTCCTGCGGCGCTCCTTCAAGGCTGCACAGGAAGCCGGTGACCTTACTTATGCCGCCTACAGCTGCTGCGACCTGAACACGAACCGCATCGCCTCCGGAGACCCGCTTGGTGAAGTCGAACGAGAGGCCGAGGCTACGGTCGAAATCGTGCGAAAGGTGCAGTTCGGTCTCGTCAGCGACATCATTGCCTCACAGCTCGGGCTCATCCGGGCGCTCCGCGGACTGACATCGAACCTGAACTCCTTCAATAACGCAGTGTTCGACGAGAGCCGCTTCGAGCGGCGTCTGGAGAGCAATCCTCGGCTGGTCGTTGCTGCATCCCGACACTGGATTCGCAAACTGCAAGCGTGCGTCTACGCTGGTGACGGCCCTTCTGCTGTCGCGGCGGCATCGAAAGCCGAGGCGCTGCTCTGGACTGTGCCGACGCAAGTGGAGTTATCCGAATACCATTTCTACGGGGCACTTGCCCGGGCAGCCCGGTGGGATACGGCTTCGGCCGAAGAGCGGCCTCAGCATCTCGAAGTACTGACAGCTCACCACAAGCAGATCACGGTATGGGCGCAGAACGGTCCAGAAACCTTCGCGAACCGCGCGGCATTGGTCGGCGCCGAGATTGCGCGCCTGGAAGGACGGGAGCTGGACGCGATGCGCCTCTATGAAGAGGCCATCGGATTGGCACGGGAACACGGCTTCGTCCAGAACGAGGGCCTTAGCAACGAACTCGCCGCGCGCTTCTACGCGGCACGTGGTTTCGAGAGGATTGCGCACGCGTATTTGCAGGACGCCCGGTACTGCTATCGCCGATGGGGAGCCGATGGAAAGGTGCGGCAACTCGATCAGTCATATCCGAACCTTAGAGGGGAAGAGCCAGCATCCGGTCCGACGAGCACGATCGAGGCACCGGTCGAACACTTGGATCTCGCTACCGTTATCAAAGTCTCGCAAGCAGTGTCGGGCGAGATCGTCTTGGAGAAACTGATCGACACGCTTATGCGCACAGCGATCGAGCACGCGGGTGCTGAGCGAGGTCTGTTGATTCTTCTGCGAGGCGTTGAACAGAGAATTGAGGCGGAAGCCACGACCAGCGGCGACACGGTCATCGTGCGTCTGCGAGAACCGTCCGTGGCCGCGACCGCGCTGCCCGAGTCGATCGTCCATTATGTCATGCACACCCAGGAAAGCGTGATTCTCGACGATGCCGCCGCCCAGAACCCGTATTCCGCGGATGCGTACATCCGTCAGCATCAGGCCCGTTCAATTCTCTGCTTGCCCTTGATTAACCAGGCCAAACTCATCGGTGTGCTCTACCTCGAAAATAGCCTGACCCCCCACGTCTTCACTCCGACCCGGATCGCGGTGCTGAAACTGCTGGCGGCGCAAGCAGCGATCTCGCTGGAGAACACCCGTCTCTACAGCGATCTCCAGGAGCGCGAGGCCAAGATCCGGCGCGTGATCGATTCCAACATCATTGGGATCTACATTTGGGATTATCAAGGTCGCATTCTCGAGGCGAACGACGCCTTTCTCCGCCTGGTGGGATACAGCCGCGACGATCTTGTTTCGGGTCGCCTGCGCTGGGGGACGACGCTGACGCCCGATGAATGGATCGACGCGGACGAGCGCTCCCTGGTAGAGCTCAGGGCGACGGGACGCTGCAAAGTATTCGAGAAGGAGTACTTTCGGATAGACGGCACCCGCGTGCCCGTCTTGCTCGGCGCGGCAGGTTTCGATGAACCTGCGAACCAAGGAGTCACCTTCGTGCTCGATTTGACCGAGCGCAAGCAGGCGGAGGCGCGCCAGAAGCTGCTGTTCGACGAACGCAAGCGGGCGGAATATCTGACCGGGCAGATGTTCGAGAGCTCGCCTGATGTCGTGTGCATCATCGGGCGAGATTACCGGTATCAGCGGGTCAACCCGACCTACGGGCGTAATTCGGGGATGCCCGCCGAGAGGATCGTCGGGATGCACATCGCAGACCTGTTCGGTATGGAGGTCTTCGAGCAGACCATAAAGCCGAAAGTGGACCGCTGCCTCGCGGGTGAAGACGTCAGTTACGCCGAGTGGTTCAACTACGCTCGCGGCCGGCGCTACGTGGCGGTGACCTACTCGCCGCTGCGGCCGGACGCGGAGCAGGTGGAGGCCGTACTCGCGATCGGCCGCGACCTCACCGAGCATGTGCTCGCCTCGGAAGCCTTGCGCGACGCGCAGGCGGACCTGGCGCACGCGAACCGCGTCGCGACACTGGGGCAGCTGTCGGCTTCGATCGCCCATGAAGTCAGCCAACCGATTTCAGCGGTAGCCACCAATGCCCATGCCGCTTTGCGCTGGCTGGGCGCCCAGCCGCCAGATCTGGAGGAGGTCCGGCAGGCCCTCGGCCGTATCGTCAAGGATGGCAATCGCGCCGCCGACGTCTTCGGCCGGATCCGTGGCCTAATCAAGAAGGCGCCCCCACGGATGGATGACTTGGAGATCAACGAAACAATCCTTGAGGTCATTGCTCTGACCCGTGGCGAAGCGGTGAAGAACGGCGTCTCGGTGCAGACGCAACTCGCGGAGGGCTTGCCGCTCATTCAAGGAGATCGAGTCCAACTGCAACAAGTGGTCCTTAATTTGATCATGAACGCCGTCGAGGCGATGAGCGGCGTCAGCGAGGGGTTGCGAGAATTGCTGATCAGCACCGGTAAGACCGAACCGGATGGCGTGCTCGTCGCAGTGCGGGATTCGGGGCCGGGGCTGGCCCCCGCCAGCCTCGAGCGCCTCTTCGACGCCTTCTACACGACCAAGCCCGGCGGCTTGGGGATGGGCCTATCGATCTGCCGTTCGACCATCGAAGCTCACGGGGGACGCTTGTGGGCGGCCGCGAATGTACCCCAGGGTGCCAGCTTTCAATTCACGTTGCCTGCACACCCGGACAGTGCATCGTGATTTTGCGCGCCCCGTTGGGAACATCAGCCCGCCGGTCGCGAGTGTCGGTTTCGGGTCAAAATGCTGAGTTACGCCACGCAATGCTCTATGCCCGGATTGCGACTGATGTCCTAGAGGGTCAGATCAATCACAGCCACTACCCAATCTTCGCCAGCGCCGCGTAGTCGATGGGCTTGTGGCGGTCGATGCGCAATTCCGCCGGCGGCATGGGGTATTTGAGCCCCGCCCCGCAATTGTAAAGAACCACCCGCTCGTCGCGCGAAATGCGCCCCTCGGCCAGGGACCGCTTGAGGGCCGCATATGTTGCCGCACCCTCGGGACAGAGCAGCAGCCCCTCCTTGCGCGCGATCTCGCTGCGCGGGGCTTCAATGGCCTCGTCTTCCACCGCGATGGCGTAGCCGCCGGATTGGCGCACGGCGCGGAGAATTAGAAAATCGCCGACCGCGACGGGCACGCGAATGCCGCTGGCGATCGTGTGGGCGTTGGGCCAGAGGGGCGCATGTTCCAGCCCCTCCTCAAAGGCCTTGACGATCGGGGCGCATCCCGTGGCTTGAACGGCGATCATCTTGGGCCGCTTTTTACCGATCCAGCCCAGCGCTTCCAGCTCCTCGAAGGCCTTCCACATGCCAATCAGCCCGGTACCGCCGCCGGTGGGATAGAAGATGGCATCGGGCAACTCCCATCCCAGCTGCTCGGCAAGTTCCAGGCCCATAGTCTTTTTGCCCTCGATGCGATAGGGCTCCTTCAAGGTGGAGAGATCGAACCAGCCCATGGCCTGTTTGCCCTCGCCCACGATCTTGCCGCAGTCGTTGATCAGGCCGTTCACCCGCCAGACCTTGGCACCCTGAAGAGCGATCTCGCGAACATTCACCTCGGGCGTATCTTCCGGGCAGAAGACGAAACTCTCCATCCCGGCCCGGCTGGCATAGGCGGCCATTGCGGCACCTGCATTGCCGTTGGTGGGCATTGCAACGCGGCTGACGCCCAGCTCCTTGGCCATGCAGATGGCGACCGCCAGGCCGCGCGCCTTGAACGAGCCGGTGGGCAAGCGGCCCTCGTCTTTCACCAGAATCTCGCCGGCGCCCAACTCGCGCGATGTCCGATCGAGCGCGATCAGCGGCGTCATGGTCTCGCCCAGCGAGACGATATCCTGGACCCGGCGCACCGGCAGGAACTCGCGATAGCGCCAGAAATCCGGCTCGCGCCCCTTCAGCGCCTCGCGGGTCACGGATTTGCCGATGCCTGCCAAGTCATAGCGCACGAGAAGCGGTCGGCCTGCGGCCGATAGGCCGTGGAGGCGGTCGGCCTCATAGCGCTCGCCGGTCAGCGAGCATTCCAGGTGGGTGACGAAGGTGGGACGCTCGGCGGTCCGATTGGATTCAAGTTTCATGAGGGGCTCTCGAATTGAGGTAGGGCACTTTGCCATACCTGCCGAGCTCGGCAATTCGAATTTCGCGGGTAAGAATCGCAAGACCCGGCGGTGAGCCGGGTCCGACGTAGGATGCTACAGGTTGAGTGGCCGTCGCTGGGCCCGCAAAACTTTACGGGTTCGTGCTCACCGGCTGGGTCGCTGCACTGCTTTGCTGCATGCAAAGCTGATCGGGTGTCAGCGCGCTGTTGTTCCAGGTTCCGGGTGCCTGGCCTGGGCCGGATTTGCACTCCAACGGATGAACGCCGGCGTAGGTGCCGTCCTCGCACCAATATCCGAAGATCCACCAATACATCGAAGCCCCGCGCGGGCAATATTTATGGCTGGTGTCGCCACCGCCGGCGCGGGCAATTCCACTGCTGCCCAGAAGCGCAAGAGCGGCCACAAAGAGGAGCGGCCTAAAACGCATCGTCGTCATCGGTTCCCTCCAACAGACGGACCGCCGGACAGCGATCAGTTGTACGACTTGAGAATCGGGCAACAGCAGGTGGAGGGCAAGCCAAAAAAGGGCCGGGAAGCGGCGGCACAGGAAACTGTCTGGCCGGAGGCGGCCAGCACAAGTTGAACGCTTAGCCACTCTTCTTCATAACTATCTAAAATATATGTGCTTTTCTCCACCCCTCTGCCGCGCCGGCCGGCGTAGTACGCCCCGGCCGAGCCGCCGTGTTATGAAGGCGATGGTCCAAGGTGGGAATCGGGCGGATGGCTCAAGATCCAATCGCCGTGCGCTGCTGCATCGCGGGCGGCGGGCCGGCGGGCATGATGCTGGGGCTGCTGCTGGCCCGACGGGGCGTCGATGTGCTGGTGCTGGAGAAGCACGCGGACTTCCTGCGCGATTTCCGCGGCGACACCATCCATCCCTCCACCTTGGAAGTAATGCATGAGCTGGGCCTGCTCGATGCCTTCCTCAGCCTGCCCCATGACGAAGTGCAGACGGTGGGCGGACAGATCGGCGATGCGTCGGTGACGATCGCGGATTTTCGTCATCTGCCGACTCGCTGCAAATTCCTCGCCCTCATGCCGCAGTGGGATTTCCTGAATTTCCTGCTTGCCGCCGCGAAGCGGTACCCGAACTTTCGCCTACTGACCGATACGGTGGCAACCGATCTCATCGAGGAACGGGACCGCATCGCCGGCCTCTCGGCCCAGACCGGGACGGGGCGAATCGCCATTCGCGCCGACCTCGTCGTTGCCGCGGACGGGCGCCATTCGGTTTTGCGGGCCAAGGCCGGGCTGGAGGTGATGTCCCTTGGCGCGCCCATGGATGTGCTGTGGATGCGCTTGTCGCGCCGGCCGAGCGATCAGCCGCAAACCTTGGGTCGGATCGACGCAGGGCGGCTGATGGTCATGCTCAATCGCGGCAGCTATTGGCAATGCGCTTTCGTCATTCGCAAGGGTGGTTTCGAAGCCATTAGAGAACAAGGGCTTCCGGCGTTCCGTGACATCATAAGCCGTCTGGTGCCTTGGCTCGGCGAGCGGCCGGCCGAACTGTCCGCGTGGAACGACATTAAACTGCTGACGGTCGCGGTCGATCGCCTGCGGCGCTGGTATCGGCCGGGCCTGCTCTGCATCGGCGATGCCGCCCATGCTATGTCGCCCATCGGCGGCGTCGGGATCAATCTCGCCATCCAAGACGCGGTGGCGACGGCTAACATTCTGGCGCCTGTGCTGTCACGGGGAGCGCCCGGCGAGAGCGACTTGGCGGCGGTGCAGCGACGCCGGCTTTGGCCGACAGCGATGACCCAGCGCCTGCAGGTCCTGATACAGGATCGGGTGATCACCCGGATCCTGGCGGGCAGCGGCGGGGGCCGTCCGGCGCTGGTCGTGCGGCTGCTGCAATGGTTTCCGATCCTGCGGCGACTGCCGGCCCGTCTGCTGGGCCTCGGCTTCCGGCCGGAGCATATTCGCTAACAAGAGAGGAAGCGATCGCCTTAAACGGCGAGCTCCATCCACACCGGCTGATGGTCCGATCCGTCGGGCGCGCCGTCGATCCAGGCTCGCTTCACCCGCAGGATGAGGTCCATCGAAACGAAGCAGTGATCGATGCGCGCCGGCGGCTTGCCGCGCGAGGCCGGGAAGGTTACGCCCTCATTCTCCGGCAAGCCGGCCAAGGTGAGGGCGTCAGCGAAGCGATCGACCTCGGTCACCCGGCCAAAGACCGGGTCGCGGGGGCCGGTGACGAGGTCGTATTCCGGGCTGTCGGGCTCCGAGTTGAAATCGCCCATAAATAGCACGGATTGCGGCATCGGCGGCAGCTTGCCTTCGGGCATGACGATCCATTCGTCCGCCGGCAGGCCGCCCGCCATGTTGGGGGCACTGATCATGCCGCCGCGTCGGCCAGAGTCGCCGATGAAGGGAATAACGATGCCAAGCTGAATGAGCCTCTGGCGGCGCGAAAGATGATTGAGATGCACGTTGTAGAGGCGGAAAGATCGCTCGCCGTTGTCGAGCACCGCCTCCAGCAGCGAGGACTGATCGTTGATCTCCCCGCTGACCGGCAATGTGGGCAGCGGCAGGGTGCGTGAGGAGGCGATGGGCAGGCGCGAGAGAATCATATTGCCGAACTGGCGTCGGACATTGCGAATTGTGCCGTCGGCGCCCGCCTCGCTGCCGTCGAGGTCGACAGTGGCCCCGTATACCCAGCGATGGTGCGGCAGAAGCGCTGCCAGACGCGCGGCTTGATCGGGATGGGCCTGGGGCCGCCAATGACGCTCGACTTCCTGAAGGGCCACCACATCGGCATGCTCGACGGTCTCGGCGATCCGATCGAGATCGATCCGTCCGTCGCGCCCGCAGCCCCACTGCGTATTATACGTGACGATCAGCATGCGGCTGGCGGCCGATCTTGAGACTTGGACATGCGCTTCCCCCCTGAAATTCGCAAGCGGCGTCACTCTACCCGATTGCGGGCAAAGGGTAAGAGGTCACGGCAACGCCCTGGCGCGCGAAAAAAGTAGGCCCGCAGGCCTGCCCTCACCTATCCTGTCGCGGGTGCCTGTGGCGTACAGGCTTCGGAGGTAAAGATGCCGATTCAGGAAATTTCAGGCGGCGCCGGCTTGGCCCTGGCCATCAAGAAAGGCCATGGCGCCCGATTGGTGAACACCTTCGGATCCCAGGTCGTCGATACCTGGGCGCTGGCCGGCGCCGATACCAGCGAATATCTCTCGGTCGAGCATACCCGGCGCATGCTCTACAACCTCTTCCCAAAACAGGGAGACATTCTCTTTTCGAACCGGCGAAGCCCGATGCTTCTCCTCGAGGAAGATACGTTCCCTGGCCGCCATGACATGCTGTTCGCCTGCTGCGACAAATGGCTCTACAAGCATTATGGCTGTGCCCCGGGACACGCGAATTGCCGCGACAACTTCCTGGCCTCCCTGTTCGCCGCCGGCTATGACGCCACTTTCGTGCCCAACCCGGTCAATCTCTGGATGAACATTCCGGTCAGCGAGAGCCAGCATGTCGCCATCGAGCCGCCAGTGAGCCGGCCCGGCGACCACGTGGTTCTGCGGGCACTCATGGATCTAGTGCTCGTCTTCTCGTCCTGTCCGATGGACATCGTGCCGATCAATGGCGAGGATCGGACGCCGAAGCCCGTCCACCTTGAAATACTGTCGGCCGCCAAACCTGCTCCGCGGAGAAAGAGCGATCACTGAGGCGTTTGGATAGGCTCGCTCAGGCGATCGTGTCCACCACGCCGCCATCGACCCGCAACGCAGCACCGGTGGTGGCCGACGCCTGCTTGGAGCAGACATAAACCACCATATTGGCGACTTCTTCTGGCGTGGCGGCGCGCTGGATGATGGAGCTGGGCCGGTGCGCCTTGACGAAGGCAGCGGCCTGCACCTCGACAGACTGCCCCGCCTCTTGCGCGCTCTCCTTCAGCATCGCCTCGACGCCTTCCGACAATGTGGGGCCTGGCAGCACCGCATTGACGGTGACGCCCGTGCCGGCTGCGCGTTTGGCGAGGCCGCGGGAGATCGAGAGATAGGCCGTCTTGGTAAAACCATAGTGGAGCATAGCCGGCGGAATGTTCAACCCCGATTCCGAGGACAGGAAGACGACCCGACCCCATACGCCCGCGACAGCCGCACGCCCGACATGACATTGACCTCGAAAAAGCGGGTCCATTCGCTGTCCGGGATTTCGAAGAAATCTCGCTGCTCGAAAATTCCGACGTTGTTGACGAGAATGTCGGCAACCGGCTCGGCCTTCACCACAGCCGCACAACCCGCCGTCGTGCCCAGATCGGCGGCAATGCCGCGAAAGGCGGCACCAGGCACCGCCCGGTTCAGCGTGGCCAGCGCCGCGTCGACGCCGGCCTGCTTGCGGCCATTCACCACGACAGCCGCCCCGGCCTCGGCAAGACCCTGGGCGATGGCAAAGCCGATGCCGGCCGTGGAGCCGGTGACGATGGCAATTTTATCTGAGAGATCGATCTTCATGGAACACCTCCTGCTCGATTCAGTTCTTGGTACCGATCAGCGCGGATTTTACGACCTTGCCGGCGGCGTTGCGCGGCAGCGTTGCAACGACCTTGATCCGTTGGGGCTGTTTGAACCCCGCTAACCGAAGCCGGCAGTGATT
>WNFP01012395.1_pt1 | contig 14578 bp, 18 predicted proteins | sample 5400201 | NCBI WGS metagenome assembly WNFP01 (sample SAMN13153355, study PRJNA577476) | soil metagenome | isolation source: 115 cm saprolite under Madrone tree | place: USA:California | collected 2016-06-14
CGCACAGCGTTATCGCGGGCCTTTGCTCGCCTCGAATTTCACCTGGTTCGGAAGCACTCAAATGCGCGCAATTCAACAATCGCCACTGTCAACGATCTGGACGGTGGCGATGTGGTTGGCCGCCTTCATTCTCTGGTTGGTCATTGCGAGCGTGTATTCGGACCCCTCCCCCTACGGTCAGGGCCAGGCAGCCGGAAAGTTCGCGTTCTTCGGCTTGATCTCCGCCGTGATTCTAGGGTGGCCGACAAAGGCGCGTCCGTTTGCACCCTTCGGGGCTGTCATGCTCTGCTCACTCTTTATGATCATGGGCAAAAGAGCGGACGAACAGGCACGAGTGGTCGCATGGAATGACATCGCTCGAGTAGGAGCGAGAGCGGCGATGGCTGCAATGACGAGGGGCGATTCCCTGTCGCCAACACCGGAGTTGGGGACAGCTCCAGAAGATAGGCAAGGCAAGATAGCGTGGTTCCTGAGAAAGTATTCGCAAGCGTATGCGTCTGCGCAGCACCGAATGGCGATTGAGCAAGGAGCCGATATCAGTACGATGCCAAGCGCGTGGCCGCACATGAAGTACGTCGCGGACGCCGCAGCATACCCCGCGGTCGAGACCTATTTCCTCGGCTTCCTGCGATACGTCGATAAGGCGAGAGAACACTATCCGGCATTGATGGACAGCATTGCGACTGCCACGGCGCTGGAGGCGAAATTGGGATCGGCAGACTCCGCTGACGTAATGGAACGCGTGAAGCACATGCTGGCTTCAAGAACTCAGGCAAACGCCGAGATGTTCGACTCTGGCGCGGCTTATGGAGAGGCAGCGCTGCGCTTGCACTACTTTCTGACGTCAATAGGTTCCCGGGTTTCCTACGATTCTGACACCGATAGAGCGCAATTCTCCGTCGATGCCGAGCGAGAGAGAGCCTCAGTACTTCTGTCAGACCTTCAAAAGAGCGCCGCGAAAGTGGAATCGGCGTCCCGCCTCCAGAGTGAGCTACAGCAATGAAACCGGCTTTCTTCGCCATCTTCGCAGTCACCGCGTGCGCCAATCTCTCGCCATCGCCGAGTCCCATCTGGCACGACGAGTTCGACGGACCGGCTGGCGCATCGTTCGCCACCTGGTAATAACCGCTCGAGCCGAGCCGTCGTCGTCCTTGGACCAGTGTTGGTACGGCAAGTGTCGCTACACGTCGACGCGCCTGAAGACCAAGGGAATGTTCGCGCAAGCGTACGGCCGGTTCGAGGCGCGGATCCGCATCCCACGCGGCCAGGGAGTCTGGCCAGCATTCTGGATGCTTGGGGCGGACATCGACTCGATCGGATGGCCACGCGGCGGCGAGATCGACATCATGGAGAACATCGGGCGCGAGCCGGCCGTCGCGCACGGCACAGCGCACGGCCCGGGCTATTCAGGTGGCAACGGCATCGGCCGCGCCGACACCCTGTCTCGCGGTGCTTACGCGGGCGATTTTCATGTCTTCGCCGTCGAATGGCAGCCGAATGAGATCCGCTGGTTCGTGGACGGACGCCAGTATCATCGCATGACGCCGGCCGATCTGCCGGGTGGGACGAAGTGGGTGTTCGATCATCCCTTCTTTCTGCTGCTCAACTTCGCCGTGGGTGGAGATTGGCCCGGCGATCCGGATGCGTCGACGACATTCCCGCAGCAAATGGTGGTGGACTACGTTCGGGCATATCGCTCCCCGTAACGTGTTCCTCTTCCGCGAATGTGTTGCTGTCCTCGCGGACTCCCTAACCGCGCTCCGTGTTTTCGAGCTGCTCCTCGACGATCGCCATACAGCTGGGGCAGATGCTGTGGCTGAACATGGTTGACGTGTGCCGGGCGATGTAGTTCTCGACGGTGTCCCAGTAGTTCTCGTCGTCACGGATCTTTCTGCAATAGGAGCAGAGCGGCAGAATCTCACGCAGTGTCCTTACCTCTGCCAGCGCGGACTGGAGCTCGCGTACCAATTGCTCCCGCTCTTCCTCTGCCTTCTTGCTCTCTGTGATGTCGCGCGCCACTGAGTAGATCACCCGTTCGGAGGAATCCGGCGCCGCATTCCAGCGAAACCATCTGAACGAGCCATCCTTGCACAGATAGCGGTTTTCGAAAGCGAGCGCTTGCCCACCGCCCCTGACCAGGGCGTTCTGCTTCAGCGTGCGCTCGCGATCGTCGGGGTGTACGAACTCGATAAAGGGACGCGACATCAATTCCTCGCGGGTGTAGCCTAGTGTTCGCTCCCAGGCGGGATTGATGCGCTTGAAGTATCCGTTGAAGTCGAGAAAACACAGCATGTCGATTGAGGCAGCGAAAAAGCGATCTTCCATCTCATGGACTGCTCTCGCCGTGTCGCGCTTGAAGAGAGTCAACTCGATGTTGACGCGCAGATCGCTCTCCGTACACGGCTTTTCGACGTAACCATGAGGCTCGGTTACTCGGGGCGGTCGCACCCTTGCCGTATCTGCCGCCCCTATCAAGAAGACGACGGGGAGATTTCCGTATCGGTGAGGCTTGTTGCCAGCACCCACGGTGTTCGCGTCGTCCCGGAGCTTCGTGTCCATCAACACCAGGTCCGGCGCCTCTTTAGCTATCATCGCGATAGCCTCATCCTCCGAAGACGCAATTCCCGCCACCTCGTATCCGAGTCTGGTGAGGCGCCCTTCGAGGTCTTCGGCGACGGCGATCTCGTCGTCCACAATCAGGATTTTTCGTTTAGCCACGGCGTGCCAGCTCCTCCATCTGAATCAACGCGCCGGATAGCTGATCTGAATTGGCGACCCGTCGCTCGATATGCTCTCAATTTACCCGGTTTCGAGACAGATATACGGTGCACTTGGTGCAGGCACACAATCCCGCTTGGTGATACGAACTTTGCCTAGAATGCATGCCTTGACGCCGTCGTCCGAACATCACATGATGTTGACGGCGGCGATCCGCGCCCAACCTCCTGAGACTCCGCCCCAGCCGGGGTCCTGTGAGAGGCAAAGGGGGGCACACTCCCGGATTGGTTTCGTCGGTCCTTTGCGTCACCATGGTGCGCTGCTGGGGAGTGTTCCGTGGTGTATCCAAAGGAGAATTGACGATGCCACGCAACAAGGATCTCAAGCGCCTGGTTCGCGCTCGCATGAGAAAGACGGGCGAAGCCTATACTGCCGCCCTCGCACACATCAACAATAGAAAGCCCAAGCCGGCAGCGGTTACCCGCGCGGCGGCTCCGCCCAAGTCTGCATCCAGATCTTTGGACTTCGCAGCGATCGCGGGCATGAGCGACAAGAAACTGAAGGCGAAGACGGGCTGCACCTGGGAGCGCTGGGTGCACGCACTCGACCACTACGGCGCCGAGCAGATGCCGCATCGCGATATCGTCGCGTTGGTGAGTAAGAAGTACAAGGTCGATTCATGGTGGTCGCAGACAGTCACCGTCGGGTACGAGCGCATCAAGGGGCTGCGCGCTCGCGGACAGCGGCGTGATGGCACGTACGAAGCGAGCAAGTCACGCACGTTCAACGTGCCGGTGACGACACTGTTCGACGCGTGGTCGGACGCGGGTGCGCGCCGTCGCTGGTTGGATGGTGTGAAGGTCAAGGTGCGCACCGCTACCGCCCCGAAATCGATGCGACTCGATTGGGATGATCGCTCTATCATCGCCGTAGGATTCACCGCCAAGGGGAAGTCGAAGAGCTCGGTCGCCGTGCAGCACACGAAGTTGCCTGACCGCCAAACAGCAGATCGGGTCAAGAAGTACTGGTCGGACAAGTTGGACGCGCTCGGTGGTGTGCTGTCGAGTGCGGGGCCGATTCGGAAGTGAAGAAGCCCTGGCAAGCCCGAGTCTCTCGGGATCGGTTCTCTTTTTCAAGGTAATGAAAGCATCGGTATTCATCGCGACGAGCCTCGACGGATACATTGCGAGGCAGAACGGCGCGCTGGACTGGCTGCCAGTCGACGCCGAGCCCCACGGCTACGACGAGTTCATAGCCACGGTGGACGCCATCGTCATTGGCCGCAAGACGTTCGAGACGGTTTTGACGTTCGATACCTGGCCTTATGGTAAGAAGCAGGTGGTAGTGCTCACCTCGACGCCGTCAGCGATAGCAGTACCTGACGGCGCCGTGTGTGATGTGATGACCGGCACTCCAAAGGAAATCGTGACTCGGCTCGCTGAGCGCGGCTTGAAGCATCTCTATATCGATGGCGGCGTTACCATACAGCGTTTCTTGGAGGCGGGACTGATTCAGCGTTTGATCATCACGCGCATCCCGGTCCTCCTCGGAAGCGGGATTCCATTGTTCGGGTCACTGTCGCGTGACGTCCTACTCGAGCACTTGGCCACGCGCACGTATCGGAGCGGCCTGGTGCAAAGCGAGTACATGATTAGAGCGAGTACATGATTGCTGATTGACTTCAGCGCGTGAGTTTGTCGTTTGATCGCGCGCGATCAGCCCTGCCGGAGCGCCCGCGTGAGCACGCGGTCGAGTGCGTTTGCGAATGCCTGCTTCTCTCGCGGGCCGTAAGCGGAGTGGCCACCGGTATCGACGCCGGTCGTCCGCAGCCCGTCCATGAAGTTTCGCACGGAGAGTCGCTCGCCAATGTTTTCCGCCGAGTACTCTTCCCCCCGGGGGTCGAGGACGGCCACACCCTTCGGCACCAGGAGCGCGGCGAGCGGGATGTCGGCGGTGACTGCCACATCCCCCACGACCGCATGCTCGGCGATGTAACGGTCTGCAACGTCAGGTCCGCCATCCACGCGCACGGCCGACACGTGTGCGTATCCGAGTGGAATCGGCAGTCGCTGATTTGCCACCAGGATCGTCGCAAGCGCAAGGCGCTCGGAGGCGCGCAAGCAAATCTCCTTCACGGGCTGCGGTGCTGCGTCGGCGTCGATCCAGAGTGTCACGGCCACGACGCCGCTACCCTTTCGCCTTCATCGCGTGGGCCTTGAGGATCTCGACGATGTCCGGCCTTTTGAAGAACTCAGCCCAACCGATCGCGTCGGCATCGTGCATGCTGTCGCGGATATTCGGATCAGCACCGGCATTGAGAAGTAGGCGCACACTTTCCGCGTGACCCTGGAAAGCGGCAAGGTGGAGCGGTGTAACCTCGGCGTCCCAATGCGCCCAGCGGGCATTGGGATCCGCGCCGTGATCGAGCAGCCATTTTAGGGCGGCAACATCATTTCGCTTGGCCATGAGGTGCAGCACGCCTGGCTCGATGAGTGTTGGATTCCCGTTCAACAGTTTCGCGCCCGTGTCCCAGTCGCCTAAAGCCACCGCGGCGACGAGGTCCATCATGCCGCCGCGCGGCGGACGGTTTCCACGCTCGGCACTGACCAGCTCCGAAGATGTCAGCGCGCGAATTTTCTCCATCACTCGCACGTCTATATCCGGCGCCGTCGCATATGCAGCCGCTGGCATGCCCGCTCCATCCACCGCCAGCGGATCGGCGCCGAGGTCCAGCAATAGCGAAACCATCTCCGGCCGATTTCGCTGGACCGCGTAGTGTAAAGGCATCTCGTTGTTTTCGTTTCGACTCATTCGGCGGTTGAGTGTCGATGGATCGGCCGCTATGATGCGGCGAACTTCGTCCGCAAGATTCAGCGAGATAGCCGAGTAGATGTGATGCCGCGCCCCGCGACTGAGGAGATATTCCGCAACGGCGCGGTGCGCGGCGTCATCGCCACCATCCCAACAGGTTGTCCAGCCGATGACTTCCAACCCGTGGTCGTCACCGCGCCCGACGACGTCACCGCCCGCATCAGCCAACCGCCGCACGACTTCGAGGTGACCGGCCGCGGCCGCCCAGTGCATCGGATAGGTGTTGTCGCCCTTCTCCCGTGCGTTCACGTCCAGACCACGTTTCAGCAGCAGGTCCACTGCCGCCAAGTGCCCGGCGAAAGACGCTGCGTGCAACAGCGTGTGCTCGTACGGCTGATCGCGGACGTACAGCTTCTCGGGGTGCTGGTCGAGCAGCGCCGTCAGAGCGCCAACGTCACCCTTTTTTGCCGCGTCGAACAGCTGACCATCTATCGTCAGGGAATCGATGTGCGCCTTGAGCGCTCGCCAGCTCGAGAAGCCGTACTGCTTGGCAAGATCGAACTGCGCGTCGGCAAGTTTCGCGTCGGGCTTCGATTTCTGCAGCTGATCGAAGGCGCGCTTCGCTTGCTTGCGGAGCCACTCCAGGTTCGGGGCGTCCGGCAGTGACAACGGTGCGGACGCAGATCCGCGGGCCTGTTCGGACATGAGACACCTCCATTCCTTCGAAAGGCGCGAGTCCTTTCATGCCCGTGTCCGCAGCCTGGGCGAGGAATAGAAGGTTATGTAAGAAACGCAGGGGGCGGGTTGAACCCTTTACGCGGACCGTTGGCCGCCCTCGCGGCGCATGGCTAAATGGTAGCCAAGGGCTGGCAGTGCGACAAGAGAAGAGCGAAGCTGAACGAATCGTGCATTCAAACGTCGAGCTGATACGCAGGTTCTACACGTCCTTCGCAAAACGCGACGCTCGTGGGATGGCTGCATGCTACCATCCGGCCGTCACGTTTTCGGACGAGATTTTCACCGATCTCGAGGGCGCGCGAGCGGTGGGGATGTGGCGGATGCTCTGCGAACGAGGTAAAGATTTGAGGATCGAATTCCGCGACATCGAAGCCGATGACTCCGCGGGCGGCGCTCACTGGGAGGCGTTTTACACGTTCTCCTCCACAGGCCGCCAGGTTCACAACAGGATCGACGCCCACTTCGAGTTTCGCGACGGAAAGATCATTCGGCACCGTGACAGATTCAATTTCTGGAATTGGGCGCGTCAGGCGCTCGGACCGACGGGATGGCTGCTTGGCTGGTCGGGTTTCGTAAGGAATCGCGTCCGCTCGCAGGCGATGAGAAACCTCGCTTCATTCCTGGGGGAACATGGCCAGTAGGGTGAAAGGCGTTCCCGAAGGCGCGTCAGGGTCGGTGGTCCGACATTCAAACGAAGCACTGACCATTGTTGACGACGAATACACTCGAGTGATCGGTGACTCGCGGAAGGATTGCGCAGCGACTACGATTACTGATCAGCGTTAGTGTACTCAACCGGGGAATCGATGCGTTCAGGATTTGCTGCGGGTTTGATGGGCATTGGCGGGATTCTTCTGTCGTTCGGCGCGGTGATCGTCGTGCTCGCATTTTTCGCCAGAGAGGGCGGCGCAACCCGTCTGCAGCTGCCGGCGATGACCACAGTCGCGCTGGGCTCCCTCGTAGTCGGAGCGGTCATGTTCGGTGCCGGTTTTCTTCTGAGTCGCGTCGGCGGGAATTCCAACCGGTCCGCCGGCGACCGCAGTACCGCGTAGCTGGTACCAATGCTTCCGAGCGATTACCCGGGTGTGATTCGAGATGGCATTGCCGCGCTCAACTGGGCCGGAGCGGCACTAGAGCGGGCGATGGAGCGCATTCCCGAGTGGGTGGCGGAGCAAGTCCCGTCCAACGAAAAGGCTCTCACGGAAGTAAAGGAAAAAGCAAAGCGACAACGCACTCAGCTGGCCGCGTCGCTCCCCAATGCCGCCGAGTGGAAGCGCGCCTTTACTGATCAAAGAACAGAAGTTATGGAGCTTGCGACTCGCCTCGAGCGCCGCACGCGGGCGGATTGGCAAAGCGGAGACGCTGCTCAGTACTTCAGCGGACTGGAGCTGAGGATTCTGGAGAGCTGGGCCCATGGAGAGAACGAGACGCTCATTGCCTGGCTCGGCGAAAAGCCGGAGCAGATTCAGCGACGCACGATGGAATTCGCCTCGCTCAACCAGTGGCTGCGAGACTACCTCGACGGGAATCCGTGAGCTGTAGCTCGAAGCGAAGTCGTTCTCTCCTAGACCCTGTCAACTCTTGATGGTCTTCGAGGCCTCGTCCCAGGTGACTCCGGTCTTCCGGAAGTACGCTTCCGGGATCGCACCGCGTTGAAGTAATTCGTGAGATGCGGCCTGATGTCGTCGAAGTGAGGCCCGCTGAAAGTGAGCGACGTTTCCGCCATCGCTTCGCGCGCCAGTCTCGCGTCGTTCTCCTGGTGCCATTTTTTCATGTACTCCTCGCGCATCGCGCGCGGGAAGCTTCCGGTGTAGTAGCTCGGGTACGAGTCTTCCCCGGTTTGTGGGGAGAAGGTGACGGTGTTTCCGGTCACTTCCAAAAGTCCCTTGGACCCCTGAATCCGATACGTCTCCGGCATCTCCGTCGCGAGATTGAGTCTCATGTAAACCGGCAGCTCTCCGTAGTAGTAAACGGTGGAGTGCACGTCCGGCATGTTCCGACCGTCCTTCCAGTGACGGATCCCTCCGACGGCAGATGCCTGCCTCGGCGCCTCATTGATTCCAAGCATGAACATCATGCCGCTGATCAAATGCACGAGCAGATCTCCCGCCACCCCGGTCCCGTATTCCTTCCAGCAGCGCCAGCGCGCAAAAACAAGAGGATTAAACGGGCGCTTGGGGACATTCCCCTGCCACGTATCCCAATCCAGGGTTTGAGGAGAGAGATCGAATGGCGGCGGATATTCCCACGCTCCGGTCGGATCGTTGCGACCCATCCATCCTTCCACGAGCATGAGATCGCCGAGCATCCCCTGCGAAATCATGTCGCGCGCCTTCGCGCAAATCGGGGAGCTGACGCGCTGCGAGCCGATCTGCACGATGCGACCGCTCTTCTTTGCGGCATCGACCATCGCCACGCCATCGGCTGCGCTGTGGGACATCGGCTTCTCGCAATAGATGTCCTTCCCCGCGCTCACGGCATCGATGACAACCTGCCGGTGCCAGTGATCGGGCACCGCCGCCACGATACAGTCGATGTTTTTGTTGTCCAGAAGCTCGCGGTAGCGTCGCGTGACCGGCAGATCGGGGCGCACGATCTCCCGGGCGAGCGTGTGCCGGCCGTCGTACAGATCAGCGGCCGCGGCACATTCGACTCCCGGGATCGTGATGGATGTGCCGAGCAGTCCGGAGCCTTGCATGCCGACCCCGATCATGCCGAAGTGAATCGTGTCGCTGGGAGCGGTGCGTCTCGGGGCCTGAAGCGGCTCCGGGCTCAGGAGAATGCTTTTCGCCGCGAGCGATCCACCAGCCGCGGCCGCGCTCACCTCGAGAAATTCACGTCGCGAGAAATTGCTCTTCGTCATGGCGACTCCTGGAGTGATGTTTTCCACCTGCCAACGCATCAGTCTGTCATTTGCTCGCCACAAACAATATGCTTTAAGCAGTAGCATCGCCACGCGCTTCAACAACCCAAGTCATGGAGGATTTTGCATGACCGTGCGACCCATTACGCACTCGATGACCGCTACGGCGTTCGCCATCGAAGGCTACCGTGCTACTCTGCTTCAACATGCGCACGACCTTGGCGCTACCGCGGTGATCGGAATCCAATACGACGCCACTGAAGTGATGCAGGGCGTGACAGAGATCCTCTGCTACGGAACCGCGGTCGTCGCGGATCGAGTGCAGCAATGAACAGACGCACATTCCTTTCGGCTCTCGGGCTCGCGGCGGTTGCGCCGCAGCTGGGGTGCACGCCGAGAACAGGCAGCATGTCTGCGACTCCACGCCGTCTCCGTCGCGTGGGGATCGAGCTGTACACACTGCGTGATGATGCGCGGCGTGACCTCGAGCGCACACTCGTCAACATCGCGCAGATCGGTTACAAGGACGTCGAGCTGCTCAGCTCGATGAACAACTTCGGGATGCCGCCGGCACAATTGAGAGCCGTTCTGGACCGCAACGGCTTGCGTGCGCCATCCACGCACCTGAGCGGCGAGTCGTTCGACGATCTCGATCGCCAGATCGAGAACGCGAAGATACTCGGGCATCAGTACCTCGTCCTCGCCAGCCTTCCGACCGACAAACCGACCCTCGACGACTACCGGCACTGGGCCGACCGCCTCAACGATGCGGGACGCCGCGCGCTCCCGAGCGGTATCCGGATCGCCTTTCACGACGAGTCCATCGATTTCAGGAAGATTGACGGCGTCGTTCCGTACGACGTGCTCGCGGAACGGACTGACCCCGCTTACGTACGCCTGCAGCTCGACACGGGGAACCTCGCGCAAGCCGGTGGTGATCCCTTCGATTACCTGAAGCGATATGGCTCACGCTACTGGCTCTTTCACATCAAGGACGTTCCGGCGATTGGCGCTGACCACGATACGGACCTCGGCAAAGGCGTCATCGATTTCAAGCGACTCTTTGCGAACATAGATCACATCGACGACAAGGTGCTGTACGTCGAGCAGGAGTCGTATCCCGGCGCGCCGCTCGACAGTGCCAGGCGCGATTATCAGTACATCTCTACGCTTGAGTTCTGAGCGGCTGGGTGAAGGAGTAACGGCGCGGATGATGCTGCATGACTTACCGACCCGGAGGTATGATGAAACAGACTTTGTATGCGTGTGTGATCGGCGGTATCGCTCTCGGGTTCCAGATCTCCTGCAGCGCGGGCGAACTAGCCGCGCCTCCCGTTTCAGAATCGCTATCGATTTCGGTGAGAACACGGCCAGCGATTCCAAATGAGCCGGTGCCGGCAATCAAAGTGTCCGGTGGTGCAACCAGCATAGCATTTCAGGTTACTCGCGCCGGTGTCCCGTGCGCGGCAGTGGTCGACGCAGGATTGAGCCGCAACCAGCACGAGTTATCTGTTGTTGCTCGAGTGTGGGCGGACCCACTGATCGATTGCATTGCACCGGCTCAACGCAATGTGGTCGATTACGGCGGGACAATTCTGGTGATCGATCCTGGACCATACCTCGTCCGCATCTTCGAGGCTAATGGCAACGAGACTCCGCGCCTGATTGGCTCGGCTTCGGCGAGGGTTTCAGCCCCCTGATTTTACCGCGCTCTGTATCGTTGGACTTTGCTTGGAAAAGCTGAGGAGGTCGAAAGAACCCGACCACAAACGGAGGGAACATGACCAGTTTTGTTAGATGTAGTACCGTTGCATTGGCCGTGATGCTGGGACTGGGTGCGTGCTCCGACAGCACTTCTTCGCCAGGTAAACCCGGCGCGAACATCCCAGTCGTCCGCCTTCGATCGGAGCCTTACCCATTTGCCTTTTATAGCGGGCTCGACAAGCCGGACCGCATTGTGATTCGCGACCCGGTTACCTGGCAGATGGTGTGGAAGAAGGTCTGGTTCGGAGACTCCGAAGTTCCTCCGTTACCCGCCGTCGACTTCTCAAGTGAGATGATTCTTGTGGCCGCACTTGGCGCTCGTTCAACCGGTGGCTACGGCATCTTGATCGACGGCGCTAACGAGGTCGGCATAGGCGGAGTCAATGTGACTATCCGCTCGACTTCGCCCCTCAACTGCCTGGTTACCGAGGCGTTCACGCAGCCAGTCGACATTGCGCGTCTTCCTATCAGAGGGAGAGTCGAATTCACTGAGCGATCGGAGGTGCACCAATGCCAGTGAGTATATCCGTCGAGAGGAGCCGCGCTCTCAGATATCTGGCTCTGATCATTGTCATCGCATTCTTTGCCGCGTGCGGCAGTGATAATCCAGTCGGCATTTCAATTACAGGAAGTACGAGTCGCACTTTCACGGTTCCCGCAGGGTCTCAGTTCAGCGTGACGCTCCAGACAATCGGACCCGGAGAATACTCGAGTCCTCCGGGTGTGTCGTCGTCCGCGGTACAGTTCCGAGATGTCGCGGATGTGTGCCCATGCGTTCCTGCCGGTCCGACACAGCGCTTTCGATTTCTCGCGGTGGGGCCAGGGAGCACGGTCATCAGGTTCACGCATACCGACCATAATCCCATGGTCGAAGATACCGTTCTGGTCCGCTGATTCCTTGTGGTAGGCAATCCGCTGGCATCGAGCGCGCCCGTTTTTCACGAGCGCGAATGTGGCCCCCCAATTCGATACTGATTGGCGGGCCACCCTTTTATTTGAAACGGAGAGAGGTCGAATCGCGACTTCCCCGTCGTAAGAAGCTCCGCCTGCAGCTCACCGATCGCGCTCGCGAACTTGAAGCCATGCCCAGAGCATGGGCTCGAGATCAACACCTGCCGGTGGAGTGGATGGAAGTCGATGATGAAGTCGTGATCCGGCGTGTTCGTAAACAGGCACACACCAGTCTCACGGACGGGCGCCTCCGCAAGTCGCGGTAGCACCGCACGCAACGCAGCACGCAGCGGCTTGACTTCAGCGGCATTGACCGTGCGCTCGACGCTGCCGGGGTCGCGCACCGTTTCTCCGGAGTGCATCACCGACGCCTTCACTCCTCGAGGAAGTCGGGGGAAGCCGTAACAGATCTGCCCGCTTTTATACTCGTACGCGTAGATCGGAAAACGCTCAGCCTCGTACGATTCCCGCGAGCCACCGGGTTCCAGCCAGAATACCGATTGGCGCTCGATCGTGAGCGGCAACTGGAGCTCGCTCGCCAGACCGGTGTTCCATGCGCCCGCCGCGAGTACCAGGCGATTTGCCATGTAGGTCGTTGCGCGAGTGCGTACTCGAACTCCTTCACCGTCTGGGATCCACTCGAGCACGGGCTCGTCGAAATGCGTCTCCGCCCCCGCACCGCGCGCTGCCTCGAGATGCGCTCGATTGCACGCCTCCGGGTCGAGGTAACCTGCCCGTGGATCGAGCACCGCAACCAGTCGCGCCTCGAGCTGAAACGCAGGGAACCGTTCGTGCACCTGCGTCGGAGTCAGGACTTCATGCGCGAGCCTATGCTCGCGCACGCTCCGCAAAGTGCCGGTAACGACCATTCCGTCGCTCGGACCGATCATGAGTCCGCCGGTGATCTTCATCAGAGACGTCCCGCTCGTCTCCTCCAGCTCCCGCCACAATTCGTGCGCTCGCTGGACCAGTGGCACGTAAAGAGGATGTTCAAAGTAGGTCTCGCGAATGATGCGGCTGTCTCCGTGCGACGAGCCGAGCTGGTGTCCCTGCGAGAACTGCTCGAGTCCGACAACGCGGAGACCTCGGCGCGCGAGATGGAATAGCGTCGCACTCCCCATCGCGCCGAGCCCAATTACGATGGCGTCATATCCTTGCGGATGCTTCGAGCGATGCTCACTCTGTAGATGCGTGTCTTTCGCCACAGTTGTAACATTCATCGAGGTGATTCCGGGCGTTAGAGCGCTTCTCCCTAGGACATCGTCGGAGGGTAGAGCGCTTCTACCTCCGACCTCGCACCTAGCACCTCGCACCTCCTACCTTGCTCAGTTCTCTTTTGCAGTTTGTCGTTCAATGAAGAAACTCTGCTAAGCACGATTCGTACGGTACCTTGATGGAGCCGATCAAAACTCACTTTCGAGATCATCATGGATCCTGAGGTTGCCAATTTCGGTGTAGTGGCGGTGATCATCATAGGTATGGTCGCGTCGCTCTCCGGGATCACCGTATGGTTCGTCCGCGGACTTCAAAAGAAAGGGCCGGCGCGCGAGCTACCGAACGCCTTCCAGTTCGAGCAGCGCTTCGACCAGCTGCAGCAATCAGTCGACGCCATCGCCGTCGAGGTTGAACGCATCGCCGAGGCCCAGCGCTTCTCCGCCAAACTGCTCGCCGAGAGGAGCGAGACACCGGCGTTGCCGAGATAGCCGTAAGCAGGGAATGCGCTCCCGCGACCGAACGTATTCACTGAGTCAGGCGACGAACCCCCGACATTCGCGATGACATTCTCATTCCGACGCTGGCGACCGCGGCACATTCTCCTCGCCTGGTCCGCGTATTGGGTCGGGCTTGTCCTCGTCAAGCTTTGGCCGGCGGTTGTCGCGGGCTGGCGTATGTCGCAGCTGGCGCAAAGTCACGGGAGTGCGAACGCCAGCATGACTGATGGGATCTTGAGCGCCAATATCGTTGAATCAGGACATACAACCTGGGCCGGATCCATCTCGGTGCTCACTCTGGCGTTCCTAGTCGCGGGACCACCGCTTCTCCTCTGGCTCGCGTGGCTGGCCGGCTCCTCTCGCACGAACCATGCGGAAGGGAAGGCCGTGAAGAACCAGAAGACACTGAGCGAGCTTCACGCGGCAGAACCAAGAATCGGGATCGTCGAAAGCCCCACATCCTCCACTCTGAAGCGCCGAGCGCGCGAGGAATCCTGACCGATGCCATGCATCATGACTCTGTTGGCCCTGGCCGCGCCGCGACTCGTGGTCGCGTTGCTCTGGTTCTTCACCCACTGGTTTCGCGGCGTCTTCGACAACCTCCTGTGGCCGATCATCGGGTTCGTCTTTCTGCCCACCACACTGCTCTGGTATTCCGCGGTCCACAACTGGTTCGGCGGACACTGGACGTTCTGGCCGGTCGCGGGCCTCGTGATCGCGCTCATGATCGACCTCGGTCCAGTAAGCGGACGTCGCATGCCCAGCAAGCGCTGAAAGGAGCGTTTCGATGAGCTTCAACCAATCATTCGTTTTGGCAGCGGCAGCGATCGCACTGATCGGATGCGTCAAAACCGAAGGGACCAATAGCACCGACTCCACAGCCGCCAGCAGCACGCGGAGGGTCAGCAGTTCAGCGTGCGCGACGGACAATGGAGGGCTCACCTTACCCGACGGTTTCTGCGCGACAGTATTCGCCGACACTCTCGGCCACGCCAGGCATATCGCCGTCGCTTCCAACGGC